>Ga0079224_100001452_pt1 | contig 27255 bp, 28 predicted proteins | sample Stecom2015_FD_80414 | JGI IMG/M metagenome (GOLD analysis project Ga0079224, IMG submission 80414) | Agricultural soil microbial communities from Utah to study Nitrogen management - Steer compost 2015 | ecosystem: Environmental > Terrestrial > Soil > Agricultural land | place: USA: Utah... | reverse complement strand
CCGTCCTGCGTGATCGAGCCGTAGACCCGCGCCAGGTCGGCCAGCATCGCGGGCACGACGTGCACGGCACCCGCTTCGCGCGCCTCCGCGGGACGCCAGCGGTCCCGCAGCCACGGCGTGGCTCCGCACCACAGCGCGTGCAGTGCACCGAACAGGAACAGCGACGAGCTCAGCGGTCCGCCGACGAGCACCGGACCGTCGATCCGGCCGAGCGCCTCGAAGCTGCGTGTCCACGACGAGCGGGTCCGGACGCCGACCTTGGGGGTGCCGGTGCTGCCGGAGGTGGTCGGCAGGTAGAAGCGGGTGTCGCCCACGTGCGGGGGCACGGGCGGTGCGGGCTCGGGGCTGCCGGTGACGGTCACGGAGGGCCGGGCGGCGTCGAACACGGCAGCACGGTCGGCTGCGGTCCACGTCGGCTCGACGACCAGCGCCGCAGCACCGAGCAGGTCGGCGCCCAGCAGCCACGGCAGCACGTTCGGCGAGTCGATCGCGACGTGGTCGCCCGCCGAGACGCCGCGGGCGGCGAGGGTCCGTGCGGCGCCGTGCGCCTCCGGGGGAAGGTGGCCGACGACCGTCACTCGCGCTGCGCGGTCCTGAGCAGGGTGCCGGGCAACGCGCGGTGCACGACGGCCGCGATCACCGTCGTCGCCGCGACCTTGCCGAGGTCACCGGGCACGAACACCAGCGACTGCACCGCCGCGGCACCCAGGTCGCCGATGTAGGCGCCGAGGAACGGGATGCCGATCGCGTAGCTGCCGAGCAGGCCGCCGAGCGTGGCCAGGCCGAGCACGGGCAGCGTCGGCTTCGACGCGCGCGACACGATGAGGCCTGCGATCAGCGCCGAGGCGATCCAGCCGAACAGGAACCCGCCGCTCGGGCCGACGAACGGTGCCAGCCCGCCGCGTCCGCCGGACAACAGCGGCAGTCCGATGGCGGTGAGCCCGAGCAGCAGCACCACCGACGCCGTGGCCCTGCGGGCACCGAGCAGCACGCCGGCCAGCAGCGGACCCGCGTTCTGGATCACCACGGGAACTCCGGACGCGCCGAAGTAGATGCCGGGGAAGATCCCCAGCACGGCGATGAACGCGGCGAACACGACGATCCGGGCCAGGTCGGAGGCCGGCAGCGAGACGCGAGGTGCGGGCATAGACGCAAGGTAACCCGGGTAGTCGGCGATGCGGATAGACATGCGTCACGTCCCCGCCGTACGCGGCGGTGGGTACGGGACCCGGGCCCGGTTGCGGAACACGGCGGGTGAACGACCGTGGGCGGCGCGTCGATGACCGCGGCGTGATCAGCAATGAAACCGCTATGTAACGACCCTGATAGTGCCAACTCCCTACTTGGAGTGGCAGGATGCCTTGACCGACCGGTACTCATTACTAGGAGTGAAGATCGTGGCGCGTCGAACCCCCCAGCGTCGTTACAAGCTCCGCGCGTTCACCCTGCTGCCCGCGTTGGCGCTCGCCGCAACCGCGGCCGGCTGCGCGGAAGAGGTCAAGACGGCGGGTAACACGCAAGCCGGTGACAAGGTCGAGTTGATGAACGAAGGCCAGCTCACCGTCTGCACCCACCTGCCCTACGAGCCCTTCCAGTTCAAGCAGGGCGGCAAGATCGTCGGCTTCGACGTCGACCTCATCGACCTCGTCGCCAAGGACCTGGGCGTCAAGCAGCAGCTGGTCGACACGAGCTTCGAGGGCATCGAGACCGGTCAGGCCTTCGAGACCGGCAAGTGCGACCTCGCTGCCGCGGCGATCACGATCACCCCCGAGCGCGACCGTGTCATGGACTTCTCGAAGGGCTACTTCGACGCCGACCAGGCGCTGCTCGTCCCCTCCGACTCCAAGGTCGGGAGCCTCGACGACCTCGACGGCAAGGTGCTCGGCGTCCAGCAGGGCACCACCGGCGAGGAGTACGCGACCAAGCACGCCGAGGAGCACGGCTACGAGACGCGCCAGTACGAGGACCTCGAACTGCTCCAGCAGGGTGTGCAGAACGGCGCCGTGCAGGCGGGCATCAACGACAACTCCGTGCTGATGTACGCCACCAAGTCGAAGAAGGACCTGCAGGTCAGCGCCGAGTTCGACACCGGTGAGCAGTACGGGTTCGCGGTCGCCGACGGCAACGACGCGCTCAAGGCGAAGATCGACGAGGTCATCGACGCCTCCAAGCAGGACGGCTCGTACGACGAGATCTACAAGAAGTGGTTCGGTGAGGCCCCGTCCGACAGTGGCGGCGGCGAGGGTGCTGACGACAGCAGCCGGTAACCACCACCGCTACAGTTCCGCCGCGAGGGAGCCGGTCTCGCCCGAGGCCGGCTCCTCGCTGGTGAGCAACGTTTGAGGAGTCGGTCCATGCCGATGTCGCCGCGCAAGCGGGCGCAGGCCTTCCGCGGAGCGCAGTACGGGATCCTCGTACTGGCCCTGGCCGCAGTGGCGTTCTTCGCCAACTGGGAGAAACTGGGTGACGCGTTCTTCAACCTGGACGCGATGAGCACCCAGTTCCCGGGGATCATCACCACGGCGCTGGTCAACACGATCATCTACACGGCGCTCGGATTCGCGCTCGGTCTGGCGATCGGGCTCGTGCTGGCGTTGATGAAGCTGTCGTCGGTCGGCCCGTACCGGTGGATCGCCACCGTCTACATCGAGTTCTTCCGCGGCGTGCCCGCTCTGCTCGTGTTCATCGCACTCGGGTTCGGCGTGCCGCTGGCGTTCCAGCTGCAGTTCGACACGTACTCCACGGCCGCCATCGCGCTCGGTCTCGTGGGGTCGGCCTACATCGCCGAGACGCTGCGTGCCGGCATCCAGGCGGTGCCGAAGGGGCAGGTCGAGGCGGCGCGTTCGCTGGGCATGTCGCAGTCGCGGGCCACGTTCACGGTGGTCATCCCGCAGGCGTTCCGCATCATCCTGCCGCCGCTGACCAACGAGCTGATCCTGCTGACGAAGGACTCGTCGCTGATCTACCTGCTCGGTCTGCTCGGTTCGGAGTACGAGCTCGCCAAGTTCGGCCGCGAGGGCATGAACGCGACGAACTCGATGTCGCCGATCCTGCTCGCCGGCCTGTGCTACCTGATCATCACGGTGCCGCTCGGCTACCTGTCGCGGTACCTGGAACGTCGCGCCGGACGGCAGCGTGACGAAGGACTGGAGGTGACGGCATGAGCGCCGGCACGGATGACGCGATCGTCGAGATCTCCGGACTGCACAAGGCGTTCGGCAAGCTCGAGGTGCTCAAGGGCATCGACGTGCGGGTTCGCCGCGGCGAGGTCGTGTGCATCATCGGGCCCTCCGGTTCGGGCAAGTCCACGCTGCTGCGTTGTGTGAACCTGCTCGAGGAGCCCAACTCGGGCACCGTCCTGGTGAACGGCTACGAGCTGACCGACCCGGACGTCGACATCGACCGCGCCCGTCGTTCGATCGGCATGGTGTTCCAGGGCTTCAACCTCTTCGGGCACCTGTCGGTGCTGGACAACCTGACGGTCGCCCAGCGCAAGGTCCTCGGCCGCGACGCGGCCGAGTCGGAGCGGATCGCGCGCGAGAACCTGGAGAAGGTGGGCCTGGCCGAGAAGGCGAAGTCGATGCCCGACCAGCTCTCGGGTGGTCAGCAGCAGCGGGTGGCGATCGCCAGGGCGCTGTCGATGCAGCCCGCGGTGATGCTGTTCGACGAACCGACGTCGGCGCTCGACCCCGAGCTGGTCGGTGACGTGCTCGGCGTCATGCGGCAGCTGGCCGACGAGGGCATGACGATGCTCGTCGTGACCCACGAGATGCAGTTCGCGCGCGAGGTGGCCGACACGGTGCTGTTCATGGACGGCGGTGTGGTGGTCGAGGCCGGGCCGCCGTCGAAGGTGATCGGCGAGCCGTCCGAGGAGCGCACCAAGACGTTCCTGAGCCGCGTCCTCAACCCCGTGCACGCCACCGAGACCGGCTGACCTCTCTCGCGCAGCACCCACAAGATCACTTGAACAGGTGATCTCGCGGCCTCGTGCGCGGTAGGTTGTCGCTCTGCGCTGTCGCTTCGGCACCCGCCGTGCGCCGGCGCGTCGCGTGACCGGGTGCAGAGAGGGGCGCAACGCATGGTCGTCTCGCCGGACGATGTGGACGGGCCGCGTTACGACCCGTTCGACCCCGACTCGCACCCGACCCAGATCGTCGACGCGGCCGAGCTGCTGCGCCCGTTCGTCGAACCGGCTCCCGGAGCGCTGCGGCGTTGGCGCAAGCAGTCCACGAACGCGCCGATCGTGCAGGTCGAGAACGCCTACATCACCGGCAAACTCGATCTTCGCGGTGCCGACCTGCGCTACCTGTTCCGGTTCGAACGGTGCCGCTTCGAGCAGGTGCCCGACGTCCGTGAGGCCAACCTGCTCGGGTTGGTGTTCCAGCGCTGCCGGCTCCCCGGGCTGCATGCCAGGAACCTGCGCACGAGCAACGACCTGCGGCTGATCAAGTGCTACGTCGAGGTCGCCCCCGGCACGTCGGACGGCGAGACGACGATGCGCAGGGTCGACGAACTCGACCGCGGCATGCCCGACGCGGCGGTCAACCTGACCGACGCGGTCGTCGAGGGGTCGGTGGTGCTCACCGGAAGCCACGTGCACCATCCCCGTGGCAAGGCGATCCACGCCGACCGGCTCCTGGTCACCGGTGCGCTGTTGGCCTACCGGCTTCGCGTCGAGGGCGAGGTCCGCGTACCCGGCATGCACACCGGCGGCAACGTCAACTTCTCCGGTGCGCAGCTGCGCAACCCCGGCGGCTTCGTCATCGACGGCAACGGCGCGCGGATCGGCGGCAGCCTGCTGTGCGAGGTCGACCGGCCGGGCGGGGACACCGCGCCGCGGTCGTTCTCCTCCACCGGGCTGCTGTACCTGCCGAGTGCGCACGTCGCGGGCGACATCAACTTCCGCGGCGCCCGCCTGCGGATGAAGCAGGGCGGCGAACTCCTCGTCGACGCGTGGAAGACCGGCGACTGGTACGTCGATCCGTGGCCCGCCCTCATCGCCGACCGCCTGAAGGTGGACGGCAACGTCGAGCTGTCGGACGGGCTCGACGTCACCGGCACGATCCGGATGGTCAACTCGCGTATCGGCGGTTCGCTGCGCGTGGCCGACGCGCACATCCGCGTGCTGCCGAGCAAGGAGCATCCGTTCCGCGACCGTGCCGTCCACCTCGACGGCAGCGAGATCAGCGGTGACCTGGACGGCAAACGCATGCGTGCCCGCGGTCAGATGCGGCTGGCCGATGTGGCCATCCGCGGCAACGTGCACCTCACCGACAGCACGTTCGTCCACCCCGGCAGGGATGTGCTGTCGCTGCGGCGCAGCACCGTTTCGGGAAACATGCAGCTCCGGCGGTGCTCGGCCAAGGGCACGGTGCGGCTCATGGGCATGACGGTCGGCGGCAGCATCGACCTGCGCGCCAGCGACGTGCGCGATCCGGAGGTGACGGAGTTCGGCCACTGGGCCGTCGACCTGCGGTCGGTGAAGGTGGCCCGCAGCGTGCTGCTCACGGCCGAGAACCGCAGGCCGTGCACGGTCCACGGCGGGGTGACCACGGACGGCGCCGCCATCGCCCGGCAGTTCGACATCACCGGTGCCGAACTCCACGGCTCGCCCACCTCGGGCGGGGACGGTGGGCCGGAGTCCTCGGGCGAGGCGTCGGCGCCCGAGGACTCCGACTCCGGCGAATCGCGGGTCGGCGCTGGTCACGCGGGCGACTTCGTCGCGCTCGACGCGGGTGACACGAGCGCCGACGAGTTCCTCCTGCGACCGGGCTGCCCACCCCGCGGCAAGGTGGTGCTGCTGCGCTCCCAGTGCGGAACGCTCGACGACTCGGAGCAGCTGTGGCTGGCCGCGGGCGGGCTCGAACTGGAGGACTTCCGCTACGGCGGACTGGCCGAGCCGATCGCCATCGACGACAACCGCGCGGTGCGGCGCAGGCTCGCGCTGTTGCACGACGCCATCGGCGGCTACCGGCCCGGTCCGTACGACCAGTTCGCCTCGATGCTCCGCGCGTGCGGCAACGAGGAGCACGCCGACTGGGTGCTGGCGAAGAAGCAGCAGTACCGGTACGAGTCGCTCGCGCACGGCAGGCCCGTCGTGGGGCTCGGGGTGCGGCTGTGGAGCCTGCTGCAACGGTGGATGGTCGGCTACGGCTACCGCCCCGTGCGCGCCGTCGCGTTGCTGCTGTTGCTGTTGATCGCAGGCAGCTTCTGGTTCGGCCTGCGGGACGACGACTGTGTGCACGATCCGGACCTGGTCGTCATCGAGGGCAGCCGGTGCGTGGTGAACCAGGACGACACGGGCCTGGACTGGAACCCGGTGCTGTACACGGTCGACCTGCTGGTGCCGATCGTCGACTTCGGCAACAAGGGCCGCTGGTACATGGCCGACGAGGACAAGTGGGTCGCGACCGCGTTCACCGCGACCGGATGGGTGCTGGCCACGACCGTCGCCGCGGGCATGACGAGAACGTTGCGGCGCACGAACTCGGGTTGAGACGATCTCGCGCATGTCCACCGACGCGAACCCGGACGCGCAGGCCTCGATCCACGTCGACGCCGCTCCGGAACAGGTCTACGCCCTGGTCAGCGACCCGGGTGTGCTGGCGGAGCTCGCCGGCGAGTACGAGGGGCACCGCTGGTTGGGCGGAGCCACCGAGGCCGCCGTCGGCGCCCGGTTCCGCGGCAGGAACCGCAACGGTTTCCGCAGGTGGAGCACCACGTCGACGATCACGGACGCGGCCAAGGGTGAGCGGTTCGCCTTCGAGGTGTCGGTGGGGCCGTTGCGGATCTCGCGCTGGCAGTACGACATCGAGCCGGACGGTGACATCGAGCAGGACGGTGCCGGCTGCCGGGTGGTCGAGCGCACGTGGGACCGGCGGCCGGGCTGGGCGCGCGTCGTCACCGGCACGCTGATCGGCATCTCCGACCGGCGGGGACTGAACCAGCGCAACATGGAGAAGACACTCGCGGCGCTCAAACGGCGTGCGGAGGCGGTGGCCACGTCGTGACCCCGGCGGGCGTCCACCCGCTACGGGACCCGGTCACGGATCGTGTCCGCGCGCACGTCAGCGACCTCCCGAACGGCGGGCGCTCGAACGGAGCAACACTGACCCGTCCGTCGCCCAGCGTCGCGGCAGGAGAACACCGTCAGGTGACCAGCGCAACCGGGTGATCGCTCTCGCGGGTGTAATGGAGCACTGGGGGCTTAACTTTCGTGCCTCGTGACGTTCACTGGAACTGTGAGCGTTACCGACGGAGTGCCCGCGACGACCGCCGCGCGGCAGCATGTGCGCGCGCCCGAACTGGCCGGAACCGACTGGCTGAACACGGGTGGGCAACGGCTGCGCCTGGCCGAGCTGCGCGGGAAGATCGTGCTGCTCGACTTCTGGACGTCGGGCTGCATCAACTGTCTGCACGTCCTGGACGAACTCCGGCCCATCGAGGAGGAGTTCGCCGAGGTGCTGGTGACCATCGGGGTCCACTCGCCGAAGTTCACGCACGAGGGCGAGGCCGACGCCATCGCGGCCGCCGTCGAGCGCTACGGCGTGCACCACCCGGTGCTCAACGACCCGTCGATGACCACGTGGCAGCAGTACGCGGTGAAGGCGTGGCCCACGCTCGTCGTCATCGACCCCGAGGGCTACATCGCGCACGTCGCCGCGGGCGAGGGACACGGTGAGGCGCTGCGCCGCGTGGTCGCCGAGCTGACCGAGACCCACGAGGCCAAGGGCACGTTGCGCCGCGGCGACAGTCCGTACGTCGCCGACGAGCGTGCCGACACCGAGCTGCGCTACCCGGCCAAGGCGGTCGCCACCTCGGGCGGCAGGCTGCTGGTCGCCGACGCGGCCGGGCACGGCATCGCCGAGTTCGCCTCCGACGCCGAGACGGTCGTCCGGCGGTTCGGCAGCGGTGAGCGCGGCGGCAGGGACGGGGCGTTCGACGTCGCCACGTTCGCCGAGCCGTCCGGGTTGACCCTCCTGCCCGAGGCCGTCGCGGGCGCGGTCGGCTACCACCTCGTCGTCGCCGACACCGCGGGCCACACGCTGCGTGGTGTCGACCTGTCGACCGGTGCCGTGACCACCGTCGCCGGCACCGGCAACCAGTGGCGCGACGGGGACGACAGCGGCAAGGCCCTCGACGTCGACCTCACCAGCCCGTGGGACGTGTGCTGGTGGGACGAGGCCGACGGCGGCCCCGGCGGGGTCGTCGTCGCGATGGCGGGCAACCACACGCTCGGCGTCTTCGACCCGCGGGAGGGCACGGTCCGCAGGCTCGCGGGCACCACGACGGAGGGTCTGCGGGACGGTGCTGCGGGTGAGGCGTTCCTCGCCCAGACGTCCGGGCTTGCCGTCGGCAGGAACCGGCTGTGGTTCGTCGACGCCGAGACGTCGGCCCTGCGCTGGCTCGAGGGCGACGGCCAGGGCGGGTACGCCGTCTACACGGCCGTCGGCACCGACCTGTTCCACTTCGGCCACCGCGACGGCAAGGCCGCCCACGCGCTGCTGCAGCATCCGCAGGGGGTGGCCGTGCTGCCCGACGGCACGATCGGCATCGCCGACACCTACAACGGAGCGATCCGCCGCTACGACCCGTCCTCGGGCGAGGTCAGCACGCTCGCCTCCGGGCTGGCCGAACCCGCGGGCCTCGTGGTCACCGGGTCCGACGTGCTCGTCGTGGAGACGGGCGCGCACCGGCTGACGCCGCTCGAGACCGCGGAGGCCGACCAGGTGGACGGCGACGCGCTCGAGGTGCGCAGGCCCGCGACGGTGCTGGCCTCGGGTGCGGTGCAGCTCAACGTCGTGTTCACCCCGCCGCCGGGGCAGAAGCTCGACGACCGCTACGGCCCGTCGACGCGGCTCGAGGTGAGCGCCTCCCCTCCGGAACTGCTCGTGGAGGGCGCGGGCGCCGACACCGACCTGTCGCGCCTGATCCGCCTTTCCGGCGACGTGACGGAGGGCGTGCTGCAGGTCGTCGCGCAGGCCGCCAGCTGCGACATCGACGCCGAACACCCCGTCTGCCGGGTCACCAGGCAGGACTGGGGCGTACCGGTGCGGGTCGAGCGGTCGGGCGACGGCGAGCTGAGCCTGGTGATGTCCGGAAACCCGGGGTCTGCGGGCGCCTAACATGAACGTGTGGCTGAACCCCGGAACGCGACGCACGACGCGAAGCTCGAGATCCAGATGCTGCACGACCGGCTGCTGGTCCGGCAGCCGTCCGACGAGGGCGAACGGAGAAGCAGCAGCGGCATCGTCATCCCGGCGACCGCCCAGGTCGCCAGCAGGCTGTGCTGGGGCGACGTCCTCGGCGTGGGCAACAACGTCCGCAACATCAAGATCGGCGACCGGGTCCTGTTCAACCCCGAGGATCCGCTCGAGGTGGAGATCCAGGGCGACCCCTATCTGGTGATGCGAGAGCGCGACATTCACGCCATCGCTAGCGAACGGACCGAACAGGGCACAGGCTTGTACTTGTAGCCGGACCACACGGGGAGGGCTGGTGCGCGAGGAGTACGACCGGCCGAGGCACGACCCGGCCCTACCCGACGGTGACGCCGACGGCCCCGACGCTCCCCTCGGAGCGGAGCGGCCCGACGGCCTTGGAGCGGAGCGGCCCGACGGTTCGCTCGACCTGCCCGACAACTGGCTGCTCTCGCACGACCCGGCGTGGCCCGAGTACCCGACCGATCCCGGTGGGGACACCGGTACGGACCTGCCCGCCGCGGCGTTCTCGGCCTACCCCGCCGTGCGCTATCGCGACGAGGCGATCGGCGGCGCCGCCGCACCACCCGGGCTCGCGGCTGACCTGCTCGGGCCCGCGGACGAACGTCCGAGTCCTCGCCGGACCAGGCTGCAGCGCGGGATCGGCAAGGCGTTCATGATCTTCGGCGGCACGGTTGTCGTGTTGCTGCTGGTCTACATGGTCGACCTGGTCAGCAGCATCGGTGACGTGCCGCGTGGGGTGAGCGTCGCGGGCGTCGAGGTGGGCGGGATGCCGACCGCCGAGGCGGAGGCCAAGCTCAGGGAGGAACTGGGCCCGCGGCTGACCGATCCCATGCCGGTGCGCGCGGGCGATGTCACGACGCAGCTCGACCCGGCCGACGCGGGCCTCGGTGTCGACTGGGCGGGCACCGTCGAACAGGCGGGCAACCAGCCGATCGACCCGATCTCCCGTGTGACGTCGCTGCTCACCTCGCGTGAGATCGGTGTGGTGACCTCGGCCGACGACGACCGGCTCAAGGAGGCGGTCACGCGGCTGGCCCACTCGGAGATCGACCACCAGGTGCGCGAGGGCAACGTCGGGTTCCGCACCGTCACCGGCCAGGGCACCGATCCGGGCACGGTCGAGCCGTTCCCCATCTTCCCGCGTCAGGGACAGTGGCTCGCCGACGTCGAGGGCGCGATGCACCGGATCAAGTCCGACTGGCTCGCGGGCAACGCCGTGCACCTCGACGTCGCGGTGACGGAGGCGAAGACCTCGCGCGACGGCGTCCAGCAGGCGGTGGAGCAGACCGAGCCGCTGGTGTCGGCGCCCGTGACGGTGAAGGCGGACGACACGTCGGCGACCCTCACGCCGAAGCACATCGCCGACGCCATGAAGCACACACCCGGCCAGGGCGGTGCGCTGCAGCTGACCGTGGACCGCGCGAGCCTGCAGGAGGTGCTGGCGCCGCAGCTGCGCGACACCGAACGGACCGCGTCCGACGCCGAGATCGTGTTCGCGGGCTCCCGTCCGTCGGTCGAGCCGTCCGAACAGGGCAGGACGATCGACTGGGAGCGCACCTTCGCCCCGTTCATCACGGTCGCGGGCAAGGACGGCGAGCGGACGCTCGACGTCGTCTACGAGGTGCAGGAACCCGACGTCAGCACCAAGGACCTGCGCGAGCTCGGGATCAAGGAGGTCGTCGGCGAGTTCACCACCGGCGGGCTCGGCGGAGCGGCGGCGCGGAACGTGGCCACCATGGCCGACGCGGTCACGGGCGCGGTCGTCCGGCCCGGTGAGACCTTCCGGCTCAGCGAGTTGACCGGGCCGAGGACCGCATCGCAGGGATACGTCGAGGCACCGGTCAACGAGGATGGCACGGGTCCCGCGGTGATCGGTGGCGGTTCCTCGCAGTTGACCAGCACGCTGTACAACGCGGCCTACGGTGCCGGACTGAAGGATGCCGGCCACACGCCCCACGAGACGTATCTCGACCGCTATCCCGCAGGCAGGGACGCGGTCGCGGTGCTGCCGGACGGTTCGAGCGCCGAGCTGGCGTTCACCAACAACATGCGCAACGGCATCGCGGTTCAGGTGACGACGTCGGGCAGCGACGTCACGGTGCGGTTGTGGGGCACCGAGCAGTTCGACGTCTCGGCCTCCACGGGAGAGCGCACCGACGTCCAGTCGCCGCCGGTGCGGCGGGACAACGGCCCGCGGTGCGAGGCGACCTCCGGTGCGGAGGGCTTCAAGGTGACCGACACGCGGGTCGTGAAGGAGCGCGGCAGCGGCAGGGTCGTCGATCGGCAGTCCACCGCCGTCACCTACGACCCGGTGCCGCGCGTGGTGTGCGGGTCGCGGCCGAGCCAGGGCCCCCGACCGACGCCGCGGCCCGACCCGGTCCTGCCGATCGTGCCCGGTTCGGACACGCGATCCCAGCAGGTGGACCGGGGCGGGCCGCGGGGATGACGTTCTGACGGTCGCCGGCTCGCGCGTCAGCTGCTGACGTGCTTGCGGTCCTTGCCCGCGAATCCGGCGACGAGCGAGACACCGATGGCTGCGATGACGAGCTGGGTGAAGAACTCCAGCCAGCTCCAGCCGGTCGTGTCGGCATAGCCGAGGCCGCGGGCGATGGCCGTGCCGATGAACGCCGCTGCGATACCGACGAGGATCGTCAGCCAGATGGCGATCTTCTGCTTACCGGGCGCGATGAGCCTGCCGAGCACGCCGAGTACGAGTCCGACGACGATGGCCGAGATGATCCCCGAGATAGCCATGCTCTGCCTCCTTGTGGGTAAGCGTCCTTGCTCGGTGGGGACGGCCGAAGTCGGCTCCGACCGCCGCCACCGATGTTCCGTCGCCGCCCGGCCGGTGGACCTCGCCGCGCGGCGGCGCCTTTGCTCCACCCAAGGTGCCCCTGCGTGAAAACTCCCAAACGGGTCGTGTCCGGACGGCAGCTGAGGCGATGATCACGGGCCGGGATGACCGGCGGTGCGACGTGGTGGCCGCGAAAAAGGGCACTCCGGCCGCCAGGGGGATGAGCGGCCGGAGTGCCCCGGTCTTGTCGCGTTCGGCGACCTCGCGGATCAGAACCGTCGCGGATCAGAACGCGGCTTCGTCGATCTCCATGAGGTCGTTGTCGGCGGCCTCGGCGATCGCGCGGCGAGCGCTGAGCTCGGGCAGGACCTGCTTGGCGAAGAACGAGGCCACGGCGACCTTGCCCTCGTAGAAGCTCTTGTCCTTGCCGGAGGCGCTGTCGAGCTTGCCCAGCGCGATCTCGGCCTGCTCGAGCAGCTTCCAGCCGATGATCAGGTCACCGGCCGACATCAGCAGGCGCACGCTGTGCTGGCCGACCTTGTAGACGTTCTTGACGTCCTCCTGCGCCGAGGTCAGGTTGCCGATCATCGAGCCGAGGATGCCCTGGACGTCGTCGAGCGCCTGCTTGAGGAGGTCGCGCTCCTTCTTGAGGCTGTCGCCGCCGGCCTCGCCCTCGATGAACTTCGTGATCTCGCCTGCGATGTAGGTCAGCGCCTGGCCCTTGTCGCGGACGATCTTCCGGAAGAAGAAGTCCATCGACTGGATGGCCGTGGTGCCCTCGTACAGCGAGTCGATCTTCGAGTCGCGAATGTACTGCTCGATCGGGTAGTCCTGCAGGAAGCCCGAACCGCCGAACGTCTGCAGCGACTGGACGAGCTGCTCGGTCGCACGCTCGGACCCGACACCCTTGACGATCGGCAGCAGCAGGTCGTTGACCCGCTCGGCGAGCTTCAGCGAATCCTCGTCACCCTCCTGGCACCACACCTGGTCCTGGAACGACGCCGTGTACAGGTAGACGGCGCGCATGCCCTCGGCGTAGGCCTTCTGCAGCATGAGGCTGCGGCGCACGTCCGGGTGGTGCGTGATGGTCACGCGCGGGGCCGCCTTGTCCGTCTGCTGCGTCAGGTCGGGACCCTGCACGCGCTCCTTGGCGTACTCGAGCGCGTTGAGGTAGCCGGTCGACAGCGTCGCGATGGCCTTGGTGCCGACCATCATGCGCGCGTACTCGATGACCTGGAACATCTGCGCGATGCCGTTGTGCACCTCGCCGAGCAGCCAGCCCTTGGCGGGCGTGCCGTGCTGGCCGAACGTCAGCTCGCACGTGGTGGAGACCTTCAGGCCCATCTTGTGCTCGACGTTCGTCACGAAGGCACCGTTGCGCTCGCCGAGCTCACCGGTGTTCGTGTCGAAGTGGTACTTCGGCACCAGGAACAGGGACAGGCCCTTGGTGCCCGGGCCGTGCCCCTCGGGACGGGCCAGCACGAGGTGCATGATGTTCTCGGTCATGTCCTGGTCGGCCGAGGTGATGAAGCGCTTGACGCCCTCGATGTGCCAGGAGCCGTCCTCCTGCTTCACGGCCTTGGTGCGGCCCGCGCCGACGTCCGAACCGGCGTCCGGCTCGGTGAGCACCATCGTGGCACCCCAGGCGCGGTCGATCATGATCTGCGCCCAGCGCTGCTGCTCCTCGGTGCCGTTCTGGTCGACGACCATCGCGAAGTTCGGGCCGGCCATGTACATGTACAGCGCCGGGTTCGCGCCCAGGATCAGCTCCGAGGCGGCCCACTGCACGGTCGGGGGCAGACCGAAGCCACCGAGCTTGTTGGTCAGGCCGAGGCGCCACCACTCGCCGTCCCAGAGCTGCTGGTAGCTCTTCTTGAACGACTCCGGCAGCGTGGCGGAGAAGGTCCTCGGGTCGTACACCGGCGGGTTGCGGTCCGCGTCCTCGAACGACTCGGCCAGCGGGCCCGTCGCGAGGTTGTTGAGCTCGGACAGTACGCCGCGGGCGGTCTCCTCATCGGACTCCGCCAGCACGCCCTTGCCGAGTCGGTCCTGGATGCCGAGGACCTCGAAGAGGTTGAACTCCAGGTCTCGGACGTTGCTCTTGTAGTGGCCCATGTCGTCGCTCCGTACGAGGGTTGTTCGGGTGTGGCGGCTGGGCACTGCTGGTACGTCCGCATGCCGTCCGTGGTGTGGACAGGCACTGGACACGGCCCTACTCGCCGGTAACTTGAGGATATTACCCCTAAGTAACCGACGGCAACCCGGGACAGCTGTTTTCTGGGTCTCGTCCGGCCTCGTTCGACCGGACGGGGGTCACGCGGGTGCGCCGGGTGACGTCGGCTGTACTCCCGACGGCGGCTGGGGTGCCGGCGCGGTGGCAGGCGTGTGCTGGGGAGGCGGAGCTGCCGCGGCCCCGTCCACCGACGGAGCGGTGGACTCTTCGGGTCGCGGAATGAGGATTCCGGAGCGGAACGCCTTCGTCACCGCGTGGGTGCGATCCCTGGCCGACAGCTTGCGCAGAATGCTCTTGACGTGGGTGCGCACCGTCTCGACCGACAGGAACAGGGTCTTGGCGATCGCCGAGTTCTCCAGCCCCTCGGCGACCAGCTGCAACACCTGGTACTCACGTCGCGACAACGGCATCTGCTGGCGGACGGCAGGGTCGGTGCCGTCCGCGGAGGACTGGCGCTTGGGACGCGCGGTGAGCGCCGCGAGCGCGGGATCGGTGTACCTGCGATCGATGTGTGCCCTGCGGATCGCCTCGGCCAGGCGTCGCGGCTCGGCCGTGCGCGGGACCGTCGCGTGGGCACCCGCGGCCGCGGCCGCCGACAGGAACTGCGGCGTGCGGTGGGCGTCCCGCACCAGGACGACCACCACGAGCGTCGTCTCACCGTCGCGAAGCAGTCGCACCAGGTGGCAGTGTGGGTCGAAACCCGAGTCCAGGATCACGATGTTCGGCCGCAGCTGCTCGCACAGCTGGAGCGAGGCGTGATGACTCGATGCGTGACCCGCCCACTGCAGACCGGGCGTCTTGCTGATCAGAACGTTGAGACCTTCTCTGAACAACGGGACCGGATCCAGGGCCGCGACCGTCAGTGTCCGTGTTCCCGCAGGTCCGGGGCTGCCCGTAGGGCGGCCTCTTTCGATGCTGTGCGCCATACATCACTCCGTCTCCGCACGTCCTCGCGGACGTGTTCGCCGCCGTGTCGCCACGGTCCCCCGGCGAGATCTGCTCGCGTGTCGTTCGCATCTGTGACTCGCGAGCGCCGACCTCATGACGCGATGTGCCGATGTTTATTCAGCTCATAGCGGAGTGTGCCTCTTCTGTAGCGTCCCTGCGCGCCAACGCGCGCAAATGGTGGACGCCGACCGTCTGGAAAGTGCCTGGGTGATGACGGTCCGCAGTCCGGTGGGTGGCGACGTCCAGCGGGTGGCGCCCGCGAGGGCCATTGGCTATGCTGTGTGATCTGCCGCACACACCACATCAAAGGAGATGGCGTGTACCTGGCATCGGTCATCAGCCTCTGCGTGCTGATCCTGATCGGCGCGGCCGTCACGGTCGTGTGGGAGGACCGGCGCGCAGCGAAGCGGCACGCCCGCACGCGGCACGCTCGACTCGTCGCGCTCGGCGAGGTCGACCCCGTGGCACCCGCCCGGTTGCGCGCGGAGCTGGGCGAACGCTCGTCCTAGCCGGAACCCCGTACGTATTCGAAACACCGACCTCGGAGGACACGGCAGCCGTGGTGAGCTGGAAGGACGTCGTCGCGTTCGCGACCGGGCTGCCGGAGGTCGAGGAGTCGACGTCGTACAACACGCCCGCCCTCAAGGTGAACGGCAAGAGCTTCGCCCGCCTGCGTACCGAGGCCGAAGGCGGTCTCGTCCTGCTGTGCGGTTCGGACGAGAAGGAGGCGTTGCTGGCCTCCGGTGATCCCGCGTTCTACACCACTCCGCACTACGACGGGTACGGTGCGATCCTCGTCGATCTGGACAAGGTCGACGAGGTGCAGCTGCACGAACTGATCGAGGAGTCGTGGCTGCGCAAGGCGCCGGCGCGGGCGAAGAAGCGGCGCTGACTCACGCGGGCGCATGGCAGGTGTAGGTGATGCCGCCCGCGAACGACTTCATGTCGCGCAGTGTCATGCGTGGCAGCGTGAAGCCGTCGGGGAAGAGCCTGCGTCCCCTGCCCTGGACCACCGGGTAGCCGAACAGCCGGTACTCGTCCACGACGCCTGCCTCGATGAGCGTGTGGCACAGCGTGATGCTTCCCGTGACCACGATGTCCGCGCCCGGCTGCTGTTTGAGTTCGCGGATCGCCGCGACGGGGTCCTCGCCGTCGAGCACATGGCTGCGGCGCCAATCGAGGTCGGTGAGCGTGCTGGTCACGACGTACTTGTCGACGTCGTTGAGGAAGTCGGTGATGTAGCCGGTCTGGTTCGGCCAGAAGCCGCGGAAGGCCTCGAACGTCCGCCTGCCGAGGACCACGGCGTCGCAGCGCTCGTCGTGGCGGCGGGTCTCGGCCTCGAGCTCGGCATTGTCGACCATCGGGTCGAGCCAGTCGTCGAGCATCTCGACGCAGCCGTCGAGCGTGATGTTCTGCGTGATGGCGAGTGTGCGCATCGTGGGTCCCCTGACGTCGGTGTCGGATCGGCGGCGCGGCGCCCGTCCAGGATGCGCGGTGGCGTCGACGTCCGCCGAGGTTCTTCGCGTCATTCGAGTTCGCGGGCCAGCGTTTCGACGGCCGACGCGACGGGGCCGGGCGTGCTGGTGGGTGCGAGGTGGTCGGCGTCGAGGGATCGGACCGGCAGATCGCGTGCGCGTGCCTGTTCGAGGGCCCGGTCGTACGGGGAGGACAGGCGCAGGTAGGCGCTCGGTGGCTCGTCGGCGTGCGGACGTGGCTCGTGGAGGAACCGGACGGGTACGCGGGGCTCCTCGGGCAGCACGGCCTGCCGGAGTTCGGCACTGTCGAGCGGGCTGGGGTCGAACCATGTGTGCCAGGGCTGGAGCAGGGCCTCGTGCGCGGCGGCCTGGCTGCTTTCGGTGTCGGCGTCGCCGGTGTTTGGTGCACCGGTGTTTGATGAGCTGGTGTTTGGTGGGCTGGTGGCGTGGCCGGTCAAGGTGTCGTAGAGGTCTGCGGGCACGGTGTCGCGCCAGCTCAGGCCCGGAGTGGGTAGGCCGGCGTCGATGTAGAGCAGGCGGCTTCCGGGGCGGCGTGCGGCCAGATGCGGCAGCAGGGGGCCGGCGCCGCTGTGGCCGGCGACGAGCAAGGGCTCGGCGGGTGTCTGTTCGTCGAACCGGTCGGCGAGGCCGTCGTGGCAGGGCACGGCGCTGAGTCCGGCGCGCAGGTCGGGTACCACCACGTGATGCCCGCGCGCGGACAGTTCCTCGGCGAGGGGGCGCATGCTCCCCGGCCCGAGGAAAGGACTGTGCACCAACGCGACCGTCCGCATGACCGCCGAGCGTACGGACTCGCCGTCAGCGCGGCCACGGCTCGTCGTGGACGCGTGTCACACGGTCACCGCGGTGCAGTGGAGTTGGCACGAGCGGGAGTCGGCACGAGCGGGAATGGGCTCGAGCAGCAATGGGCGCGCGGGAATGGGCACGAGCGGCGCCGCCGGTTCGGGGAGCACCGTCCGGCGCCGCTCGTGTCCGGTCACCGACGACCTGTCTGCGCCTGCGACGTCGCGGAACGCGCCACGATTCGGGACGGAACCGGGGTCGGTTCCTTCGTGGCGGTCGGGGTCCTCCGCGGCGTGCCCGGGGTTGGCGAGACCGGCCGAGGTGTACGCGTGGTGCTTCGCGGTGGTTACCGCGAGGGGCTCGGTGAGAGCACCACGAGCGATACCAGCAGCAGGAAAGCCAGTCCTGCCACCAGGAACGCAAGCACGCCCGTGACCGACCACGCGGCCAGTCCTGCTACTCCGAGCGCGCCCGAGGCAGATGTCCACATGGGCCATCTCCGTATCGAGTCGGGGGATGTGTACGGGGTTCATCCGGCGTATCGGCACGCGCCCTTCTGCCGTTATCACGCCGTGACATGGAATGGTGTGCATCACCCGAACGGCGGTCCTGACCAGGTGCTTTGGGAGGTTATGCCGGTTATGCACGACCGCCTCAGCCCGTCACCCGTTCGGGCTCGAGCGCGCGCAGCGCTTCGTCGACGCATTCGGCCCACGGCCGCTGCCCGAGTTCGGTGACCCCCGACTCACCCGTGAAGGCGCTCGAGATGACGACGTCCGGGGTGAGCGTCGCGAGCTGGCGCAGGCTGGCGGCGAGCTGCTCGCGGTCGCTCATGCCGTCGATGTAGCCGGCGCGCCAGTGTCCCTGCCGGTCGACGTAGATCGTGTCGCCGGTCATCAGATACGCCCTGCCGTCGGCGCCCGGCACCAGGTAGCACGTGCTGCCGGGTGTATGGCCCGGCGTGGGAATCACCTCGAGTCCGTCCGGGCCCAGGTGGGCTTCGGTGAACGCGTCGTCGACGGTCGCGGTCTCCTCGACGAGATGCGCCTCGGTGCTGTGCGCGTGCAGCGTGGAGCCGAACCGTTCCCGGATGGCGTGCAGCGACGGTGCGATCTCGTCCTGGTGGCTCAGGTAGTGGTGCCGAACGCCGCCGAGTTCGGCCATGCGGTCCTGTTCGTTGGTGTGGGTGGTGTTGTAGAACAGCACGTTTCCACTCGGTGCGCGCCACAGATAGGCATGGGTGCTCAGTCCGGGAAACGGATACTCCGGATCGGTTTCCCAAAGATGGTCGTTGATCTTTCTCATCGTTGTTCTCCTCTCGGGTATGGGGAGAACGCTAGAAGTTCAAGTTAACTCGAGGTCAATGGTGCAGTCGGGATGGCGGAGCGGGGGCGGTAACCGTTGCGGCACAACCGTTGCGGCACAACCGGATTACCCCCACTGGAGCATCCCGACCGGATCACCCCGAGCGCTGCTGCCTGGATCGCCAGGGCGAGGAGGGCATGTACGGCCCAGGTGCGTGAACAGCAGGTACGCGAACAGCAGGTGCGTGAACAGCAGCGCGGCGAGCAGTGTGGTCACCGACAGTCCGCCCCGAGCCGCGACGTGGTCGCCGACAGTCCACCCCGAATCGGGACGCGCTACGGTGGCGGCATGCACACGCGAATCGTTCTGTGGTGGGCCGCCGACCGGCGGCCCTGAGCGTGTGTATCCATCCACGGCCGCTCCTCCAGCGGCCGTTGTCACTCCGGCGTGTCGGTCGTCTGCGGGGCGGCCTCCGAATTCGGAGGTATATCGACATGTCCCGTTCCACACCCCGGCTGCTCACGGGTGACCGTCCGACGGGCCGGCTGCATCTCGGTCACTACGTCGGCAGTCTCGCCAACCGGGTCCGGCTGCAGCACGAGTACGAGACGTTTCTGATCCTCGCCGATCTGCACATGCTCACCACGGCCAACCGGCCGGAGGACATCACGCGCATCCCCGAGCAGGTCCGCCATCAGGTGCTCGATGCGCTGGCGGTCGGCGTCGATCCCGGTCGTGTCACGTTCTACCTGCAGTCGGCGGTGCCCGAGGTCGCCGAGCTGAACACGTTGTTGCAGAGCCTGGTGACGGTGTCGCGACTGCAGCGCGTGCCGAGCCTGAAGGAGATGAGCCGCGGCGGCGACATGAGTTACGCGTTGCTGGGCTATCCGGTGCTGCAGGCTGCGGACATCCTGTGCGTGCGCGCCGAAGCGGTGCCGGTCGGTCAGGACAACCATGCGCACGTCGAGGTCGCACGCGAGATCGCGCGGCGCTTCAACGGCCTGTACGGCGAGGTATTTCCCGTGCCGGAGGTGGTGTCGAGCGAGGTTCCGGCGCTCGTGGGTACCGACGGGCAGGCGAAGATGTCGAAGTCGCTCGACAACGCGATCTATCTGTCGGACTCGCCGGACGAGGTGACCCGGAAGGTGCGGCGGACCTATACCGATCCCAATCGCGTGCGCGCCGACGTCCCGGGTCGCGTCGAAGGGAATCCGGTGTTCGAGTACCACCGGGCGTTCAACGACGACCGCGGGCAGGTCGCCGACCTGGAGCAGCGGTACCGCGAAGGTCGCGTCGGCGACGGCGAGGTCAAGGACGCGTTGGCGGCCGCCCTCAATCGCTTTCTCGACCCGGTGCGCGAGCGCAGGGAGCATTTCGCGAGCAGGCCCGGTTTCGTCGACGAGCTCGTCGTGGCGGGAACGGAACGCGTGCGTGAGGTGGTACGCGAGGTCGTTTCCGACGCGCGAAAGGCGATGGGATTCACCGCTGTCTACAACGGACTGAAACGTCACGCGGGTGTTCCGTCGACGGTGCGGTGACCTTGCGGCCACCCGGTACCGCTACCGGGTGGCCGACCGCACTCCGCGGGCGCACGGGTGGTGCTGAGCCTGATGAGGCGAGGTCAGGATGCGGTCAGGGCTTGTCATCCGGTGTTTCGGCAGATTCCGTTGGCTCCTCGAGCAGGTCGGCGATGCGAGTCACTTCGACCGGGTAGCCGTCGAAAATCCTGCGGTACTCCTCGATCGCTGTCTGGTCGGGCTCGCCGTGTTGGTCCGGTGTGTGCACGGTGGTTTCCTTTCGCCGGGCCTGATGAACCGGGTGTGTGCGGCCTGTGGAGCCACGTTTCCAGGAATGTCGAGTGACGTGTGAGGGTCGGATGGCCGACCGGCCGGGCAATTGGTGACTGTGCAACTGAGCTGGCACTGTCGGTGGTAGCTGGTTAGCTAACAGTATGTTCGAAACTCCTGACGAGCTCCGCACCCTCCAGTCCCTGCTCGATACGTCTTGGGCTGGTTCCAGCAGTCACCTCAAGTCGATCATTCGGCCGGGCGAAAGCACGTTGGACGCGGAACAGGTCGTCCAGGTTTGCCAAGGTATGTGCACCCTGGCAATCGCCACCGTCACCCGCCGGGGCGAGCCACGCATCAGCGGCGCCGACGGGCACCTCCTGCACGGCCGCTGGATCGTCGGCACCCACCGACAGGCCGCGAAAGCCCAGCATCTCGCGGCGCGGCCCGGTATCAGCGCGACCTTCATGAAAGGCGAGCAGCTCGGTATCTTCACGCACGGACACGCCGTTCCGCTGAACCCCGAGGGGCCGAGCAGTGACCCGGCCTGGCCGGCAATTCGCAACTATCTCGTCGACCATTACGGAGACGACGGCGACGAATCGTTTTGGGAGGAGAGCGTGTGGTATCGCATCGACCCCACCTGGATGGTTGCCTACAGCGCCGACCCGGCCGGCTTGCTTGATCAACAGTCATCGGTCTGAGCTCGTGCAGGCCCAGCCGGGGTCGTCAGTCCGTGGGAGCGAGGTCGACATCATCGGAGGCCGGGCGACACGGCTGGCAGCGCGTTCGACCTACTCAGCCGGACATCCTCGATCAGACCACGTACCCGGGCAGGGCTAGCGCCGGTGTCCATGGGTGCGTCTCTACTGGTTGTGGAGGTGTGGTGGGTGGTCGAGTTGGAGGTATTCGCGGGCGCGTTTGTTGGTTTCAGCACCGTTGACGTGGACCGAGTGCAGGATGCCGTTGTAGACCAGGTCCCAGAGGCGATGGTTCAGTTGTAGCACGCCAATGCGCGAGCGGACGCTTCGTCCAGATGTGTCCGCCAGTTGGATTGCGTGCGAAACTCCATCGATGTGCACGGTCACCTTTGAAAGGTCGTATAGCTTCACGTAATCTCGTGTGGAGACGGCCAGCCAATCCGCGCCAGCTGAAACCTTCTGTTCTTTCCCGATGAAGAAGAACAGAAAAGGCCACGGTAGAATGAACAGCCAGAGCCACCAGGTGGCCATCCACTCGAATCCACTCTCGTGGACTGTCGCGTAGATCAAGAGAATGATCGAGACTATGGCTCCGGTCAAAGCACGCACCCTCTTAGTGGGTGAGAACCATTCTAGCAACGGGCCCTCGCCTGCGGGGGATTTAATGGCCTTGTTGGATCTCGAATTATGTCGCCGGGATGAACCCTCGTCATTCGTTTCCGTAGGAGCCCTGGGTGGTCGGGGTTCTCCGGTGTGCCGGTCGGGCATAGGTGGAAGGTTCCGGGTGTCCACGGGTGCGTCTCTACTGTTTGTGGAGGTGTGGTGGGTGGTCGAGTTGGAGGTACTCGCGGGCCCGTTTGTTGGTTTCAGCACCGTTGACGTGGACCGAATGCAGGATGCCGTTGTAGACGAGATCCCAGAGACGGTGGTTCAGCTCTAACGTGCCTATGCGGGGACGAATACTGCGTCCGGATGAATCCATAAGCTGCACGACGTGCGCTACTCCGTCGACGTGAACAGTGACCTTGACAAGCTCGTAAAGTTTTACGTAATCGCGGTCGGAGGTTGCTAGCCAGTCAGCTCCGGCTGAAACCTTTCCGGTTCGGCCTACCAGTAGGAAGATGAATGGTGGTGCCGCCAAAACGAGCCACAGCCAGATGTTTCCCAGCCAGCTGAAGCCTCCTTGAAAGATATACAGGGCAAGGCCGATAGCGGTGCAAAGCAATCCCGCTACCAGTCGTGCAGTGCGCGTCGGGTAGTACCACTCCAGTGCTGCGGCCTCGCCCGGCGGCGTCTTCGGCGCCTTGCGTGTCGGTGAATTGTCATTGTCCGCGCTTCGGGAGTCCTCATCGACCAACGGCGCAGCAGGTGGACGTGGCTCTCCGGTGTGCCGGTCGGGCATGGGTGGAAGGTTCCGGATGTCCATTTCTCCCTCAGAAGAGATCGCTGACGAAGTTGCCCACGGCCTTCGCGCCGTCCGACAGCTTGTCACCTGCCCACCCTGCGGCATCACCGGCTACCTCGGCCATATCGTCTCCCCACTCGTCGATCGCGAAACCGACACCTGCGGAGACGATCGCTCCGCCCGCTACAGCCCACCCCACCGGGCCGCCAGCGCTTGCAACCGCCGCGGTAGTCAACGAGCCTGCTACAAAGCTCCCGGCTCCTGAGGCCACGGCAGTACCTGGGTCTTTTCCGCTTGCGATGTCCCAGGAGACACCGAGCCCAGTAACTACTCCGCCAATGACCGGAAGCTTGCTGCCAAATTTCGTCGCACCGCGCAGGAGCGGGTTGGATGGTGGCTTGTCGGGGGCATACTTCCCGAAATCAAGATTCGTCCGGAGCGTGTCTTTAACACCCTTCGGAAGCTTGTCGACCATTCTCGCTGTTCGGGTGGCGGTGGCCTTGTTGAGCTCGGCCTGCTTGGCGAGGCGGCGTTCGATTTCGAGTGCGTCGGCGCGGGCTTGTGCGTAGGGGTTGGTGCGGCCACTCTTCGCGTACGCGGCTGCACGATCGATGGCCGGGTCCATGGCCCTCGCCGCGGCGCGGTAGTTGCTGGTCCGCTGGGCGACCGCGCCTGCCAGGCCCGTCGAGATGTCGGCGATGTTGATCGGCGCCTTCTCCGCGTACCCCTTGGCGAAGCGCACGAAGGTCTGCTGCGACTTCACGAACGCCTCTCGCGCCGGCGTCGCTGTACGTTCGGCCTCGACGTAGGCCTTGACCTTCTGTTCGTGTGCGGACTGCGCGGACGTCGCCTGGTCGTGGATCTGCTGTTGACGCGGTGACGGCTTCCGGTCCGTGGGCAGCGGAGCAGGTGCCGCGGGCGCGGGCCCCGGCTCCTCGATGACGTTCCCGTTCACCGTCAGCCCGCCCTTGCGGGCGATCTCCAGCGCCTGCGACATGCGGGACTTCGCCGTTTGCACGTCATCCGCGTGCGAACCCAGCTTCGACGACGTCTCGGTGAGGTCCTCGCCCAAGCCGTTGATCTGCTTACCGAACGCCGTCATCGTGGTGCGGAAACCGTCGGACGCCGGTCCGGTCCACGTTCCCTCCGAATCGCCGCGCGCGCCGTACACCTGCGAACAGGTTTGGTGCGCGTCCTCTGACCTCTTCGAGAGCCACTCCGCGACCCGCCGGATACTGGCCGCGTCGGCCTTGATCTCGGTGTCGATGGGCATGGCTACCTCCCCTCGCCGCCTGCGTCCGCGACGTCACGCCGGCTCTTCTGTTCCGCCTCCTCGTAGGCCTCGCGTCCGGACTCGACGGCGTCACCGGCAGCGCCACAGCCCTCGACGACACCTGCCAACGACGTCGACAAGGCCCCGACCAATCCCTGCACCACTCCCGTGATGTCACCGGCTTCGGGTGCGCCAGGTGGTTTGCCGGCCGCCTCCTCCAGGGAGTTGGCTCCGCCGCGAAGTTTCGACGTGAGCCCGCTCAGGTCACCGGTGTCGACGCCATACCCGCTCATGACGCATCACCCGCCGGTGCGTCCTGCCGCTGATCGTCCGGCAGTACCGCGTTCCACAGGACCTCCGTGGCGCCGCTGTCGGTCACGATCTGCTGCAGGTAGTCGCTGCGTACCGACAACCACGGCTGACGTTCGCCGCACCCCTCGACGAGGCTTTCCAACGACGTGTACGCCAGCACGACCAACCGGCCGTCCTCGAGGCGCCGTAGCTCGACGGTCGCCTCCTCGTCGCCGTGGTGGACTCGTTCCGACGGCAGGTACACGTTCTCGACCTCGTCGGCCTCGCCGGAGACGAACTCGGGGCCGATCGTCGGCGGCGCCGCGGCGTCGGAAACCCCAAAACTGTCAGTTGACACGTCGCCCTCCCGATCGCCGTGTCTGATTCGTGCAGATTATTCGAATATGCGAGCATTGCTCGAAATTGCGCCTTTACCTTCCGCAATCGGACGCTAACACGATTCGCCGGATGGGGAGTTGGTGTCGCGGGTGAGATGGACGGGGTGCTGATCGAATCGGGCCTGGTTCCTGCGGAGCGGAAAGTGTGGCGGCCAGATTGGCGCGCGGTGAGCCTTCACGGCGGTGGTCTCGGCGGTCTCGGGATATATGGCCGCCAAGCGCGTGCCTTCTGGGTCCGGTTGCTTGTGGAGCAAGTGCTCCATTATCGTCGACTCGTGTCTCGACCACGTGTACATAACCTCGACCAGGTGCTTGACGTCGCGGAGCGCCTGGCAGTCGACGAAGGTCCCGAACGACTCACCGTGCGCAAGCTCTCGGCGGAGAGTGGCGTGCCGAACGGCGCGATCTATCACGCCTTCGGCTCGCTGTCGGCGCTACGTGGACGGATGTGGCTGCGGGCTGCGACCGAGTTTCTGGACCTGCAAACAGAGCTCATCGACGAAGCGTTGATGTCGGCGTCCGGCTTCGACGGCGCGGTGAATGCTGCCGTCGCCGCCGCCGACGCAGCCGCCGTGTTGGCAAGCAGACGTCCAGCGGCAGCGCGGATGTTGATGACGGTGCGCCGGGAACAGCTGCTCGGTCCCGAACTTCCCGCGGAGCTCGCCGACGCGCTTCTCGGGCTGGACCGGAGGTTGGTGTCCGAGGTGCTGCGGCGGTTGGCGATGGCGCTGTGGGACCGCCGGGACGGTTCGAGCGTCGAGGTCGTCACGACGTGTGTGGTCGACCTGCCGACCGCCCTGCTGCGACGGGATCTCAGCCAAGCCACGGTCGATGGCACCGTGCGGATCGGATCCGATGTCCGTGCACGTCTCTCCACAGCTGTGCGCGCCATTCTCGACCACGAGCCGCCGAGTCGTGGCTAGGTCGACCAAGGCCACTCCGATGAGGACGGACGGCGATACCTACGTGGCACGCGCCTCGACCCATCCTCCAAGCCAGACACCGCCCAACCCGGACTGCTCCGCAGCACACGCCGGCGCCGACCAGGAAGACGCTGATGACCCGAAGCGATTCGACTCCCGCACGCTGCCCACCCGAACTGCTCCACGGTGCGAAGAGAGTCTCCGTCGGCCCTGGGCTGACGGGGTTGCTCTGGACCGAGGTGTGCACGCAGCTCTCCGATCCGGCCCGCCGGTATCTCCGTGACACTTTCCCTGCCGTTGCGGTGCAGGCATTCACCGCGACCACCGAACAGTATTGGCACAACTGGCTCTCCGACGACAATCTCGACCGGTTGTCCGGGCTTGTCGTCGTCCTCGACACGGCCGGTTTGCCGGTGGCGTGGGTGGCCAGCAATGACCGGATGTTCGGCGGGCGTAAGTGTTTCTACGCCAACTCCGCCGGTGTGCATCCGGATCACCAGGGAACCGGCATTTCCAGCACGATCTGGCGGGTCGTGCTGCGCGCGGCGATCGCCAAGGCTGCCCCGCGCAGCCTCTATGCGGTGATGCGGACGGGAAATCCGCTCGTCTACGGTGCTTGGTCGGCTGCAACGGGTAGAACCGACGCCACGTGGCCGACTCCGGGTAGCGAGGTTCCGGAGCACGTCCAGCGCATCGCGGCCGACGCCGTGGCCGACCTCGGTCAGGCCGACCGGCTGGACCCGCGCAGCTTGGTCATCACCGACGCCTACGACGACACCGAGGCCGGGCTGTGGACCCAACGGCCCACGTCCGATCGCAGCGACATCGACGAATGGTTCGCCTCCATCCTGGGCCCGCGCGACGCCATCGTGCTCGTCGTGGCGTTCCAGCCGATGCGCATCTTGGTTGGCGAGGTCCGGCGCACAATGCGCCGAACCCTGGGTCTGCGCAGTTCTTCAAGCCGCAGCTCGCGCGCCTAGCGGGAGCATCGAGCGACCGCTGTGGCGAGCTCCGGTTGGTTTGTCGCCCGTGAGTGTTGTCGGCCAGCTCACTCGGTCCCGGCACGACGAAGGACCAGGTCCACTGTGTACAGCGGTTGACCTGGGCCTTCGTGGTTGGAGCGGATGACGGGAATCGAACCCGCGTTCACAGCTTGGGAATCAGGCGGACGCCCCTGGAAGGTGGCCCTGACCTGCGGGTGAGGGTGCGCGTCGGGTGCCCCTGTTGACCGTGGTTGACCGGCGCATGTTGTTGGCATGTTGCTAGGTTGGCCTCGCTCGTGCCGGTCTTCTGCGGCCCGCTCCTCACTTCTGGGGCCGTGTCCGATCGCTGGAGGGGTTGATCAAGTCTTCACGTGCCAGTTGGGTGAACTCTCGCCGAACAGGACGTGCCTCTTCCGCCAGCTCCTTGGTGTCAAGGAGATCTAGCTCATCACGGGTTACAGCCTGCCAAGCGTCAAGTACGTGCATGAAGATCGTGGCGTCCAGGCGAATCGCGGCATCTAACACCTTCGGTGGCGCAATGAGCTGAATCTGCGTGGCTAGCGACTCCAGGCGCATGTCGTTCGAGTCATACGGGGCTGCTGAAGGGGTGTGTGACATCTGAGTTCGCTTGCCGAGAGGTGGGCGTGGAAGGATGTTGTTGTGCCCAAGCCGTATCCCCGTGAGTTCCGTGAGGACGTCGTCCGGGTCGCGCGT
>Ga0079224_100001451_pt1 | contig 27260 bp, 29 predicted proteins | sample Stecom2015_FD_80414 | JGI IMG/M metagenome (GOLD analysis project Ga0079224, IMG submission 80414) | Agricultural soil microbial communities from Utah to study Nitrogen management - Steer compost 2015 | ecosystem: Environmental > Terrestrial > Soil > Agricultural land | place: USA: Utah... | reverse complement strand
GTCGGCGACGCGAGCGACCCCGACGCGGCCCAGGACCCCGGCTCGTTCGCCGGGAAGATCCTGCGCCTGACGCCCGACGGCCAGGTGCCCGACGACAACCCGTTCCCCGGCTCCCCCGTGTGGAGCCTGGGGCACCGCAACCCGCAGGGCATCGCCTGGGCGGCCGACGGCACGATGTTCGCCGCGGAGCTCGGCCAGGACACGTGGGACGAGCTCAACGTCGTGGAGCCCGGCGGCAACTACGGCTGGCCGGTCGTCGAGGGGATCGCGGGCGACGACCGCTTCGTCGACCCCGTCCAGCAGTGGAGCCCCGACGAGGCGAGCCCGAGCGGCATCACCGTCGTGGACGGCACGATCGTGGTGGCGAACCTGCGGGGCGCCGTGCTGCGCACCGTGCCCGTGGCCGACCCGGCGACGTCGGCCGAGCACTACCCCGGCACGTACGGGCGGCTGCGCGACGTGGTCGTCTCCCCCCACGGGGACCTGTGGTTCCTCACGACCAACACCGACGGCCGCGGCAGCCCGGGTCCCGACGACGACCTGCTGCTCGCCGTCGGGTCCCTCGGGGACTGACCCCGCGGCTCAGTGCTGGTGGTCGGACGCTCCGGAGAGCTTGAAGCCCAGCCGGCCGTGCGCGTAGCCGCCGCCCGCGCGGATGGCGGTGGCCACCCACGCGGTCTCGGCGAGCTCCGCCTCGGTGGCGCCGGCCGCGACCGCCCGCCGGGAGTGCCCGTCGATGCAGTACACGCACTGCGTCGTGAGACCGACCGCGAGGGCGATGAGCTCGCGGTACTTCAGCGGGATCTCGCGGCCCTCCGTGGCGAAGACCGCCTGGTCGAACTCGGAGAACGCCTTGAGGATGTCGGGCGTCTGCTCCTTGTAGACCCGCGTGTACCTCGCGTCCTCGGTACGGTCGTAGTAGTCGGACATGTGGTTCCCTCCGGTGCGACGGATCCTTGGTGTGACGAGACGTCGGATCGGGAACCACGACCGGCGTCGATACCTTCCCGGCAGGAGAGCTGATGACCCACGTCCCGACCGACCCCGACGCGACCGCCGTCGCGGACCTCGCCCACGAGCTGGGCGTGCTCAAGCGCGTGCGCAGGGCCGGGTGGTGGCAGGTGGGTGTACGGGACCCGGAGTCGGTGGCCGAGCACAGCCTGCGCGTCGCGCAGCTCGCCGGCCTGATCGCCGCGGAGGAGGGCGCCGACCCGGCACGCGCGGCGTACCTCGGCCTGTGGCACGACTCCCAGGAGACCCGGACGACGGACCTGCCGCACTCCGCCCGCCCGTACGTGGCGCGCACGGCCGGCAACGAGGCCGTCACGCGTGACCAGGTCGCCCGGCTCCCCGACGCCGCCGCGCGGACGGTGACCGGCGCCGTGGCGGAGTACGAGGAGCGCACGACGCCGGAGGCCCGCTGCGCCAAGGACGCCGACCTGCTCGAGTGCCTGCTGCAGGCCCTGGAGTACCGCGCGGCCGGGTACCGGCACGTGCAGCCGTGGATCGACAGCTCGCGCGCCGGGCTCACGACCATTTTCGCGCAGCGGGTGGCCGACGCGGCCCTTGCGGGCAGCGTCATGGGCTGGCACGAGCACGCCCGGCCCTGACCGCGCGGGCGCGGTACGGTCGGTTGCGGACGAGCACCACGGAGGCAGCGATGACCGACACCCCGCGCCACACCGCCACCGCGACGACGCACATCGCCGAACCGCCCGACCGCGTGTGGGCCGAGCTCACCCACCCGGGCGCGCGCTGGGTGCTCGGCGCGAACATCGAGACGGACTACCGCCCCGGCAGCCCCATCACGTTCGAGGGTCACTTCTTCGGCCGCGTGTTCGCCGACAAGGGTCGCGTCCTCGCGGTGGACCGGCCGCGCCTGCTGCACTTCACGCACTTCTCCCCGATGAGCGGCCTCGAGGACGTACCGGAGAACTACCACGAGATCCGCATCCTCCTCGAGCCCGACGACGGCGGCACACGGGTCACGGTGGTCCAGGAGAACATCGACACCGAGCAGCACGCGGCCGCCGCCGAGGGGCACTGGACGGACGCGCTGGCCACGCTCGCCCACCGCGACGGCGGCACGCGCACGTCACACCGCTGAACCGGACGGCGCGGGCAGCGTCCGGACGAACCGGTCGAGGCTCTCGCGCACCGTGATCGGCCGCCGCCCGACGAGCTCCTCGAGGAACGGGTCCGCGACGGCGAACTCCCCGTTCCGCGCGGCGCGGAACATGCCGAGCACGAACTCCGCGACGGGTCGCGGGACACCGAGGGCGACCTGGTCGACGACCCACTCCTCGTCGTCGACCACCACACGGCGCACCGTGCGGCCGGTGAGGTCGGTGAGCACGCGCGCGACGTCGGCGAGGTCGAGCAGGTCGGGCGCGGTCAGCGGCGGCGTGACGCCCTCGAGGCCGCGTGCCTCGGTCAGGGCGACGGCGTCGGCCTCCGCGAGGTCGGCGTGGTCGGTCCAGGAGAACGGCCCGTCCTCCGGAGCGCGCAGCTCACCCGTCTCCAGGGCACCCGGGGCATAGCGCTCCAGCGTGCTCGTGTAGAACCCGTGGCGCAGGGCGACCGTGGGCACGGGCACGGTCCGCAGGTGCTCCTCGACGGCGGCGTGCGTCGGCTGCGCGGCGAACTGCGAGTCGGGCGAGGCCGCCTGGTGGCTCGTGTACAGGATGCGCCCCGCGCCCGCTGCGACGGCGTGGTCGACGGCGGCCCTGCCTGCCGCCGATGCCTCCGCGCCGACGATGGACGGGGACACGACGAGCACGGTGTCGGCGCCCTCGAACACGGTGGCGAGCGACGCAGGCTGCGTGAAGTCGGCCTCGCGCACGCGCACGCCGCGCTCCGCGAGGTGGGCGGCCTGCGCCGCGTCGCGGACGCTGACGCCGAGCGCGTCGGCGGGGACGCGCTCGAGCAGCCGCTCGACGACCTGGGAACCCAGGCGCCCGGTGGCGCCGGTGACGACGATCATTGCTCTCCTCCGTGGGTGGATCGGTGCTTCGTCCACAACGCTACCACCGATCCGGAGCGCCGGTAGCGTCACCTTGATATCGTCGATCCATGGTCGAGACAGCAGACGATCCGGCAGAGAAGACGTCGCCCCGCACCCGCATCGTCGACGCGGCGGAGAACCTCTTGCGAGAGCGCGGGGCCGACGCGGTGACCACGCGCGCCGTCGCGCAGCGGGCCGGTGTGCCCGCCCCGACGATCTTCCGGATCTTCGGCGACAAGGACGGGCTCATGGAGTCCGTCGCGGAGCAGGTGCTCGCGCGCTACGTCACGCGGAAGGCGCAGCAGGTCGCCGACGAGCAGGGCGACCCGGTCGAGGTCCTGCGCACCGCGTGGCGCACCCACGTCGACTTCGGCCTGGCCAACCCGGACCTGTTCGTGCTGCTCGCCGCACCCGGACGGCACGCGGACTCCCCCGCTGCCGTGGCGGGCACCGAGGCGCTCGCGACGCGGGTCGCCCGGGTCGCCGCGGCCGGTCGGCTGCGCGTCGCGCAGGAGCGGGCGGTACAGATGATCCAGGCCGCAGGCAACGGCGTCGTGCTGACACTGCTCGCCCGGCCGGAGGCCGAGCGCGACCTCGCCCTGGCGGACGCGGTCATCGACACCACCCTGCGGGGCATCGTCACGCAGGACCCGGCGCCCCCGGCCTCCGACCTGGCGCCGCTGGCCGTCGCCGCGCGGGCGGCCGTGCCCGAGCTGCCGGCGCTCACCGACGCGGAGCGCACGCTGCTCACCGAGTGGCTCGACCGGGTGGTCACCGCGCTCCAGGAGGAGGCGATCAGTCCTGGACCGTGAACCCCTGGTTCGCGCCGTAGGTCGTCATGGCGCGCTGCCAGGCGAGCAGCCCGACGGTGAGCGACGTCGAGCCCGTGTAGGCCTGGCCGACGGTGTCGGAGTACACGCTGTTGGCGTAGACCTGGTAGGGCAGGTACTGCCAGCCCTCGACGACGCCGGACGCCGAGGCCGCGAGCACCTCGTTGATCCGCTGCCCGCCGAAGTACTCGGGCTCCTCGGCGAGGAACTCGGGGCTCTCGAGGTCAGCCGTCGTGGCGGGGAAGGTCCCCTGGTCGAGGCGGGCACGCACGCCGTCACCCGCGTTGGCGTACTGCACGAACCCGTAGGCCAGCGCCTTGGCGTCGCTCGCCTCCGTCACCGCGAGCGAGGAGCCACCGTTCTCCGCGGTCTCGTTCGCGCCCTCGGTCCACTGCGGCATGGGCGCCACCCGCCAGTCCCCCGCGGCCTGGGGAGCGCCCGACTCGAGGTTGGCGGGCATCCAGGCGCCGGTCACGAGCGCCGCGATCGTGCCGTCGCCGAGCCGCTGGAACCACTCGTCGGACCACTGCGGGATGTCGGCGACGAGATCGCCGTCGAGGAGCTGCTGCCACAGCTGCGCGAACCGGGTGGCCCCCTCGTCGGTGAGGTCCACGGTGACCGACGTGCCGTCCACACGGAACGGGTGGCCGCCTGCCTGCCAGATCATCGACGTCGTGAACCCGGCGTCGCCGTTGTCGGCGAGGATGTAGGTGTCCGGGTCGTGGGCGTGGATCGCCCGGGCCGCGTCCACGAACTGCGCCCAGGTGGTCGGCACCTCGACGCCGGCCTCCTCGAACGTCTTCGCGTTGTAGAACAGCGCCATCGGGCCGGAGTCCATCGGCAGGCCGTACACGGCGTCGCCGTCGGTCACGGCGTTCCACGTGCCCGGCGAATAGGTGTCGCCCAGCCCGGCGGCCCCGTAAGGGGCGAGGTCGGCCAGCGAGCCCGAGATCGAGAACTGCGGCAGCGCGTAGTACTCGACCTGCGCCACGTCCGGCACGCCCGACCCGGCGCTGATCGCGTTCTGCAGGACGACGTAGTGGTCGTTGCCGATGCCGACGTTGGCCAGCTCGACGTCGACGTTCGGGTACTCGGCCTCGAAGTCCTCGACGACCTGCTCCAGCGTCGGCTCCCAGGCCCACACCAGCAGTTCACCGCCGGCCTCCAGCGCCGCCGACACGTCCTGCGGCGAGACGCCGGCCGCCGCGGTCACGCCGCTGCCTGCGTCGGTCGCACACCCGGCCAGAGCGGCCGCGACCCCCGCCGCTGCAAGCGCTGTCATGGTGCGACGGGTGCGGGTGGTGCCACGTGACACAGGTGCTCCGTTCGGGTCGACATGGACGACTGCCGGTCGGCACCCCGTACCGTAGCGTCACTTCGGCCCCGGCGGACCTGCGGCACGCGGCGCGTTTCACCCGCTGGACACCGTGGCGGGGTCCGCCGCACCACAACCCCCGGCACCACTCCCGGCACAACCCGGCACAACCCGGCACAATCGTGCCGTGGCCACCCGTCGCTTCGAGTTGACCGCCCGCGTCCCGGTCCCGCCGGACGCCGCGATCGACGCCCTCGCCGACCTCACCCGGCACGCGGGCCTGCACCCGTTCTTCGTGTCGGCGCAGGTCGTCGGCACAGGAAGCGGGCCGGACGGCCCGTGGCAGGACTGGCGCGTGGTCGAACGTCCGCCGCTCGGCCCCCTGCGCTACCGGTTGCGCTTCGGCGCGCGGGTCGCGCGCCCCGACGCGCGCACGATGGTGACGGCGGTGCGCGCCGCCCCCGGCTGCACGCTGCGCACGACCACCCAGGCCGCACCCGACGGCGACGGCGACGGCGCCATCCTCACCGAGACCACGCACGTGACGGCGCCCCTCGCGGTGGTCGGGTACATGGCCCGCCAGGCCCGGGTGGCGCACGAGCGGGTTCTCGCCCGCCTCCCCGGTCACCTGGGCGGCTGAGCGCATGCCCGAGGCAACCGACTCGCGCCGGGAGCGTTGACGTTCACCCCCCGCCGCCATAGCCTCCCCGGTGGCCCGGCACCGAACGAAGGAGTTCCGCCATGCGCAGCACGCCCGTGACCCGCCGTACCCTGCTCGCCTCCGGCGCCGCCCTGGGCGCCTCCGCCCTGCTGGGGGTCCCGACCGCGAGCGCCGCCCCCCGGGATCCCGCCGGCACCCCGCGCGGCCACCGCGACGCCCTGGTGACGCCCGTCGCCGAGGTGCTCGACAGCGGCGAGCAGGTGACCTCGCTCGTGCTCTCGTCGCGCGCCCTGCACGGGGTGCGGCGCGCGTCCCTGACACCGTCGACGTTCACGGTGCACGTCCGGGCCACCAACCCGGTGACCGGCGAGCTCGCGTACGAGCAGGACCGCGTGGTCACGGGCGCCCGCTGGACCCCGCGGGGCGAGGTGGTGCTCGACCTCGAGCACGGGTGGCAGGTGCCGGGCGGCGACACGCTCCAGTACGTGGGCGCGTACAGCCGCAACGTGCTGCTCGAGCTGGAGCACACGGTCACCCAGTCGGAGCCGCTGCGCGGGCCCGGCGGGCAGGTGGTCCTGGACCGGTTCCGCGAGGGCAGGCTAACCGACCCGGAGGTGGACGCGTTCAGCTACCACGCGACGGCGTCGGGCATGAACTACCGGTTGTTCTCACCCAGGAGCGGCGGCGGGCGGCACGGCGCCGCGCTGGTCGTGTGGTTGCACGGGGGCGGCGAGGGCGGGCTGCTCGTCGACGGGCACGACTACTACGACAACGAGGCGACCCTGCGGGCCAACCGCGGCGCGCTCGGCTTCGCGACCCCCGAGGCGCAGCGTCTGTTCGGTGGCGCCTACGTGCTCGCGCCGCAGGCGACGTCGGCCTGGATGGACGACGGCGACGGCTACGCGCCCCGGATCGCCGAGGCGATCGAGGAGGTCGTGGCACGGCACCGGATCGACCGGCGCCGGATCCACGTGGTCGGCTGCTCGAACGGCGGTTACATGTCGCTCAAGATGGTCGCCGAGCACCCCGAGGTGTTCGCGACGTCCGTGCCGATCTGCTGCGGCATCGGCCCGCGCGACGGGTCGGGCCCGTACTTCGTCTCGGACGACGAGCTCGCGGCGATGACGACGCCGACGTGGCTGGTCGCCTCGGCCGACGACACGACGCTGGACCCCGAGGACAACACCGTGTACGCGCACGAGCGGATCGACGGCTCGATCCTGAGCCTGTACGACAGCGTGACACGGGACGGGAACACCTACCCGGGGCACTGGTCGTGGATCTACGTGGCGCGCAACGACCCGCGGCACCGTGGGCGGCACGTCTGGGAGTGGATGGCCGGCACGCGCCGGTGAGCCTCACAGCCCGACCTCCCTCACCTCGCCGCCCGGCGAGACCAGCAGGAGCACGGAGTCGTACCGGGTGGTGAGGCCGAACAGCACGGACCGCTGCGTCCGCAGCAGCAGGACGGCGCCGCCCGACGGCGTGGTGCGGGCCGCGGCGACGTCGGACACGTCGTCGACGCGGTGCAGCGCGGCCCCGTCCGCTGCGGTGAGCACGAGCTCGGACCGCCCGTACGCGTCCCGCCCTGGCGTCATGGTCGCGACGACGCCCGAGCCCGGCGCGAGCTCGTCGCTCACGGCGCGCATCGGGTCACGGTCGCACACGTCGGGCACGACGACGCCCTCCGCCCCCTCGCGGACGACGCCGTCGACGACCTGGGCACCGTCCGGCCGCTGGGCGTCGGCGGACGTGACGTAGCAGGACCAGCGCTCGGCCTGCCGGTCGATCAGGGGCGCCGCGACCGGCGGGCCGTCCACGGGCACGGCGCGCACCAGGTCGGGGCGCTGCTCGGGGAACCCGTCGTGCACCGACACGTAGACGACGCCCTCGGTCGCGTCGGCGGCGTCGCCGTCCTCCCGGAAGCTGAGCTCGCCGTGGGGCAGGTCGAGCCCGGGGATGCCGTCGCCCTCGGCCACGACCGAGCCGTCGGCCACGTCGAGCACGACGAGCTGGTCGTCGTCCCGGAGGAGCACGTGCTCCGTGCCGGCGGCCAGCGGCCAGGGTGCACGGGCCGTGCGGTGCCGCCACAGGCGTTCGCCCGTCGCGGTGTCGTAGGCGGCCACGAAGGACGCACCGGCGCCGTGCTCGGACGGGACCACGACCACCTCGCGCCCGGCCCGCTCGCCGACCGCGACCGCGTACCCCGGCTCCACGTCACGGAGGGTGAGGACCGAGCCGACCAGGACGCCGACGAGGACCAGCGCGGCCACGGTGCCGAGCGTGCCCAGCACGCCGCGCGCGTTGACCGCGGGCTCGCGGGGCAGGCCGAGGTCCTCCGGACGGAGGACGCGTGGCAGATCCGTCATGTGTCCTCCTCAGAACGGTGCCGGCACGTCGCTGCCGCGCAGGGTCCCGACGTCCTCCGGCTCGCGGCTGCCGCCCAGCGCCACCGACAGGTGGGGCGGCACCGCGCGGTCGGCGTCGCCGAGGCCGTCGAAGCAGATCGTCTCGCCGTCGCGGAAGGTGACCCAGAGCTGCCTGCGCGGCCGGGACTCACCCTCCCAGGGCTCGTGCCACAGCACGTACCGGACCGTCGCGTTCTCGTACGTCCAGGACCAGCTCCCCCCGCGGTGCCGGATCGCGATCGCACCGCGCTCGAAGAGGTGCACCGTCGCGTGCGGGTGGCTGAACACCGCCAGCAGGGCCGGGATGCCGATGACGACCGCGAGGGCGCCGAACACCAGCGCGGCCAGCCCCGACGCGATCATCCCGCCGACGCTGCCCACCCCGTCGCCCCAGGGCGACTCCGTGTACGCCACCCACGCGAACGGCACCGGTGCCACGACGAGCACCACGCCGACGAGACCGAGCGACCGGTCGAGCGACCGGTTGACCGGGTAGGCCGCCTGGTGTGCGCCGAAGTCGCGCATCCGCGCGATCGCCAGCGCGGCGCGGCTCGGGGGGATGTCCGTCCTCATGCGCCGCACGGTAGCGCCGGCCGCCCCCTCCCGGTCACAGGTCCCCGAGGCAGGCCGCCCGCCCGCCGGTAGGGTTGCGGTGTGACCGCGCAGACCACGGCGCGCACGCGCGTCCTCGCCCAGGTCTGGCGCGAGCTCGGCGACGGCGTCGCGCCCCTGAGCAACGCGGCGGGCCTGCCGCTCGCCCGCACCGTGAAGCTCGTCCTCGACCCGCTCGTGGTCCGCCCCGCGCAGCACCCGCACCTGGGGCGCGCCCTGCTCGACGACGACGCCGCACGGGAGCTGCGCGCCCGCATCCTCGCCGCCCGGGACGACCTCGTGGCCACCGCCGCCTGGTTCGTGCACCTCAAGCGCGAGCGCCGCGCCCGGCGCATCACCGACGGGCACCCGCAGGACCTGTACTTCCAGCGCGCCTACGAGCTCGCCCACCGCCACGGCGCACCCGGGCCCGACGCCGCGGCGCTCGCGGGCAAGGAGGTCGAGGACGTGCACGACGCCGGCCGCGTCACGGCCGCCGACCTGCGCGCCTACCTCACGCTCCCCGACGTCGCGGACGAGGTGCGCCGGGCGGTCGACGCGGCGTGGACGGACGCCGACCGCGGGGCCGTCGCGCCGGGGCCGCCCGACGAGGAGGGCACGACGGACCGGCTGACACGGCTGCTGGACACCTGCGCGACCGACGGCCGGGACGCGCTCGACCACGTCGTCGCGGCGGGGGACGGGACCGCGGCGGGGACTGCGCTGCGCTCCCCCGGCCGCGCCCGGGCCGCGGGGCTGAGCGCGCACGAGACGGTGCGACCGCCCGAGGTCGGCACGCGGGCGTCGAAGTCCGCGCTGCCGCCACCGTTCGACCGGTCGATCCTGGAGCGGCTCTTCGGCACGGTGACCGCCCTGGGGCTCGACGGGGCGGGCGCACTGCGCGACGTGGTGACGGCCGAGGCGGCGCGCAGCGCGCGGCCCTGGCAGCTCGCCGCCGAACCTGACCGGGCGGTCATGGTGGCCGGTGCGGCCGCGGCCCGGCTCGACGGCACCACCGACGCCGCCCGCCGGCTCGCCGCCCGCTGGGAGCGCGAGGCCTTCGTCCGCAAGGCGCTGCGCCTGCCCGACGGCACCGGCCCGGCCGACGGCGTGCGCGAGGCGTTCCTGCGCCGGCTCTGGGCCCGCGTGCACGGGCGCGAGCTGCGCGGCCGCGACCTGCCCGCCGAGGCGGTGTGGGACCTGCTCGACGGCGCGATGCGGTCCGTGGTGCTCGACCGGCGCGACCAGGTCAAGGCGATGCTGGCCCAGGGTGGTGCGGCTTGACGCCGGCCTGGCGCACCGCCGTCCTCGAGGGCGCGGGCGCGCTCCTGTGGTGGGACCTCGGCACCGGCGAGCAGGGCGCGGACGTGTGGGACGAGGCACGTGCGGCGGGGTGGCTGGACGTCGCGGGCGAGGACGTGCTCGTCCCCGCCCGCCGGGCTGCGCTCGACGCGTGGCGCGCGGCCTGGTGGCCCGCGTCGCGGGTCGCCGACGTGCCGCCGCTCGACCCGCGGGTCCTCACCGCGCGGCGGGCTCTTGCGCTGGCCGCCCTCGACGGGGTCACCGACGACGACGAGGCGGTGGTCCGCGCGCTGCGCGAGCTCGCGGCCCTCGGGCCCGGTCCGGTCGGCGGCCCGCTCGACGAGCAGGTCCGCGAGCTCGCCGCCGACCACGGCGTCGACCTCGCGGCGTCCGACCCGCTGGGCTCCCCCGGCCCCCGGCCGGAGGAGTACGCCCTCGCGGCGGGCGCGGCCGGGCCGCGCGGTGCCCCGGTGCTCGATGGCGTCGACCCGGTCGACCCGGGTGCGGTGCCGCAGGGGGTGGTCGACCCCCTCGGGCAGGTCGCGTGGCGGGTGGACCTGGCCGGCGGCGCCGACCTGACGCTCGCCGTCACGGTGCCGACGGCTCCCGTGGTCGGCGCGCCGCCGCGCGTCACGCTGCGGGCCGTCGCGGGCGAGACGGTCGTCCCGCTCCGCCGGGCCGGGGACGCGTGGTCCGGCACCGTTCCCGCGCCACCGGCCCTCCTGGCCGCGCGACCCCGGTTCCGGCTCGAGGTGCCGGGCCTGACGCCGGTGCCCGACGTCGACCCGCACCGCCTCGTCGAGATCGCGCGGGCGGTGGGCCCGTGACGCTCCCCGACGTCAACGCCCTCGGCGCGCAGATGGCCCAGGCGTACGACCGGGGCGGGCACACCGCCGCCGAACCGTACGCCGAGCAGCTGCTGGCCGTCGTGGGCCGGTGGTGGCTGGGCACCCATCCCGACGCGCTGTACCTGCGGGCCCGGGTGCGGCACGTCCTGTCCCAGGCCGCGGCCGACCGCGGCGACCACGCCGCCGCACGCGAGCACATCGCCGAGGGGCTGAAGGCGGCGCGGCGGGCGGCCCGGGTCCGCGACCCGCGCGTCGCCTTCGAGACCGTGGTGCTGCTCACCGCCCGTGCCGACCAGCACCTCCTGACCGGCGACGCGGCCGCCGCCACCACCGACTACGACACCGCGCTGCGGCTCGACGACCCGCTCGGCCACCCGATGTGGTGGGAGGCACGCGTGCACGTGCACCTCGGGCGCGCGACCGTGCGGCAGCAGTCGGGCGACCTGGACGGCGCCGAGGACGACGTCCGCGCCGCCCTCGCCCTGGCGTCCGGGCACGAGCCGCGCCTGGTGCCGCTCTGCCTCGACCGGCTCGCCCTGCTGCGGCGGCTCGCCGGGGCCGACGCCGCCGCCCCCGCCCACGCCGCCGAGGCGATCGCCGCCACGCAGCCGCTCGACGCCTCCCGGCGCGCCGAGCGCGCGCGCCATGCCGCCTCCCTCGCGCTCGCGCAGGGCGACGCGGACGCCGCGGAGCGCCACCTCGACGACGCCGAGCACGCGTACCTGTCGGTCGGCGACCGGCGCGGCGCGGCAGCCGTCGTGGCCGTCCGCGGCGAGGTGCTGCGCCTGCGCGGCGACCTCGACGGCGCGGTCGGGGCCGCCCGCGAGGCCGTCGAGCGGTGCCGCGCCGTGGGCGACCCCGCGAGCGAGGCCGAGGCGTGGGCGGTGCTCGGCCTCGCGCTCGACGAGGCGGGCCGTGGCGAGGAGGCGCTGGCCGCGCACGACCGCGCCAGGGGGCTCGCCACGACGCTGCCCGAGCGGGTACGCGTCGACGTGCGCCGCGCGGTCGCGGCGCACAACGCGGCGCTCCGCACGGGCACCGCGGGCACCCCCGAACATGACCGCGCGGTCGATATCGCGGTGCCCTGCGCCCTCGCCGCCGACGCCGTCCGCTACGGCCTGCGGCCCGGCGAGCTGCGCGAGGCGTGGGCGGCCGAGGCGGCCCGGATCCTCGACGTCGCGCTGCGGACGCTCACGGTCGCCGGCCGCGAGGACGAGGTGCTCGACCTCCTGGAGCACGTCGCCGCGAGCGCCACCCTCGACCCGGCGGTCGCCGAGCCGCACACCGGTGCCGACCTGCTCGCCGTCCCGCCGCGCGTCCGGACGCGCCCGGACGGGCGCAGCGCCGTCGCGTGGGCCCTGGACGCCGCGCAGGAGCGGTACGGCGTCGCCGTCCGAGGCCGGGAGGTGGTCGACGCGTGGTGACCGACCAGGACCCGACGGTGCAGGTCAAGTACGTCGACACCGCCGAGGGCGGCCTGTGGGTGACGTGGCGCTGGCAGGACGCGCTCGACGAGCCCCGGCTGTGGGGCGTCCCGCCGCCCCTGCCGGCGCTCGACGCGTGGCGCCGGGCGGCTCCGCGCCCCCTGGACGGCGAGTCCGTGCGCGACGCGCTGGTGCGCTCCTGGGCGGTGCTCGGCGACGTCGGGCAGGAGACGGCGCTCAGCGGCGCGCTCACCGCGGCGCTCGTCCCGCCGCGGCTGGGAGCCGAGCTCGAGGAACGGTTCGCGCAGGGCCTGCGCCCGCACGTCCGTGTCCAGGCCTCGCCCGCTCTGGCCGCCGTGCCGTGGGAGGCCCTGCGCATCGAGGACGCCGAGCGCCTGGTGCACCGCTGCGACGTGTCGGTGCTGCTGCCTGCGTCGATCCGCCGGTCGCCCGCCCGGGTCGCGTCGCCCGCGCGGCCCGGCGGACCCGTCGTCGCGACCGTCGACCCCGTCGTGCCCGGCGGCGTCGCCGGCCTCGAACCGGTGCTGCGCCGCGCGGAGCCCCTGGTCGAGGCCGTGCTCGCGCGGCACGGCGACCGGCTGCGGGGCGCACCGGCCGAGGCCCCCGTCCACCCCCGCACGAGCCGCGCGCAGCTTCGCGAGCACCTCACCGGCGCCGCCCGCTTCCTGTACGTCGGGCACGTGACCGCGGGCGCGTACGCCCTGGGCACCGGCCTGCACCTCACCGACGGGCCGGAGGCCGCAGGCCGTGCCCCGCTCGTGGACGGCGTGCACCGCCCGCTGCTGGCCTCTGACATCGCGCTCGACGGGTGGACGGCGCCCGCCCGTGTCGCGCTCGTCGGCTGCGCGTCCGGCGCCGACACCGCCTACGCCGACCCGACCGGCCTGGTGGCCGCCTTCACCGCGCGCGGCGCGGAGCACGTCACCGCGACCCGCTGGACGCTACCGACGGACACCGGGCTGGAGGTGGTCGCGGGCGTCGCGGGCATCGACGCCTTCGCCCGGGCGGTCGTCGCCGTCGACGCGGCGCACGAGGCCGCCGACCCGGTCGCGGCGCTCAACGCGTGGCAGCGCGAGCAGGCCGACGCCTGGGAGCGCACGGGCGAGGCCGCGTTCTCCCCGATGGTGTGGGCGGCGTTCGGCACGGCGTGGAGCGACCGGGGCGTGGGCCCGCGCTAGTCCGCGACGTGCGCCGTGTGGTCGAGCCAGTGCCGCACCAGCGCGGCGTCGCCGTCCACCCGGAGGCCGGCGTCCTCGAGCGGCAGGCGCCGGGTGAGGGCGAGCAGGAGCGGGCCGGCCGGTCCGGTCACCGTCACGTCCGCCGGGCCGGTCCCGGCCCGCCACACCGCGCCCTCCGGGCGTCGCTCGACGTGCCACGCGTCGCCGGTGTCGTCGGCCCGCCACTGCAGCGCCTGCCCCGTGCCCCGGAGCGCGCCGGCGCGCCACCGCTTCGTTGAGGACGTTGACCAGCCAGAACAGGCTGCCCTGGCGGTCGTCGCCCGCGGCGTTGAGCACGGGGGCATCGAGCGCGTCGTCGGCGAAGGCCGTGGTCACGCGCCGCGCGGACTCGTCGAGCCGGCCGGGCCACGCACCGGGGTCCGCGGGGGCCTCCGGGCTCTCCGTGGGCAGGTCGGCGAAGTCGGCGACGCGTCGCTCCATGATCTCGGCGGTCCAGTGCTGCGTGCCGCCGACGTGCGTGACGAGGTCGGCGACGGTCCAGGCCGGGGCGGTCGGCACGGGAGCCTGCGGTCCGGCGGCCGACGCCGCCTCCGCGAACCGACGGGTGTGCTCCACGATCGCGTCTCGTACGCGGGCCGGGGTGGGACGAGGCATCAGGGGTTCCTCCAGGGTTGGTGTCTGCCCGTGCCGACCGGGCGGGCGACCGGAACTCATCGGTACCCGCGAAAACCCGTCGAGGTCCGGACCCGGCCCCGCCTAGGGTGCGAGGGACGAGAGGGAGCCCCCGATGATCCTGCACGAACCGGCGCGCACGCCGCGCACCGACGAGCTCGCGCTGCGCCCGATCACGGCCGACGACGCGGCACGCGACCACGACGCCGTCATGGAGGCGCGCGCCGACCTGCGCCTCTGGGAGCAGTCGGCCTGGCCGGAGGACGACTTCACGGTCGAGGCCAACCGCGCCGACCTCGCCGGGCTCGAGGAGCGGCACGTCGCCGGGCACGCCTTCACCTACACGGTGCTCGACCCGGCGAGTCCCGACCCCGCCGACCCGCGCAGCCTCGGCTGCGTCTACGTCTTCCCGACCACCGCGGCGTTCCTCGCACGCTCGGCGGTGACGCCGCTCGCCGACGAGGCGTGGGGAGACGTGCAGGCCGTCGTGTACTTCTGGGTCCGGACGTCACGCACGGCCGACGGGCTCGACCGGCGCCTGCTGGACACGCTCCGCACGTGGTTCGCCGACGACTGGGGCGTCGAGCGCACCGTGTTCGTGACCAACGAGCAGTTCACCCAGCAGGTCGGGCTGCTCGAGAACAGCGGGCTGACCAGGCGGTTCGCCCTCGTCGAGCCGGGCAAGGCGGGGACCTACCTGATCTACGGCTGAACCTCACTCCGGCAGCAGCCCCGCCACGAGCGCGTCGATGACGTCGTCGACCGGCAGGTCCGGGTCGATCGGCGTGGTGAGCCGGTCCAGCAGCAGGCCGTCGATCGCGTAGTGGAACAGGGCGATCTCCCGCCGCCCGCCCGGCAGACCCGCCTGCTGGTTGAACGCGACATCGGCGTCGAACCCGGCGCGCAGCCAGGGCGCGAGCACCGCGGCGAGCTCGGGCCGCCGCGCGGAGTCCAGGCGCAGCTCGAAGAGGGCGCGCGTCACGTCCGGCTCGGCGGTCAGCCGCCGCACGATGTCGCGCAGGTACTCCGCGAACAGCGCGCGGCCCGGCGTCCGCCCGGCGCGGCTCGCGAGGTCCTCCGCCGACGGCGCGAGCCGCTGCCCGATCCGCTCGAACAGCCCGGCGACGAGGGTGTCCCGGCTGCGGAAGTAGTTCGACGTCGTCCCGGTCGGCACCCCGGCCTCGGTGTCGATCGCGCGGTGGGTCAGCCCGCGGGCGCCCTCCCGGGCGAGCACGGCGATGCCGGCGTCGGCGAGGGCGGCTCGGCGGGCGGAGTTGGTGACCATGGGACAGAGGGTAGCGCGAAGCACTACATCTGTTGTAGTTTCCAACCACTGCATCTGTAGTGATCGGAGAATCGATGCGCGAGCTCACCTATTACGTCGCCGTCAGCCTGGACGGCTACATCGCCGGGCCGGACGGCCAGTTCGACGCCTTCCTGGCGGAGGGCGACCACATGGCACCGATCTGGGCGCGCTACGGCGGCACCGCCCCGACACGGCTCGCCGAGGCCGTGGGCCTCCCACTGGACGACAGCCCGTTCGACACGGTCCTCATGGGCTGGAACACCTACGCCGTCGGCCTGCCGGACCTGCCGAGCCCGTACGAGCACCTGCGGCAGGTCGTGTTCACGCGCTCGCACGAGGCGCCGACAGGCAGCGAGGCCGTGACCTTCACCGACGCCGACCCGGTCGAGACGGTGCGCGCGCTCAAGCAGGAGGACGGGAAGGGCATCTGGCTGTGCGGGGGCGGGTCGCTGGCCGCGGCGCTCGCCGACGAGATCGACCGCCTGGCCCTCAAGATCAACCCCGTGGTGCTCGGCGCCGGCGTCCCGCTGTTCGGCGGGCGCGGCTACGCGCCGCAGCAGTGGAAGCGCGCGGACGTCCAGGCGTTCGGCTCGGGCGTGCTGCTCGCGGAGTACACGCGGGCGTGAGACGGGCGGGGGCTCAGCGCCCCCGCCCCACCTCCGGGTCGAGGTCGAGGCGCGACCACACCCGCACCAGCGCGCGGACGTCGTCGTCGTCGAGGTGGTCGAGGAAGAGGCGGCGGATGTCCGCGTGCTGCCGGCGCCAGGCCTTGCGCAGAAGGGTCCGGCCCTCCTCGGTGAGCGTGGCGACGTAGCCGCGCCCGTCCTCCTCGATCCGCCGGCGCTCGATGAGCCCGCGGCGCTCGAGCCGGTCCGCCATCCGGGTGAAGCCGCCGGTCGACATGACGCGCCGACGCGCGAGCTCCGACATCCGCATCCCGTCCCGGCCGGCCTCCCCCAGGAGTGCGAGCACGCTGTACTCGGCCATGCTCACGCCGAGGGGCGCGAGGCCCTCCTCGATCTCGCGCCAGATCCGGTCGTGCGCGTAGAGGAAGCCCCGCCAGGCCTCGTCCTCGAGGGCGGTGAGGCGCGGCGTCGTCATGTCGGGATCCTAACCGTGACCGGTCCGCCGCGCGGCGGAATATCTGCCTGCGCAGACAGTTATATCGGACGGCGGCGGTGCACCGCCGCGCACGACCCATCGGACCGCACACGAGAGACAGGTAACCGCGATGACCACCGAGACCCGCCCGGGGCGGGAGCGCTCGCCGTTCGAGATCGGCTTCATGACGTTCGTGGAGATCACCGAGGACCCGGCGACCGGACGCACCCCCTCCCCCCACCGCCGCGCCCGCGACACGATCGAGCAGGCGCGGCTCGCCGACCAGGTCGGGCTCGACCTGTTCGCCGTCGGCGAGCACCACCGCACCGACTTCGTCGGGTCCGCCCCCGCGATGGTGCTCGCCGCGGCGGCCGAGGCGACGGAGCACATCCGCCTGAGCAGCTCCGTCACCGTGCTCAGCTCGGACGACCCGGTCCGCGTCTGGGAGCAGTTCGCCACCCTCGACCAGTTCTCGGGCGGGCGCGCCGAGATCATCGCCGGCCGCGGCTCGTACACCGAGTCGTTCCCGCTGTTCGGCTACGACCTGGCGGACTACGCCGACCTCTTCCGCGAGAAGCTCGAGCTGCTGCTGGCCATCCGGGACCGCAACCCCCTCACGTGGCGCGGCCGGTTCCGCCCGCCGCTCGAGAACGCCGACATCGGCCCGCGCGCCGTGCAGGACGAGCTGCCCGTCTGGGTCGGCGTCGGCGGCACGCTCGCGTCCGCCGTCGCGACGGGACGCCTCGGCCTGCCCATGGCCATGGCGCTGCTGCTCGGCCCGCTGACCTACCACGAGCAGACGGTCGAGACGTACCGGGCGGCCGCCGAGCAGGCCGGCCACGACCCGGCGACGCTCCGCACCAGCATCAACGTGCACGGCCACGTCGCACGCACCAGCCAGGGCGCACGCGACACGATGTACCCCGCGTTCGCGCGCGGGATGATGGAGAACAACCACCAGCGGGGTCGCGGCTTCCAGATGCCGCGCGTCGCGTTCGACGCACAGACCTCGCCCGCCGCGGGCCTCGTCGTCGGCAGCCCGCAGGAGGTCGTCGACAAGCTGCTGGCCTACCACGAGGTGTACGGGCTCGACCGCGCGCTGATCCAGATCGGGTTCGGCGGCATGGCTCAGAAGGACGTGCTCGAGGCGATCGAGCTGCTCGGCACCGAGGTGGCACCCGTCGTGCGCCGCGAGGTCGCCGGGCGGACGGCGCGCGTCGCATGAGCGCCGCCCTGCGCGTGGTCGCCGTCAACGGGAGCCCGAGCGAGAAGTCGAAGACGGTGGGGCTCGTCGACGTGGTGCTCGGCACGCTCGAGAAGGCACTCGCCCCGCACGGCGTGGCGGTCGAGGCCCGGCGGATCGACGTCTACCGGCTCGGCCCCGACTTCACGGGCGCCCTCGAGCGCGACCGCGTGGCCCCCGCCGTCGAGGAGGTGCTGCGCCAGGCCGAGCAGGCCGACCTCCTGGTCGCCGCCACCCCGGTGTTCCGCGGCTCCTACACCGGGCTGTTCAAGCACTTCTTCGACCTCGTGGACCAGTACGCCCTGGCGAACAAGCCCGTGCTGCTGGCCGCGACCGGCGGCGGGGAGCACCACGCCCTCGTGCTGGAGCACGCGCTGCGCCCGCTGTTCGGCTTCTTCCAGGCGCTGACCGTGCCCGTGGCGGTGTTCGCGTCGTCCGGTGACTTCGACGGCACGACGCTGCTCACACCCCGCGTCTACGGTCGCGTCGAGATGGCGGTCGACGACGTCGCGGGCCTGCTCGCCGACCGCGTGCGGCAGACGGCGTAGCGGCGGGTCCCGGCCCGGCGCCACGGCGCCGGACCGGCCCGTCGCACGTCACGTGACAACGGCGGGTGAAGCACTACGCTGTGCCCGACCTTCACGACGAGCGGCTGGGGCAGGGGCATGGCGGACGGATCTTCCGACTCGAGGACGTCGATCATCGTGGCGCTCATCGTCGCGGCCGGCACGGTCCTCGCGGCCGTCATCGGCCTCTTCTCCGGGGCGGTGGAGATTCCGTCGCTCACGGGCAGGCCGGGGTCGTCCGAGCTCGAGCAGACGGTGCAGTCGCTCGAGGGCAAGGTGAACGAGCTCGAGCAGCGCAACGGCGAGCTCGAGGACCAGCTCGCCGAGGCGTCGGGCGTCGGCACGGGTTCCGGCACGGTGAGCGCGGCGGACGACGACGTGGAGGTCGTCCGGCAGACGGACGGACCGCTCCACCTGGACAACTACTCGTGCATCACGCTCGACAGCACCGCGCCCGACTGGGACGCCACCGACTACCAGGGAGACTTCTGCCTCAGCAGCGGCTTCGTCGAGGGCGAGAATCTCACGGTGTTCGACGACGAGCCCAGCCACGCGGACTGCGACGCCCGCACCCAGCTGACGTCGTCCACGCGGTACGAGGGGCTCCTCGACAAGTACGTGTGCGTCGACTCCGACGGCGGACGCACAGCCCGGGTGCACTTCACGAAGATCGCGCCCGGGGCGGACAGCACCGAGATCGACGTCGAGGTCCTCGTCTGGAAGGAGTGACCCCGCCGCGGGTGGCGAGTGCCGCGCGCCCGGGTGACGGTGGGCTGGTACCACCCCACCGAGCACCGGAGGACACCATGGGCATGGACGACAAGATCAAGCACGCCGCCGAGGACGCGGGCGGCAAGCTCAAGGAGACCGCCGGCCGCGCCACCGACGACGAGGACCTCCAGGCCGAGGGCGAGGTCGACCAGACGAAGGCCAAGCTCAAGAAGGCCGGCGACGACGTCAAGGACGCGTTCACCGACTGAGCGCACCGACTCAGCCACCGTGCGGGGTCAGCCGCCGCTGCTCTCCCGCACGACGAGCCGGAACGGCGCCACCAGCGTCTCGGCCGGCATGTTCTCGCCCGCGAGCCGCCGGGCAATGCGCGTGAACGCCGTGTGCGCGATCCACCGCTTGTCCGGTGAGACGCTGGTGAGCGACGGCACCGAGTAGCGGCCGTCCTCGGCGTCGTCGAAGCCGACGACCGCGAGGTCGTCGGGCACGCGCAGCCCGGCGTCGTGGGCGGCCCGCAGCGCGCCGAGGGCGAGCGAGTCGGAGAAGCAGAAGACGGCGTCCGGCGGGTCGCCGCCGTCGACCAAGGTGCGCAGGGTCTCGGCACCGAAGCGCCGCCCGAACCCGCCTGTCAGGGGCATGCCGCCCGAGGGCACCGCGAGACCCGCCTCCTCGAGCGCCGCAAGGTACCCGGCGGTGCGGAGCTCGACGGTCCCGTTGCCGTCGTCGCGCCAGCCGATCGCGGCGATGCGTCGGTGCCCGCGCTCGACGAGGTGGCGCACCGCGACCCGCGCGGCCTCCCGGTTGTCGATGGCGACGTGGTCGAACCCCGGGACGTCCGTCTCGCCGAGGAACACCAGGGGGCTGTCGGGCAGCCGGGCGGTCACGTCGTGGGCCCGCAGCGCGATGGGGCTGAGCACGAGCGCGTCGAACAGCCCGCCGCGCGCGGCCCGCGCGAGCAGCGACGTCTCGCGCTCGAGGTCGCCGTCGGTCTGGTCGATGACGACGGTGAAGCCGCGGGCCGCGCCCTCCTCGACGAAGTCGCGGGTGAGCTCGGCGAAGTAGGGCGTCTCGAGGTCCGGCAGCATGAGGCCGATGAGCCCGGTGCGGCCGACCTTGAGGCTCCGCGCCATCTCGCTGGGCCGGTAGCCGAGCCGCTCGACGGCCTCGAGCACCCGCCGGCGCGTCGGCTCCGCGACGTGCACGAACCCGTTGACGACGTTGGACACCGTGCGCACGGAGACGCCTGCGGCCTCGGCGACCTCGCGGCGCGTCACCATGTGAGCCCTCCCCTCCACGGGCGGAGCCTACGGCCACGACGGCCCTTGCATCGATTCAACGCCACCCCTAGCATGTCGGCGAACCGGAGTTTGCATCGAGGCAAACGTACCCGGTGGCCACAAGGAGGTAGGCATGTTCACAGCACACGGCCACGGCCGAGGGCTCCGGCGAGGTCTTGCGGCCGGTGCGGCGGTGACGCTCGGCGCCCTCGTCGCGGGGTGCTCCGGCGGCGGAGACGGTGGCGGCGCGACCGAGATCAGCTACCTGGTGCCGAACGACCCGACGGGCGTCGAGTCCGCCGAGCGCCTCATCGCCGCGTTCGAGGAGGCGCACCCGGACATCGCCGTCGACCTGCAGACGCAGCCGGACGGCACGGAGGGCGACAACCTCACCAAGACCAAGCTCGCCACGGGCGAGATGGAGGACGTCTTCGTCTACAACACGGGGTCGCTGCTGCAGGCACTCAACCCGGACCAGACGCTGACGGACCTCTCGGACGAGGAGTGGGTCTCGCACGTGACCGACGACTTCCTCGACACGGTCCGCACCGAGCAGGGCCTGTACGGCGCGCCGACCGGCTCCTCCTTCGGCGGCGGCATCCTCTACAACGTGCCGCTCTACGAGGAGCTCGGCCTCGAGGTGCCGGAGACCTGGGACGACTTCGTCGCGAACAGCGAGACGATCGCCCGCGAACGCCCCGACGTCACGCCGGTGCTGCAGGCCTACGGCGAGACGTGGACGGCGCAGATGCTGATCCTCGCCGCCCACGGGTCGGTCGCGCAGGAGGACCCGGAGTGGGCCGACAGGTTCACCGCGGGCGAGGCGAAGTTCGCGCAGGAGCCGGCGCTCGCCGGGTTCGAGCACCTGCAGGAGGTGCACGACGCGGGCCTGCTCAACGAGGACTTCGCGTCGCTCACGCACGACCAGGCGCTCCGGCAGCTCGCCGAGGGCGGGGCGGCGCACTACCCGATGCTCACGAACGCGGCGCCCGCCATCGCGCAGAACAACCCCGACGAGCTGGACGACGTCGGCTTCTTCGCCCTGCCCGCCCCCGACGCCGAGCACACGGCGGCGACGATCTGGCAGCCGGGCGCCGTGTACATCCCGAGCAGCACGACGGGCGAGGAGCTGGAGGCCGCGAAGACGCTCGTCGAGTTCATCACCTCCAGCCCCGAGGCGTGCGCGATCGCGCAGGACACCGGCGTCGCGACCGGACCGTACGTGATCGACACGTGCCCGCTCGAGGACGGCGTGCCGCGCATGGTCGAGGACCTGCAGGCCTACGTCGACGAGGGCCGCGCCGAGCCCGCGCTGGAGTTCGTCTCGCCGGTCAAGGGCCCCAACCTGGAGAACATCGCGATCGAGGTGGGCTCCGGCATCCGGTCGGCCGCGGACGGCGCGGCCGCCTACGACGAGGACGTGCGCAAGCAGGCCCAGCAGCTCGGCCTCGACGGCTGGTGACCATGACGACCCTCTCGCCACCCGGCACGCTCCTGCGCAAGGAGGCAGCGGGCTCGGCACGCCGTCGGACCGACTCGAGCTACCCCCTGTGGTTCGCGGTCCCCGCCGCCGTGCTGTTCCTGGTGTTCTTCGCGGTGCCGACGTTCGCGTCGTTCTGGTTCAGCCTCACGCGCTGGACGCTGTTCGACGTCGAGTTCATCGGGTTCGACAACTTCGTGCAGTTCTTCCGGGAACCGCAGCTCGTCACGGGGTTCGTGAACACGCTGGTCTACGGCGTGGTGACCAGCGCCGCCAAGGTCGTGCTCGGGCTGGCGCTGGGCGTGTTCCTCACCTCGCCGATCCTCGGCCGGGGCTACCTGCGCGCGATCGTGTTCTTCCCCGTGCTGGTGTCGACGATCGGTGTCGGCATCACGTTCAAGGTGCTGCTCGACCCGTTCGACGGCGTCGTGAACCAGGTGCTGGGCTGGTTCGGGGTCGCAGGGCCGGGCTGGCTCACCGACCCCGACCTCGCCCTGCTCACCGTGGCGGCCGTGGACGTCTGGAAGGGCCTCGGCATCGCGACGCTCATCTTCATCGCGGGCATCGTCGCCATCCCGCAGGACTACTTCGAGGCCGCCCGGATGGACGGCGCGAGCGGCTGGCAGCAGTTCCGGCACATCACGCTCCCGCTGTCCATGCCCGCGACGGGGACGGTCGTCATCCTGTCGCTCATCGGCGGCCTGCGGTCCTTCGACCTCATCTGGGCGATGACCAACGGCGGGCCCGGGTTCACGAGCGACGTCATCGGCTCGGTCATCTACAAGCAGTACCAGGCGGGCTTCTACGGCCTGTCGACGGCGGGCAACGTGGTGCTGTTCGCCGTCGTGGCCGCCGTCATGGTCCCCGTGTCCCTGGCCCTGCGACGACGGGAGCAGGAGCTGTGAGAACCCTTCGTCTGCGCCACGCCGCCTACGGCGTGCTGGCGATCGCGGTGAGCGCGGTCGTCTTCCTCGTCCCGTTCGCGTTCATCGTGCTCACGGCGTCCAAGACGGCGCCCGACGCGTCCCAGCTCGAGTTCTCGCTGCCGCAGGACTGGGCGTTCCTCGACAACCTCGTCGAGGTCGTGAGCTACCGGGACGGCCTGGTGCTGCGCGCGTTCGTCAACTCGGCGGTGCTCACGGTGCTCAGCGTGACGGCGATGGTGCTGCTGGCCGCGATGGTCGGCTACGTGACGCAGCGGCGCCGGTCGTGGCTCAACCCCGTGGTCGACACGATGGTGCTGGCCGGGCTCATCGTGCCGCCCGCCGTCGTGCCGACCGTGTGGGTGCTGCAGCGCCTCGAGCTGTTCAAGACCCTCGGCGGGCTGGTGCTCGTCGAGGTCACGTTCGGCCTGTCGTTCTGCATCCTGCTGTTCCGGGCGTTCGTCGCGACGATCCCCCGGGAGCTCGACGAGGCCGCGATCCTCGACGGCGCCGGCCCGGTCCGCCTGTTCTGGACCATGATCGTGCCGCTCCTGCGGCCCGTGATCATCACGGTGGTCGTGGTGCAGGCCGTCGCGGTGTTCAACGACTTCACCGGGCCCCTGTACTTCCTGCCCGGCGACGAGAACGCCACCGTCCAGCTCACGCTCTACAACTTCCAGGGCCAGTCGCTGAACCAGTACAACCTCCTGTTCATGGACATCCTGCTCATCACGATCCCGCCGCTCGTGCTGTACGTGTTCTTCAACCGGCAGATCGTCGCGGGCATGACCAACGGCGCCCTCAAGGGCTGACCCCTACCCCCGGAGAAGCCCATGACGCTCACCACCACGCTGACGGTCGAGTCGCCCGTCGCCGTCCCCCGCCCGCGCCTGTCCTGGGTCACAGAGACCGAGGTGCCCGACTGGACGCAGGGGCGTGCGGAGCTCGAGCTCGACGGCGACCGGCGCGTGACGCTCGACGGCCCCGGTTCCGTGCTCGTGGCCTGGCCCTTCGCCGACCTTCTCCCCCACTCCCGGCACACGCTGCGCGTACGGGTCACGAGGGCCGACGGCGGGACGGGGCCGTGGAGCACCCCCGTCGACGTCACCGCGACGTTCCTGGCCGACGGCGAGTGGACCGCCCGGTTCGTCGAGCTCGCCGTCGCGCGGCGCGACGCCCAGCCGTTCCGCGTCCGGCGGGAGTTCCCGGTCGCCGACGGCCTCGTGCGGGCGACCCTGTTCGGCACCGCGCTCGGCGTCTACCAGGCGCGGCTGAACGGCGCCGCCGTCGACGACCACCTCCTCACGCCGGGCTGGACGCCGTACCGCGAGCGCCTCGTGCACGAGTCGACCGACGTGACGGGGCTCGTGCGGCCGGGCGCGGTGAACGCGCTGGCCGCCGACGTGGCGGGCGGCTGGTTCACCGAGCGGTGGTTCCTGCCCGAGCCGCGGTACGGCGCGCAACCGTCCGTGGCGCTGCAGCTGCGGCTGGAGTACGCGGACGGCCGGGTCGAGCGCGTGGTGACGGACGGTGACTGGCGCGCGACGGGTGACGGGCCCGTGGTGCGCAGCAGCCTGTACGACGGCGAGGTGTACGACGCGCGGGCCGAGACCCCCGGCTGGGACCTGCCCGGCTTCGACGACGCCCGGTGGCAGCGTGTGCGGTTCGCCGCCGAGGCGCCCGTGCCGGAGGCCAGGTCGGCGCCCGCCGTCCGGGTGACGGAGACCGTCGCCCCGGTGGCGCGGCTGACGTCGCCGGGCGGGGCGCAGCTCGTCGACCTCGGGCAGAACCTCGTGGGACGGGTGCGCCTGCGGGTGACGGCGCCGCGCGGCACCGCGGTCACGCTGCGGCACGCGGAGGTGCTGGAGCACGGGGAGCTCGGCGTCCGCCCGCTGCGGGCCGCCGAGGCGACGGACACCCATGTGACCGCCGGGGACCCGGACGGGGAGGTGTGGGCGCCGGCCACGACGTTCCACGGCTTCCGCTACGTCGAGGTGTCCGGCCTGCCCGCCGACGCGTGGGAGGTCGAGGCCGAGGTGCTGCACAGCGAGCTGCGGCGCACGGGCTGGTTCACGAGCTCGCACGCGCTGCTGAACCAGCTTCACGAGAACGTCGTGCGGAGCATGCGCGGCAACTTCCTGTCCGTGCCGACGGACTGCCCGCAGCGCGACGAGCGCCTGGGCTGGACGGGCGACATCCAGGTCTTCTCCCCCACGGCGAGCTTCCTGTTCGACACGCGGTCGTTCCTCGCCTCGTGGCTGCGGGACCTCGCGATCGAGCAGGACGCGTCGGGCGCCGTGCCGTTCGTGGTGCCGAACGTGCTGGTCGAGGCGTCGCGCCCGGCCGCGGCGTGGGGCGACGCCGCGACCGTCGTGCCGAACGTGCTGCACGAGCGGTACGGCGACGCCGGCGTCCTGGCGGCGCAGTACGACAGCATGCGCGCCTGGACGGAGCACGTCCTGGGGCTGGCGGGCGAGACGCTGCTGTGGGACGAGGGGTTCCAGTTCGGCGACTGGCTCGACCCGGCGGCGCCGCCGGACGACCCGTTCCGGGCCATGACTGATCCCGGCCTGGTCGCGACGGCGTACCTGGTGCGGTCGTGCGACCTGACGGCGCGCGCGGCCGCCGTCCTCGGCCGGGACGACGACGCGCGCCGGTTCGCGGAGACCGCCGAGCGGGTGCGTTCGGCGTTCGGCGCGGCGTACGTCGGGGAGGACGGCGCGCTGACCTCGCCGTCACAGACCGCCTACGCCCTGGCCCTGCACTTCGACCTGGTGCGGGACCCGGCGCTGCGCGAGCGCCTCGGCGACCGGCTGGCGGCTCTCGTCGCGGAGAACGGGCACCGGATCGGCACGGGGTTCGTCGGCACACCGATCGTCGCCGACGCCCTGACCGACACCGGGCACCTGGAGACCGCCGGGCGGCTGCTGCTCGAGACCGGCAACCCGTCCTGGCTGTACCCGGTGACGATGGGCGCGACGACCGTCTGGGAGCGCTGGGACTCGATGCTCGAGGACGGCACGATCAACCCCGGCGAGATGACGTCGTTCAACCACTACGCGCTCGGCGCCGTCGCCGACTGGCTGCACCGCACCGTCGCGGGCTTGGCTCCGGCGGAGCCCGGGTACCGGACGATCCTCGTCGCGCCCCGGCCGATCGCCGGGATCGACCACGCCGAGGCCGTGCTCGACACGCCGTACGGCCGGGCACGGGTCGCCTGGCGCCGCGCGGGTGGCGGCGTCGTCGTCGAGGCGGACGTGCCCGCGAACGCGCGGGCCGTCGTGCGGCTGCCCGGGACGGCGGAGGAGACCGTGGGGTCGGGCCGGCACGCGTGGACCGTCGGGTGAAATAACGCCGCGGCCTGCGGGGTTGCCTCTCGCGACGGCGCGGACAGGCCGCGCGACCGACGACGAGAGGTTCCCCGTGCCCGACATCGTGACCAACCCGTTCGTGATCCCGGCCGGGACCGTCCAGCACGGCGTGACCCGGGTCCGGGCGGTCAGCCAGGGCGTGGTGGTCGCGGACGCCGTGCCGCTGCTGGTCTGGGAGTACGCGTACGCGCCCCGGTACTTCTTCCGGCCCGGCGACCTGCGCGCCGAGCTGCGCCGGTCCGGGCTCGGTGAGCGCTCGCGCGTGCTGGGGCGCAGCGAGCTGTACGACGTCGTGCTCGGGGACCGCGTGCTGCCGGGCGCGGCGCAGCGCTACCCCGAGGCGCCGACCGAGGGCATGCGGGGCACGTTCACGCTCACGTGGTCCGCGATGGACACCTGGTTCGAGGAGGACGAGGTGATCCACTTCCACGCCCGCAGCCCGTACGTGCGGGTCGACACGCTGCGCTCCACCCGGCACGTGCGCGTGGTGGTGCGGGGCAAGGTGGTCGCCGAGTCGCGCCGTCCTGTCATGCTGACCGAGACCGGGTTGCCCGCGCGGTACTACCTGCCGCGCTCCGACGTGCGGATGGATCTGCTCGCCCCCACCGACGCCGTGAGCTACTGCCCGTACAAGGGCATCGCGCGCTACTGGTCCGTCCGCGTCGGCGACCTCACGCTGCACGACGCCGTGTGGGGGTACGAGACGCCGCTGCGCGAGGCCCACGGGGTGGCGGGGCTGGTGTGCTTCTGGCCGGAGCGGAGCACCGAGCTCGAGGTGCTCGTGGACGGCGAGCGGATCGGGGCCTGAGTCAGACGTCGGGCCGCAGCTCGAAGTCCCAGGCGATCACCTGCGACCGGCCAGCGTCCGCGGCGGTCACCGCGTCCGGGACCCAGGTCGCCAGCTCCCAGATGTCCGGCGGCCCGGGCGTCAGCGGCGCGGGCTCCGCGTCCGGGCGCGGCGTGTACGGCGGGGCGAAGAGCTCCTCGCACGCCCGCACCACGAACCCGTG
>Ga0079224_100001450_pt1 | contig 27275 bp, 21 predicted proteins | sample Stecom2015_FD_80414 | JGI IMG/M metagenome (GOLD analysis project Ga0079224, IMG submission 80414) | Agricultural soil microbial communities from Utah to study Nitrogen management - Steer compost 2015 | ecosystem: Environmental > Terrestrial > Soil > Agricultural land | place: USA: Utah... | reverse complement strand
GAAATGCCGACCTGCATCGCATTCTTCCACGGCATCAACCTGGGTGGTCGCAACAAGTTGCCGATGAAGGAGCTCGTCGAGCTCTTCGAGGAAATCGGCATCCACGGCGCGAAGGCGGTGCTGCAGAGCGGCAACGTCGCGTTTCGCTGCTCCCGCCCGCAGCGCCCGGAGGTCGCCCGGCGCATCGTCGCTGCGATCCAGCGCCGCTACGGTTTCGAGCCGCGGGTCGTCGTGCTGACCATCCAGGAGCTCGAGCACGCGGTGGCGGCGAACCCGTTCATGGATGCGCGCAAGGATCCGCTGCACCTGCACCTGTGGTTCCTCGAGGAGGTGCCGGCAAACCCGGACCTCGAGCGTATCCGGGCGCTGGCGAGTCGTACCGAGCGCTGGAGCCTCGAACGGAAGACCTTCTACCTGCACGCGCCGGACGGCCTCGAAGCCTCGAAGCTCGCGCCGGCGGTGGAAGAGGCCCTGGGTGTCCCAGGCGTCGAGCGGAACTGGCAGGTGGTCACCCGGACCCTCGAGCTGGGTTGGGACCTGCCCTGACCGGCCCGCCGGCGGCGCCCCGGCCCCCCCGGCCGTGAAAAGCGGCGTTTCCGCCCCAATACTGGAAATTCCCTGCCCGATCGGCGCGACGGAAGCCACGATGAAGTTCAAGGACTACTACGAGGTGCTGGGCGTCGACCGCAACGCCTCACAGGACGACATCAAGCGAGCCTACCGGCGGCTCGCGCGCAAGTACCATCCGGACGTCAGCAAGGAGCCGGATGCCGAAGCGCGCTTCAAGGAAGTGCGCGAAGCCTACGAGGTCCTCAAGGACCCGGAGAAGCGCGCCGCCTACGACCAGTTCGGCGAGAACTGGAAAGCGGGCCAGGATTTCGAGCCGCCGCCGGGGTGGCAGGCACGGCCGGGTTTCACGGGCGCAGAGGGCTTCGCGGCCGGCGACTTCAGCGACTTCTTCGAGACGCTGTTCGGCGGCGCACGCGGCGGCGGCTTCACGTTCCGCACCGGCGGACGCATGCGCGGCGAGGACGTGAGCGCGACGATCCGGATCCCGATCGAGGACGCGTATCACGGCGCCACGCGCACGGTGACGCTCGAGATGCCGGAGCTCGACGCCGCCGGCCGGCCGGTACGCCGCCGCCGGACCCTCAACGTGAAGATCCCGAAGGGCATCACCGCGGGCAGGCGCATCCGGCTCGAGCGGCAGGGCGGCCCCGGCTTCGGCGGCGGACCCCCGGGCGACCTGTACCTCACGGTGGAGTTCGAGCCGCACCCGGTCTATCGCGCGCAGGGCTCCGACATCTGGGTCGAGCTGCCGGTGACGCCGTGGGAAGTGGCGCTCGGCCGCAAGGTGAAGGTACCGACGCTCGCCGGCACCGTGGACCTCAAGATCCCGCCGGGCTCCGGCTCGGGCAAGACGCTCAGGCTGCGCGGCCGCGGCCTGCCGGGCACGCCGCCAGGAGACCAGTACGTCGAGCTGAAGGTCGTCGTGCCGCCGGCGACGGACGCCGGGCTGCGCGAGCTGTACGAGAAGCTCGAGCGCGAGCATGACGTCAACCCGCGTGCAAAGCTCGGAGTCTGACGATGAACGAGCGGATACAGGACGAGCTCTCCGGTGTCGTGCTCGACGAGCGCGTGACGTTCACGCTGTCCGAGTTCTGCCTCGCCTGCGGCGTGCAACGCGAGCTCGTCATCGAGATGGTCGAGGAAGGAGTGATCGAGCCCGCCGGTCGTGACGAGTCCGGCTGGATCTTCTACGGCGCATCCGTCGTGCGCGCGCGCACCGCGCTGCGCCTCGTGCGCGACCTCGAGGTCAACTGGCCCGGCGCGGCGCTGGCGCTCGACCTGCTCGAAGAGCTCGGCAGGCTGCACGGTCGTTAGGCGCAACGGGCAAGCGCGCCCCGGCAACGGAACCGGGAGCGTGCGCGCCGCGTCTCGCGGCGGTGCTCACCCGGCGTATGCCCGAGGCGGAAACGGAACGGATGCAGGCAGGAGACTTACGAAAAAAATGGCAACTGCAGGAGCCCGCGTCGATAGCAATGGGTACCGTGAATGATTGGGAGCACTATCTCGGAACGGGCTCCTGCAGTGCACGAAAACGAAGGTGCGCTCAGCACAGGTTGAGCATCACCGGGCGGCGGAGCATGCCGTCAAAACGCAACCGACCTTCCCTCCCCTGAACCTGAACGTCGATCCCGCCGTCGCGAATTGCGCAATTTGTACATCAGGTTTTTTCGTTTCGCAAACGCCAGGCGCGCATTTTTCGCACGCCGGGGTGGCGACGCTCACCAGGCGATGCCGTAGTCTTCGCCGAAGTCGCTCGCTGCTCCCCACATCGTTCCGTGCTCGCGGTCGAACCAGATCGCGGTGATCGGACCCGAAGTGCGTTCCGCCGTTTCCACGTCGTAGCCCATCTCGCGCAGCTCCTGCTGCACCCATGAGGGCACGTCCTTGCGCACGACGAGGCGACCGGGCTCCGACGTGTGCGCGCCGAACGAGCTCTGCATCTGGTAGCTCGTGATGTTCGCCGCCTCCGCGGCCTCCTGCACGTTCATGCCGAACTCGACCACGTTGAGGAAGAACTGCAGCAGGTTCTGGTCCTGCGTGTCCCCGCCCTGCACGGCGAACGAGAGGAATGGCACACCGTCCTTGAGCGCCATGCCGGGCGTGAGCGTCGCGCGCGGGCGCTTGCCGGGCTCGACGACGTTGAACGGGTTGAGGCGCGGGTCGAGCACGAAGCTCTGCATCCGCTGCGACAGGCCGACGCCGGTCCTGCCGGCAATGAACGCCGGGATCCAGCCCCCGCTCGGGGTGACCGATACCACCCAGCCGTCCGCGTCGGCCGCCTGGATCGAGGTCGTGCCGGCGCGAAACGCCTCTTCGCGCGACATGGTACCCGCCTGCTGGAATCCCGCTTCGCCCTGCGCCTCGGCGGGCGGCGGCACGGGCGTCCACTGCTCGAGCAGGTCGAGCCAGGGATTCTTCTCGTCCTGGTAGGGATACGGATCGCCGGGCTTCACGGTCTCGTCGTTGCGCGTCCAGTCGATCTCCGCGTACCGCGCCGCCGCGTACTCCTTCGAGAGCAGGCCCTCGATCGGTTCCTCGGGCGGGAAGTACGGATCGCCGTAATAGAAGTCCCGGTCCGCGAACGCGAGGTTCATCGCCTGGTACAGGGCGTGGATGTAGCGCGCGCTGTTGTAGCCCATGGACCGCAGGTCCGCATTCTCGAGGATGTTGAGCGCCTGCAGCATCACCGGTCCCTGCACCCAGTGCGTGAGCTTGTACACGTCGATGCCGCGGTAGCGGGTCGTCACCGGCTCCTCGACATAGACCTGCCAGCGGTCGAGGTCCTCGAGCGTGATGAGGCCGCCCGCCGCCCGGGTGGCGCGCACCAGCTCGCGCGCGATGTCGCCGCGATAGAAGCGGTCGTACGCGGCCATGATCGCCTCCTCGCGGCTCTTTCCCTCCGCGAGCGCCGCGGCCTCGGCCTCGACGAGCTTGCGCAAGGTGACGAGCAGGTCCCGCTGCCGGAACATCTCGCCGGGATACGGCGCCGCGCGCCCGGTTCCGCCCTCTTCCCAGTGCGGCAGGAGCACGCGCCGCGAGTCCGGCCACTGGGCGATCGTGTCGCGGTGCCGTTCGATGTTGTCGGCCTGCGCCGCCTCGATCGGGTAACCGTCCGCCATCTGCATCGCGGGCTCGAGCACCTCCTCGAGCGACAGCGTGCCGTACCGCGCGAGCATGACCATGAGGCCGCCCGGCGTGCCCGGCGTCACCGCCGCGAGCGGTCCGTACTCCGGCGGGTACACCATGCCCTTTTCGCGAAAGAACTCGACCGTGGCGCCGCTCGGCGCCACGCCGAGCGCGTTGATACCGATGACCTTCTGCTCGCGCGGATCGAAGATGAGTGCCTGGGTTTCGCCGCCCCAGCCCAGCGTGTCCCACATCGTCGACGTGGCCGCGAGCATCGCGCACGCCGCATCGACGGCGTTGCCGCCGCGCTGGAAGATCATCGCGCCCGCGGTGGCGGCCAGCGGCTTGCCGGTGATGGCGACCCACTGCTTGCCGTGCAGCACCGGCTTCACCGTCCGCGCCTGTGCGGCGGGCACGAGCGCCAGCGCGGCCGAAATCGTGACGAGGAGAACGTTCCTGATCCTGCGAATGGCCATGTACCACCTCTCCGGGTGTTGGCGAAGGACGACAGGGTGCAACAAACCGGGGACGATGTGAATGGTGCCGAAAGGTACACTCTCCGGATGCAACGGAGGAAAGCGGGTCCGCTGCGCCGCCTGTGGCGCGCGGCGGTGATCGTCGTCCTGGCAGCGCTGGTCGCCAGCGTCGCGCTCGTGCTGCCGCTGCGCTGGATCGCGCCGCCGGTGACCGCGTTCATGCTGCAGGACGACAGCGGCCGCGTGCCGGTCGCTTACGCGTGGACGGACTGGGACGCGCTGGGCGACGCGGCGGCGCTCGCCGTGGTCGCGGCCGAGGACCAGAAGTTCGCGCAGCACTACGGGTTCGACCTCGCCTCCATCCAGGACTCGGTCATGCGCTACCGGGACGGCGGCTCCCTGCGCGGCGCCTCGACGATCACGCAGCAGGTCGCGAAGAACCTGTACCTGTGGCCGGGCCGGAGCTTCCTGCGCAAGGGCGTCGAGGCGTGGCTCACCGTCGTGCTCGAGACGCTGCTGCCGAAGCGGCGCATCCTCGAGATCTACCTGAACGTCGCCGAGCTCGGGCCGGGATTGTACGGCTTCCCGGCCGCGAGCCGCGAGTACTTCGGCAAGTCGCCGGCGGAGCTCACCGACGCGGAGGCCGCGCTGCTCGCGGCCGTCCTGCCGAACCCCATCGCGCTGCGCGCCGACCGCCCGTCCGACTACGTGCGAGGGCGGCAGGACTGGATCCTGCGGCACATGCAGCGACTGCGCCGCGAAGGCTGGCTCGCGCTCCTCTGACGGCCGCGCGACCCGCCCTCAGCCCTGCGACGCGATCCACGCGTCGATCTTCGTCTCCAGGAGATCGAGGGGCAGCGACCCGTCCTTCAGCACCTCCGTGTGGAACGCCTTCACGTCGAACGCCTCGCCGAGCGCGGCTTCCGCGCGGTTCCGCAGCTCGCGGATCCTGAGCTGCCCGATCTTGTAGGAGAGCGCCTGGCCCGGGATCGCCATGTAGCGCTCCGTTTCGCTGACGGCACGTGCCTCCTTGACCGCGGAGTTCGCGTACATGTAGTCGAGCACCTGCTCGCGGGTCCAGCCCTTCGCGTGCAGCCCCGTGTCGACGACCAGCCGGATTGCGCGCCACAGCTCGGCGTTCAACGCGCCGAAGTACTGGTACGGGTCCGTGTACACGCCGAGCTCCTTGCCGAGCGACTCGGCGTACAGGCCCCAGCCCTCGGTGAACGCGGTGTAGCCGCCGAAACGGCGAAAGTCCGGCAGGTCCTCGAGCTCCTGCTGGATCGAGATCTGGAAGTGATGGCCGGGAATCGCCTCGTGCAGGAACAGCGACTCCATCGCCCACTTCGGCCGCGCCTTGATGTCGTAGGTATTGGCAAAGAACACGCCGGGGCGCGAGCCGTCCGGCGAGCCCCGGCGGTACGAGCCGCCGCTCGCCGAGCGCTCGCGGAAGGGCTCGACGGCGCGCACCTCGAAATCCGTCTTCGGGAAGAGGCTGAACAGCTTCGGCGTCAGGCTCGCGATGTGATCCGCCATGTCGCGATAGCCCTGGATGAGCTGGGAAGGCTCGTCGTAGTAGAAGCGCTCCTCCGTGTTGAGGTACTCGAAGAAGGCCTGCAGGTCCCCTTCGAAGCCGACCTCGTCCATCACGGCCTGCATCTCCTCGTGGATGCGCGCGACCTCGTCCAGGCCGACCTGGTGGATTTCCTCCGGGGTCAGGCCGGTCGTCGTGCGGCGCCGCACGAGGTAGGCGTACCACTCCGCGCCTCCGGGCAGGGCGCCGAGCCCGTGGGTCTCACGGGCGGCCGGCAGGTACTCGTCCCGGATGAAGGCGTGCAGGCGGCGGTACGCGGGGATGATGACCTCCGTGATCTTCGTCCTGTACGCCTCCGTGAGCCGCTCGCGGTCGGCGGCGCTGAAGTCCTCCGGCATGCTCGAGACGGGGTTCCAGAACGTGCTGTCCTCGGCACGCTCCGCGAACTGGGACTCGAGCTGCGGCAGGACGCGCTGCATGAGGATCTTCGGCTGCACGATGCCGCGGTCCATGCCGATGCGCATGTTCTCGATTGCCTGGTCCACGATCGCGACGAAATCGTCCGCGCGCGAGAGGAAGTCTTCGTAATCGTCGACCGTCTTGAACGGGTGAATGCTGCTGCCGCTGCCGAGCTGCACGAAGAAGTTCGGGAGGGAGTAGAACTGGTCGATCGGCTGGAGGTGGTCCGGGTACTCGAACGCTTCGAGGTCCATCTCGCGATCCCAGCGGAACGTGGCCCAGGTGAGCTTCTCCCGCGCGTTCGCGAGCTGTTCCGGGTCGATGGCCAGCAGCCGTTCCAGGAACTCGCGCTGGTGCGCGCGATACGCCGCGCGGTACTCGGGGCTCAGCGTGTTCGCCAGCCGGTCGTTGAAGCGGCCGTCGCCGATCGAGGTGGCGAGCACAGGGTTGAACTCGAGCTCGCGCCGGAAGAACTCGTCCACCAGCGCCGCGAGCCGGGCAGAGGCGTCGGGGGCCGGTGCGGATGCGGACGGCTGCGCCCGTTCCCCTTCCGCGGGCTGCTCGGGGCCGCCGCAACCGAGAAGCAGGAAAAGCGACACCAGGCCGCAGATCGTTCGAATGTCTTTCATGCGCAGGATCCTCCTGGTCGATGAGCGACCGCCCCGATTCTCACGGTCGTTGCAGCCGGTTGTATTCGTCGAGCACGCGCCGGAGCGCCTCGTGATCGATCGCCACCGCGCGATGCCCGACGTCGCCCGTCATGTCCTCCGCCGCGATCATCGCGTTCACGATCGCTTCCTCGGTCGCGAGCACGGTGGCATCGAAGAGCGGGCTCATGTCCTCGTTCGCGAGCATGCTGACCCGGGCATCCGGCCCCGCCTGGCCGGCCCCGCGGTTCGCCGTCGAGAACGCGAGGAAGATGTCGCCGGAGCCGTTGCCTGCCATCCCGCCGACCCGCGCGAGACCGAGCGCCGCGCGCCGCGCGATGCGGTCGAGCTGGTGCGGCAGGAGCGGCGCGTCGGTGGCGACGACGATGATGATGGACCCGGACTCGTCGCCCGGTGACGCATCGCCGTACGCGCGCGGCGCCTCCAGGTGCCGTCCGACGGGCACGCCGGCGATCAGCAGCGTGTCCCTGAGCCCGTAATTCGCCTGCACCAGCACGCCCACGGTGTAGCGTGCCGTCCCGGCGGTAACGACGCGCGACGACGTGCCGATGCCGCACTTGAGCTCGTGGCAGATCATGCCGGTGCCGCCGCCGACGTTGCCCTCCGCGACCGGGCCGGAGCGCGCGTTCTCGAGCGCGGCGAAGACGTGCTCTTTCCGCACGTGAAAGCCGTTGATGTCGTTCAGCCAGCCGTCCCAGGTCTCGGCGACGACCGGCAGCGACCACCAGTACCCGGTCGCGTCCGGGCCCCCGCGGCGCACCCGCCATTCGATCGTCGCCTGGTGCACGGTGCCGACGCTGTGCGTGTTCGTCAGCATCACCGGCCCTTCGAGGAACCCGGATTCCGCGAGCCATTCGGTGCCGGTCATCTCGCCGTTGCCGTTGAGCGAGAACCAGCCGGCGAACACGGGGCGCTCGAGGGTTTCCTCGCCGAGCGGCAGGATCGCCGTCACGCCGGTGCGCACGGCGCGGCCGTCCTCGAGATCCTCGATGATCGTGGCGTGCCCGACGGTCACGCCGGCCACGTCGGTGATGGCATTGAGCGGCCCCGTCTCGCCGTCGAACGGGATGCCGAGGTCGCGCGCCCGCGGCTCGCCCGCACCGGCCGCCTGGGCCAGCATGAAGCCGGCCAGCAGCGCCGGCCATTTCCGGACTTTCATTCCCTACCCCGCAGAACGGCCGTCATGAGCGCCGCATCATAACGTCCTCGGCCCCGCTGTCCGAAATCGCGCGTACGCCGCCGCCGCGGGCCCCTACAATACCCTGCCTCGAGCACGGACCCATGACGCACGACATGACCCTCGATACGCCAGGCCTCGTGCCGTGGCAGTTCTGGATCGACCGCGGCGGCACGTTCACCGACGTCGTCGCACGGCGGCCCGACGGCAGCATCGAAACCGCCAAGCTCCTGTCCGACGACCCGGGACGCTACGCGGACGCGGCGGCCGAGGGCATGCGCCGCGTGCTCGCGCGCTGGCGCGCGGCCGGCGGCCCGGACGTGCCGGTCGAGGCCGTGAAGATGGGCACGACGGTCGCCACGAACGCGCTGCTCGAGCGCCGCGGCAGCCGTACCGCGCTGCTCGTGACGCGCGGGTTCGGCGATGCGCTGGCCATCGGCTACCAGAACCGGCCGGACATCTTCGCGCTCGCCATCGTCAAGCCGGCACCGCTCACGAGCCGCGTGATCGAGGTGGAGGAGCGGATGAGCGCCGAAGGCGAGGTGCTGCTGCCGCTCGACGAGGCACGCGTCTCCGTGGCGCTGGGCGAGTGCGCGGCCGAGGGCTTCGATGCGGTCGCGATCTGCCTGCTGCACGGCTGGCGCTGGCCCGCCCACGAGCAACGCCTCGCCGCGCTCGCCCGCCGCGCGGGTTTCCGCCAGGTGTACGCCTCGCACGAGGTCGAGCCTTTGATCCGGTTCGTGAGCCGCGCGGAGACGACGCTGGTCGATGCGTATCTCACGCCCGTGCTCGAACGCTACGTCGCGGGCCTCGAGCGCGCGCTCGAATCGGTCGGCCGGCCGCGGCGGCTGCTGTTCATGCAAAGCAACGGCGGGCTCGTCGACGCCGGCCGCTTCCGCGGCAAGGACAGCATCCTGTCGGGCCCCGCCGCCGGCGTCATCGGCATGGTGGAAACGGCGCGCTCCGCGGGTATCCCGCGGATCATCGGGTTCGACATGGGCGGCACGTCGACCGATGTGTCCGCGTGGACCGGTGAGCTCGAGCGCGAGACGGAATCGGCCGTCGGCGGCGTCCGCCTGCGTGCCCCGATGATGAAGATCCACACGATCGCCTCCGGCGGCGGCTCGCTGCTCCGCTATCGCGACGGGCGCTTCCAGGTCGGGCCGGACTCGGCCGGTGCCGATCCCGGGCCCGCGTGCTACCGGCGCGGCGGGCCGCTCACGATCACCGATGCGAACGTGCTGCTCGGGCGCATTCCCGTCCCCTGGTTTCCCCGCGTGTTCGGCCCGAACCGCGACGAGCCGCCCGACGTGGACGTCGTGCGCGGCGCGTTCGCGGAGCTCGCCGCCACTGTCTCGGCGGAACAGGGCGAACCCGTCGCGCCGGAGCAGGTCGCGGCCGGGTTCCTCACGGTCGCGGTCGAGACCATGGCCAACGCGATTCGCAAGATCACGGTGGAGCGCGGCGACGACGTGCGCGACTTCACCCTGTGCTGCTTTGGCGGTGCCGGCGGCCAGCATGCCTGCCAGGTCGCGGAGGTGCTGGGCATCTCCCGCGTGTGGCTGCATCCGCTCGCGGGCGTGCTGTCGGCGTACGGCATGGGCTTCGCCGACCTGCGCGTCGAGCGACAGCGCTCGGTCGAGCTCGCGTTCGGGACGGAAGCGCAGAGCGTGCTCGCGGAAACGGCGGAGGCGCTCCGGGCGGAGTGCGACGAGGCGCTCGCAGCGCAGTCGGTGCCGGCCGGCGAGCGCCGCTTCAGGGCGTACGCGGGAATGCGCGTGCAGGGCTCCGACAGCATTCTCGAGGTGCCGCTCGCGGATACGGCCACGATGCAGCGCGAGTTCGAGCGGGCGCACCGCGAGCGTTTCGGCATCGATGCCGGACCGGCGCTCGTGATCGCCACCGTGCGCGTCGAGGGCACCGGCGTCGAGCAGGCCTTCGAGGAGCCCGTTCTCGCGCCGGGGCCGCTCCCGACGCCGATCGGGCAGCACGACGCCTGGATGCGCGGCGCCTGGGAGCGCGTGCCGGTGTTCCGGCGGGAGTCGCTCGCCGCCGGCAACCGGCTGCAGGGGCCGGCGATCGTGGTCGAAGCGAGCGCGACCACGGTCATCGACCCGGGCTGGAGCGGGCACGTGAACCGGTGGGGGCACCTCGTGCTCGAGAAGGCAGGCGCAACGCTGTCCGAGCCCGGGCCGCGCGGGCAGGCTCCCCGGCGGCCGGACCCGGTGCGGCTCGAGGTGTTCAACCGGCTGTTCATGCACGTCGCCGAGCAGATGGGTACCGTGCTCATGAACACCGCGCTGTCGGTCAACATCCGCGAACGGCTGGATTTCTCCTGTGCCCTGTTCGACGCGGAAGGCAGGCTCGTCTCCAATGCGCCGCACATGCCCGTGCATCTCGGCTCCATGGGCGAAAGCGTGCGCAGCGTGATCGCGGCGGTCGGCGGAGAGATCGCCGAAGGCGACGCGGTGATGCAGAACTCGCCCTACAACGGCGGCACGCACCTGCCCGACATCACCGTCGTGACGCCCTGGTTCGCGGGCGCCGATGCGCCCCGCTTCTGGCTCGCCTCGCGCGCCCACCACGCCGACGTCGGCGGCATCACGCCGGGCTCGATGCCGGCGACCAGCACGCGCATCGAGGAGGAAGGCGTGCTCATCGACAACTTCTTCCTCGTGCGCGGCGGGCGGTTTCTCGAGGACGAGGTAAAGCGGCTGTTCGCGGAAGCGCCCTGGCCGCCGCGGAACGTCGAGCAGAACCTGGCGGATCTCAAGGCGCAGCTCGCGGCGAACCGGCAGGGCATCCGCCAGCTCGAGAAGGCGGTGCGGCGCTACGGGATGGAGACGGTGCAGGCGTACCTCGGGTTCGTGCGCGAGAACGCGGCGGCCAGCGTGCGGCGCCTGCTGGCACGACTGAACGACGGCGAGTTCGGTTACGAGCTCGATTCGGGCGAGCGCATCCGGGTGCGGGTCGCGATCGACCGGCGGGAGCGCATCGCGACGATCGACTTCACGGGCACGTCGCCGCAGTCTTCGAGCAACTTCAACGCCCCCGAGGCCGTGACGCGCGCGGCGGTGCTGTACGTGTTCCGGACGCTCGTCGGCGAGGACATCCCGATGAACGAGGGCTGCCTCGAGCCCCTGCGTGTCGTCATTTCCGAACGCTCGCTGCTTTCCCCCGCGTGGCCGGCGGCCGTCGTCGCCGGCAACGTCGAAACGTCGCAATGCGTCACCGATGCGCTGTACGGTGCGCTCGGTGCGCTGGCCGCTTCGCAGGGCACGATGAACAACGTGAGCTTCGGCAACGCCCGCGTGCAGTACTACGAAACGGTGGCGGGCGGCGCCGGCGCGGGGCCGGGATGGGACGGCGCCGACGCCGTGCAGACGCACATGACGAACTCGCGCATGACCGATCCCGAGGTGCTGGAGAGCCGCTTCCCGGTGCTGGTCGAGGCGTTCGCGATCCGCCGCGGCTCGGGCGGCGCCGGGCGCTGGCGCGGGGGCGACGGCACCGTTCGCCGGTTGCGGTTCCGCGAGCCGGTCCAGGTCTCGGTGCTGTCGGGCCATCGCCGCGTCGCGCCGTTCGGGCTCGCCGGCGGCGCGCCGGGCAGGACCGGCGTCAACCGCGTCATTCGCGCCGACGGCCGCGAGGAAGCGCTCGGCGGCACGGCGGCGGTCGAGCTCGAAACCGGCGACTGCCTCGTCATCGAAACGCCCGGTGGCGGCGGCTACGGCCCGCCTTCATGAACGCGCGCACCGCGCGCGACTACGGGGTGCTCTTGGCGAAGGCGCTGATGGCGACGCGGCAGCCGCCAACGGCCTGGTGCAGCGTCAGCGAGAGCCGCTCCGCGGCACCGGCGGGCCGGAACGACAGGAGCACGGTGACGCCCTGCCGCGGATCGCGCGGGCCGGGATGCAGCCCGGCGTCGCAGTCGACGGCGAACTGCTCGTCCGCGAACGCGCCGGAGGCGGCGAGCCACGACAGGTAGGCGTGCACCTGCGAACGGATGCGCCTTGCGACGCGCGCGCCGTCGGGCTCGAAGACTGCCCAGCGGGTGGCGCGCTCGATGGCGCTGGTCATCGAGAGGCACAGCCGCCGGACGTGGAGGCTGGCGAAGTCGGCCGGCAGGTGGCTGTGCCGGGCGAGGGTCACGGAGCCTTCGAGGCGCGCGCGACCGGTCCTGGCGGGGGTGACGACGTTGAAGCCTTCCTTCACGAGGCGGCGCACCTCGTCGGACGAAAGCGCGACGGCGGGCTCGAGCCCGCGCGCGAGCTCGAGCCCGCTGCCGTCGATCGATTCCCAGGAGCCGAACTGGCGATCGTGGCGGCACAGCAATCCCGCGACGGCGCCGCCGACCGCGTGCACCTTGCTGCCGTCGCGCTCGACCACGCGCGGGAAATAGGTGAGCACGTTCGGGCTCGCGTAGCCGCTGCGGCGGATGCCGGCGACGGCGTCCTCCGCGTCCTGCCAGTCCCCGTCCGGGTCCATGACGAGCATGGCGCCGCGCCGGCGGCAGTAGAGCTCGGCGGCGAGGATGGCCGCGGGCCCCGGCGTCACGCCGGGGGCAGGTGCCGGCAGGTACAGGAGGTCGAAGTGCTCGACCTGGTCGAGGGCGAACAAGCCGGTACCGCGCTCTGCCGACCCGACGAGGTCGTAGTCCGTCAGCTCGCCGCCGTCGCTGCCGGGCTGCACCGGCTCGACGTAGCCGGGGTCGTGCGGGTCGCGTTTCGCGGTAGGGAGCGGGCGCCCGGGCGGCAGCGGCGCCTGCGGTCGCGCGATCGACGACGTGGCGAGCGCGGTCCCGATGAACGCACGGTCGTCCTCGTTGCAGCTCAGGCGCGCGTGGATCTCCTGGTCGATCACGAGCCGGCTGTCGGGCGCGAGGCGCTGCAGCGTGAGGTTGAAATGCTCGCGGTCGTCGTCCGGGATGCGGTCGTAGTCGACCGCGGCCCGGATGCGCTCGGCCGCGCCTGGCTGCACGTCGCGCAGCACCAGCATGCCGTGCGCCGCCGGCAGGCACAGCATCGCGCCGCGCGCGTTGTTCGCGACGCGCACGACGAACAGGCGGCGGCCGCCATGGGCGAAGAACTGCTCGACGGCCGGGCCGAGGCTGCCGTCGGGAAAGGGAGCGCCGAACACGCGGCGGAACTCGGCGACGCTGCCCACCGGAACGGGGACGTCGAGCGGCCCGCGGCGCGCGCGGCCGATGAAGGCGGCGGCGGTCTCGGGATCGACCCCGATGGGCTGGTCCATCGGTGCGATTTCGCTGACGGTGATGCCCCGCTCTACCGCATCCGCCAAACCGTGGTCTCCGTCCGCATGCCGGCCGGATTGTACCCGTAAAACGGTGCGCGGGCGCGCAACCCGTCACGCTCCGTTTCGCCGCGTCCGGCGTAGAATCGGGCCATGTCGACACGTGCACGCGAGAGCGCCGTCGCCACCATCGCCGCGGTCCGCAACGAGCTCGGCAAGGTGAAGCTCGCCGACCTGCCGACGCCCGTGCACCGTCACCGGATCGAGGTCGACGGACGGCGCACCGAGATCCACGTCAAGCGCGACGACCTGACCGGCGATGTCTACGGCGGCAACAAGCTGCGCAAGCTCGAATACCTGCTGCAGCGTGTGCGCCGCCGCGACCACCGGCTCGTCGGCACGTTCGGCACCGCGGCCTCGAACCATGCGCTCGCGACCGCGATCTGCTGCCGCCGCCTCGGGCTGCCCTGCATCTGCTTCCTCTCGCACCAGCGCGTGACGCCGACGGCCGGCCGCGTCCTCAACATGCACGCGAAGCTCGGCACGCAGCTCGTGCCCTTCGGCGGCGAGTACGCGGAACGGCTGCGCATCCTGCGCGAGCACCTGTGGAACCGGCAGGCGGGCGTGATTCCCCCGGGCGGCTCGTCCTGGATCGGCACGGTGGGATACGTCGAGGCGGCCGTCGAGCTCGCGACGCAGGTGGCGGAAGGCGCGCTGCCCGAGCCGCACCGCGTGTACGTGGCGACCGGCACGATGGGCACCGCCGCCGGGCTCGCGCTCGGCTTCGCGCTGGCCGGCCTCGGCACCGAGGTGCACGCGATCCGCGTCTCGCACACCTGGCTCTGCAACGAGGTCGCGCTCGCGCGGCTGCTCGGCAAGACCGCGGCGATGCTGCACCGCGCGGTGCCCGCGTTTCCGGAGAACCTGGACGACGCGGTGCGCCTCCGGCTGCGGCACGAGTTCTTCGCGGGCGGCTACGCCGCGACCGACGACGCCACCGAGGAAGCCATCAGGCTGGCACGCGACCAGCTCGGGCTCGCCCTCGAAGGCACGTACACCGGGAAGGCGATGGCGGCGCTGGTCGCGGACCTGCGGGCCGGCGAAGCGCCGGCACACGTCCTGTTCTGGAACACCTGCAACGGGCGCGTGCTGCCGGTGCCGGCGCGGGCACCGCTGCCCGGCGCCTCCTTCCCCGAGGCGTTCCAGCGGTATTTCCCGGCGGCCTGAGTTGAATCAGTCCTCGAGCTCCGCCGTGGCGGGCGCCCCGCCCGCGGCTGCCTCGCCGGCTTCCGCTCCCGTCGCGGCGGGCTCCGCGGGTTCCGCGTCGGCCGCATCGAGCAGGGCGCGCACTTCGGCGAGCGTCGGCACGTCGGGATCGGGCTCGACGGTGTTCTTCACGACCCGCGCCCTCGCATAGATCTCGAGGAAGTCGCCGGCACCGACCCGCACCGGCACGCCGAGCGGCTCGCTCGCCAGCGCGCGCGCCTGGTCCTGCACGGCGGGATCCGCGAGCGGGCCGTCCTCTCCGGCGGACGCGAACAGCTTCGCGAGCCTGGCGTCGGCACCGTGCGGATCGTCCTCGAGCGGTCGATGCATCTCGAGGTAGAGCTCGCCGTCGCGCCACCCGGCGAGGAACGGCTCGTTCACGATCGTGACCGGCGTGCCGCGCTCGGCGAGCCCGTACAACGTCTCGATGTCCTCGGGATACAGGCGCACGCAGCCGTGACTCACGCGCATGCCGACACCGGCCGGCTTGTTGGTGCCGTGGATCAGGTAACCCGGCAGGTCGAGCTGCAGGACGTGGCGGCCGAGCGGGTTGTCCGGCCCCGGCGGCACGATGGGCGGCAGCGGGTCGCCCGCGGCCTTGTGCTCCTGCTGCACCGACCACGGCACGTACCAGACCGGGTCGACGGCCTTGCCGATCACCTTCGCCTCGCCCACCGGCGTCTCCCACCCGACCCGGCCGATGCCGATCGGGTAGGTCAGGACTTCCACCGGCTCGCCTTCGGCCTGCGCGGGGAAGTAGAAGAGCCGCTTGGCGGCGATGTTGAGCACGATGCCCCGGCGCGGCACGTCGGGCAGCACGTACTGCGTCGGCAGCAGCACCGGCGTCCCCTCGCCCGGCAGCCAGGGATCAACGCCGGGATTGGCCTCGACGAGCTCGTCGTAGCCGAGCCCGTACTCGCGCGCGAGCGCGGAGAACGTGTCCTCCGCGCGCGTGAAGACGATCTGCGGCTCGCCGACGACGCTTTGCTCCGGCGTCTCCAGCACGAACCGGTTGCGGCTGATCGGGTCGAGCAACGGGCGTTCGGCGAGCGGCGGCAGCTCGGGCTCCGCCGCCTCGGGCGCGCCGCGGGCCAGGAAATCCTCGAGCACCGCGCAGCCGGAGAGCAGCGCGCCGAGCGCCGGAACGACGCACGCGAGCCGCAAGGCGTTCATGGAGTCCTTGCCGCGCACGGTGCTGCGGGGAGCGGCCGCCTGGCCGCCGCCCATCGATCGATACAGCCGCGGATCATGGCGAGGAAGTGTCGCAGAAAACGCAGGCGGACTCTATTGCGCCGGGCGTCGCTCATTCGCGACGCCCCACCTTGAGCGCGAGCGGCCAGCGCACGGTGCGCGGGCCCTCGCCCCAGCGGGCGCGCAGTGCGGGCTCGATGGCGCTCACCGGGTCGCGGCCGCGATCCGCGAGGCAGCGCTGGCACGCCGACCATGTCCGCAGATAGCCGAGCATCCGGTTCGCCGGCCACTCGGCCGTCATCTCGAAGGCGGGTGCCTCGACGCGGGCGAACGGCAGCGTGACGTCACGGTAGCCGGCGTCGACGAGGCGCCTTTCGGGCGGCCACCAGGGATCGAGCTCGCGATAGAGCCCGTTGACCACGGCATCGACGCCCGCATCGACCGTGCACAGCCCGTAGCTCCAGGCAGCCAGCACGCCGCCCGGCACGAGGACGCGGCGCGCCTCGGCAAAGAACGCGTCGAGATCGAACCAGTGCAGCGCCTGGGCCACCGTCACGAGGTCGACGCAGGCATCGTCGAGTCCCGAGGCCTCGGCCGGCGCCACGCGGTATTCCACCTTCGGGTGCGCGATCGCGGCGCCGATCTGCGCGGCGCTGGCATCGCTCGCGGTGACCCGCTCGAAGTGCCCGGCAAGCGCCACCGCGGTCTGTCCGTTGCCGGTGCCGCAGTCCCAGGCATGGCGGCGCGCCGCGACGCAGCCGGCGAGGAAGGCGAACAGGGCATCGGGGTAGCGCGGGCGGAACGCCGCGTAAGCCGCGGCGTGCCCGGAGAAGTGGTCCTTGAACGGGCGCTCGCCCCCGGTCGTCAACGTCGCCCGCCCGGCACCGGGATCAAAGCTGGCAGTTCGGCTCTTTGCCCTGCGCCTTGGCCTCGTTGTAGAGCGCGAGCGCCGCCGGGAGCTGCTGCACCAGCGATTCGATACGAGTCTCGCCCGACGGGTGCGTCGACATGAACTCCGGAATCTGCGACTCGTTGCGCGCCTGCATGTTGGTCCACAGCTTCACGGACTCGCGCGGGTCGAAGCCGGCCATCGCCATGTACTTGAGGCCGATGACGTCCGCCTCCGACTCCTGCTTGCGACTGAACGGGTTCAGGATGCCGAGCACCGCGCCGGTCTGCAGCGTCTGCTGTGCCGCGCGCGTCTGGTTCGCGTATCCGCCGCCGAGCAGGATCGCGGCGATGTCGATGCCGACGCCCGCCACCATGGAGCGCGAGGCGCGCTCGTTCGCGTGATTCGCGGTGACGTGGGCGACCTCGTGACCGATCACGGTCGCGAGCTGGTGCTGGTTCTCGGCGACCTGCAGGATGCCGCTGAACACGCTGATCTTGCCGCCCGGCAGGACGAACGCGTTGATGTCCGGCTGGTCGATGACGGCCAGCTCCCAGTACATCTCGGCGTCCTCGCCCTCGAGCTGGTCGACGATCGCGTTGCTCACGCAGGCGATGTAGTCGATCGTGGCGCGGTCCTGCACCAGCGGCATGCGTTCGCGGATCATCTCGAACTGGCGCTTGCCTTCCGCGGCGAGTGCCGCATCCGATTGCAGGACGAGCTGGTTGCGCCCGGTCGGGCTCTGGGCACAGGCCGAGATGACGAGGGCCACGAGCAGGCCCGTGAGAAGTGCCGCCGGCCGGCCGAGCTGCGGTTTGCGAGGGTTCATTGCCTGTCCTCCGATCTACCGCGATTATACCGCCGGGCGCGGTGCGCGGATCGATCCCGATTCCCGGCTCCGCCGCCCCGGAGGCCCTGACCCTGAGACCGGGCCCGGGGTCGCGGAGTTCCGCCGCCGGCCGGCCCGGCGCGGCCTAGCGGGGCAGCCGGGACTCCAGGCCGCGGCGCCAGGCGGCGGCGTCCAGGCGGGCCAGCGCGTCGTCCAGGGTCACGAGCAGGCGCTGCCGGAACGGGCGCCGCACCTTGTAGCTCACCCGGTAGAGGTCGCGCTCGGCGGCCAGCCCGGTCAGGAGCTGGTCGCTCGTCTGCAGCTCGTCGGCGAGCCCGAGCTCGAGCGCGCGCGTGCCGTACCAGTGCTCGCCCGTGGCGACCCGGGCGAGGTCCAGCCCGGGCCGGAACGTCGCCACCGCCGCCTTGAACAGCTCGTGCACGTCCTCGAGCTGCGCCTTGAGCCGGGCGCGGTCGGCATCGGTGTTCTTGCCGAACATGGTCACGTTGCGCTTGTACTCGCCGGCCGTAACCATTTCCCAGTCGATGCCGTGCCCTTCCAGCATGCGGTTGAAATTCGGAAGCTGCGCGATGACCCCGATCGAGCCCAGCACGGCGAACGGCGCCGCGACGATCCGGTTCGCGACACAGGCCATGAGGTAGCCGCCGCTGGCGGCGACCTTGTCGACGCAGACGATCAGCGGAATGCCGCGATCGCGGATGCGGGCGAGCTGGGAAGCCCCGAGCCCGTGCTCGTGCACGAGGCCGCCGGCATTCTCGAGGCGCACGATCACCTGGTCGTCGTCCCGCGCCACCTCGAGAATGGCGCTGATCTCCTCGCGCAGCGAGGCCACCGCGCTGGCCCTCAGGTCGCCCTTGAAGTCGATGACGAAGCCGCGCGGGCGGCGTTCACGCGCCTTGGCCGTGAGCTTCTCCTTCGCCTTCTCTGCCTTGGCTGCGGCCTTCCACTCGCCCTTGCCGAGGATGACGCGCCTGAGATTCCGCGCCAGCGTGCGATACTTGCGGTTGAGGCTCTCGACCTCCAGCCCCTCGTGCACGGCCGCGCGGCGGCTGATCGTCGCGAGCGACGCCAGCACCGTCACGATCGCGCCCACGATCGTGGCCGTCTTCAGCAGGAACAGGCCGTAATCGGAAAGGAGCTCCGCCATTCAGACGGCGATGCCGACGTTGTTGCCGTCGAGCACGCGGTCGGCGCGATAGCTCGAGCGCACGAGCGGGCCGGCGACGACCTCGAGGAAGCCTTTTTCCAAGCCCTCGCGCCGGTAAGCCTCGAACTCGTCCGGCGTCACGTAGCGCTCGACCGGCAGGTGGTTCGGCGTCGGGCGCAGGTACTGCCCCAGGGTCAGGATGTCGACGCCCGCTTCGCGCAGGTCGTCCATCGTCTCCAGGATTTCGCTGTCCTTCTCGCCGAGGCCCAGCATCAGGCTGGTCTTCGTCAGGACCTCCGGCCGGTAGCGCTTGGCGTGCGCGAGCACGCCGATCGTCTGTTCGTAGTCGGCGCGCGGGTCGCGCACCGGGTGCGTCAGGCGGCGCACGGTCTCGACGTTCTGCGCGAACACGTCCACGCCGGCGTCGATCACGGTGCTGACGTGAGCGGCCACGCCGTCGAAGTCCGGCGTGAGCGCTTCCACCGCCGTGTCCGGGTTCATGCGCTTGATGGCGCGCACGCAGGCCGCGTAATGCGCCGCGCCGCCGTCCGGCAGGTCGTCCCGGTCGACGGACGTGATGACGACGTAGCGCAGGTTCATGAGCTTCACGGCGCGGGCGGTGTTCTCCGGCTCCTCGGCATCGAGCCAGCCGCGCGGATTGCCGGTGTCCACCGCGCAGAACCGGCACGCGCGCGTGCACACCGAGCCCATGATCATGATCGTGGCCGTGCCGTTGTTCCAGCACTCGCCGATGTTCGGGCACATCGACTCCTCGCACACCGTCGACAAGCGATGCTGGCGCACGGTCTGGCGTACCGCCGAGAACCTCGCGCCCGCCGGCAGGCGCGCCCGCAGCCACGGCGGCTTCTGGCCGCCGACGAAGGGAGCCGTTCCCGGCCTCGCCTTGATGCCGTTCTTGATCGCGGTGAAGCCCGCCGGGGTACGGTACTTGTGGCCGGATTCCACGATGGGAATGCCCTTGAAGCGGGGGTTGGCGGGGTCGTCGGGACGGTTCATGCGGAAGAACAACGCAGGTGTGTACGGCAAGAACCGGAATTCTCGCACGAGCCGCGACATGGGCGAAAGGGCGGGCCGCGAGCCCGGCGCCCGGCAGGCGGGCGCCTCGCGGAAAAAATCAGGCGGCGCGACCGCTCAGTGCAGCCGCGCCCAGCTCAACAGCTTGATGCTGTCCCGGTCGAGATCGAAGTTCCGCGCGAGCACGGCCTCGATCTCGCGGGTGTTCGTATTGGTCGCCAGCGGCCGCGACAGCTCGACCACGCCGGCAAACTCGTTGCCACCGAGGTAGCTCGCGTCGGTGAGGCGGAACTGGGTGTAGTACTTGACGGCCATGGCTCGACATTACGCCGGCCCGCCGGCGGGCGTCTGTGAGGCACGGCACACTCCGGCGCACGGCCTTTCCCGCGGCCTTTCCTGCCCGATTCCTGCGCGGCCGGCGCTTGTTTTCTCCCCGGACAGCGATACATTGCACAGTTTTCCCGGGCCCTTTCCGGGTAATTTCCAAGGTCCACCGCAGCGGAACACGAAAAATGCCTTCGAGGAACCTTTTTGCCGCCTTCGTCGCGCTGCTGATGCTCGGGTTCGCCGGAATCGGGGCGGCCCAGAACGAGCTCAGGGAAACCTTCCTTAAGGACGCGGAGGAAGCGCTCGCGCAAGCGGACCGGGAGCACGCGAGCCTGCTCGCGCCCGAGCACTACCAGCGTGGCATGAAAGCCTTCCGGGCCGCCGAGGACGGCCTGGAGCGCGGACGCAACATCGAATGGGTCCGGGACAAGGCCCGCGAAGCGACGGTCGAGTTCCTGGAGGCCGCGGAAAAGGCCAGGCAGGCACAGGACGTGCTCGCCCAGGTGATGAAGAGCCGGCAGGACGCCGCGAACGCGCGCGCACCCGAGCTCGCGCCGAAGCTCTGGCAGGACGCGCAGCGCGAGTTCGGCAACGCGATTCGCGAGCTGGAGCGCGGCGACCGCAGGGGCGCGGAGCGCAAGAAAGCCGAGGCGACCACCCTGTACCGCGAAGCGGAGCTGGTCGCGATCAAGGACCAGTACCTGAGCGAGACGCGCCGGCTGCTGGAAGCGGCCCAGCGCGCGCGGGTCGATCGCTACGCGCCGATCACGCTCAACAAGGCGCGGCAGCTCCTCGCGGAAGCGGAGCAGGAGCTGAACCAGAACCGCTACGACACCGACCTGCCGCGCAGCCTGGCGCAGCAGGCGAACTACGAGGCCAAGCACGCGCTGTACCTCTCCGAGGTCGTGCGCAAGGTCCGCGACAACGACCTCACGATCGAGCAGCTCATCCTGAGCTGGGAAGAGCCGCTGCAGCGGGTCGCGGACGCGGCCGACATCGTGCCGCACCTGGAAGCCGGGCCCGACAGGCTCCAGGGGGAGCTGGTCGCCTTCGTCCAGAACCTGCGCGAGGAGCATGCGGAGCTGCGGCAGGAAGCCGAGGCCAACCGGATCCGCATCGCCGACATGGCGGAGGAGATCCGGGCACTCGACGAGCGGCTCGGCGGCGCCACGGCCGAGCGCGCGGCGCTGGTGAAGCGCCTCGAGGCCCAGGAGCGCATCAAGGAGCAGTTCGAGAAGGTCGAGAAGATGTTCACGCGCGAGGAAGCGCGCGTGCTGCGCGAGGGTGACAACATCATCCTTCGCCTGGTCGGGCTCACGTTCGACAGCGGCAAGGCCGAGATCAAGCAGGAGGCGTTCGACCTGCTCGCGAAAGTCGAGCGGGCCATCGACGTGTTCCCCGGCTCGGAGCTGATCATCGAGGGCCACACGGATTCCTACGGCAGCGACGAGATGAACCAGCGCTTGTCGCAGAGCCGCGCCGAATCCGTGCAGCAGTACATGATCAACGCGATGCGCATCCCGAGCTACCGGCTGATCGCCACCGGCTACGGCGAGACGCAGCCGATCGCCAACAACGAGACCGCCTCGGGCCGCGCGCAGAACCGCCGCATCGACATCGTCATCAAGCCCAACCTCGACGGCGCCTGATCGCCGCAGGATCGTCCGCGGGGTCTCAGGAACGGAGCGAGGCGGAGGCGGCGGACGACTCCGCCGTGACGCTGCGCCACCAGTCGGCGATCACCGCGCCCGTCGTCTCGTTCACGAGATAGCCGTACTCGGCGTGTACGTTGAGCTCGCCGTCGTAGTGGAAATAGTTGTAGACCTCGTAGTCGACGATCTCCTCCACCAGGCCGAGCTCGACCATCTCGCCGTAATCGTTCGCCAGCGTCATGTCGATGGCCGTGAGGTCGCCGACGGCGGCGATGTTGACCCAGCGGCGAACGTTGCGCGGGTAGCGCTCGGCGCCGGTCGCCTCGCGCCCGAGCAGGCGGCGCTGGATCGTCCGCTGCCCGAGGGGGCTGCCCATGGTGAGGAACAGGTCGACCCGCACCGCCTCGCGCGTGTCCCCTGAAAGCTGCCACAGCGCATCGTAGGCGATGACCGATCCCATGCTGTGGCCGATGAGCATGATCGGCCGGCCGCTCTTGGCCGCCGCCCGGAGCGGCAGCTTCACCAGCCGGCGGGTCGATTCGGCGATGTCGTCCACGTTCTCCACGTAGCGCCGGAGGTCGCGCAGGTGCAGCTCGAGGTTCTCGTCCGCGATCTGCGGGATGAGGAACGGCAATCGGTCGGCGAGCTGGTACAGCCGGCGAACCGTGCGCCGGCGCAGCGAGCGCGCCTCGGCGATGTCCTCGGGCGCCGGCTGCTCCTGCTCGAGCACGCGCGCGATGCCGGCGCGGTCCAGGCCGAGGTCGCGGTGCACGCCGTAGAAATCGTAGTTCCAGCCGACGACGTCGAAGGCGTTCGGGTGCTCGTGCAGTTGCGCCGCCGTCTCCGGATCCGCCCGGCGCACGCCCTCCACCAGGCACGTCCAGAGCGCCTGGCCGTGAACGCCCGGCGGAGGCTTCGGCTTGAGGCCCGGAACGTAGAGCAGCAGCGGATCGCCGCCCATCACCCGGAATCGGTTCCGTACCCGAACGCCGCCGGTTGCAGCAACCGGCGGAGCTCGCCGACGCCGGTCACGACCGCGTGCGGCGCCGGCAGGTGGTCGGGCCAGGCCTGCCCGGCGCGGTTCACCCACGCGGCGGCGAGCCCGGCCCCGAGCGCCCCGGCGACGTCGCACTCGGGATGGTCGCCGACGTGCAGCGCCTCGTCGTGCGCACAGCCCGCACGCCGCACCGCCTCGTCGAAGATCTCCGGCGCGGGCTTGGCGGCGCCCACGTCGACCGCGGTGACGACGTCGTCGAACAGGTGGCGGATGCCGATCGTCTCGAGATTGGCGTTGCCGTTCGTCACCGCGATGAGCCGGTAATGCTGCGCGAGCGCCGCCAGCGTCGGCTGCACGTCGGGAAAAAGCTCCACCCGGTTCCGGAAACGCTCGAACACCGCGAATGCGCCGTCCAGGTGATCGTGCGAATAGCCGCACGCATCGAGCATCCGGCCGAGCGTCTCGCGGCGCACGAAGCGGAAATCGTGGCAGCGGTCGGCGTGCTCGGCGATCACCTGCTCGCGGAGCTCCAGCGCGCCCTCCGCGGAGAACCGCTCTGCGACAGTCGGGCAGTGCTCCTCGAGCCAGCGCCACAGCTCCGCTTCGGCGCGGCGAATCACCGGCGCGATCTCCCACAGCGTGTCGTCGAGATCGAGCGTAATGGCGCGGATGCGGTTCAAGATTCGTCGGGACGGCTGGAAAGGGTCCGGCGGCAGGCGGTGCATTGTCGGCCTATAATAGCGATGGAATCAAACGCGGCACAAAACGAACACGGCAGCCCGTCTTTAGGGGATTCGAGGCCGGCTCCGAAACCTGAACACGCGTACGCGGGGCAGCCTCGAGCGATGCCCGAGCCCTGCACGCCACGAGCCTCGGCCCGCCGATCGGGCCGGCGACCGACGACCGCGCGTGCGCCACCGGGACGTCGCCGATGCAGGGTTTCTGCAGTCACGGGTTGCAGGGCAGCGCCGGGGAAAGCGGCGTGGCCGGCGAGCACGCACCTGCCTGCAGCCGCCCCCGGGAGGCACCCGCGCAATGAGGGGAGCCGGCCGCATGCTGTTCAACGGGCTCACCCTGGTGCCGGGTGCCGACCGCATGCCGATCCTGCGGCACCACCTCGAGCGGCGCATGACCGGCACCGGGGGCACCTGCAGCGCGCGCTACTGCTACGCCGTGTGGCTGCGTCACCTCGTCCTCGTCGCGGAGCACGGGCTGAACCCGGACCCGAAAAACGTCGCCGAGCTCGGACCGGGCGACTCGATCGGCACGGGCGTCGCCGCCCTGCTCTGCGGCGCCGAACGCTACGCCGCGCTCGACGTCGTCCGCCATGCCGAGGACCGGCGCAACCTCGAGGTGTTCGAGGAGCTGGTCGAGCTCGTGGGCCGGCGCACGGACATCCCGGACGAGCAGGAATTCCCGCACCTGCGACCGACCCTCGCGAGCTACCGCTTCCCGTCTTCGCTTCTGTCCGCCAGGCGCCTGGAAAGAGCGCTGGCACCGGCCCGCCTGGCCGCCATCCGCGGCGCGCTTCAGGGCGGGAATCCCGGCGGGCCGATCCGCTACTTCGTGCCCTGGTCGGATCCCGCGGTCGTGCCCGTCGGATCGCAGGACCTCGTCTTCTCGCAGGCCGTGCTGGAGCACGTCGATGCCCTGCCCGAGGCGTACGCGGCGATGCGCCGCTGGCTGCGCCCGGGAGGCTGCCTGTCGCACCAGGTCGACCTCAAGAGCCACAACTCGGCGCCCACCTGGGACGGCCACTGGCGCCTGGGCCCGCTGCGCTGGAACCTAACGCGCGGACGGCGCCTCTGGTACATCAACCGCCAGCCCTGGTCCGAGCACCTGCGACTGCTCGCCGAGGCCGGCTTTCGAGTGGTCTGGACCCAGCTTGCGAGAACCCCGCCGACCTTCGATCGCGACGCGCTCGCCGCGCCGTTCCGCCACATGCCGGAGGACGACCGCAGCATCTCCGGCGGCTTCGTGCTCGCCGTGCCGGGCGACACGGGGCCGTGGCCTCCGCTCGCCCTATAATGAACGTCCACCCCGACCCCGAACGTACAGAACGCTTGGAGTGAGATGAAATACCTGCACACGATGGTGCGCGTCGGCAATCTCGAGCAGTCGCTGGACTTCTATTGCAACAAGCTCGGGTTGAAGGAGCAGAGGCGCGTCGACAACGAGAAAGGACGCTTCACCCTCGTCTTTCTCGCCGCGCCGGGCGACGAGGACGCGCAGATCGAGCTCACCTGGAACTGGGATACGACGGAGTACACGGAAGGCCGCAACTTCGGTCACATTGCGTACGCCGTCGACAACATCTACGACACCTGCCAGCGGCTGATGGACGCGGGCGTGACGATCAACCGGCCGCCGCGCGACGGGCACATGGCGTTCGTGCGCTCGCCCGACAACATCTCGATCGAGCTCCTGCAGGCCGGCAAGCCGCTGCCGCCGGCGGAGCCGTGGGTCTCGATGCCCAACACGGGCCAGTGGTGACGCCAGGGCGCCTCAGGCGCGCGGCATCAGCGGCGGCAGCTCGACGGCCGGTCCGCGCCCGCGGGATTCCTCCCCGAGCCTGAGGCTGCCGAGCGCGCGTGCGAGCGCGCTCCCGTCCCACGCCGTGCCGCCGGGCCCGTAGCTGCATTCGGAAAGGCGCAGGAGCTCCTCGCGCGCCGCGCCCGACACGCGGCTCGCGATCTCGCCGATGCTGCGCGGCGGACGCTCCGGCCACTGCAGCCGCGCCCACTTGAGGAGCGCGTTCCGCGTCTCGCGCACGTCGCCGCGCTCGGCCGCGCGACGCGCGACGCGCAGGAACGACGCCTTCAGGCGCGCCGCGGGCGGGTGCTGCCCGGACTCCGCCGGTTCCCGCTCGGGACGCTTCGAGCGCCACCACGCGAGCACGGTCGCGAGCCACAGGCAGGCGAGCCCGATGCTCAGGTTCCGCCACGGCAGGGATTCCGCCGGCGCCGCGACGGCCTGCTCTGCCTGCGCAGCCGGGCGCGCCGCCACGGACTGGCTCGGCAGCGCATCCGCCGACGGCGCGACGGTGAGCGTTCGTGCCGGCAGGGTCGCGACCCGCCAACGCCGTTCCCGCGTGTCCCACCATGGGACCTCGACGGGCGGCAGCTCGACGTCGCCCGCGTCGACGGCGATGATCGCGTACTGCTCGCGGCGCGTGGCGCGGATGCCGTCGCCGGTCGCCGCGACCTGCAGGTCGGGCTTATCGGGATAGACCTTGAGGCCGGCGGCGCCGGGCGGCTCGAGCACGGGAAGCTGCGTCGAGAGCTGGCCGACCGCGTCGATCGTGATGCGCCGCGTGACCGGCTCGCCGGCGGGCAGGCCGACCGGCTCGCGCGACCATTCCTCGCTGATGGCGACGGATTTCGCCGGGAACCACGCCGCGTCCGGGTGCCCGGGCGGCGGCGGCGGGATGGGCTGCACCTCGACGTCGATGGGATCGGACTTGAAGACCTTGCGTCCCGTGATGCGCCCGTCGCGCAACACGCGGGCTTCGAACAACGCCGGCGCGATGTGCAGCTCGCCGCTCGCCTGCGGGAAGAGCGCATAAACGCGTTCGACGACGTTGTAGTTCTTCCCCTCGATGATCGAGTCGTAGGTCTTGTCTTCGCCGGCCACGAGCTCCACGAGCACGTCGACGCCGCTGATCTCGGGCTCGATGAGGCGTGCCTGCCGCGTGTGCACCGCGCGGTACACCTTCACCTTGTAGAGCACCTGCGCCTGCACCCAGGTCGTGGGGAAATCGACCTCCGCGAGCACGAACACGTCCGACTCGCCCGGCTGCACCTGCTTCACCGGCGCGATGTGTATCGGGATCGGCCGGCTCTGCTCGCCGCCGATCGTGATCGGCGGGATCACGAAATCGCCGGCATCCTTAGCCATCAGCACGTAGGTCCAGGTGCGGATGCGGCTGATCTCGCCGTTGACGATGGTCGTGTTTCGCAGCTCGCTGCGCGAGAGCACGTAGAAATCCTTCTGCAGCGCGGAGTCCTCGGGCTCGAGGTCGACCGCCGTGTCGACCGTGACCTCCAGCGTGAACGACTCGTTGAGCTCGACGTCGTTGCGGTCGATCCTCGCCACCACCGCCGCGCTCGCCGGCATGGACGCCAGGAGCCATGCCACGACGCAGGCCAATGCCGCCGCGAACCGCGCTCCCGCCTTCATCACCCGGTCATCCTCCACTGCATCTGCTCACCAGGGATCCGCCGATTCGTACCACAGCGCGTTGCCGTCCTGGTCCACTCCCTGGCGCTGGTACTGGTACCGGAACTTGCGCCGCAGCAGGCCGCCCGGATCGTCCGGAATGCGGCGCAGCCACTGCTCCATCGCCTGGGCGCGTTCCTGCTCGCGGCGCGCCGCCGCGAGCGCCGCGGGATCCTGCACCTCCCCGGGCTGGCCCTCGGCCTGGCGCGCCTCGGCTTCGCGCGCGGCCCGCTCGAGCGCCTCGCGCAGCGCCTCGAGGTCGTCCGGGTCCGTCGGCTCGCCGTCGCGCGGCGCGCTGGTCGCGTCTTCCTGCCCGTCGCCTTCGCCGCTGCTCGACTGCTCCGCCTGCTGCCCGGCCGACTGGCTGCTGCCGTCGTTCGCGCCCTCGCCCTGTTCCCCGGGGTTCGGCTCGCTGCCCTGCTCGCCCGTGCCCTGCTGCT
>Ga0079224_100001448_pt1 | contig 27292 bp, 28 predicted proteins | sample Stecom2015_FD_80414 | JGI IMG/M metagenome (GOLD analysis project Ga0079224, IMG submission 80414) | Agricultural soil microbial communities from Utah to study Nitrogen management - Steer compost 2015 | ecosystem: Environmental > Terrestrial > Soil > Agricultural land | place: USA: Utah... | reverse complement strand
TCACCAGCGGCCCGGATTGCCGCGTGCTGATCGCCACCGACGCGGCGGGAGAAGGTCTCAATCTCCAGGTCGCCCACCTGATGGTGAACTACGACCTGCCCTGGAACTCCAACCGCCTGGAGCAGCGGTTCGGCCGCATCCACCGCATCGGCCAAGAGCAGATGTGTCACCTGTGGAACCTCGTCGCCGATCACACGCGTGAGGGCGAGGTCTACAAGCGGCTGCTTGAGAAGCTCGAGGAGATGCGAAACGCCCTCGGCAGCAAGATCTTCGACGTGCTCGGTCAGGTCTTCGAGAACCGTCCACTGCACGAGCTGCTCATCGAGGCGGTCCGGCGTGGCGACGATCCAGAGGTGCGGAAGTACCTGCTCACGGTGATCGACGACAGCGTCGCCGAGGTCGCCCAGAAGCTCATCGAGGAACGGGCGCTCTGGCCCGAGATCTACCGCACCGTCGACCACGGTCCCTATCAGCGGGCGGTCCAGCACTTCCGGGCGAGACGCCTGCAACCGTACTATGTGGAGGCGTTCTTCCGCGACGCGTTCGCGAAGGCCGGCGGGCGGCTCGTGACCCGTGAGGCCGGACGGTTCGAGATTTCCTACATCCCCGCCGCCATTCGCGGCTTCGCGCGCGGCGTGCAGCTCCCGGTTCGGTACCCGCGGGTTTGCTTCCATCCCGACCTGGCGGAGGTCGACGGTCTGGAGCCGGCGGAGCTGCTCGGCCCGGGCCGCGGCCCCTTGTTCGACTTGGTGCTGCGCTACACCGAGGAGACGTACCGGGAGGCTTTGCAACGCGGCACCGTCCTCGTCGATCGGCACGACCCGTCGACCAGGCCGCGCCTGCTCGCCGCGATCCAGGGCGAGATCGTCGATGCCGCCGGCAACACAGTGGACAAACGCTTCAGCTTCGTCGAGATCGACGAGCAGGGCGGCAGCCGGCGAGGGGTGGCGCGGTTCCTCGACTACGATGCGGCGGACCCCGGGGAGCGCGACAAGGTCGCCGATCTCCTGGGCAAGGACTGGTTGGCGCGCGCACCGCGTACCGCAGAGCAGTGGGCCACCGGCGCCGAGCTGCCCCAGTGGTACGCCGAGGTCAACGAACGCCGGCGCAAGCATGTCGAGCGCGCCCGGACGCTGGTGACCGACCGGCTCAAGCAGGAGATCGCGTACTGGGAGGAGCAGGCCGCGAAGGCGGAGAGCGCACCGGACGCGGACCGCGCGCAGCGGGTGCGCACGGCCTGGGGCGAGGTACGCCGCCTGCAAAACAGCCTGGAGCGGCGGCTCGCGGAGCTGGAGGCCCAGGAGTACACGCGGGTCGTCCCGCCTCGGGTGCTCGCGGTGGCGCTCGTCGTGCCGCAGGGTCTCCTGGACATGCTGTCCGGAAAGGACGTCGACGCGGGGACGTACGAGGTCGAGCTCCGGGCGATGCAGGCGGTCAACGCCGCCGAGCGGGCCCTCGGACGGGTTCCCCAGGTGATGGAGCCCAACAACCCCGGCTTCGACATCACGTCACTCGACGAGTCGACCGGCGAGTTGGTCTTCATCGAGGTGAAGGGCCGCATCGCCGGTTCGGACACGTTCTTCGTCACCAACCACGAGATTCGCCACGGGCAGAACGCCGGCGCCCAGTACCGCCTCGCGCTGGTCGAGGTGAGCCCGCAGGGACCGGCGTACGACGTCGTTCGCTACGTAGCCAACCCGTTCGCCGAGGTGACGGTGACGGCCTTGGTGAAGGGTGTCACGTTCTCCTGGGCGAAGACCTGGGCCCGCGGCCGCGACCCGTGGTGACGCGGATGCCCCCACAGCGTCCACTGTGGCAGTGGGCGGGCAGAGCTACGGCTACGGCGAGTGGGCGGGCTGCGGGCAGGGCTCGACGCGGTCGGCGATGCGCCGAAGCGCCCGAGCCGTCAACCGCCGCGCCTGGTCCACGCTGGCACCGCGCCGCCGCCCTGGGTGCCTCGATATTCGGTCCGGCACCACGGGCGCGTCGGGGCGGGCTGAGTACGCGTGCTCACGCATCGCGTCGGCGACCATGGCATACGTGTAGAGGTTCATCTCAGTTCCTTTCCACTGGACCGGTCGACGACCGGACGATGAGTTGGACGGGGAGCAGGACCCGCCGGCCGGCCGGATCCTGGGGCGGGTCGAGCAGCAGCTCGGCCGACATCGCACCCTTCTCGGCGGCCGGTTGGCGGATGGTGGTCAGGCCGGCGGAGGCCGCCTCCGGGATGTCGTCGAACCCCACCACGGAGATGTCGCGGCCCGGGCGGAGGCCCCGTGCGGCCAGGGCGTCGAGGACGCCGAGGCCGAGCACATCGGAGTACGTGACGATGGCCGTGCAGCGGTCCGCCCGGTCCAGGGCGTGGGCGGCCGCGGCGGCACCCTCGGCTCGCGTGTTCGCCACCGCATTGACCAGCACGATCTCGGGCTGGTCGCCGCCGGACTGCGCGCACGCATCGTAGAAACCCAGCAGTCGCTCCAGGCTGAGGTGGAAGTACGCCTCCGCCGGGTCCTCGAGCGAGACCACTCCCGTCGGGTGCCCACGGGCCAGCTTGAACCCGATGAAGGCGATCCGGCGATGCCCGAGACGAAGGAGGTGCTCGGCCGCCTTTCCCGCCGCCTCGCGATCGTCGATGCCGACGGTCATCACACCGGGGTCGTCCTCGGGAGGAAACTCGGCGACCACGGGGAGGCCACGACGTCGCGCCTCAGCCAGGAGCATCGGCCAGTCGGGGACACAGTGGACACAGAAGCCGTCAACGACGGCGTCCCGAAGGGCGGCGGAACTCCCATCCGGGTCCCGCTTGGACAGCGGAATGAGGACGAGGCCGGTGCCGTGCCGCTCCGCTGCCTGTGCCAGACCACGCAGGAACTCGACCGCGTACGGATCGGTAAAGGCCTGGGCCATCATGTCGGTGAAGAGCACACCGATCGCGCCGACCCGGCCGCGTCGCAGCGTACGGGCGACCGGGTTGGGGCCCGCGTAGCCGAGCTTCCGGGCCGCCTCGAAGATCCTCTCCCGGAGCTCCGCCGAGAGCTGGTCGGGACGGCTGTACGCGTTGGAGACCGTGCTGCGCGACACCCCCACGGCGTCGGCGACGGTCTGCAGCGTCGGCTTCATCGCGCTCCCCAATCCCAGTGTCTGTATCGATCCAGAGTTTCTGGACCGATACAGTAACCGAGCCCTCTCCACCGCGTCTACCGAATTACTCGTAGGGCCGGAAGGAATCTGGAGGGAGCGCCAGGGCCGGAGACAGCCAGGCGGCAGGACTGGATCGATTGAGCGGATAGGGTCTGCGGGTGCGCATACCGGAGCGGGTGACCTGGGCGGTCGGTCGACTCAATCTCCGGCCGACCGACGACGTCCTCGAGATCGGCTGTGGCCCGGGCATCGCAGTGGCCCTTATCGTGCCGCGGTTGGAGCAAGGCACCATCACTGCGATTGACCGGTCGGCGACGGCGATCGCCCGCGCCCGCGAGCGCAACCGGGCGGCCATCGACCACGGGACAGCCGCCTTCCGCACCGTGTCCTTCGAGGCGGTGTCCTCTGCCGCCGACGTGTCGTCCCTTGAGGACGGCCGGCACATCGAGCCCGGGTTCGACGTGGCCTTCGCGATCAACGTCAACCTTTTCTGGGTCCGCCCGGCGCACGCCGACGTCGACCGACTGGTGCGGCTGTTGCGACCCAAGGGCCGGCTGCATCTGATCTGGGAACCGCCCAATCCTGGCCGGGCACAGCAGATCGGCGACCGCGTCGGCCTACTTTTGTCCGAACGCGGGCTCACGCCGGGCGTCGCCTTCGCCCATACGGCATCCGGGACCGCTCTCGTCGATGTGCACGCGACCATGGGCCCGACCTAGCACCCGAGCTAACGCCGCGACCTGGCGCCGCGGCCTAGCGCCCGATCTAGGGCCGCGGTCGCATCTCCGACAGAAGTTCAAGATCTCGACTGTCGTCGATAACATGCTGCTGTTTGCGTGGGGGGACGTGAGGCTGGAATGAAACCGCTGGCGGCCACTGATCCGGCCTCGATCGGGCCGTACCGGCTACTCGGTGTGCTCGGGCGCGGGGGGATGGGGCGCGTCTACCTCGGCGAGTCCCTGACCGGCCGGCGGGTGGCCATCAAGGTGATCCGGGTCGACCTGGCCGAGGATCCTGAGTTCCGGCGCCGCTTCGAACGCGAGGTCACCGCGGCTCGTACGGTGAATCCGCTCTACACCGCGCCCGTGGTCGACGCCGACACCGCCGCGACCGCGCCGTGGTTCGCCACGGCGTACATCGACGGTCCCAGCCTCTCCGCCCGCGTCGCCTCGGACGGACCGCTCGGGTCGGGGGCAACGCTCACCCTCGCCGCCGGACTCGCCGAGGCGCTCGCATCGATGCACGAGGCGGGTCTGGTTCACCGCGACATTACGCCGGGCAACATCATTCTCAATGACTCGGGCCCGCACATCATCGACTTCGGCATCGCGCTCACTCCACATACGACCAAGCTGACCGCCGGGCAGACGATGGGCACGCCGTCGTACATCGCACCGGAGGTGATCCAAGGTGGGCCGGCCGGGCCAGCGAGCGACGTCTTCTCTCTCGGCGCGACGCTCGTCTTCGCCGCCACGGGACGGCACCTCATCACCGACGGCCCGCTGGCCGCCCAGGTCCTTCAGATCACCCGGGGCGAGTTTGATCTGGCGGCGGTGCCAAAGCAGCTGCGGTCGCTGATCGTCTGGTGTCTCAGCGTCCGGCCGGAGCAGCGCCCAACCGCGGCCGAGCTCGCCCGCATCGTCGTCGGTTCGGGCGTGGCCAAGCCAGGGCCGCGGTGGTACGCGAGCACCGACCCGGCCCCGCCGGTCGCCCTTCCCGCGTCCCGGCGCTTTTCTCGCCGTCACGTGCTGCTGGGGGCCGGCATCGCGGGCCTGGCGGCCCTTGGCGCCGGCGCCGCGGCAGTTGCTGGGGCCTTCGGCGCCGGCCGCCGCACGCCTGCCGCGTCCACCTCCGCTCCGCCTGGCCGGTCTGCATCTGCGACCACCGCACCGCCCAGCCTGCTGGCTGGCGACCGGCCGGGAAGGGTGGTATGGGAGGCGAGATCAGGCGTGACACCGCTCGGCCCTTCGCCTTCGGGCCTGCAGTCGCCGATTCGCGTCGTTGTGGACCTGGATGGGCGGCAACTCATCGGTGCAAGCGGATCGCGGGTCTTTGCCGTCGGACTGGACGGCGTCGAGCGTTGGAGCCACACCCTACCCACCGGTTTGGTCAACCTCTGGCCGTGGGGCGACGCGGTGCTGGTCTCTGACTACCGGCGGCTGTGGCTCGTCAACGCGCGCACCGGTGGGGAGGAGTTCGTCGTTGACGCCGCCGACCGGGAGGAGGTCGACTCGCGCGGCGATAATCCGGACGGGCATCCGATCCAGATCGGCGGCGTTGCCCTCTCCGATGAGCTCACGTTCGTCGGGCTCGGCACGGCCACCATCGCCTTGGAGCGCTCCGGCGCCCGGCGTTGGCGCCGGTCCCGGCCCGACGCTCGTAACGGGGTGCGGCCACCGGCCGGGGTTCCGCTCGCCTACGGCGACGGCTGGCTGGTCACGCATGACCCGGCCGGCTCCCTTGTGGAGCTTGGACTACGCAATGCCGATAGCGGAGCGCTGCGGTGGTTGGTGCAGTACGAGCCTGCGGCGGCACCGAATCTCCCGCCACCCGGGCCGCCAGGCTCGCGCCCCGGGCCGAAGGTGGACGAGGCGTGGCACCGATCCGAGGGCCGTGTCGGGACCGATCTGATCCTCGTCCGCGAGGTCCAAGAGGTTCGCGTGGTGTCGCTCGCGAACGGCACCAGGGTGTGGGAGCAGTCGTCACAGACCCCGATCGCCGCGATCGAGCTGATGGGCGACCAGGTGCTGATCGGGGCCGACCGCGTCCGGGCGTACGCCTTCCGCACTGGCGCCGCGCGCTGGGAGGCGGACTTGCGCGGTGCCCGGATGGCCGCCCTCCCGGACGGCAAGGCCGTCTTCGTCGCCAGTGAGTACGGTCTGTCCTCCTTGGACGATAACGGCCAGGTCCTGTGGCACGCGGACTATCCACGGTCGGTCAGTAACGCGGTTGCCGACCGGGTCACCGTCGCGGGGAACTTGGGGTTAGTAACCTTCCGCCCTCGGGAAGAACGCCTCGAGCCGTTGGACGTCGATGTGCTCGCCATCGCGCTGGACTCGCTGTAACGAGCGGTCCTTCCGTCAAGGTGGCCCGTCAGATGCGGGTGCACGATAGGGTCGAGGCATGCTCGGTGGCCGTGCTTGGGGAATCGCCCGTTCGATGGCCATGTATCACGGCGTGCCGGGCCGGCACCGCAAGATGGTGCGCTTCTACCGCCAGTTCCTCGCGCCTGGCGAGCTCGGATTCGACATCGGCGCGCACGTCGGCAGCCGTGTCCGCGCGTGGCGACGCCTGGACGCGCGGGTGGTCGCGGTCGAGCCGCAGCCGGACTTCGCGCGCATCCTCCACCTGCTCTTCGGGCGCGACCGCGAGGTGCGCATCGTGGCGAAGGCGGTCGGTGCCCAGTCCGGGAGGGCCAGGCTCGCCGTCTCCACCGCCACGCCGACCGTCTCCTCAATGTCGCCCGACTGGATGCAGACGGTCGCGGCCGATGAGCGGTTCGCGAGCGTGCGCTGGGACGGCGCGATCGAGGTGCCGGTGGTGACCCTGGACGACCTCATCGCGACATATGGCGAGCCGGCGTTTTGCAAGATCGACGTCGAGGGTTTCGAAGTGGACGTACTGGCGGGTCTGAGCCGCCCGTTGCGTGGGGTGTCGTTCGAGTACATCCCGCCCGCGCACGACGCCGCGCTCACTGCACTGGACACATTGGAGCGTCTCGGGGCCAAAGCCGGCGGGTACACGTACAACTACTCGCCGATCGAGACCATGCGAATGGCGAGCGACCGCTGGCTTGACGCGGCCGGCGTCGCGCGCCTGCTCGACCGGTTCCGGCCGCTAGGCCGCTCCGGCGACGTCTACGCCCGGCTGAGCCGCTAGCGACACGCCACGAACGCAGCCGCTAGCGCCCACCAAGAGCCCTCCGCCTCAAGCGGCCCACCTCGAACGCCCCGCCTTGAGCGCCCCATACCGCAAGTGTTAATAAGGGGCCCTTTTACCGCGCTAAACGTTAAGAGGGGGCCCTTGCATCACTGAAGGCGGTGAGGAAGTGATCCCGGAAGGCGTCCATGCGCCAGACGGGAGCGTCGGCGCCGGGGCGCAGGCCATCGTGCCATCCCCAGGCGGCGATCCGGTCGAGGACGTCCGGCTGCGCGACCACGGTGATCGGTACATCGCGGCCCGCGCCATCTCCCGTGACGACCTGAGCCGGCTGGTGGTCGCCGAGGAAGACCAGCACCAGATTCTCGTCCCCATAGGTCTCTACATAGGAGATTAGGGTGGCTAGCGAGTACTCCAGGGCATGGCCGAAGTCGTCGAGCACCCGGTCCCGGTCCCGCTGGAGCACGATCTCGGCCGGTCCTCCGGGCTCGGCCGGTGCGACGAACGTCGAGCCGTCCCCGACCGCGTTCCAGTCGCGCAGCTGCGGGATCGGCGCCCACGGCGCGTGGCTGGAGGTCAGCGGGATCTCGGCCATCACCGGAGCGCGGTCCCTCGCCGTCCGTTCGAGGCGCTGGAACGCGGCGAGGGCGTACTGGTCGGGAATGGTGGCGAAGCTGTAGGCCGGACCGCGGTAGCCGAGGTCGGCGGCAGCGTAGATCCGGTCGTAGCCGAAGACGGCGCCCTCCGGCCACGGTTGGGTGAGGCCCGGCATGACGCCCACGGTCCGCCACCCGGCCTGGCGGAAGGCGGTCCCGAGGGTGAAGCGGTCGCTGCCGAGCAACATCCGGTACCGCTGTTGCGTATTCACCCACAGGCCGGAGAGCAGCGTCGCATGCGCGAGCCAGCTGCCCCCGGTCACGGTCGGCGAGGTGACGTACGCGCTGCGGGCGTCGAACCCGGCTGCCCGCAAGCGACGCTCACCGTCGGCGAGCACGGGCTCCACCCGGGCGGCCACGGCCGGCTCGTCGAAGGCGACCCTTCCGTAGCTCTCGATAAACGCCACGATGACATCCTTGCCGCGCAACGCGGTCAGCACCTTGGTCGCGGGGACGTCACGCCACGGGTCCACCGCGAGTTCCGCCGCGAACGTCCGGCGGTCCTGCAGGCCGGCGCGCACCTGGTCGAGCTGGTCGTACGCGGTGTGGGCGGCGACCGGCACGCCGGGAAGGATCTGCACGCTAAGGACCGCGCAGGCCACCCAGGCGGCGAGCAGCACACCGCTCGCCGGCGCGACCACGCGCCGGTGGCGCACCACGGCTCGGCTCAGGCGTACGGTTGCTAGGGCCGTTGCAGCGGCGAGCGCTCCCGCCGCTGCGATCGCGAGCGCAGTCCAGCCGGCCGCGGCGACGGGCCCAGCGGACTGGTACAGGTACCGGAACGCCGAGACGAGAAAGTCCCAGTCCGAGACGGTGTCGTACGGGCGCTGCAACACCAGCCGGAAACCCGCGTCGATCAGCTTGACGACGGCGAGCGCGCCCAGGCCTACCGCACCAGCGACGACCGCGATGCGCCGCGGTCGCGGCGGCAGGAGGAGCACCACGGCGACTCCGACCAGCGCCTCCACCGGGATCCGCAGCAGCGCCACCGGATTCGGCGAGCCGGATGGGGCGACCAGCACGGTCAGGACAAGGAGCCCAGCCAGCAGCGTGAGCACGCGACCGGCGAGGCGCCGCCACCGTGCCGGTGCGGTCGGTTCGGCTGCCGGCATGGGAAGGTCTCGGCCATCGCCGGGGCCGGCACCATTATCCACAGTAGAGTCAGCCACGATCAGTGCACTAACGGATGCTTCAGCGTGTGTTCGGCCCGCCGGGCCTTGGCGGCAAGGTATGCCGCGTTGGAGGGCGACAGGTGCACTCCCGTGGGTACGACATCGGTCACGGTGATGCCCAGCCGGCGCAGCTGCTTGATCTTGTCGGGGTTGTTGGTGAGCAGGACGACCCGGTCGGCGTTCAGGGCACGCAGCATCTGCGCCGCGACCGTGTAGTCGCGCTCGTCCTCGGCGTGACCGAGGGCCACGTTCGCCTCGTAGGTGTCCAGGCCGGCGTCCTGCAACGCGTACGCCGCGAGCTTTGCGTACAGGCCGATCCCCCGCCCTTCCTGGCGCAGGTAGAGCAGGAATCCACCGACCGTGCTGAGGCGCTCGATCGCCTCGGCGAGCTGCGGTCCACAGTCGCAGCGCTGGCTGCCGAAGACATCGCCCGTGAGGCATTCGCTGTGCGGCCGCACCAGCGGTGGCGGGCCGCCATTCTTACCGCGGCGAACCGCGGCCTCCCAGTCGCCGAGCCCAAGGGCAAGGTGCTCACGCTCGTCAACGAGGCCATCGAAAGTGAACAAGCGGGCCGTGACGGCGAAGCCGCCAGGGGTCCGCATCGGCACGACTACCTGGGTCCGCACCGTTGCGCGGGGCAGCGACTCGTACATCAGTCTCCTTGCTCACTCGTCCTCGAAGCGGGACGACAGTGCGTACCGCAGCAAAACCACATCGCCGATCTGGCGAACCTCGGCGAGCCGCGCCCGGCGGTCCGCCGTCCACGGAAACTGTCCATCCTGGACGAATCGAGGAGCGCGCGAGTCGCCAACGAACAGCGGCGCTACCACGAGGTGTAGCTCGTCGGCGAGACCGGCGGTGAGGAACTGGGTATGGATGCGGCCGCCGCCCTCGACCATGAGGCGGCACACGCCGCGGTCGTACAGGTCGGCCGCCATCCACCGGAGGTCCACCACGGGCTCACCGCCGTCGACGACGGTGGCGACCTTGCCCAAGCGCTCCTGTGCATCCGCGAACGCGCTGCGGGTGCAGTAGACGAGCTTCTCCACATCGCCGGCGGTGAAGAAGTTGGCGCACGCGTCGAGCTGTGCCCCGGTGGTCACCGTGACCTTGATCGGGGATGGCGGCAGGCCGCGGGCGATCCGTTGTTCGCGCCGTCCTGGCGAGCGGACCAGCAGGCGTGGGTTGTCCCGCCGCACCGTCGCCGCTCCGACGAGGATGGCGTCGGACTCGGCGCGCACGCCATCGACACGGTCGAAGTCGGCCTCGTTGGAGAGCAACAGTCGTTCCTCGGTCGGCCCGTTCAGGTAGCCGTCGATCGACATGCCGCAGCTGAGCACGATGTACGGACGGTTAGCTACCATCGCCACCCTCCGGTTCGGCCGGCCAGAGCAGCATGTCGTCGTGGTGGACCACGACGCGCAACCGGCCGTCATGCATCTCAGCCTGCCGCCGCCGGCGGTAGGCGACGGCCGGGTCCTCGAGTTCTGGGAGCTGCTCGCAGGCCGCGCCGACCCAACCGTCGAACCACTGCGCGAGCAGCTCCTCGTTCTCCGCCCCAAGCCGCCAAGGACTCGGCCGCACCACAGCCACCGCACCGATCCGCTTGGCCGAGGCGACAACGAACGGCACGGCGTCGGGGCCGAGCAGCCGCCGACCCGCGACGGTCCGGCGCTGATGGTCGTTGAAGGCGGCGCCGACCGCGTCATCAAGCGGGTCGGCCGGGCTGAGTTCGACGCGGCCCGCGACCGACAGCGCCAACAAAGTGGGGCGCCCCGTGCCAACGGTCGCCGCAAGGATCCGTTCCACCTCGGCCGCCGTCAGCAGGTCCAGCACTGCCGAGGAGGTGACCAGCGTCGCTGAGGCAAGGTCGGCCGCCCTGAGTTGGGTAATGTCGCCGAGTCGAGACTCGACGGTGACTTGAGCGCCGTCGGCGGCCTTGTCGACCATGTCAGCGGTGGCGATCTCCAGCAGATCTGGATCGTGATCGTGCAGGACCCAATGCTGTGGACCTGGCAACTGTGCGGCGAGCCAGCGCGCCATCGATCCACTGCCGCAGCCGAGGTCGTGCAGCACCAGTGGCGACACACCGCCAAGCCGGCGCTCAACCATCGCAACCAGATCGACGGAGCGGGCCGCGGCGTCGGTCGCCTCACGCAGGGCGAGCCAGGCTGGGCTGACCCTCATCGGCCCACACCCACGGTGCTCGCCATCCGGTCCAGCGCCGACGAGACGAGCCCGGCCGTCACCGTCCACTCCACGAGCGTGTCCCGGCGCGCCACGGCCGCACCGCGAAGCTGGGCGCGCAGTTCGGCATCGGTCAGCCAGCGGCGAAGGGCCCGGGCGAAGGTGCGTGCCTCGCCTGGTGGCACCAGCATGCCAGGTGATCCGCCGTCAGGCGCGCGCCCCAACGCCTCGGGCAGGCCCTTCGTATTGGTCGCCAGCACCGGGACGCCGCGGGCCAGCGACTCGGTGACCACCATCCCGTACGACTCGCCATGCGACGCCAGCACGAGCAGGTCCGCATCGGCGTACCGCGCGGCGAGATCGTCACCCACGCACGGGCCGGCAAACGTGATGCGGTCCGCGAGCCCCAACTGATCGATCCGCTGAAGCAGCGCGAAGGCAAAGCCGGGATCGCGGTCGAGAGAGCCGACGCAGACACATCGCCATGGCAAGTCGCGTGTGGACGCCAGCGCCTCGACCAGGATGTCGTGGCCCTTGCGGGGAGTAACGGCGGCGACGCACAGCAGCCGGCCACCACTGTCTGAAGGAGACGTCAGCGGGGCACGGTCCACACCGGGCGGTGCGGCCCAGACACGGGACTCGGGAAATCGATACATCTCGATTAATCTCTGCCGAGTCCACTGGCTCGTCGTCAGGATGCCTACGGCCGCCGCGAGCGCATCGGCCTCCGCCCGGGCCAACGCCCCATTCTCCTCCCCCAGCGGCATGTGGGCCAGAATCACGGGTTGGAGCCGTTCCGAGCCCGCGGCGAGAGCATCCGGAACGGTGGAACCTATCAAGCCATCGATGAGCACCAGCGCTCCGTCGGGCACCGTAGCCAGCGCCGCGCTGAGGCGCGCACGATCATGTGCGTCCGGGTAGGGCCAGCCACCCGTGACTGCGTGTTCCCGCACCGACCAGCCCAGGGCCGCGAGTCCATCGCAGACCCGGCGGTCGTACACGTTGCCGCCGGTCGGCGTCGACGGATCGTCGATGTCGTTCGGCAGGACCACGTGGAGTTCACGCACCTCAGCCCCCTTTGGTTCGATCGGTCACAGGTCCCGCTCGTAGCTCGCCGACGCGACATGCGACTCGTGCAACGTCACGGAGATGCTTGTCAACCCACGAGCGTTCTCGCCGAGTGCCCCGGCGTGTATGCGGTCGGCCAGGTGCTCGGCGATGACTCGGGCAAGCGTCTCCGTCGTGGTGTTCATACCCGAAAATGCCGGATCGTCATCGAGGTTTCGGTAGGTAAACAAACCAAGGACCGATTTCAGCTCGCTGGTGGCACGCCCGATGTCCACCACGATGCCGTCCGGATCGAGCTCGGGTCGGCGGAAGGTGGCATCGACGACGTACGTCGCCCCGTGCAGCTGCTGGGCGGGTCCAAAGACCTCGCCGCGCAGGCTATGGGCGATCATCATGTGGTCGCGGACGGTCACGCTGAACAAGACATTCACTCCTTGGCCTCGGCGTACGTGATGACATGGGCGAGCCCCGAGCGGGTGCCGTCGGCGAGCCCGGCGAGCACGTCTGGCAGTTCGTCAAACGAGGACTCGCCGCTCAGCAGGGCGTCGAACGCCGAGTCGTGGAGCAGTTCGAGCGCGAGTGCGAGCCGGTCGCGAAAGGCCCGGCGCCCCCGGCGGGCCGCGGCTACGGCACCGACCTGGCTGCCCCGGATCGCGAGCCGGCGGGAGTGGAACGCGCCGCCGAGGTGGACGGTGACCGGCCGCTCGCCGTACCAACTCAGCTCGACCACCTGCCCCTCGGGTGCCAGCAGCTCGAGCCCGAGTTGGAGCCCGGAGCCGCTCGCGCTGGCGTGGATCACCAGATCGCGTCCGCCGGCGGCGGCATCGGGCGCCGCGAAGGTCACGCCGAGCGCAGCCGCTACCGCCGCCCGCGCCGGGTCGACATCGACCAGCTGGACGTCAACCGCCGGGAACCTGGCAAGCAGCCGCGCGACACAGCAGCCCACCATCCCAGCGCCGACCACCGTGACCCGGTCACCCACCAGGGGTGCAGCATCCCACAGCGCATTGACTGCTGTCTCTACAGTACCGGCGAGCACGGCACGGCGTGGGGGAACGCCATCGGGAACCGCCACAACCGCCTCGGCGGGTACCACGTAGCGCGTCTGGTGCGGGTACAGGCAGAAGACCGTACGGCCGGTGAGCTCCGCCGGCCCGCGCTCCACGATCCCGACGTTGAGGTAGCCGTACTTCACCGGTCCCGGAAACTCGCCCTCCTGGAATGGCGCCCGCATCGCCGCGTACTGGCTGCGTGGCACCTCGCCGCGGAACACTAGAGTCTCGGTGCCTTTGCTGATGCCGGTGAACAGCGTCCGGACAAGCACCTCGTCGGCGCCGGGATCGGGGACGGCCGAAGGACGGATCTCACCCGTTCCGGGGGAGCGGACCCAGAAGGCTCGCGCCTGGTCTGCCATGCTCCTCCTCATCACGACCACGATCGAACTGAATCGTCGCATTGTGCGTGTGGGCGAACTGTGTCCTTTTACATGGTCGCACCAGCCGGAACGTGGTCGTCTGTCCGAGAGATCCCGCACGAAGGAGGGCAAGATGATCCGACCCGGTCCGGTCGGCGGCTTCATCCTTCAGGTCCTCGCCCTCCTGGTGCTGGCCGCGGACCCGGGACTTGGCCCGGCCGGGTGGGTGGTCGGTCTCGCTTATGGCGGGGCCGTCTGGGCCGGGCTGACCCGGGGCCTCAATCACGGCGGCACCGGGCGGCTGGGCCCGGCGGATTGGGTCACGCTGGTCCGGGCGGTGCTCGTCGGGGCCACCGCCGCTCTGGTAGCTGACGTTCTGGCCGGTGCGGAACGGCACGCCCTTACGGTCGTGCTCGCCGCCATCGCCCTGACGCTCGACGCGGTGGACGGCGCGGTCGCTCGCCGTACCGGTACGGCGTCGCGCCTCGGTGCCCGGTTCGACATGGAGGTCGACTCGTTCCTCCTGCTGGTACTGAGCCTCTACGTCACTCCTACGGTCGGCGCCTGGGTGCTGGCGATCGGCGGGATGCGGTACGCGTTCGTCGCCGCCGGATGGTTCCTGCCATGGCTTCGGGCACCGCTCCCTCCGCGTTACTGGCGCAAGGTCGTTGCGGCGACGCAGGGGGTGGTGCTCGTCGCGATCGCCACCGAGATCCTGCCCCGGGCGCTCGGGGTGGCCGCGGGCGCGATCGCGCTCCTGTTGCTCGTCGAGGCGTTCGCGCGCGACGTCGTGTGGCTATGGCGGCATCGGGGCGACGTCGCGTACCCCGGCCGTCTGGGTTCCGGACATATGGGTCCTGGGCGCCTGCCTACCAGCCGTTGACGTGCAGTTTCGTGTCGAGCGGCTCCCGCGCGGCGGGGCGGAACGACTCGCCGGTGTAGTACGCGGTCGGGATGAGCGCCGCCTGGTAGACGTTCGCCGGTAGACCGAGCAGCTCGCCGATCTCCCGCTCGTAGCGCAAGTGCAGCGTCGTCCACGCCGTACCAAGGCCGCGAGCCCGGGCCGCGAGCATGTAGCTCCACGCCGCCGGCAGCACCGACCCCCACAGGCCTGCCTGGTTGCCGGACGGCAACCGGCCACTCCCGCCGACCCGGATGGCGGGTATCACCAGCACGGGCACGTCGCCCATATGGGCACCCAGGTAGGCGACGCTCTCCCCGATCCGCCGCTGCACCGCAGACCGGCGCGGGTCGTCGGCGAAGAGCTTGCTCGCCGCGCTGGGCGAGTTCAGGTACCACTCGACGGCCTTGCGGTAGAAGTCGCCGACTTGGGCGCGCAGCCCTGGATCGGTGATGACGATCCACTCCCAGTTCTGCCGGTTGGAGCCGGTCGGCGCCTGCAGCGCGATCTCAAGGCACTCCCGCACCAGCTCCATCGGCACGGGCCGGTGCAGATCGAGCCGGCGGCGCACGGAGCGGGTCGTCGTCAGCAGTTCGTCTGGGCTCACGCCGCCATTCTGCCGGCCGCAGGTCAGGAGCCAAGTCTGCCGGCAGCTATCAGGGCCCAGTCTGCCGGCAGCACGTGCGCCCAGTGGGCCCTAGCAGCGCCTAGTACGGCCGGAGATCGGAACACCCGCTCTCGTCAGGGAGCAGCGGGCGGAAGGCCACTCGCCACCGCTCGCCGCCCGAGACCCAGGGGGTCAGCACCGTCGCCTCCATGGCCCGGGCGAAGAGTTCGGCCGCGTCGCTGCCGGTCACCGTCACGCAGTGAACGCCGTGCACCTTGACGTTCTCCTCGCCGGGCAGTGGCGGGCCGATCCAGGCCAGCTCCGGCGGCGCCGGGAGGGCGTCGTCGTCCGGTTCGGTCCAGGGTGACGCGACCGCCGCGAGCGCGGCCGGCCGGTACGGCTCGGCCGGACCTACCGCGTCCGCGCCAAGGGTCGCCGGCAGGTCGGTCAGGGCGGCGATGAGTTCACGCAGCTTGGCCCGGGCCACCTGCTGGTCCTCGGTGAGCTCAGGCGTTGACTCAAAGTCAAGCGCGTTCGCCTCGGCGTGCTTGTGTCCGGTCACGGTGAGCACAGTGATCCTCGTCGACGGCGCGTCCGCCACCATCGGCTGGCCGAAGTCGGTCGTACGCCCGACTCCCGCCGCGACGGCGCGCTCGGCGAGTCGAACCACGTCTTCGCGGGAGATCCGCTGCACCTGCAGATTCGGCAGCGCCGGGCCCGGATAGATGGCGATCACCGGGCCGTCGGTGATGACTCGCCCATCCCCGTAGACGGTCACCGTCGGTACCCGTGTGACGAGCGCCTCGGGCAGCATGAACCCACCCACGTACTCGACCCGCAGCACAACGTCATCGTCGGTGAACGCGGTCGGCACCATGGGTCCCGGGCTTTCCGTGCCTCCCGAACCCGGCGAGGCGGCCTGGGCGCAGGCCGTGGTCAGGACGAGCAGAGACACCACGCCGGCGAGCGGCAGGCCACGAAGTCGCTTCATGCCGGTCTGACGCGCCGCGTTCCCCACTGGTTCCCCGGCGCCGTTGACGCTTAGGCGACTAACGATGCCTACCGGGCGATGGTTAGCGGACCACCCGGAACCACATGCTCGTAGCGTGCGGCGTCACGCCGGCGGGCGAGCTCCTCCGCCGCGGTGGGCAGGCGTTTGGCCGCCGCGCCGGGCCGTACCTTCCGATCGATGAACGGTGCGAACTCCGGCCACACCACCTGCACTTCCTGAATGAAGATGTCGGCCCCGGTCGGCCCGATTCCGCGGAACTCCTGCAGCAGCTGCTGCAGCGCGCGTGGGTCACCGTGGGCCTCCCGCCGCATCCGGCGCAGGTCGCCGTGCCAGCGCTCCTGGCACCACTGTGCCGATGCTCCCAGCGTGGCGGCGGTGCTCTCGTCGTAGCGCAGGTAGTGGCCGCGGCCCAGGGCGTCGACGCGGTCAGTGTTAGGAGGGGTCCCTTTTACCGCGTTAGAAGTGAATAGGGGGCCCTTGCATGGGTAAGTGGGGCGGCATGGCGGACAAACGCAAGCAAGCCCAGCAAATGCGCGACGACGTGCCCTCGACCGTTGCGCGGTCGGACGACAAGGCGGTCCGCACCTACAAGAAGACGCTGGAGTCGGCCGAAAAGACCTACGGGGAGGGCGCTCGCGCCCGCCGAGCCGCGATGGCGTCCCTCAAGCACACCCACGAGAAGGTCGGCGACCACTGGGAACCCAAGGATCAGAAGGGTCCTTCCGACCGGCAGGCCGCGCGCAGTGGGCGCCCAGCGCGGGATCGGCCGGTCGACACAGCGGAGGGCGTCAATGCGTTCGCGCCGAAGAAGCACCTCGTCGAGGTGGCCAAGGAGGTCGGCGTCAAGGGCGCGCAGCGGATGACCAAGCCGCAGCTGGTCGACGCCATCCAGAAGGCGAATCGCCGGGCCACCGCGCAGGCACGCCGCAAGAGCGCCTGACGCGACTGTCGCTACCGACGTTCGTCGCCAGCCGCAACGGGAGCCGTCGCTGGTGCAGCATGGCGACCTGCCACCACCACCTCCGCCGCCGCGGCGGATCGACCCACTGATTCGGAACCTGACGGTGTGCACTGTCGTCCAACTGGACGTCTAACCGGACGAGGCGTTGGTCAGGGGGTCGGCATGCGGAGGTTCGGCGCTGGGCTGGTCGCTCTCCTCGCACTCGCGGCGGTCGCCGGCTGCGCACAGCCGGGCCAGCCGCCCGGCGCGGCGGCGCCCGAGGCCGAGGTCCACGGCCCGTGGGAGTTCTGCGAGTCCGCCGCGCCTGAAGAATGGCCCAACGCCGACGCGACGGAGCTGCCACGTCTGCCGGAGACCTTCGAACCCGTTGGTGTGGTGGTGTGTGACCTCCGGCCGGAGCATCGCGCCGACGGCGGGCAGGACCTGGTCGCCGTCGAAGGCCACGCCTACGAGATCGCTGAGCTGCTGGCGGCGGTGCGCCTGCCTGACGAGCCTCGGTGGCCCGGCGCCTGCACGATGGAGCTGCGCGTGATCCCCTGGTTCGCGTTCCTGGACGCCGAGGGTCGCTGGGTTCGTCCCGGGGTGCCGGTCGACGGGTGCGGCAAGATCCGCATGGAGGTTATCGACGCGTTGACCGGACTGGACCTCACCGAGGAATCTCGCCGGGTAGTTCGGGAGATCGAGTCCGCGGAGTCGGTCGCCGCGGGGTGCGCGCAGGGCTGGGCGGACATGGTCTGGGTCGAGACGACGCAGCCGGGCCGGACGTGGGCCAGCCAGCCGATCGACCCGTTCCCGGCGGACGCGACGATCCGTCTCTGCGTGTACCGGGTGCCCGCCGACCAGCAGGGCACCGGCAAGCCCGGCGGCGACTTCGAGCACGGACGGGTACTCGCGGCCGCGGACCGGGCGGCGGTGGCGGACGCGCTGCGCGCGGCCGGCCCGGCCGGATCGTGCTCGAGGCCGGCCTCCCGGTTCGCCTTGTTGCGCCGCATCGATAACGTCGGCGGCGAGGTCTATATCGAACTCAATGGCTGCCGGCGCATCCTGTCCTACTCCCACGAGGATCCGCCCGCGCTGGGACAGGCGGACGCGGCCCTGGTCGAACTGCTGGGCCGTCCGTCCTGATCAGCGACCATTGTGGACACAGCCAGACAAGCACCGCCGGGACAGACACCGCCGGGACGGGTGAGGAGAGACGTATTGGACCGCGCGCGAGAACTGCCGCGGCGGCTGATCCTGTCGGCCGCGCTGGGCGCCGCCGGAATGGCTGTCACCGCAGGCTGCTTCGGGGGGCCCGAGACCGAGGAGCCACCTGACGAGTCGCCGACGCCGAGCCCGGACGAGTCGATGTTGAGCGACGACATCGTCGAGGGAGTCACGGTCGAAGATCGTGGCTTCGCTGTCCACCCGGTGCCAAACGGCGACAACACGAGGCGGATCGTCGGGGCGGCGGCGGTCCTGCGGAACGACACCGAACAGCCGATGCGAGTCCACGTTCGCTTCCGGTTCGTGGACGAGGCCGGGCGGGGATGGCACTCCGAGGAGCGCAACGACTGGGCGGGGATCATCTGTGATGGCTGGGCGTACCTGCCGCCGGGACAGGCCGTCGACCTGGGTGACATGTTGCAGTTCGATGTCGACGATGCGGTTCGGGTCGCGCGAATCGTGCTGTACGTGCTCGGACAGCCGGCACCGCCCTCGCCGCTGCTTCGCGCGCGGATCGAGGAGTTGACGCCAGGGCCGCCCGGAGACGACGAGTGGGACTACGTGACGTTCGAGGTGGACAACCCCGGGCGCCGGTTCGAGGAACCCAACTATGTCCTCGTTTACCGGTCCCGGGAAGGGACGCTGATCGGCGGATGGTTCGTCAACCGCGCCCACTGGTGGGACATCGACGCGGCGCTGCCCGAGAACGAGACCGACCACTACCCTCCGGGAACGAGCCGCCACACGCTGCCGACGTGGCTCCCGCCTGGCACCCAGCCGACCGACGTGACCATGTACGTGTGGCCATGATCGGGCCGGGTGCCGCTCCCGGCCGCTGACCCTTTTGTCCGGGCTGGGCGGCGCCGGGCCGCGCCTGTCGGAAGGACGGCGTACGGTCACACCTACCGAGCACCAAATGACTTGGGCACCAAATGACTTGGGCACCGATGAGTTTTGGCACCGATGAGTTTGTGCGGGCCCGGGCGTCTAACCGGAGATGCATCTGGCGCCGGAGGGAGCAGGAATGACTGGAGTACGAGTCCTCGTGGGCACGCGCAAGGGTGCCTTCACCCTGACATCGGACGGGAAGCGGGCTGACTGGACGGTCTCGGGTCCGCACTTCGGTGGCTGGGAGATCTACCACGTCGCCGGGTCGCCGGCCAACCCGGACCGGCTGTACGCATCTCAGTCGTCGGGCTGGTTCGGGCAGGTGATCCAGCGCTCCGACGACGGCGGCAAGACTTGGGAGCCCGTCGGCAATGACTTCACCTACCAGGGCGAGGTGGGCGAGCACCTGTGGTACGACGGCACGCCGCGGCCGTGGGAGTTCAAGCGGATCTGGCACTTCGAACCGGCCAAGGACGACCCCGACACGGTCTACGCCGGGGCCGAGGACGCTGCACTCTACAAGTCCACCGACGGCGGCAAAACCTGGCAGGAGCTCACCGCGCTGCGCACGCACGAGACTGGGCCCAAGTGGCAGCCGGGTGCTGGCGGCATGTGCCTGCACACGATCATCCTCGACCCGGCGAACCCCAACCGGATCTACGTCGCGATCTCGGCGGCCGGCGCGTTCCGCAGCGACGACGGGGGTGCGTCGTGGGTGCCGATCAACCGCGGCCTGCGCTCCGGTGAGATCCCGGACGAGGATTCCGAGGTGGGGCACTGCGTGCATCGACTCGCCATGCACCCGTCCCGGCCCGATGTCCTGTTCATGCAGAAGCACTGGGATGTCATGCGCACCGATGACGCCGGTGGGTCCTGGCGGGAGGTCAGCGGCAACCTGCCGAGTGACTTCGGCTTCCCGATCGGGGTGCACGCGCACGAACCGGAGACCATCTACGTCGTCCCGATCAAGAGCGACTCCGAGCACTACCCGCCGGAGGGCAAGCTGCGGGTCTACCGCAGCCGCACCGGCGGCGAGGAGTGGGAGCCGCTGACGAACGGGCTGCCGCAGCGCGACTGCTACGTCAACGTCCTTCGCGACGCCATGGCTATCGACAGCCTGGACCCATGCGGCATCTACTTCGGCACCACGGGTGGTCAGGTCTACGGCTCCGCCGACGGTGGTGACACGTGGACTCCAATCGTTCGTGACCTGCCGGCTGTGCTCTCCGTGGAAGTCCAGGCGCTGCCATGATCCGTGTGGTGCTGCCCGCTCACCTGAAGAACCTCGCCCGAGTAAGCGGGGAGGTCCGGTTGGAGGTCGCCGAGCCGGTCACGCAACGCACAGTGCTGGACGCCTTGGAGGATCGGTTCCCAATGCTGCGGGGCACCATCCGGGACCGCCGGAGCGGCAAGCGCCGGGCGTTCATCCGGTTCTACGCCTGCGAGGAGGACCTCTCCAACGAGTCGCCGGACGACCCGCTCCCGGACCGCGTGGTCAAGGGTGAGGAACCGTTCATCGTGTTGGGAGCGATGGCCGGCGGCTAGGCGGACCAGAGCTCCCGATGCTCGTCACGCGCGCAATCGCGTATCGCACCAGGGCACGCGCAGAGAAGAGGGTGGGCGCGAACCTCGGCCGCCCGAGCCCGGTCGCGGCCGAGAGTTCCGCCCAGCCGAGATGGGTGCGCACGCGGACGCCGGCGTCGTCGTTGACGACAACGGCGGCCGCGAACCGGCGCCGCGGGTGCAGCAGCAATAGGGCGTGGCAGCCACCCCAATCACCCTCGTGCCAGCGCACCTCGCCGCCGTGGGAGATGTTCCAGCCCAAGGCGTACCGGCTGCCGAGTAGCGAGGGGGCGACCGTGCTCCCAGTGATCTCGAGGAGGTCCTCGCGATCGAAGAGCGCCTCGGCGAAGGTGAGCAGGTCCCCCACTGTCGAGATGAGACCACCGGCCGGACGGCGGCATAGCCAGTAACCGTCCCGGATCGGCCGGCCACCCGTGTGCCCGTACGCCACCAGGTGCCCGGCGTCAAAGGCGGTGTAGTTCATCCCGCACGGCCGCAGGAGGTAATCGCCGAGGGCGCGTTCGAAGCTTGTGTTTGCCAGCTGTCCGAGGGCGTATCCGGCGAGCCAATAGCCCGCGTTGCAGTACTGCCAGGCCCGGCCGGGCTGGAACTGCGGCGGCGCGGCAACGGTGCGCTCCACCGCATCTCGGATGGGATCCGGAGCCGCGTCGGCGAGCGGTCGCTCCGGCTCGGGGAGGTCGGGCCGCAGGCCGGACGTGTGACTGAGTGCGTGCCGCAGCGTGATCCATCTGGAGGCTCGCCACGCCGGGCGCAGCTGCGGCGTCAGGTTCACCAGCGGTTCATCGAGGTCGATGCCGGCGTCGCGGAACGCCACCACGGCCGCGGTGGCGACCACCGGCTTGGTGAGTGAGGCGACATGGACCGGCGTCTCCGCAGTCATAGGTCGGCCTGCTTCGATATCTGCGTAGCCTACCGCCGCCACTTCGCGGTCGCCGTTGACGGTGATGCCGGCGACTGCCCCGGCCAGCTCACCGATCCGGGCTGCCTCGCGCAGCCTCGTCACCAGGCCAGCCATCCGTCGCCTCCATGGAGCTGGAAACCACGGCGAAGAATATCGAAGGCGCATGTGTCCGGCAGGTGCGTTCATGTCGGGCCACCTCCGGGCGGTGAAAACCGCCTGGCCGTCGCGTCTCAACTACAGAGCGCCCATGCCCGCCGAGAGTGGCGGTACCCGCCGAGAGTGACGGTGCCGCCGAGAGTGACGGTGCCGCGGGTGTGTGGGCGGCGGATAGTTGGACAGCGACGGGAGGGCCGTGCCAGCAGGTGGAGCAACGCGCCGAACGGTCCTGGTCGTGGCGGGTCCGGTCGGACCCGCTGACCTGCCCCGCCTGATCGCCCGCCTCGACGAGTTGGTCGCCGCGCAGCCGTGCCATCCCGGACTGGTGGTGAGCTGCGATGTCGCCGCCGTCTACCCCGTCGACATCGGCACCATTGACGTCCTTGCCCGGCTGCACCTGCACGCCCGGCGCCGCGACATCCAGCTCGAGCTGCGAGGTGCCGGAACGCAGCTGCGGGAGCTGCTGGGACTCGCGGGCCTGGTGGCCGGCCCGGGCTCAGGCCACGACGGCGGGCTCGTCCTGGCGGAGGAACGGGGGCAACCCGAAGAGCGGGAAGAGGCGCTCGGTATCCAGGAAGTGAGTCATCCCCACGATCCGTCCGCCTGAGATCTCGAGCACGATGAGCGCCCACGGCTCGTGCCGGCCCACGGTGTCGGTGGGACGGTACTGGCCGAAGGCAGGCGAGCCGTTCGCCGCGGTCGGGAGGAGCCGCGACCCGCGGCAGCCAATCCCCATACCGCCCATCCAGGCGAGGATGTCCTCGACACCACGCATCCACAGGTCAAGCGGCGGCATCGACAGGGTGGCGTCCTCGTGTAGCAGCGAAGCCAGCGCATCCAGGTCGTACCGCTCGAACGCTTCGACGTACCGCTCCAACAGGGCTGCCTGCTCGGGGTCGAGGGGGTCGGACTGGGTCGTCCGCACGGTGGCGAGCGTCGCGCGGGCTCGCTGCAGGGCGCTGTTGACCGACGCGACGGAGGTCTGCAGCAGTTCGGCAGTCTCGTTGGCGCTCCACGCCAGCACCTCGCGCAGGATGAGCACCGCTCGTTGTTTCGGCGGTAGATGCTGCAGCGCGGCGACGAACGCGAGCCGGACCGACTCCCGGGCGACCGCCACCTCCGCCGGGTCCGATGTTTCCGGGAGGATCCGGTCATCGGGCGCGGGACCCAGCCACACCGATTCGGGAAGTGGGGGCGGCACGTCCGTACGGTGCGGCGTACCAGCGGGGCCGAGGTCCATCGGCCGGGCCCGCCGCTGCGCGCTGCCCAGCATGTCGAGGCACACGTTGGTGGCGATGCGGTACAACCACGACCGCACGGCGGAGCGACCCTCGAAGCGGTCGTATCCGCGCCACGCCCGTACCAGCGTCTCCTGCACCGCGTCCTCAGCCTCAAACGCCGAGCCGAGCATCCGGTAGCAGTAGCCGGTGAGTTCGCGCCGATGCGACTCGAGTATCTCCTCCACGAGGGCCAACCTATACCGGCCCACCGACAGGCACCCAGGCGCGCGGTTACCGGCGGCCGGTTGGGTGCGGCCGGATCCCTGCGCCGCTTACTTGCGGTACGCCCGGTGCACGCGGGTGATGTGGGGCATCGGGAAGCGCTCACAATCGGCCAACCCGGCCGCCACCATGAGGGCACGAATGTCGGCGACGAGTCGCGCGCGCTCCGGCTCGGTGGCGACCAGGTACGGCGAACGAGTCGTCGCCATGGCCACCAGGTCCTCGGGCGTCATCCATACCTGGTGGCGGAAGTCGCACCGCGTCGTCGTGGTGAAGGACGGTCCGAAGTCGGGCGCCGGTCGGAGCGTGATCGGACCATCGATGATCTCCGTGTACCGCACGGTCCACGGCGTTGCCGGATCGGGATCGTTCCACAGCGCGGCGAACACGCCGCCCGGCCGGAGCACCCGAGCGATCTCCGGGTGCGCGCGCTCCGGGTCGAACCAGTGGTACGCCTGGCCGGCGACCACTGCGTCGACCGACTCCGCCGGCAGCGGGATGTCCTCCGCGGCACCCGCAAGCGCGGTGATCCCGGGAGACGCCTCAACCAGCCGTTCCCGCATCCGATCGTCCGGCTCGACGGCGACCACCTCATGACCCAGCCGCTGCACGAGCCGGCTCAGGATTCCGGTCCCAGCCCCGAGATCCAGCACCCGCAGGGGTTTCTCGCCCAAAGCCCAGACCACGGCCGGGATTGCGTACGTGGGCCGGTAGCGGTCGTATCGCTCCGCCGCAGTGCCAAACGAACACGCGTGGGCCGGACTGGGCCCAGCAACACGTTCTCCGGGCTCGGCCGGACGGTCACCGGGCTCCGCCACGCGGTCATCCGGCTCCGCCACGCGGTTGTTGGGCTCGGCCACGCGGTCAGGGTAGATGCTTCGCGGCAACCCCGCTCGGTTTACAACGATGGCCGTTCACGCGACGTTGAGCACCTCGGCGAGGTTGAACCTGACCGGGCGCTCCAGCTGGTCGTACGTACAGGAGCGGGGATCGCGGTCCGGGCGCCACCGGACGAACTGCGTGGTATGCCGGAACCGGTCGCCCTCCATGTAGTCGTAACGCACCTCTACGACCCGTTCTGGCCGCAACGGCACGAACGAGAGATCCTTGCCGTTGTTCCACCGGCTGAACTCGTTCTTGCGCGGTGTCCGCTCCCCGCCGAAGTGCGCGGCCCAGTCCCACGGATGGCCTTCCAGGCTGGTGACGAGCGGCTGCAGCTCCGCGTAGAGCTGGCGGCGCATCGCCATCGGGAACGCTCCGACCACGCCCACCGAGGCCAGGAAGCCCCGATCGTCGTACAACCCGAGAAGCAGCGAGCCGATGACTTCGCCGCCCGATTTGTGCACGCGGTAGCCACCCACGACGCAGTCGGCCGTCCGCTCGTGCTTGATCTTGCTCATGACGCGCTTTTCCGGTTGGTAGCGCAGGTCAAGCGGCTTGGCGATGAGTCCGTCGAGACCGGCGCCCTCGAACTCTTCGAACCATCGGCGAGCGGTCTCGAGATCCGTGGTCGCGGGCGTGATGTGGATCGGCGCGGAGGCACCGGCAAGCGCTTGCTCCAGCGCCTGCCGCCGCTTGACCATCGGCTCGCCGGTGAGGTCGGTGTCGTCGATGGCGAGCAGGTCGAACGCCACGAAACTCGCGGGGGTCTTCTCGGCGAGCAGCTTCACCCGGCTCGCCGCCGGATGGATCCGCTGCTGGAGCGCCTCGAAGTCCAGCGTGTTGCGCTCGGTGTCGGCCACCACGATCTCCCCGTCGATCACGGCTCGGCGCGGGAAGTTGGCGAGCACAGCGGCCACAACTTCGGGGAAGTACCGGGTCATCGGACGCTCGTTACGGCTGCCGATCTCGACCTCGTCCCCGTCCCGGAAGATGATCGATCGGAAGCCGTCCCATTTTGGCTCGTAGAGCTGCCCGGGCGGGATCTCCCGCACAGGCTTGGCGAGCATGGGCGAGACCGGTGGGTTGATTGGTAACCGCACCCCGCCATTCTGCCTCGGCGCGGTCCGACGGACCGGCGGGTCGACTCGTAACCACGCGGTGCCTGCGGCGGTGGGCTAGCTCGTGACCTAGCTGTGAAAGCGGACCAACGCACCGACGCCGTCGACGAGGTCGAGCCCGTCGCGAAGGATCGTTATCTGCGCATCGGCGCACACCGCCGCCGCGACCAGCGCCTCACCCACGGGCTCCCGTACGGCGCCGGAGACGTTCAGCGCCCGCAGCTCCTCCTCCCCGTCGGCGAGCACCAAGGGCTCAGCCGGGTCGGTCCAGATGCTGCCGCGGACGCGTTCGGGGTCGATGAGGAGGTTCCCGAGAGCGGCCGATCGAGCTGCCGCCACCACGTCTGCGAGACCCTCGACCGCCGCGCCGCGCCGGGCCTCGGTGTGGAAACGCTCCACGACCTGCTGCCGCTCCTGCTCAGCGAGCTGCCCGGCCACGGACTCGGTCGCCTCATGCAGCCTGCGCTCTGACGCTCCGGGCGCTCGGCTCCCCGAGGACCCCTTGGATCGCCATCGGACTCGCTCGGGCAGGTGCTCGTACACGAGCTGGCGAGCGCGGACGTCGCCAGCGAGGATCACCACGCTCGGGTTGTGCGCATCGACCATCCGGGTCACGGCGGTCGCGACGTCGCGAGCGTTGCGGTCCCACGCGACCTCCGTAGCTCGCTCGTACCGCGGCGCGGACCAGCCGCCCTGGCCGCTCTTGTGAATCGGGTAGGTCTCTGACCCGTCCACGGCATACCGTCCAGAGTCCATCTCAATGTCCGCCCCCGTACGGTCGACCGTGACGCGCATCCAGCCGACGCTGCCGGATGTCGGGGTGGTCGCGAGTGCCGTAAGCAGTGGCAGGACGCGCGGCCGCGGCGCCCATGTCGCTTCCTCTCGCGCCGGAGGTTGCGGCAGCGCCCGGCGCAACACGATCTCGCCTTCGGTGGCGAAGACGGCGAGCCCGAAGCGGCCGGGTGGCAGCTGGGCGGTGGCGGTCGCCTCCTCGGCGATCGCCGATCTCGTCGCCGCGTCGGTGCCCGCCTCCTCCAGTCGCTGGTTGAGCCCTCGCCAGCGCAGGGCGATCAACTGGCTCGCGTCCTCGGTCTCGTGGGTGGCGTCGAGATAGACCGACGCCCACGGGCCCGGTCGTGCGTAGAGGGCGCGCAGCGTGGACTGGTTCATTGGCCGTGCGTACCCCGGACGGCGCACCGGTGAACCCGACGTCGAGCCGGGCCGACCGAGGTCGTCCAGGCCAGCCGGCGTCGGTCCAGACCAGACTGGTGTCGGTCCGCGCCAACTGGTGTCGGTCCGGGCAGTCGATCGGTGTGCGGAGCGGACTCGGCTAGAACCGGCGGTCCATCGGGTGACCGAGCGCTGCCCACACCCTCGCGACCGTGTCGAACCGCTCCCCCGCCGGCAGCCGCTCGATCTGCGCGAGCACGTCGTCGGGTGCGTTGGACTCGTGCGCGGCGGAGAGCAGTGCGTCCTTGTCCGCCGGGAAGACGGTCCGCGACAGATACCGCCCCAGGCGCGAACGTCCTTCGATATCCTCGCCGGTCATCTCCAGTGCGGTGTCGCGGGCGGGCACCGCATCCGGTGTCGGAACCGTCGAGGGATTCGGCTCTCGGTCCGCGGCCGGCTCCGGTTGCATCGTCTCCTCGGACCGGCTACCGGAGGGCGACCCTTGCAGCTGCGCCCGGACCTCCTGCTCCAACTCGTCGTCCAGCCGAGGCCCGTGCTTGCTACTGCCTCTCTCCATGCCTTCCAGTTACCCGCAGGACACGTCCGGTACGCCGGAGCCACCAGGCGTCACGAGTCTTCGAGTCCGGCGAAGCCCTCCGGCTGGTCTGAGTTGCGCTCGCGTTCCGGGCCGCCCTCGCCGGCCAGCGTGACCGAGTCATGCTCCTCGGCGAAGTCCGGCTCGTCCGCCAGCTCGTCTTCGGCGCTGGTTCCCGCCGGCGTGCCGATGGGTTGTAGCGGCTCCCGTTCGTCACGCTCGCTTCCGGTCACGCCACCATCCGTCATCTCGCCTCCCGGCACCTTGTCGTATCGCCTCCCGGCCTTGTCGT
>Ga0079224_100001447_pt1 | contig 27298 bp, 20 predicted proteins | sample Stecom2015_FD_80414 | JGI IMG/M metagenome (GOLD analysis project Ga0079224, IMG submission 80414) | Agricultural soil microbial communities from Utah to study Nitrogen management - Steer compost 2015 | ecosystem: Environmental > Terrestrial > Soil > Agricultural land | place: USA: Utah... | reverse complement strand
CCCGCTCACTCCCCTTCGTTGTCGAGATAGAGCTCGCCGGTGAAGCTGCTCGCGACCGCGCGCGAGTAGACCTCATCGCCGTCTGCGTCCGCCTTGGCTTGAATGACGTACCAGGGCTCGGTGGGCGTTCCCCAGTTCGGATCCTCGATCTCGAGGTCGGGGAGCGTGTCGCCGGCGACGCCCGCGTTGACGCGATACCGATAGACGACGGGTTGACTCACCTGCACGTTGAGCGCGCGAAAGCTCGCGCCGTCGTCGTGCTTCGAGTACCCGGCCCGCCACGGATACGCCTTGCCGTCGAACGTCGCGACCGGGTACCAGGTGCCACTCTCGGAGGCGTTCAAGTACACGTGATGCTCGGCACGGTAACTTTCCTGGGCCGCACGCAGCGCCTGGACCACGGCGGCAACCTCGACCGACCTCGAGGCGCTCACCTCCTTGCGGAACGACGCGATCCCGATGACGGCGAGCACGCCGACGAGCATCACCACGACCATGAGCTCGGTCAGCGTGAAGCCGCGGGAGCGCACGCGCGCGCGGCGCACGGCGGGCAACCGAACGAGTGGCATGAACGCTTCAGGGTACCACGAACGACGACCGCGTCCGCCGCGGGCCGGCGTCGCCCCTCGCCGCTCACCCTGCCTCATTCTGGGCCTCCCCTTCGGCGGTGTCGTCTTCCGCTTCGTCTCCGAGGCCGTGCTTCTTCAAGCGGTAGCGGAACGAGCGAAAGGTGATGCCGAGGAGCTCGGCCGCCCGCGTGCGGACGCCGCCCGTGCGCTCGAGCGCCGAGAGAATCAAGCGCCGCTCGACCTCGCTCAGGATGTCGTCGAGCTTCGTTCCCTCCGCCGGCAGGTCGAGCAGTGCGGGCGTGGGCGCTCCCGCCGAGCCGCTGAGCTCGGGCGGCAGATCGCCGAGCCCGATGACCCGGCTGCTCGCGAGGGCCACCGCGCGCTCGATCACGTTTTCGAGCTCTCGGACGTTCCCTGGGAACGAGTACGACTGGAGGGCACGCACCGCGTCCGGCGTAAACCCCGCGATCTCCTTGCCGAGCTCGTCCGCGAAGCGGTGAACGAAGCTCTCGGCGAGCACGGGGACGTCTTCCCGACGCTCACGGAGGGGCGGCAGAGAGAGGCGCAGCACGTTCAGGCGGTAGTAAAGGTCGCTCCGGAACTTGCCGGCGGCCACGTCGGCCTCGATGTCGCGATTCGTGGCTGCCATCACGCGCACATCCACCGGCAGCTCCTGAGTCGCACCCACCGGGCGCACCGCCCGCTCCTGGAGCACCCGCAAGAGCTTGACCTGGAGCGCGGCCGGGAGCTCGCCGACCTCGTCGAGCAGGAGGCTTCCCCCATCCGCCTCGCGGAACAAGCCACGATGACGGCTCTGCGCGCCCGTGAAGGCGCCTTTCACGTGACCGAAGAGCTCGCTCTCCATCAGCGCTTCGGGCAGCGCGCCGCAGTTGACGACGAGGAAGGGACCGCTCGCGCGCTCCGACGAACGATGAATCGCCCGCGCGACGCGCTCCTTGCCCGTTCCGCTCTCCCCCGTGATCAGCACCGTCGTGCGGGTCGCGGCGATGCGGCGGATGAGATCGCCGACCGCTCGCATCGCCGGGCTCTTGCCGAGGAGCTCGCCCGACCCGGGCTCGACCTGCGCGCGCAACCGACGGTTCTCGGCCACGAGCGCCTGCTTCTCGAACGCCTTGGCGACGAGCGCCGCGAGCTCGCCGGGCTGAAACGGCTTCGCCACGAAGTCGTACGCACCGAGGCGCATCGCCGCGATGGCGTTCTCGACCGTGGAGTGGGCCGTGATGAGGATGACCTCCGTGGCGTCGCTGCGCGACTTCGCCGCGGCCAGCACGTCGAGCCCCGAGCCGTCCGGCATGGCGAGATCGGTCAACACCACGGGAAATGGCTGCGGATGCTGCCGGAGGGTCTCGAGGGCGACGCGCACCCCCGGCACGGCGACGACCTCGTATCCCTCGCGTCGGAAGAGGATGCCGAGCATTTCCCGGAGACCGGGCTCGTCCTCGACGACGAGGATCTTGTGGGCGGGAGGAACCAAAGAGGTCACGAGCACTCGATCTAACGGCCGCGCTCGCAAAAAAGCAGCCCATTCCGACGTTGACGCCGCGTTCCGACCCAGAATCGTCGGGCACCGCTCGCGAGGGTCGCGAGCGCGCTCGTCACCGAGTAAGATTTTCGCCCCCGACGGCTCGCATCATGGACTCGCCCCGACCGACCGGAAGGTACGCGCGCCCGCTCTTCCTCGCGGCGCTGTTCGCCTTCGGGTGCACCACACCCGTGGAGCCGAAGGGGTCCGAGCAAACCGGGCAGGACGGTCTCGAGGATCCGCTTCCGGTACCCGTGATCCGCTTCGACTTGGACGCGCCCGTTCTCGGCAAGCCGCGCACCGACATCGACATTTCGGTGCGCGTCTCTCCCGAGCGCGCGCACACCGTGCGCTTCGCGCTGCTCTCGGAGCCCGGGGCCCCCCCACACGACGGCGTCCTCGACCGCGGCGAGGCGCTCACCGACGCGCGCGGCCGCGCGACGGTCCGTCTGCGCACGCCGAGTGTTCCCGTCGCGCTCACGGTGCGCGCCAGCGTGGGCTCGGCGTCGGCGAGCCTGCCGGTGGTCGTGATGGGGAGCGGTTCGGCGACGCTCTCCCTGCGCGCCAGCTATCCCGGGCGACGCGCCACGCCGGAGTGGGTCGGCTTCGCGCACCTCGATACGACCTGCGACAGCTTCCGCGGCAACGTGCCGCGAACGGGAGACTTCACGGATCGCGCGCCCGTCGCGCCGTACCTCAGGAACGTCCCCGCCGGCGTGCGGCTCGCCGTCACCCTGCATTCGGGGGAGTTCGTCAGCGGCTGCACCATGGTCGAGAACCTGCTCGAGGGGGAAGAACGCATCGTGTTCGTCCCGGTCAACGACTTGCCGCTGCGCCTCGACAACACCGTCCTCGACGTCGCCATCGGGCTCGATCCCGAGGACGAAGCCTGGCACGAAGCGCTCGATGCGGTCTCCGAGACGGCGCGCGCGGCATTGCTCGGCGCTGCCGAAAACGACGTCGCGGCGCTGCTCGATGCCATGCACGACGCGCTCTCCGACCCGCAAGCGACGGCGCTCGAGGAGGCACGCGCGAACGGGCTGGGCGCGGCGCTGCTCGACGCGCTCGAGCCCGGAGCCGAGGAACGCCTGCGCGACACCGTGACGCGCTGGAGCACCATCGGTCGGAGCGCCTTACTCTCGCCGCGCGCCTTCGAGGGCCGGCTCCGGAGCGGTCCGGATGGCAACGGTCAAGCGTCGCTGACCCTGCAGCGCGTGGCGGGGCAGCCTGCGACCGACGTCGGCATCGAAACCGGAGCCTCGAGCTGGGAAGCGGATCGCTCGGACACCGTCGCTTTCGGGAGCACGGTCACGTGGGCCCCGAGCCGCCTGTTCGCCGCGCTGGTCGCGGCGCCGGCGACCGCCGAAACCGGCGCCACGACGGTGCCCGAGGCGCTCGCGCGGACGCTGAGCTGCGAAACCGTGGCCGCCACCCTCGAAGAGCTGCCGAGCTGCGACCCCGGGTGTCTCGAAGCGCTCTGCGCGACCGCCCTGACCGCGCTCTGGGATCGCACGCGCACCTTCTCCGGGACGGAGCGCGCTTCCCTCGCCGTGACGGCGACCGGCAGCGCCACGGTGGGAGAAGCCGCGCAAGCCATCGCCCTCGACGGCAGCTGGCTCGGCCGCCTCGTCACGGAAGCCGGGAGCGTTTCGACGGGCGGCTCGCTCCAGGCGTTCGCCCCGCGTCCTTAGGCCGGATTTCGAGCTTCCTGGTCAGCCCGAGATTGGGGCCTGGCTCACGCCTCGCCCTCGGCGCTCCGCGGTGGCTCAGCCCTCGCGGAGCAGCTCCATCGCGCGAACCTCGCGCCAGAGCGGAGAGGTCATGCTGAGCACGACGGAGCCGAGGCTCGCGACGATGCCGATCACGGCGAGGGCGCCGAGCAGCTGAGTCGTGAGGGGCCGCACCCGCTCGCGCTCGAACAGGTACCCCAGAAGGCCACCCATCGCGAAGCCGCCGAGATGCGCCGCCGTGTTCACGCGCAACATGAACCCGATGATGAGCGCGTACACGAGGTTCTGAAAGAGGATGTCTTTCCACCCGGGGAGCCGGCGCGCGATGATCACGCCGATGATCCCACCGAGCTGACCGAACACGCCGCCGCTCGCGCCGCCAGTGGCGGGCCCGGCTGCCCCGTACCAGAACGAGCTCACGACGAAGCCGAAGATGCCCGCGGCGAGAAAGAGGACGATGGCGCGCGCCGGGCCGAAGCGCTGCTCGAGCTGCCGTCCGAAGGCGAGGAGCCCCCACATGTTGAACCCGATGTGGAGGAGGCTGAAGTGGAAGAACACGGCCGAGAGGAGCTGCCAGGGCGCGATCCACACGACGCTCGGAAACAGCGCGCCGAAGCGCGCCCAGGTGGAGACACGAAACCGCGTTCCGAGCCCGAGCTCGGGCGCGATCGGGAATCGGCCATCGGTCGCCACCGCGAGCCCGAACACGACGAGGCAGAGAAGTAGAAGCCCTCGCGTCGCGATGAGCTCGCCGCCGACGAGCGTGGTGAGCGCGCTCTGAATGGGTCCGGGAAAACGACGCCCGCAGCGATAGCACCGCGTCTCACTCGGTCCGTTCAGCGCGCCGCAGTTTCGGCAAACCCGCGAACCTGTCGCCATGTCGCTGACAGTCGCACATTCGGCGCGCCTGCGGCGCCAGACAGTGCGACGGCCGGCCTCTTGGCCGCTCGTCCTACCAGCAACCTGGAGCGGCATCGTGCCGTACACGAGGCACGGCTCTCGTGCGTCTGGGTGGACTCCCGGTAGACTCGAGGGCGCGGGGCCCTGCGCTCCGGGGCAGAGATTTTCAGATTTGTCGCCGTCTCAACGCCTCCCCCGTCTCGTCGACGGTCTGGACCTGCGAGCGCTGCCGATCGGACGCTCAGAAGTCTCCGTGCTCTCGTACGTGGACGGAACGAGCACGGAAGCCGAAATTGCAGCGGCCGCGGGCCTAGAGCTCGAGCAGGTGGTCTCGATGTTGAGCCGGCTCGCCGAGCTCGGCGTCGTGCGCTTCGAGGATCCGAGCGAGCGCCCGCGTGCGCCGCGCTCGTCGTTGCCCGCCGGACGCCTCACCCTGCGCCCCGTGCGCGAGGCGCGCGTCGATGCCTCGGTCCACCCCGCGAACGCGCTGTACGACCCCAAGGAGCTCGACGAGCCCTCGGATCTCGATATCGAGCGCAAGCGCCGGATCCTCGACGTGTTCTACCGGCTCGATTCCTCGACCCACTACGAGCTGCTCGGGCTCGAGCCGAGCGCCGACAAGCGCGCCATCAAGAGCCACTACTATGAGATCGTCAGCGTGTTTCACCCGGACCGCTACTTCGGGAAGAACCTCGGCAGCTTCAAGCCCAAGCTCGAGCGGATCTTCCGGCGGGTGACGGAGGCCCACGACGTGCTCACCCGGCCCGAGGCGCGCGCGGAATACGACAAGTACTTGCAGGCACAGCGACGCACGACGGCGCTCGATCGCACGCTGAACGACGAGAAGGCGCGAGCGCGCGAGCTCCGCGCCGTGGAGGACGGAATCCTCGCGGAGGCCCGCATCGGTGAGCGACGCGCCTCCATGCCGCCCCCGATGACGCCCATCCCGGATCGTCCGGCGGCCCGCTCGAGCTCTCCAGCGCCCGGGCGGCCAGGGAGCGAGCCTTCGCGCGTCGCCTCGCACGAGAGCGCCGAGCTCCGACGGCGCGCGCTCGCCCGCAAGCTCGGGGCTTCGCTGCCTCCGCCCGGAACGCGCAAGAGCCCGGCGCCCACGGTGCACCCGAGCCCGCCGCCCACCTCGCCCGAGGCGGCGGATCGCGCCCTCCTCGAGCTCAAGCGGCGGCACGAGCACCGCGTGCTCGAAGCGCGCCGCGACAAGGCGCGCGAGTACGCGCGGCGCGCGGACGACGCGCTCGCCGGACGGGACCTCGTCGAAGCCGTGAACGCGCTCCGCATCGCCGCACAGCTCGCCCCCCACGACGAAGCGCTCAAGCAGCGTTTGAGTGAGCTCGAAACGAGCGCGGCCGCGGAGCTCGCGGCGCGCTACATCGAGCAGGCTCGCTACGAAGAGCGAGAAAACCGCCATCTCGACGCGGTTCGCTCGTACTCGCGCGCTCTCGCGGGTGCCCCGAGCCCCGAGCTTCACGACCGCGTGGCGCACTGCCTGATCGCGGCGGGCGCGGAGCCGAGGCGCGCCGTGGAACACGCCCGCCTCGCGGTGCACGGGAGCCCGAACACCGCCGCATTCCGCGTCACGCTCGCTCGGGCCTATCTGCTCGCGAACCTGACCGAGAGCGCGCTCGGCGAGCTCGAACGCGCCCGCGCCCTCGCGCCCGAAGATGATACGATCCGCGCGCTCATCCGCCGCCTCCAGCGCGGCGACACGTGACGACACGCACCCACGCCAGCGCCGTGGACCGCTGGCGCGAGGTGTCGACTCATGGCCAGTAGGCCGGGCGAGCGCGATGCGCCCCTTTCGCGCAGCGACGCACTTCCGGACCCGACGATCCCAACCGTAGTAGAGTGACGTTCCGGATTCGGTTCGGAGCATCAAGGGACATTCATGGAGCGCGTCATCGGCATCGACCTCGGAACCACCAACTCCTGCGTGGCCGTGTTCGAGGGCGAACAAGCCGCGGTGATCTCCAACCGCGGCGGCTACAAGACGACGCCCAGCGTCGTCGCCGTGACCGAGGCCGGCAAGCGCCTGGTCGGGCACATCGCGAAACGCCAGGCGATCACCAACGCCGAAAACACGGTGTATGCCGCCAAGCGCCTGATCGGGCGCAAATGGAGCTCGCCGCAGGTGAAGAACGCGGTGCTCACGTCGAGCTACACGATCCTGGAAGGGCCGCACGGCGACGTGCGCATCAAGCTGCGGGACAAGACCTATTCGGTCCCCGAGATCAGCTCGATCGTCCTCCAGGAAATGAAGATCATCGCCGAGGACTACCTCGGCGAGCCGGTGAAGAAGGCGGTGATCACGGTGCCCGCCTACTTCAACGACAACCAGCGCCAGGCGACGAAGGACGCCGGGACGATCGCCGGGCTCGACGTGATCCGGATCATCAACGAGCCCACCGCGGCGGCCTTGGCGTACGGCTACGGCAAGGACATCGATCGCACCGTCGCGGTCTACGACCTCGGCGGCGGCACGTTCGACGTGAGCGTCCTCGAGATCGGCGCAGCGGGCGTGTTCAAGGTCATCAGCACGACGGGCGACACGTTCCTCGGCGGGGAGGACTTCGACGCTCGTATCATCGACTGGCTGGTGAACGGCTTCCAGCGCGAGCACGGGATCGATCTCCGTCAGGATCGCATGGCTCTGCAGCGCCTGCGTGACGCCGCCGAGAAGGCCAAGTGCGAGCTTTCGACGGTGAAGGAGACGGAGATCAACCTCCCCTTCATCATCTCCACGGGCCGCAACGAGGCGCTGCACCTGCAACGCACGCTCACGCGCGACACGCTGGAAAAGCTGACGGACGACCTCGTCGAGCGCACCATCGAGATCTGCCGGCAGGCGCTGGAGGACGCGCGCCTCGCCGTGAGCGAGATCGAAGACGTGGTCTTGGTCGGCGGCATGACCCGCATGCCGCTCGTTCAGCGCTCGGTCGCGGAGTTCTTCGCGCGCGAGCCGAACAAGAGCGTCCACCCGGACGAGGTCGTGGCCGTCGGCGCGGCCATCCAAGGAGCCGCGTTGGTCCAGGAGCGGCAGGAGATGATCCTGCTCGACGTCACGCCGCACGCGCTCGGCATCATGACGTTCGGCAGCAACTTCGAAGAGCTGATCCCGCAGAACACGACCGTACCGACGGCACGAGCGAAGATCTTCACGACGAGCCGCGACGACCAGACGGCGGTCAAGATCCTCGTCATGCAGGGCGAGAGCCGCAACGCGGAGGACAACGAGATGCTCGGCGAGTTCATCCTCACCGGGCTCCGGCGCGCGCCGAAGGGCCACGTCGAGATCGAGGTCACGTTCGAGATCGACACGAACGGGATCGTTAGCGTCCACGCGAAGGATCTGGACACGGGTCAGGCGCAGTCGATCCAGGTGACCGCGTCGAGCGGGCTGACGCAGGAAGAGATCAAGAGCATGATGGAAAACGCTCGCGACTACTTGGTCGAACGGCGCACGGACGAGGAGTTCGAGGCCGCGAAACAGGAGGCCGAGACCCTCATCGCGGAGATCGAGCGGCTCTTCCCCGAGATCGAGCGCGTCGTCGGGACCGCGGATTTCGGGCGTGATGCGATCAACAAAGCCCGAGGGGCCGTCCAGCGCGCGCAAGACGCGATGCAGGCGCGCGATCTCGCGGCGGTTCGCCGTGAGGTGGAGCACCTGCAGCGGACGCAACGGATGTTCAAAGGGGTCGTGACCAGAGGCTGAGTCGATGAGCAAGGACGAGCGCCGCTCCGAACCGACGACGGCTCCGCGGCCGTCGGAGGGCGCCCCTCTCGAGCCCCTCGAGGTGGGCTGGGACGACGACACCCTGCCGGGATTCGTCGGGGGCGAGTCGATCTTCGACCGCGTCACCCAGATTCCGGACGTGCCCGCCGAGATCCACGCAAAGCGCGTCATGGCCGCCGCGGGCGAGGACGACGCGGTGTCCGGCATGTTCGAGCGCCCCGCGCCGCCCGAGGGCGGCGAAGCCCCTCCCACGACGAGCGCGCGCATGCCCTCCCTGGAGAGCCTCGCTCCCGGAACGCCGCCTCCGGCCATGAGCTTGCCCCCGCTCGAGCTCGAGCTCGAGCCCGCCGCCCCCGCGAGCATTGGCCCGTCTCCCGCCCCCGAGGGTCGCGCCGAGCCGCGCGCGGAGCTCGAGCGTAGGCTCGGGGAAATCCGCGATCGCTATGCGATGGGCGACTACTCGGGCGCGCTTTCGATCGCCGAAGCCGTGCTCGAGGGCACGCCAGACGAGCCGGAGGTGACCCGCTACGCCGTCCGTTGCCGCACCGTGCTCACGGACATGTACGCGGCGCGGATCGGCCGCCTCGACCGCGTCGCGCGGGTCGTCGTTCCGGAGAACGAGATCCGCTGGTTGTCGCTCGATCACCGCGCCGGGTTCCTGCTCTCGCTCGTGGACGGGCGTTCGACGCTCGACGAGGTGCTCGACATCAGCGGGATGGCGCGGCTCGACGCCCTCAAGATCCTCCATTCGCTCGTCGAAGAGCGCGTGATCGCGCTCGAGCCCCGCGGCTGACGGCCTCGCGAGGGGAACCGTGAGCCCCGAAGCGGCGTCTTCGCCCCGGGCCGGCGGCCGCCGCGTGCGCTCGCTCCTCGAGGCCGTGCTCGGTGGACTTTCGCTGCTCGGCGCCGTGCTCGCGGTGTTGCCGGGGCGCGACGCGCCCGGCGAGCTGGAATCGGTTTCAGAACGCGAGGCGCCCGCCCGCGCGGCTCGGCACACGACCTCGTACACGCTCGAAGCGCGGCTCGACGCAGAGCTCCACCGAGTGACGGGCCGCGGGCGCATCGCGTTCGTCAACACCGCGCGCGAGCCGGTCTCGTCCTTGTTCGTGCACTTGTACCTCAACGCGTTCGAGGACGCTCGCACCCTGTTCCTGCGCTCTCCGTTGCGAACGAGCCGGAGCGGACGCGCCCCGGTTCGCTACGGCCACATCGACGTCGTGCGGCTCACCTCGCCGCGCTTCGCGGGCCGCGATCTGTGGGCGAGCGCCGCGCGCCACAGCCCGGGAGATCCCGAGGATCGAACCGACATCGAGGTGCCCTTGCCCGAGCCCGTCGCGCCGGGCGAGCGGCTCGATCTGGACGTCGAGTTCGTCGCGGAGCTGCCGAGCATCGTGGAGCGCACGGGCTTTCACGACCGCTTCCACTTCGTCGCGCAGTGGTTTCCGAAGCTCGCCCGGCTCGAGCCGGACGGCACCTGGGCTCACTTCGCGTTTCACCCGTACGCCGAGTTCTATGCCGATTTCGGCCGCTACGACGTGACGATCGACGTGCCGGACGGCTTCGTCGTGGGGGCGACCGGGGCGCGCGTGGAAGCGAACCGAAGCGGGGGGCGCCTGCGCGTGCGGCACGTCGCGGAGCCCGTCCACGATTTCGCCTGGACGGCGTGGGACGGCTTCGAGCAGCATGAAACGCACATCGGCAAGACGCGCGTCACGTTCCTCTACCCACCCGCACACCGACTCAACCGCGACCTCAGTGAACGCGTGCTGCGGTTCGCGCTCCCCCACCTCTCGCGGCGCTTCGGTCCGTACCCCTACCCCACACTGACCGTCGTCGAGCCCCCGCCCGGAGCGGAGCCCGCAGGGGGCATGGAGTACCCGACCCTCATCACCACGGGAGCGCCCTGGTACGCGCCCTTCGTGGGAGCGCGGCTCGTCGAGGCGGTGACGACCCACGAGCTCGCGCACCAGTGGTTTTACGGCCTGGTCGCAAGCAACGAAGCGCGCTTCCCGTTCCTCGACGAAGGGCTCACCACGTTCGCCGAAATCACGACGCTGGAGGGCGCCTACGGCTCGGCGTCCTTCGGGCGCCTGCTCGGTCTCGAGCTCTCGGGGCACAGCGTCGCACGAGCGGTGGGCGCAGAGTTCGCGGCCGATCAGGCCATCGCCGCGGCGGCCGCGGAGTTCGAGAGCTTCGAGGCGTTGGGCGCGCTCGTCTACTATCGCATGGCTTCGCTGCTCACCACGCTCGGCCGCGTCTTCGGTCCGGAACGTCTCGAGCGGGCACTCGGAGAGTACGCGCGCGAAAACCGGTTCGAGCACCCGCGTCCGGAGGCGCTCGTCGACGTGATTCGTGCTCACTTGGGAGAGCGCGCCGCGATCGCGCTCGAGCGGGCGCTGTTCGAGCGGGGGCGCGTGAACTACGCCGTGCGCGATCTCTCGAGCCGACCGGTCTCGAGCTCGGCCTTGCCCGCGTCGGCGCGCGGGCAAGGCGCGCCCGCCGGCTCCCAGCGCTACGAGGGGCGCGTGACCGTGGTCCGCCAGGGCTCGCTCGAGCTCCCGGTAGACGTGCTGCTCCTCGCGGAAGATGGCACGCGACACCGCGTCGCTTGGGACGGGACGGGGCACTCGCGCTCGTTTCCGTACGTGGGCAGCGCGCCGCTCACGCACGCGATCATCGACCCTACGCATCGCGTGCTCATCGACGACGACTTGCTCGACAACTACGCCACGGTTTCACCGAATCGCCTGCCGCGCGTGCACGAGCGGCTCGCGTACTGGGCCGCCCTGATGCTGGGAGGCCTTGCGCCGTGACGAAATCGGGCGCTCGAGGTCACCGTGTGCCGCCGTTCTTCGTCGCGGTGCTGACCGCGTATTTCACGCGCGCGGCGGCCGGCGCGGTCACGGCGCTGCCGCTCGTGTTCGGGGTCGCCGCGAGCGGCGCCGAGCGGCTCGAGAGCGATCGAGCCTTGTTCGCCCCGGGCGCGCTGCTCCTCGTCGAGCTCTTGCGCACGGGCGCGCCGACGCTGCTCGCCTCGGCGGGGAGCACGCTCGTCGTCGTGCCGTTCGGGCTCGCGCTCACCCTTCCGGCCACCGCGCTCCTGTTCGTGACGGCAAACACGCCGGAGGCACCGCTGGGGCAGGCGCTTCCGCGGGCGCTCCGCGTGCTCCCGGCCTTCGTGGCGTTCGGCCTGCTCGAGCTCGCTCTGGGCGTCGTCGCGGTCGTCATCGGCGCGCTCGTGGCCGTGGTGGTGCTCGCGTTGTCGCCGCTCGGGGCGCTCGCCGAGGACCTGCTCGCGCTCTCGTGTCTCGCGGCGGGACTCGTGCTCGCTGCGGCGGCGGGCATGGCGCTCGACCTGGCGCGCGCCGCAGCCGTTCCCTCGGCCATGCCGTTGCGGCGTGCTCTCCGGAGCGCGAGCGCGACCCTGCGGCGCGCGCTCGCACCGGCCGCGGGCGGCTATGCGCTCGCAACCGGCGCGTCCGCGCTCCTCGTCGCCGTGGGCGCGCGCGGAGCCGAGCTCCTCGAGGTCGAGCGCGACGGCGCTGCCCGCTGGGTCGCCGTCGTGGCGCTGCATCAGGGCGTGCTCGCCCTGCTCGCCGTGATTCAGGGGCTCTGGGTGCTCCGCGCGACGGCTCTCGTTGCCGCAGGCGCTCAGACGACGCCGGGCTCGCCGCGTACCTGACGATAGATCTGCAGGTAGCGGCGCGCGGGGCGATCCCAGCCCACGTCGCGGCGCAACACCCGGCGCCGCAGGGCCTCGAACCGTGGATGCGCATAGGCCGAGAGCGCGCGCCGGACGGCGCCGACGACCGCTTCCTCCCCGAGCTCGTCGTAGAGAAACCCGGTCCCCGTTTCGAGCTCGGCATCGATATCGACGACGGCGTCGGGCGTCCCGCCGCTGGCCAGCGCGATGGGGAGCGCGCCATAGCGAGCCGCGGCGAGCTCTTCGAGCGGCGCCGGAACCCGGCGGCGCGCCGTGAGCACGAAGTCCACTCCGGCGAGGAGGCGCCGGAAGGCCCCGTCCTCGGCGCTCGGCAGAACGGCGAAGTCCCCCGCATACTCGAGCTTCATGCGCTCGAGCTCGTCGCGAGTCTCCTCGTCGCGCGCGCCCACCGCGATGAGGGCGAGCTCGTGATCCAAGAGGCGCGGCAGCGCCCGCCGAACGACGTGCGTCCCTTCGGCATCCGAGCTGCCGAGCAGCACCGCGATGAGCGGCCTGTCGACCTCGAGATCGAGGTCGAACGCGCGGAGCAGGGCCGTCTTCGAGCGGCCCTTGTTGCTGGGATCCTCGGCGTCGAATCGGCTTTCGAGCGCGGAGTCGGTGGCTGGATTCCACGTCGCATAGTCGAGCCCGTCCAGGATGCCGACGAGCGGCGACCGGAGCACCCGAAACGGAGGCTCCGACTCGAGCTCGCGCGCGAACCCGGGCGAGACGGTGGTGACCGCGCCGGCATGCAACAACCCCAAGCGAAGCGGAGAAACGCGGCCATCGACGCGCGCTCGCGCTTCGTCGAGGACATCGCCGAGGAGCGCGAGCCCATCGACGGAGAACGTCCGCTCCGTCTCGGAGTGAACCGTGAGCACGGTGGGCGGAGCGCCGTCGCGAGCGAGCAGCGCCGCGACGGGCGCCGCGGCCCAGTCGTGCAGGTGCACGACATCCACGGCTCGCCCCTGGAGCTTGCGCTCGCGGACGAGCGCGACCGCCGCTCGACACAGCAACGCCGTTCGCGCGCCGTCGGCCTCGCCGTCCGGCGTCCCGGGCTCGCCGAAGATGGGCCGCCCCTCGGCGAACGCGGGCGCGTCGAACAACACCAGGGCGACGCCGGAGGCGAGCTGGCCATCGAGCACCGTCACCTCGACCCCCGGCTCGATCACGAGCGGGCTCAAGCGCCGCGCCAGGAGCAACCCCGATCCGTCGAAGCTCGGGTAACGAGGGAGCGCCAGCGTGACGGTATGGCCGTGCTGCCGAAGCGCCTTGGCGAGGGCAGAGACCGAGTCCGCGGCAGCGCTCACGCGCGCGTGATGGCCGAGCTCGGCCGAGACCATCAGGATTTCCATCGCCCGCGGTCTACACCAATCCGGCCAGGACAACCACGCGGGCCCGTTCGAGGCGCCGAGCGGAGGGCGGCGCCCCTGCCCCCGGGAGACCGAATGCCCTGGAATTTCCGGGCCGATACGGGCACTCGGCGGCCCCCCTCCCCGCCTCGACACGGCAAGCCGGACCCGGGGAAGCGTGATATAGCGGGCCGCGAGAACGTACATGGACGAGCTGGTTCAGAAGGCGGCCGTGCTGGAGGAGGCACTGCCGTACATTCGGCGGTTTCATCAACGCACGATCGTCGTGAAGTACGGCGGCCACGCGATGACGGACTCGACCCTGGCGGAGAGCTTCGCCAAGGACGTGTGCCTGCTGCGCTTCGTCGGGATTCGCGTCGTCGTCGTGCATGGGGGCGGCCCTCAGATCGACCGCATGCTCGAGCGGATGGGGATCCGGAGCGTGTTCAATGCGGGGCTGCGCGTCACGGACGACGCGACGATGGATATCGTCGAGATGGTGCTCGGCGGCGCCGTGAACCAGGAGATCGTGGGCCACATCTGCCAGCACGGCGGGCGCGCGGTGGGGCTGTCCGGGAAAGACGATCGCTTCATGCGCGCGCGGCGCAAGGACAAGGTCGAAGCGCTGGACGCCGAGGGGCGGTCGGTGCTCGTCGACCTCGGGCGCGTCGGCGACGTCGAGCACGTGGACGCCGCCATCCTCGAGCAGCTCATCGCGAGCGGTTTCATCCCGGTGATCGCGCCGGTGGCCGTCGATGGGGAGGGGCGCTCGCTCAACGTCAACGCCGACACGGCGGCAGGGCACATCGCGGGCGCGCTGCGCGCGGCGAAGTTCGTGCTGATGACCGACGTCGAGGGCGTGAAGGGCAAACAGGGCGAGCTGCTCCGCTCGCTCGACGCCGCCGAGGCCGAGCGCCTCATCGCCGACGGCGTGATCACGGGAGGCATGATCCCGAAGGTGCGCTGTGCGCTCGACGCCGTCACGCGCGGCGTGGAGAAGGTGCACATCGTCGACGGGCGTCAGCGGCACGCCCTCCTGCTCGAGATCTTCACGGACCAGGGTGTCGGGACGGAAATCCGGCGTACCGGCGCGGACTAAGGCACCCGCCTCGGCTCGAAAGAGCCCTCCGCGCGACCTCGTTCGCCCCGAAGGCGTCCCGGAGGAGGCGATCCTGCGCCTGCTCCAGGTGCCGGCCGAGGCGGCGGGCATGCGCGTGGACGTCTTCGTTCAGTCGCGGTTGCGCCGAACGAGCCGGACGCGAGCCCGCGCGATCGTCGAGCGGAGCGCCTACACGCACGACGGGCGACGCCTCGCCGCGAGCGACCGCGTGCGCGAGGGCCAGACCATCGCGCTGTGGCGGGACCCGTTCGAGCCGGAGGGCGAGCTCGCCCCGCTCCCCGTCCTCTACGAAGACGAGCACCTGCTCGTCATCGACAAGCCCCCGTTCGTCGCGGTGCACCCCACCGCCCGGTACCACAAGCACACGGTGATCAAGCGCCTCGAAGCCGAGCGTCCCGGCGAGTTCCTGGCGCTGATCCACCGACTCGATCGCGAAACCAGCGGCGTGTTGATGCTCGCGCGCACCCCCGAGGCCGAACGCGAGTTCAAGCTGCTGCTCGAGCGGCGGTCGCTCGGTCAGGGCGGCTCCGAGTCCGAGTGCGAAAAGGAGTACCTCGCCCTCGTCCGCGGGGTCCCGCCCGACGGGCTCGTGGACCTGCCGCTCGAGCCCGACCCGGTGAGCGAGCTCAGAGTCAAGATGCGGGTTGCCGCCCCGGGAACGGGCCTGCCCGCCCAGACCGCGGTGCGCGTCCTCGAGCACCGCGCCGGCTACGCGCTCGTCAGCTGCGGGCTCCACACCGGACGGCAGCACCAGATTCGAGTCCACCTGGCGGCGCTCGGCTTTCCCCTCGTGGGCGACAAACTCTACGGCGCGGACGAGCGCCTCCTCGCCCGAGCCGCGGACGGGCAGCTCACTCCCGAGGACCTGGCCGTTTTGGAGCTCTCCCGGCACGCGCTGCACGCGCACCAGTACCGGCTCGCCCACGCGATGACCGGCCGACCGCTAGCGCTGATCGCTCCCTTGGCCCCCGATCTCGAGCACTTCTGGAACGGTCTTTTGGAGAAACCCGGTCCGGAATAGGGGCACCTCGCGCTTTCCGTTGACGACGCATGGGCCTTTCGATACCCCCCGCTCATGTCTCTGCGTCGCGCTCTCTTGTCCGTCTCCGATAAAACCGGAATCGTCGAGCTCGCCCGCGCGCTCTCCGCGCGCGACGTCGCCCTGCTCTCCACGGGGGGCACCTACAGCACGCTCGTGGCGGCGGGGATCAAGGTCGAGAGCGTCGAATCGTATACCGGCTCGCCGGAGGTCATGAGCGGTCGAGTGAAGACCCTCCATCCGCGTGTCCACGGGGGCATCTTGGCGCGCGCGGGGATCGACGACGCGGATCTTGCTCGCATCGGAGCCGAGCTCATCGATCTCGTCGTCGTCAATCTGTACCCGTTCGAGCGCACGCTCGCGAAGACGGGAGCGAGCTACGAGGAGCTCATCGAAAATATCGATATCGGAGGGCCGAGCATGCTGCGCTCGGCCGCCAAGAACCACGAGCGCGTGACCGTCCTGTGCGACCCGAGCGACTACGGCCCGCTGCTCGAAGAGCTCTCGCGCACGGGCGAGATCAGCCGCTCGATGCGCGCGCGCCTGGCCGCGAAGGCCTTCGCGCACACGGCCGCGTACGACTCGGCCATCACCGGCTGGCTCAGTGCTCGCGGCGAAGACGACGGCTACCCGCGGCACCTCGGTGTCATGCTCGACAAGGCCTACGCGCTTCGCTACGGCGAAAACCCGCACCAGACCGGCGCGTTCTACATCGAGCGAAACGCGTCTCCGGGCTCTCTCGGGCGCGCGGAGAGCTTGGGCAGCGGGGCGAAGGAGCTCAGCTTCAACAACCTCGTCGACGCCGACGCGGCGCTCGAGGCGGTGCGCGAGTACGAAAACCCAGCGGCCGTCGTGGTGAAGCACACGAACCCCTGCGGCGCGGCCACCGCGCCGACCCTGGCCGACGCGTACCGCTCGGCGCGGGACGCCGACGCGATGAGCGCCTTCGGCGGCATCGTCGCGCTCAATCGCGAGGTCGACGACGCCGCCGCGCAGATCCTCGCGGAGACCTTCCTCGAGTGCATCATCGCTCCGGGATTCTCGCCGGGCGCGCTCGAGCGGCTGCGCGCGAAGGCGGCGCTCCGCCTGCTCGCGACCGGCGACTGGCTCTTCTCGGACTACGCGGACCGCCAGTATCGCCGGGTCGGGGGCGGCCTGGTGGTGCAGGATCGGGATCGCACGGGCGCCGGTGAGGTCGAGGGAGGCCGCGTCGTCACGCGCCGCAAGCCGACCCAGGCCGAGCTCTCGAGCCTCGATTTCGCGTGGCGGGTGTGCAAGCACGTGAAGAGCAACGCGATCGTGCTCGCGGGCCCGGGGCACTCACCCGGCGTGTACGAGACGTACGGCATCGGCGGCGGGCAGACGGCGCGCGTCACAGCCGTTCGGATCGCCTGCGAGAAGGCGGGCGAGCGAGCGAAGGGCGCCGCGCTCGCGTCCGACGCGTTCTTCCCCTTTCCCGACGGGGTTCAGGCAGCCGCCGAGGCCGGCGTGACCGCGATCGTCCAGCCCGGCGGAAGCAAGAAGGATGACGACGTCATCCGGGCGGCGGACGACGCCGGGATCACGATGATCTTCACGGGCGTCCGCCACTTCCGGCACTGATTTCGGCGCGCGCTCGACGCGCGCTGCCGATCACGTCTCGAAACTTGGCCCAGCGCGGGCCGGCATCTTAAGCGCTTCGATAACGATGGCGCTCGATAGCCGGGTCTGCAGTGTGTGCGGAGTGCCCTTCGAGGTGCACTTCCGGTACCAGCTCGAAGCTCGCGAAGAACGCACGGCCGATGGCCGGATCGTGCGCCGCGAGGTCCCCTTTTGTTCTCAGCGGTGCCTCGAGGCGAGCCACCGAGAACGCGTGGACGGTCTCGTCTCCTGTCACGGCTGCGCGCGGCGCTTTCGCGTAGAGCTCGCGGCCCAGGTGGTGTTCACGGGCGGCACGCGGCACTACGCGTGCGATACGGCGTGCCGAGCGCGCATTCTGGAGGCCGCCCGCGCGGTGCGCCTGGGTCAGCTCCTCGACCCGATTTACGGCATGAACCGGAGCGAGAGCGTCTTGCCGGAGCCGAGGAGCCGAGCGCCGCTCGCCGAACGGCCCGTTCCGCCCCCTGCCCCGTCGACGCCCGCCGTGGCTCCTTCCGTGCCGGGAGCTCGGCCGACGCCGCCGCCCAAGCCCGTGCGGGTCCCGACGCCCGCGACGCCCATCGCGGTTCCCCCTTCGACGGCGAGTGTCGCGGCGATGCCGATCCTCACACCGCCGACCAGCGTCGCTTCGCCCGCCGCACCTCCGCCTGCGCCGCGCTCGGCGCCGACGGCGAGCCCCGCGCCCGTCGCGAGCGTCGCCTCGACGAACGTCGCACCGCGCTCGGCGCCCGCGATGAGCCCGGCACCCGTCGCGCCTCCGACGGCAAGGCCTTCGCGCCCGAATGGGGCTCCGCGCGTGCTCGCCGTCTTCAATCACAAGGGCGGCACCGGCAAGACCACCACGGCCGTCCACGTCGCGGCGGGACTCGCCGCTCGCGGAAAGCGGGTGTTGCTCGTCGACACGGACGGGCAAGGCAACGTCGCGACCTCGCTCGGCGCCTCGTTCGAGCGGAGCCTCTACCACGTCATCGTGATGCGCCTCGACGTCCGGAGCGCGCTCGTGAGCGCCCGCCCCGGCCTCGATCTCGTCCCTTCGGACGAGACGCTCGCCGCGGCGGAGCTCTACCTCGCCGGCCAGAAGCAGCGCGACCGAGTGCTCGCGAGCCGCTTCCAAGAAGCCCGCGCCGCCTACGACTTCGTCGTCGTGGACTGCTCGCCGAGCCTCTCGCTGATGAATCAGAACGCGCTCGTGATGGCCGATGCGGTCCTCTGCCCGGTCGCCTGTGACTACCTCTCGCTCGTGGGCGTCCGCCAGGTGGTGCGCACGGTGAAGCAGGTCAACCGGCTCCTGTCGCATCGCCTCCAGTTCTGGGGTGTGCTGCCGACGTTCTTCGACGGTCGCGCTCGGATCTGTCACGACGTGGTCGCGGCGCTGCGCCAACACTTCGGCAAGGTGTGCCTCGACCCGGTGCGCGTGACGAGCCGCGTGAAGGAAGCGCCGTCTCAAGGCAAGACGCTCTTCGAGTACGCGCCCACCTCGACCGCGGCAGAGGACTACCTGCGCGTCGTCGAGCGGCTGGTCGCCGCTCCCGAGAAGGACCGCGAGACGACGCGCGCAGCAATGGGAGCCGTGGCATGACCGACCGACGCGATCTCCGGGACGCCGCCGTGCGGGTGCTCGACGCGGACGAGGTAGAGGGCGTGCTGAGCGCCAGCTTCTATGCGCCGGAGTCGCCGCCGTCGCGGCGCACGTCGTCGCGCCCCGCGGAGAAGCCGCAGCACTACAAGGTGATCTGTATCTCGCTTTACACCGAGGATCTCGCGCGTCTCGACGAGATGGTGGATACACTGAAGGCGCGCGGTCTCACCAAGGCGAACCGCAGCGCGCTCATCCGCTACGCCCTCGGCTCGGTCGACCTGGATCGCGTGCCCAAAGGGCTCTAAACCACGTCCCATGCCCATTGCGGCGCGGGACGCGAGCGACTGGGCGCGCGAGCTCGGAATTTCGCGCGAGGCGGTGGAGCTTTACCTCGCGAGCGAGGTGATCGATCTCCACCTCGACACCTTCATCTGGCACCGGTTGCTCGGCTACGAGCCCACGCGTCGCCACGCGCGGCCTCCGCTCGGCGGCTGGTTCTTGGGACACGCGGATTTCCAGCGCGTTCGGGAGGCAGGCCTCGCCGGAGCCACCTGGGTCATCACCACGAATCCGCTGCGCGAGGCCGAGGACCGCTTTCGCACGCTGCTCGCGAACCTCGGCCGTCTCGAGCTGCTCTTTGCGGAGATGCCGGAGGATTTCGAGCTGGTGCGCACCCTGAGCGAGTACCGGGCGGCGCGCGCGCGCGGGCGACACGCGGCCTTCATCGGCATTCAGGGCGGCAACGCGCTCGACGTCGACCTGCACACGATCGACATGCTGCCCGAGGGCTCCGTGCTCCGAGTCACGCTCGTGCACTTGTCGAGCTCGCGCATTGGCACGACGAGCTCGCCGTTTCGGATCGCGCCCGACACGGGGCTCAGCGACTTCGGCGTCGAGCTCGTCAAGCGCTTGAACGCGGCCCGCATCCTCGTCGATCTCGCGCACGTGAGCCCGCAAGGGTTCTGGGACGCCGTGGAAGCGCACGATCCGTCCCTCCCCATCCTGGTGAGCCACACGGGCGTCTCCGGCGTGCGACCGCACTGGCGCAACCTCGACGACACGCAGCTCCGCGCCGTGGCGTCGAGCGGCGGCGTCGTGGGGATCCTCTTCCACCGCGGCTTTCTCGACCGGCCACCGTGGCGTCGCCGCTCCGACGTGATCGTCGATCACCTCGAGCACGTGATCCGCGTCGCCGGCGAGGAGACGCCCGCGCTCGGCAGCGATTTCGACGGAGCGATCGTGCCCCCGAGCGATCTCACGAGCGTGCTCGAGCTGCCGCGGCTCGTCGAGCACATGCTCCGTCGCGGCTTTCGCCCCGAGCGCATCCAAAAGATCTTGGGTCGGAATTTCCTGCGCCTGCTCGGCCAGGTCCGACCCTAGGACGCCGATCCGTCCGACCGATCGGCGTTCTAGGAAGCGCGCAATCGAGGCTCAGCAGTCGAAGTCTTCGTCGAGGTCGCCCGAATCCTCGGCGTCCTCGCCCGCTTCGAAATCGGTCTTGCAGAGCCGCGGCAGACGTCGCTTGCCGACCGGGCCCTCGTCCACGTAGTCGCGCAGCGCCATCATGTCGCGAAGCGCCTCGAGCTTCGCGAGCGCCTTGACCTCCACCTGCCGGATCCGCTCTCGCGTCAGGTTCATGATCGCACCGACGTCTTCGAGCGTCGTCCCGCCGCGATCGGCGACGTCGAGCGCGCACGACTCACCGAGATCCCACACCTCGAGGTCGGGGAAGTTGAGCTTGATGGCACCGGTTCTCGGAGAGACATCGACGTACAAGTGGTGGCGGCACGACACGAACGGGCACGGGCGCGGGCCGTCCACGCACTCGGCGCGCGTTCGCGGCTTCCAATAGTCGGTCTCGGGATAGAGCAGGCGCCCGATCTCGAGCTCGCGCTTCGTCATGCGCTTGACGCTGATCGTGCGCGCCCGCACCTCGCGCTTTCTGCGGGAGCGACGCTGCTCCCGGGTGATGGGCTCCGGAGTCCCAGCGAGCGCCGTGGCGCCTTCCGTCGCGAGCCTCTGCCCTGCGGGGTTGCCGGTGTTTCGGTGTTGGTTCGAGTTCATGCGCTGTCTCCGTCGTTCTGGTGCTCGCACGCGCACGATTCCCGGAGCGCACCGGAATCCGGCCCGGAGCGCTGGTACCGCTCGCTCGATCGGCGCGGCGTCTGCCTGCTTCGTTTTCGCGGGACGGACCTGCCGTCCTGCGAGAGCCGGAGGAGCCAAAAGGCGCTCGCTCGAGCTACCTCGAGCTCCTCGGCCGCTTTACGACGCCGCGATACTCTCCATTCGTGCCTTGCTCGTGAGTCTGGTTTCGATGGCCGTGAGGCGGGCCACGAGTTCCTTGCTGAGCGAGCGGGCGTCGCCGACGTCGCGGGCGACGACCTGCGCCGTGCTCTCACGCCGCCGCTCCTTCAGCACGGCCGAGAGCTTCTTGAAGATCCCATCGAGCAGGCGCTCGAGCTGCTCGACGTCACCGCGGATGAACAAGAACTCCCGCTGGATTTGCTCGATGGTGTAGCTCTCGGCCATCATCTGCTTGATGCGCAGGATTTGGCGGAGCACGCTCACCGGGTACATCCCCTGGGAGCCACGGTGCTTGCCCTTCCTTCCGATGCGCACGCTGCGCGGCAAGAGCCCGAGCTGGACGTACTTGCGGAGCGTCGCCTCGCTGAACGGGACCCGGTGCTGCGCGAGCACGTCGAGGATCTCCGCCGAAGTGAGGCCGTTCGGGTGAGAGCGCTCGATTCGAGTGAGGGCGGCGGGGTCAATCACGGGGGCTCGCGTCGGGTTTCCGGAAGGCGCGCCGGGTGCCGCACCGTCCGAGGTACGCGTCAATATATTCCACTCAATGGATCGCCCCAAGCACTTCGCGCCCGAAATTTGCGAAATTTCTGGGCAAGCTCCATCGATGCTGCAGCGCGCTCGCGATATGACATTCAATGTCCTATCGTGCGCGCGGGGGTTCTCGCGATGGACGTCGTGGTCGCTTCGCGGCGATCCACGCGGCTCGTCACACGCAGCGCAAACGCGGCGCGCGACCAACACGGTAGGTGTGACGGGCGGGCCGGTCACCCGTGGTACGAGCCACGGGGACGGTGCTTTGGGCTTCCCACCGCGCCCTCGATGAGTACCCTCTCCGACGCATGACCCGGGCAGTGCAGCGCGACGTCACTGCGAGAGGCGTGAGGCTGCGCGTCGTCGAAGAGGGCGACGGCCCGCGTGTCGTGCTCTTGCACGGCCTCTTCGTCGACCACCGGATTTGGGACGGGGTCCGGGGCGCGCTTCGCGATCGCTTCCGCGTCATCGCTCCCGACTTCCCGGGGTTCGGGCAGAGCGAAAAGCCGCCACCGAGTCGGTTCGCGTATGGCATCGACGCGTTCGCGGCCGCAGTGGCCGACCTCTACGCCGGGCTCGAGCTCGGTCGCGCGGCGCTCGTCGGCCACGGCCTCGGCGCGGCCGTCGCGCTCACGGTCGCCGCCCTCCACCCGGAGTTCGTCTCACGGCTCGTGCTCATCGGCGCCCACGCCTACACCGACGCGACGGCGATCGAGAGTCGTCTCGCCCACGCGCGGCTCGTCGGGAACCTGGTGTTCAAGCAGCTCGTCGGGCGCACGCTCTTCCGCACGTACTTCCGCGAGCGCCTCCTCTCGCAGAACGCCACTGTCGACGTCGGCCGCATCGACGCGTTCTATGACGCCTTCAACTCGCCCGCGGCCCGTGGCAGCGCGCTCGCCACGCTGCGTGCCGCCGTCGACACGCGCCCGGTCATCGCCCGCACGAGCCGCATCCAGGCACCGACCCTCGTCGTGTGGGGCCGCTCCGACGCGGTGTACGCGCCCACGTCCGCCCACCGCCTCGCCCGCGAGATCCGCGGCGCCGGGCTCGAGCTCGTCGACTCGGGGCACGTCGTTCCCGAAGAGTGCCCGAATGAGCTCGCGCGGCTCCTCCGCCGCTTCCTGGAGCCGGCGCCAGCACGCGCCTGACGGAGTCCCAGAGGGGGGCGGGCGCCGCCCCTGCGAAGCGAGCCGAGACGCCGATCCAACGGGCGCGCGGGCGCACGCCCGGGGCGTGTTGTCAGAGCGGTGGGAACGCGGCCGTGGGAGGACGCGCCGGAAGCTCGTTGGGCTCCGGGACGGCGGGCTTCTCCTTGCGGCGAACCGCTGGCGCCGTCAACGCACCGTCGTCGCGCAACGGTGGCTTCGCTCCTTCCCGCGGCTTGTCCGCGCCTTCGGCCGGGGCCTCGGGCTCTCCCTCCGTCTCCAACGCGCTCGCGGACGCGGGCGCTGGCGGCGGGGGAACGGGAAGAACGGCCTCCGGTGCCCGTTCCGGCACCATGCCGAGCGGCTCCGGCGGCGCGGTCTGCGCACGCATCGCCGCATCCTCGACGGGCTCCGGCGTCGAGGTGCCCCGCGCGATCAACACTCCGATCAAGGAGACGACGAGCGTCGCGCCAATGACGACCGCCACGACCTTGATGAACCGCGAGCGCCGCGCTTCCTGCTCCGGGGTCCGGAGCCGTGGACGCGGCTCGTCGTCGTCGAGCTCGTCTTCGGCGGCGATCGAGGAGGCCGACGCAGCGAGCGATGGGGACTCGCCATGCTGCTCGAAGAAGGCTTGCCCGAGCTCGTCGCCATCGCCGAGGGACTCCGGCGCGCTCACGTCGGCCAACGCGGGCGCCGCCGGGCCCGGCGAAGATTCGGCCGAATGCGCGGACGGCGCGGGCACCGCCGGGCTCGGCGAAGGCTCGGCCGAATGCGCGGACGGCGCGGGCACCGCCGGGCTCGACAAATGCGCGGACGGCGCAGACGCGAACGGCGGTGACGGCTCGGCCGAGGCCGCGTCGGGACGCGCAAGCGAGTCCGCGCTCTGCACCGAGGGAGCGCCCGTCCTGCCCGTGCCTAGAGGAGCCTCGGCGGGCACTCCTGCCTCCCCGCGGCCACCGACTGGGATCACCGGCTGGGCGACGACCCCCGCCGGGGGCCTGCGCAGAGGCTCCGTTTCGCGGCGGCCCAGCCACACATCGGGCTCGGGCAGGCTTCGACTCGTCGGCACGTCGCGCGGCGGCGGCCCGCGCAACGGCGGCGGACCCGAGGCGTGCTCCAGTGAACCGGGCGCACCGCTCGGCGAATTCTCCGGCCCTTCCTCGCGCGGGACGACGCGGAATGGGATCACCTTGGCCTCCACGAGCCCGCGAATCGTCTCGCGCGACGGCGCAGGTCCCGACGTGGCCGACAGCGGGGGCGGCCCGTCCTCGCGGGCGCGCTCGGGTTCGCTCCCGGCGCTCGGAGCCGGCACCGGGATCACCTCCGCACGAGGAGCGCGCAGCGCGGCGGCGCCGTCGTGCGCCGTCGCCTGGGCCATCGCGCGCGCGTCCGGAGGCTCGCCCTCCTGCCCGCCGGCTCGGGCCGTCAGCTGATTGAGCATGCGCAGCGCCATCGCTTCGCCGGGCAGCGCGAGCGGCTCGATGTACGGCGCGGGCGGACGCCAAGATTGCGAAGGACGCGGCGACACGGGAGGCGTCGAGTCGAGCGCCGGCACCTGCGGCTCGAGCATCGCCTCCGCGTGATCGGAGCTCTCGGTGTCGATGCTCGGGACGACGACGTCCGACGGGAACGCGGCGGCGTCCACCGAGGACGGTCCGCGGCTCGACATCACGAGCAGCCCCTCGAAGTACAGCTTGGAGATCGTGAACAACGTCGAGAGATCCTCGAACGGCGACTCGTCGATGACGTCGTTCAAGCTCCGCCGTCCGTCGAACAGACGCAGGATCCCGTTCAGCTCGTCGGGGATCTCGCTCAGACGCTCGACCAGCGCCTGATGATCCACCTCGAACACCGTCGTGAGCGGCGGCAGCTGCTCTTGCAGGCGGCCCCACTCGTCGACGCGCCGCATTCCCTCCATCAAGAGGCCCTGCGTCGTGGTCGGGATGATGTCTTCGTTCGCGACCGGCCGGAACTCCACCTCGAAGGTGCCTTCCGTCAGGATCAGCGCGCGATACACCGCTTCCTCACCACGGAGCCTGCCGAGCTCCGCGTCGACGACCTTGCCGTCTCGGAAGTAGACCCGCACCTCTCTCCGGCCAGCGTGGATCCGCAGGATGCCGCTCTTCCTGCTGATCTCGAAGGTCTGGAGGAGATCCACGACGCCCATGTCCTCCAAGGACCCGCTGAGGCGTGTTCTGCGGCTGGTCGGCGAGTGCGTGGCGAGGCGATCGTGGGTGCGCCGGGCGAGCAAGAGGTTCACCCGCGCGATGAGCTCGCGCACGAAGATGGGCTTGGTGAGGTAGTCCTCGATGCCGAGCTCGAGCCCGCGAATCTTGTCTTCGATCGAGCGTTGACTGGTGAGGAACACCACGGGAATGGCCGAGTGCTCCGGGTGCTCCTTCATCTTCCGCACGAGCTCGAACCCGTCGAGCCGCGGCAAGCGCGTATCGGTCAGGACCAGGTCGGGAGCGGAGACCTGGATCTTCGCGAGCGCGTCCTGACCGTCGGGCGCCGTGGTGACGATGTATCCCGCGTTCTTCAGGCTGACTTCGAGCACGCGAACACTGCGCGGGTCCGCGTCGACGAGCAGAAGATGCTTCTTTGCCACCTCAGGTCACCGCCGATCCATTTGGAGCACGCCCTGGCACATCACCCGAACCCCCGAAGCGTTTCGGCAGCAGCCCTGGGTGTCAAGCGAGAAGAACGCCTGCCCAAGCTTCGGGGATCCAGCCCCAAGACGTTTCGAAGCGCCCGCGCACCGCGCATTGCCATCACGACTCAACGCGACCACGGATCCACGAGCTCGTCACGAATGGCGGAGCGGGGCCGCTGGCGCAGGACCGGTGCGCGTGCGCTCGCCGCGGGGGCTCGCGGCGTGGTTTCGCGCCGCGGCAGCTTCCTCTCCGTCACCTTGGGTGGCGAGGCGGTCACCGCCTGCGCCGCGACGGATGCGCTCGCTTCCGGCGCCGTCGGCGCGGCGCTGGCGAGCGGTATGGAGAGTGGGGCTTCCAGGGACGACCCGATCTCGACGGCGGGGCGCGCTTCGGCGCGGCGTGCATCGGAAGCCACCGCTCCGGTTGCACGGCTCGAAAGAAAGCGAACCGCAAAGATTCCAGTGAGCGCGGTCAACGCTCCGACCGCGATCCCGATCACCCAGAGCGGGAACCGCCCGCTCATGGGAGGGCTCGGCACCGGCGACGGCGCCGACGGCAGCAACGCCGCCGGGGCCCCGTTCGGAGGCGGCTCGAGCTCGATCCGTTCGCGACTCGCGCCGCCGCCTGGCGCCGCCGCGACGAGCTCGGCGCGGCCGTTTCTCACGCGGGAGCTCGGCGCGGCGCTGCCCTCCGCGCCGTTCCGTGTCTCCTCGGCCGCTTCTCCCTCCAGCCAACGGGTCAACGCGGCGGAGAGCTCGCGCATCGACGCGTAGCGCTCGGCGCGATCTTTCGCGAGGCAGCGGACCACCACCGCGTCGAGCGCGCCGAAGGCCCCGGGCTGCCCGGTCACGGCGCTCGGCGGGCGTGGCGCCGCGTCCGCGTGCTGGGCGAGCAGCGCCGCGGACGAGTCGGCGTCGAACGGTAGCCGCCCCGTGAGCATCTCGAAGAGCACGACGCCGAGCGCATAGACGTCCGTGCGACCGTCGAGCGGCTCGCCCGCGCCTTGCTCCGGACTCATGTAGTGGGGCGTGCCGAAGACGACGCCCTCGCGCGTGATGCGCGCGCCGCCAATCGCGGTCGCGAGGCCGAAGTCCACGATTTTGATTTCGTCGCCGCGCTCGCTCGAGAGCACGTGCACGTTGTCGGGCTTCAGGTCGCGATGAACCACGCCGCGTTCGTGCGCGGCGGCGAGGCCGTCGGCGATCTGGCGCGCGATCTCGGCGGCACGCCGAGGAGGCAGCGGGCCATGGCCCCGAAGCAGCGCGCCGAGCGGAACCCCCTCGAGCAGCTCCATCACGAAATACGGCCGTCCGCTCGGCAGCGCGCCGAAATCCGAGATCCGCACGATGCGCGGATGGGCGACGCTCGCCGCCATGCGCGCCTCGCGGAGAAATCGGTGTCCTACATCGCGATCGAGCGCGAGGTCGGCGCGCAGCGCCTTGAGCGCGAAGCTCTTCCCGAGTCGTACGTGGCGCGCGCGGTAAACGGTCCCCATCCCGCCCTCGCCAATCCTCGCGTCGATCTCGTAGCGCTCGTCGACGAGCTTTCCGAGCAACGGGTCTTCGCTCGGATCCCAGCGCGCTGCGCTGACGAGCGCTTCACCGTCGAAGGGACAGAAGCGCCCTTCGGCGGCGAAGACTTGACCGCACTTTCGGCAGCGCGTCCGCGCCGTCGCGGGTCGCGCCGGATCCACGTCACGCTGTTGCGGCTCGAGCTCGCGAACGATTCGTTCCACGCGTT
>Ga0079224_100001445_pt1 | contig 27311 bp, 32 predicted proteins | sample Stecom2015_FD_80414 | JGI IMG/M metagenome (GOLD analysis project Ga0079224, IMG submission 80414) | Agricultural soil microbial communities from Utah to study Nitrogen management - Steer compost 2015 | ecosystem: Environmental > Terrestrial > Soil > Agricultural land | place: USA: Utah... | reverse complement strand
ACTTCGGCGCCGGTGCGGTCGCCCTCCTGATGTGCATCCTGATCTACGGCCTGAAGCCGTCGAAGTTCCGCAACGGCTTGTTCGCCTTGATGCTGCCCAGCATGTTCACGGCGGCCGGTGGCATCTTCGACACGCTCACGGGCCTGATCAGCAACCTGACCGGAACGGTGGTCGCCTGATGGCTGTGGATCTGGTCAAGCCCGACCCGGGCGACGAGGGCAAGGGCGTGGCGGACGACGTCGAGCTGGTGGACGACGAGGGCGTGGCGGCGGAGCAGCCGTCACGCCCTCGGGCGTGGTGGGGCCAGATCATCGAGTCCCTGGAGAGCCAGGCGGACGCCCCCCGGGCGTCCGGCCGTGCCGTCACCCGCCCGGACCTGTCTGCGTATCACGCGTTCGACCGCGCCGGCCTGGTCGCCGTACGGGCGGGGTCGGTGATCATCCTCCGCGCGACCTGGACCCTGACACGTCGAGGCTGGGTGCTGGTCATCGGCCGGGTGCGAAGGGGGAAGGGCGTGAAGTCGGCCCCGAAGGCGGCGGCCGGTGGTGACGCCGAGCGCTCCGCGAAGCCGAAGCGGCGCGGCGGGAAGTCTCCGGCGAAGAAGTCGTCGGGGGGTAAGAAGGCGCCCGCGAAGTCCGGGACCAGCACCGGTGACCTCGTGATCGGCGGTGCGGTGCTCATCGGCATGGGCGGCATGTTCCTGGTCAACACGGCGGTCCCGGCCGTGGGGAAGCTGGCGGCGGGAGTGGGGAACTGGGTGATCGACCACCCGCTGGACCTGATCCGAGGGGCGAGCGGATTGGTGATCATCTTCGTGGTGATCGCCTGGGTTGTGGGAGCGGCCGCCGGGGCTCACGAAGATCGCGGAGAGGAAGATCGCGAAGAGAGTGCGGACGGGGGAGTCGCGGAGTCGGAGCCCTTTGAAGATCACGAACAGGATCAGGGGAGTGGGGAAGCGGAACCCGATCCGTCCGGTGGGGAAGTGGCGGAAGCGTCCCCCGAAGAGGCCGCTGCGGCGGAGCGAATCAGGGTCTACGCGTGGGTGCGCGAGAGCATCAGAACGCGGGGGAACGGCACCGCTGTGCACCTCCGTGAACTGGCCCTGGAAAGCGTGCCCGAGGGGGGTGACGTGCGGTCCGAAATCGGCCGCGTGAGGGCCCTTCTGGCGGCCCACCAGATCCCCGTCCGGGACGGCGTGAAGGCCCCCGCATCGGACAAGGACGGGGCCACCCGTAACCGGCCCGGTGTGCACTCCGCAGACCTTCCCCAGACCTTCACTCCCCTGCCGGCCCAGGGCTCGAACCTGGTCCGCCTACTACCGGTAGGTCAGCCCTCTGACCTGCAATAACTACCCGCCGCCTACCGCCCGCCTACCGTTTCGGTAGGCGGGCTACCTGCTCTCCAGAGCAGGTTCTAGGCTCGACTCGCGTATTCAGCAGCCGCCCTGCGGGTGGCCTGTGAGAGGAGGACGTCCCCGTGGCGTACTGGAGGTGCGGCGCCTGTCGAACCCGCTTCCCGATCGGCCCGGAGGGGGAAGCGGCTGCACGCGAGGCCCACCGCCATCAGGCTCACTTCGGGGGTGTCCCTGACGGTGAGGACGGACCCGAGGAGACGGGTGGTCAGCCGATCACGGGCCGTCAGGTTCTGTACGGTCTGGTCGCGCTGGCCGTCCTCACGGTCCTGGCTCGCTCGTGCGACTTCCAGTTCATAGGCTGAGCAGGGTCCGGCACAAACGAAACCGGCCCGGCAGACGTACGTCTGCCGGGCCGGTTGCGTGGTGATCAGGTTCAGGCGCCGACCAGCTGAGATTCCCGCTTCAGTACGCCGTCGAGGAAGAACAGCCACTCGCGGTGGGTGTAGACGTGCGGTTCCCCCGCAGTGCCCTCGCGGTCGCTGAGCACCGCCGCATCCGAAGTGATGTCGACCGAGATCCGGGACGCGTCAGCCGGCACCAAGCCGCGCAGGTGGTCCAGGAAGACGGCCCACGTCGACTCGGGGTAGACGTGAGCGGGCCTGGACACGTCCTTACTGTCGCGCACCGCGACCTGGCCGCCGGTGAGGAAGGCGACCTCAACGCATCCTTGGGCGCTCTCGGAGAGAGACGCCTTCCGCCACCGCGCGTTGCTGAGGTCAGGGGTCGTGGTCATTTCATCTCCTTCAGCACGGTCTGCATGAACCGCACCGACTCGGCTTCATCGAGCGCCATGCCGCGCAGGCGACTGTGGGACTGGTCAAACCGCCGGGTGTCCTTGGCCTTCTGGAGGTACAAGTTCCCGCCGGGGCTGTCCACGTAGACCACTGCGGGCTCCGTGGGGTCGGGAAAGTCGAGGATGGTGAAGGCGCCGGTGAGCGCCGTGTGGGCCCCCTTGCTGTACGGGAGGACCTGCACCGTGATGTTCGGTACCTGCTCGGCCTGAGTGATGAGGTGCTGCAGCTGCTCGCGCTGGCACTCGATCCCGCCGACCTGGCGCCACAGGCAGGCTTCGTCAAGGACCACGACCAGGTCCAAGGGCGCCTCGCGAGTGAGTACCTGCTGACGCTGCATGTGGAACGTGAGCAGGGTCTCGATCTCCCCCGCCGGCGCCGAGGGGCTGGTGCCGCGGAGAACCGCGCGAGCGTAGTCCTCGGTACGGAGGAGGCTATGGACGGCGCCGAGGGCGAAGACCCGTAGCGCGGCGGCTTCGGCCTCCAGCGCGATGTACGTGTCCAGGTTGGGCGGCAGCTCGAAGTTCGTCCACCACGATGCTTCCGGCGAGGCACTGTGCATGGTCAGCAGGTGCTCGCGGGTCTCGGCCGGGGCGTCGTACGCCTCCAGGAGCCCTTTCAGCTCGATCAGCTGGACGTCCCGCTTGCCGTTCTCGATGCGGCTGATCGTGGAGTCCGACCGACCGATTGCCTTTCCTGCCTCTTCGATCGTCAGTCCAGAAGTTTCACGCAGCGCCTGAAGCTCGCGCCCTATCTGGCGTCGCTTGACCATCGGCCCTTGCGCTCGCGCCATACCGGCCCCTCCCCTCAGTCTCCGCCTGCGTACACGGCTCCATCCTGCCGCACGGCGGGGCTGAGGAGTAATCGGTCCGTCCACTGCTGGCCCTCCGCCCGTCAGAAACTTCCGTGAATCTTCCCGTTGAAGTTGCACAGAGAATCTTCTGGGGTCCATCCTAGGGTGACGGGCTCATTACGGCTGGTGATCTACATCCAGCCGGTCGCGGCGCGTGAACGCGTGGAGCGCAGCGACTCGCCGAGCCGGGAGGGAAGCCCCGGATGAAGAACGAGACAGTTCAGCAGGCGGCAGCACCGATCCCAGATGGTGAACGCGGCTCCGCCGCCGAGACGGTGATCTGCCGCCGCTTCGAGATTTCCGACGTGAGTGTGTCCGTCTTACGCGTACTCCAGGGCGCTTCCTGCCTGTGCTGCCAGAAGTCGGACGGCGAACTGCAGTCCGCCGGACGCGCGTGCACGGTCAGCCCGGGCGGCGAAACGCTCTGGTGGGAGGTCAAGGCCCACGGCCCGTGCCTCCGGGCTGCGGGAGGCCTTCTGTGACTCCGATGCTGCCGGACGAGCCGGCCCAACTCCACCAGTACGCCTTCGATGGTGACACCCAGGCGCCCGCCCAAGCCCGCGACCACGTACGCGAGGCCCTGTGGTCCTGGAAGGTTCCAGAGGACGCCGTGGAAACAGCCGTTCTGCTGGTCTCCGAGCTCACGACCAACGCGGTGAAGCACACGCAGTCGCCCCGCATCGAGCTGGAACTCCTTCGCCGCCAGGGCGAGGTCGAGATGGCGGTCCAGGACAACGGGCCTCGCCCGGCCAAGACGCTCCGGACGATCCTCACGCAGGCCGGGGACACATGGGACGAGAACGGCCGCGGGCTCAGCATCGTGCAACGGCTGGCCAGCCGGTGGGGTGCAGCCGAAGCCGGGACCGGCCTGAGGGTCTGGGCCGCGATCGACACGAAGGACGACATCCGGTGACCGGCGCGATTGTTCGCACCTCTGTGCACCAGGTGCCACCCACCACAGCCACCGCACCGGATCGGCGAGTGTGCCGTCCGGCGCGGGCCCAGGGCGCCCGATCGGCGCCCCCCGTGCCGCCCCTGGCTGGGCAGACCCCCCGTAGCCCGGGCCGGGGGCGGCACGCCTACGAGATAGGGAGCTTCTGATGCACCCGACACTCACCGTGCCCGTCAGAAGGGCCCAGACGGACGCAGAGACGCTGATCCGGCTGGCGGCGGCCCTGCGGAAGATGCGCACGCTCTCCGAGGTGCTGGACGACATTGGTGACGCACTCGACCCCCAGCCGCCAGCAGCGGCCGAGGTCAAGGACATCCACGAGCGTCTGCGCGGTGACCTGGAGCGGCTGGCCGCCATCGCCACGGTGGCGGAGGCCAAGGACCCCGAAGTGCTGAGGCTGACCGCCCGCGCCGTCGAGCTGCAGGCCGCGGAGCTGCCGGAGGACCACCGCGGCCAGCTCGCTCACCTGCGCAGGCAGGGCGCCGTCGCCAACGACCTCCTGGAACGGCTCACGGCGACGCGCACGATCAAGCAGGTCGCGTGAGCACGAGCCGCTGTGCCGACTTCACCTTGGGGAACGCCGCATGACGAACCTTCCTACCAGCAGCCTGCTGGATGCAGAAGCTGAGCCGGGCTACGACCCGGCGGTGCCGCAGAGCGCGCGGAACCTGGTGGACTTCCATCTGCGTCAGCTTGGTCTGGGCGAACAGTACGTCCGTACTCCTTCAGGGCTGGCGCGCGTGCTGCCTGACGGAATCGGCTGGTGCCGCGCACAGACACTTACCGAAGCCGCATGGCCCCTCGGCGCCGACCTCTGTGTTCTCGTGGACTGGTTCCCCGATGCCGCATTACGTCGCGATCCACGGACAGGTCATGTTCCGCCGGGAGCTGAGGAGCACTGGCGCGAGCGGCTTGCCATGACCGCTGACGCCCTCGAATCCCTGGGCTATGTGGTAGAGCGCAACGGCCCTCAACGCTCTCCGCGCACGCATTGGGCTGCCGAACTTCTGGTGTATCGGATGTCCCCCGGATTGGCCCCTGTTCGGATGCCTCCCGAGGCATGGGAGGGTGTGGAGCCGATTCCGCCTCATTACGGGCGTCCCTCCTGGCATCCCGACCCTGACCCGTGCAGTGTGGTTGAGCGAGCCCTGCGGAAGGCAGGCGTTCGAGCATGGTCGTCGAGCGCCGGCGTGTGCGTCGTGCGTTCCATCACTCAGACCGTATGGCCTCCGGACGCCGATATCTGCGCGTGGGTGTGCTGGAGCCCAGCCAAGGAGTTCAGGCGTTCGCGGGAGAACGGAACGGTGCCGCCTGGTGCCCAGGAGCACTGGGCACACCAGATCGAGCGCGTGAAAACGGCCCTGGAGCAGGCAGGCTACGAGGTACGCAGCCGCCTTCGCCCCTGGAACCCAAGGGCCGAGGACTATGCGGATTTCGTCGTCTACCGCTCGCGCCGATCCGTGCTCGCGGGGATGCCGACATGACCACCACATCCCTCCAGCAGTTCCATTGGAACGGTCTGCACGTCCCCTTCATCGCGCCGTGGAGCGAAGAGAAGCCGCTCCCGTACAAGGTGATCAGGCGGGTTCGGCCGGATGGCGCGGAAGGCATCCACTACGCCGACGAGGTCAGCAGCGCCGACCGCAGGGACGGCAACCTCTGGGTACGGTGGCCGGCCCTGCGGGGGAGGGGTACACCCCGCCTGGCCGACATCCACCCTCTGCGCCAGCGACAGGCCATGTCGCACATGCTGTGCATGGTCTGTGCCACCTCCACGTTCAACGATGAGTTCCGCCAGTGGGGCGGGAAGCACTTGTTCATCGGGCGCGCGGTCGACGGGCAACCGATCCGCGACGGCGAGAGGACCGACACACCTCCCGTATGCCTGCCGTGCGCCGTCGAGGCCGCTGAGGCTTGCCCGCATCTGGTCAAGGGACACACCGCCGCCCTGGTGGAGCGGACAGAGCCCTGGGGGGTTGCCGGGATCGTCTACGACCCTCGGACTCTTCGGCCGATCCCGACCAAGAGCAAGAACGGCCTCACCGAAGTCGCGTTCGAAGACCCCGTGCTCCGGTGGACTCTCGCCGCCCGCGACGTCGTGACTCTGCACGGCTGCACCCCCGTGAACCTGGCCGACCTCGCGACGCCGAGCGTCGCGGCCTAGACCCCGCCCGGCGACCCGGTGCCTCGCGCCCGAGTCGTCGGGCGGTCAACGCCGGCGGGCCACAGCGTCTGCCGCCCTACCAACCGGACCACCGAGAGAGCGAACCGCCATGCCTGACTTCCCGTACCTGCGCCGCATCCGTGTGAAGCGCCCCCCGCGCCAGGACTTCGAGCCGCGCACCCTCATGGACATGCTTCTGGATCAGGAACGGGGCCAGGGCGAGAACCGCGCGGTGCAGGTCTCAGCGGTGTCCGTCTCGTTCCTCGGCTTCCGGGCGCAGTCGCACGGCAGGACGGGATTCGCCGCCCTGAGGCACATGCGCCGTGATCATCCGGTGCTGGTCCGCTGCCTGTGCACCTATCTGGGCGTCATGTGGTCGGTGACCGCGGTCGTAGCCGCTCTGAATCTGCTCTGAGACGGGGGCACCGGATCGGTGCCGCACCATCCGGCGCGGCACCGATCTCTCCGCCGTCCGTCATCCGACGACCTGACCCCGATCACCACGTGACCGTAGAGAGAGGGCTTTTCCGTGTTGGACACTGAGGGGACGGACTCCGTCAACCTGCCGGGACAACGTGCAGCGCAGGGACCGCCGATGATCGGCCGGGCAGACGCGGAGGCGCTGGCGGGTGAGCCCGCGCAGTGGGAGCAGGTGGCTTCACGCGCGGCCGTCTGGCGCGTGTCGGGTCCGCGCGGACTGTGGGCCTTGAAGATCGGCACCGGCGAAGGCGCCGCCGCCGTCGCACGCGAGGCAGCCGTCCTTCAACAGACGCACTCCCTGGTGCCCGGCCTGTCGTACGGCGGACGGGCGAAGGCGGGCCGCGGCGCCGGCTCCGCATGGCTCATCACGCCGTGGCTCGAAGGCGCCTCCACGTGGAACCGGTTCGAGGGCGTACGACAGCGGCGCGAAGACGGCCGGGCCTCGGCCCTCGCCGCCGCGGTGGACACGTGCCTGGCTGTGAGTGCTCTGCACGCGGCCGGGTGGGTGCACGGTGACCTTCAGCCGCACCACACCGTGCACACGGCGGCAGCGGTTCGACTCATCGACTGTGCATGGGCATCGAGCCCAAGCCTGCCGCCGTCGCACGGCTACCTCGGCGGACTGCTGCACCTGATGTCACCGGAGCTGATGCACCGCATCGAGTCGCGGGTCCGGCCGGTGACCACCGACCCGTCGGATGAGGTGTACGCCCTCGCGGCCGGCCTGTGGTGGGCGGCGACCGGGACCTGGCACCGCGACTACGCCGCTATGGGCGTCGACCCTGCGAGGTTCACGCCGACCGAGCTCCGGCGGCTGCTGCTTCGCAACCGTGTCCCGCACGGCCGCATCACGCACTGGCCCGCGCTCGAAGAGGTCCTGCAGTACGCGCTCACCCGGCCCTCGGCCGACCGGCCCACCGCCGAGCAGCTGGGGCAGTGGCTCCGCCAGATCAACCCCCAGTAGCTCACGGCTGCACGACAGCAAAGCCCCGGAATGCGGCAAGCGCCGTTACTCCGGGGCTTAGCTGTGCTGTTGTCATGTGCCCTTGTCCTGGTCACGGCGGGACTGGCGAGGATGCCCTACGGCATCCCGGGTACGCGGTCCGCAGAAGCGGAATCGAATCTGCGTGACTGACCGAAAGCCGCATCTGTGTTCAAGACACGGTAGACCGAGCTAATCGGACTCGCGCTTTCGTCGCCATGCGTTCTGTGGGTTTGTCGACAAAGGTCTATCTCTTCTTCGTCTTCTTGTATGGGGCACTGTTCCTGACGGTGTGTTCGTCGGTATTGAAAAGCACTTGCAGTACCGGAACCCATCTGTCAGGGAGAGCCTGCCGCCCCCGCTCGACATCGCAATAGGTGCTGACAGCGACCTTCAGGGCCTGCGCGACTTGGGTCTGGGTGAAGCCCAGGAGCCGTCGCAGCACCCTCAACGTCCACTCGGCATCTATGAGTTCGACAAGGTCAAGGGGGGAGACGTCGAGACGCCTGGCCAGCCGGGGAAGGTACCGTGGACCTGGTCGCTGGTTCTTCGCCTCCCACATCGCGACTGTGCTGCGAGAGCATCCCACCTCTTTTGCCAATACCTGTTGGGGGATTCCACGGGCCTGCCGCAACTCCGCGACAAGCCATCCCCGCAGACGCCATCCGTCTGCCCCCGTGCGCATGGCGCCGCACTCTACCCGCCCCGATACGAAATTTTTTGACGATCAGTAGTCAACGGCGTACTGTCCAGAAACATTCGGGCCTATCGCGGGGAAGGTCATCAGGGGATGAGTGCGTTCAAGACGGTTGTGTGGAAGATCCTCAACCTGCCGGAGCCTCGCAAGGACACCCCGCCCCCCCAACCGGAACCCTCCCCGCAGCGGACCGCTTCGCCAGTGGGCGCACAGCAGTGGGTGGCGGCAGGCAAGCGGGTGCAGGCTGAGCGCAACGGCCACAGCAAGCCGCAGGTTGCGACCGAACCCAAGCAAACACGAACTCCGGTGACTCCCTGGGCCATCCACGAAGAAAAGAGCGGCACGAAGGCTCTCGTCACTGCGGGCCGGATCGCGCTGTGGGCGGTGGTCGCCCTGGCCGCGATCACCGGCGTCAGGTCGTGGTTCTGGCCCAACGAGCCCGCGCCCGCTCCGCCCCCGAAGGTCCAGCAGGGCCCGACGTATCCCGTACAGGACGCCCAGTCGGTCGCCGCCCGCTTCGCGTACTCCTACCTGACCTGGGACGAGGCGAAGCCGGAGGAGCGAACCAAGGCCCTGGCGCGGGACATGCCCAAGGGCATGGACACCTCCGCAGGTTGGAACGCGAAGGGGAAGCAGTCCGTACTGATCGTCCAGCCGGGCCAGGTGGACGAGCTCGGCGACAAGCGAGCGCGGGTGCACGTGGACGCGCTGGTCAGCACCCCGGGCGAGACAGGCAAGGGCAAGAAGACCCCGCCGGCCGAGCAGAAGTGGGTCGGGCTGGAGGTGCCCGTCCTCTACACCTCCGGCCGCATCGTCGTCACCGGCCAGCCCGGCATCGTGGGCATCCCCACCTCCGGCCCTTCCGTCACCGACCAGAACACGGCCGACAGTGACGTTGAGCTGTCCGCTCACACCCAGAGCACCGTGGAGACCTTCTTCACCGAGTACGCCAAGGGCGAGTCCGACACCGTGACCGCTCCGGGCGCGACCGTTCCGCCGCTGCCTGCCGGGATGACGCTGCTGGACGTTCAGAGCTGGAACGTCGACCAGGGCAAGGGGGACGACCGCACCGGTACCGCCGTCGTCCGCTGGCAGATCGGCGGCGCGGAGCTGGAGCAGACCTACCGGGTCGAGTTGACCCGGGTGGCTTCGGCCGCCGCCGAACGCTGGCAGGTGGCCGAGGTCCACGGCGGAGCGTCCTGACTCTCCGCCCGCACGAACCGAACGAGGGGATACGAGGCATGTCCAACGGCGTCAACCTTGCGTTGACCAGCGGCGCAGACCTGAAGACGTGGGTCTTCCTGATCGCCGGAAACATCTTCCTGATTGTCCTGGTAGTCCGGTCAATCGGCCACTACGCCAAGAGGGAGTGGGGCGACTTGATCGGCCACATCATCGCAGGCGTCGTGGTGGCGGGCTTCGTGTTCGCCACCGAGACCACCAAGACGATGTTCGTGGAAATCTGGAACAAGGTCGCAGGCGCGTGAGGGTCGGACACACCTACACCCGGCATTTCGATCTTGAAACGCGCCAGCACGAGATCCTTGGCATGGACCTGGGCGAAGGCCCGTCCCGCCGGATGCTCGTCACGGGCGCTGCGATCTACGCCGTGTGGACCGGCACCCTGCTGGCCGTCTTCGGGCTGCCCAGTCAGCTGACGTTCACGTTGTACTTCGCGCCTCCGGCGGTGATCACCTTCTACGGTGCCCAGCGCAGCCGGTCCAACGAACGCAGGTGGAACCTCACCCAGTGGACGCTGTGGGTGCGCTACCTGACGGTGGGGCACCGCCCGGTCATCAACGGCGGCCGCCGTGCGGCAGAACGCCACGAGTGGATGCCGCTGCGGGCTCGCCTCGGTGAACGAGCCGAGGCGTTTGTCGAGCTCCCCGGAATGGGGGTCTTCGAAAAGGCCCTGGGCAAGGACGCACCCCGGCCGACCGCCGGCCGCAGCGTTCCATTCGACACCAAGACCCGGTTGTACGGGCCGGACGTGGTCTACCGCGCCCGAAAGCGTGCCAGCGGCAGGAAGTAACAGAGGGGTACGGGGATGAAGATCGCGAAGGCAGTAGGGCGCTTCCTCGGAGTCGCGGGCGACCGGTCGGCGCCGCCGCCGCGCTACGTGGCTCTGGCGGACGGAGTCCTGGTGACGGAGACTCACGCGGAAGCGTGGTACGTCCTGTCCAGCAGCAACACCGACCTGATGCCCGAGAGCGCGCGGGACACCGAGCACGACCAGGCGTCCAGTGCACTCGCGCGCATCCTCGCCGGGCACGAGTGCCACCTGCGGATCTTGTGGAGCCCCCTCAACGCGGAGGACTACCGCGTCGAGGCAGGGGAGCTATTCACCGCCGGCGACTTCCAGTCGTGGGCGGACGTGCGGGTCGAGCGGCTGAACGATCTCGCCCTGTCCAGCCGCCAGTTGCTGCTGGGAGTCCGTATCCAGGAGCGATCCGGCCAGGCCCAGGCCCGCGGCCGAAGCGGTCTGCAGGACGCCCTCGGCATCAAGTCGACGGGCATCCCCCAGCGTGAACTGGCCCGACTCGACGCGCTCGCGCGACGGCTCGGCCGACAGCTGGAGACCACACCGTGGAAGGCCAAGCCCGCGCCGGTCGAGGTCCTGGCCTGGATGATCGCCCGCGAACAGCACCGGGTCACCGCCCTGCCCAGCCCCAACTCCGCAGGGGTGATCACCGGTGCGAAGCTGGCCGCGCTCACCCGCGGCCGCGTAGTCCCCTACCCGGACCACGTACGCGTGATCGACGCGCACGGAGAAGTCGCGTCCTGGACCAGCGTCCTGACGATGGACAGCTTTCCGGAAGAGATGGAGAGCCCCGGCCCGGGGGAGTGGCTGCGGACCGTCAGCGAGATCACGTACGTCCCCGAGTACGACGAGGAGGGCGTCGACCCCGACGTCCAGATTCTCCCCGTCAACCCGGAGCCCAGCGTCCGCTTCAAGGTGCTGCACCGCCGCGACGCACTGAAGATCACCGAGGAAACCCGGCGCCTGGCCAAGGAACAGGGAGACTCAGCGGCCCGGCACTCCGCCCAGACACCCGCGGCCGACATCATCGAGACCGAAGAGACCATGACCCAACTCGCGCGAGACATGAAGCGCGAGGACGTCACCCTGATGGAGGACCACCCCCGGCTGGTCGTCTCCAGCGACGTATCCCTGGACGACCTGCGGTCGAAGATCGACGCCGTGGTCACCCACTACGGCGGACTCGGCATCGAGGTGTCCGTCGCCAGCGAGGAGCAGAAGGAACTCTGGCTGGAGACGCTGCCCGGTGACAAGGTCCGTGTCCCCGACCTCAACCACATCCGTACCGTCGGCGCCTTCGCCGGATCGTGGTTCTGGGGCGGCGCCAGCGTCGGAGACGACACCGGTCCAGTGATCGGCTACCTCACCGGTTCGACCCCCGGCCTGGTCCGCAACGACCTGACCGGCGGCAGCCAGCGGGGCGACGCAACCACCACGGCCTTCATCGGCAGGTCGGGACGAGGCAAGACGACCGCGATGATGATGTCCCTGCTGGACTCGGCATTCCGCGGCAGCTTCGTGCTGGCGCTCGACTTCAAGGGCGACATGGGCGGCCTGGTCGCCGCCGGCCGTCGTTACGGCCTGAACGCGCACCTGGTCGAGACGGGAAGCCAGTACGCAGGTGTCGCAGACCTCTTCACCCTGCTGACCGGCGAGAGCGCCGAGCGGGCCCAGACCGAAGTCCCCGCACAGCTGGGCATCGCCCTGCCTCAGCACCTGCGGATGCGCGGTGCCGAGACGCCGATCCAGTCGGCCGTCAACGAGGTGATCGCCGCCGGTGACCCCCAGGTGTGGAAGGTCATCGAGCACCTGCGGCACTCCACCGACGACCTGGCCAAGGAGACCGGCGAGGCCCTGTACGAGCTCGCGCAGACGGGACTCGGCGCCCCGTTCATGGGCAAGCCGTCCGGCAGCGCGTTCATGCGGCCCGAGCCCGGCATCTGGGTCGTACAGATCCCCGGAATCTCGCTCCCCGGCCCGGACGACGACCGCGAGGACTGGTCCGTGCACCAGAGGCTCAGCGTGGCTCTGGTCCACTCGATGCTGGCCTTCGGTATCTCGATGGCCGGCCGCAAGGACCTGCGTGGCCTGCGCAAGGCGATCGCCGTCCCCGAGGTGCACGTCCTGACCGCGACCCGCGAGGGAAGTTCCTTCCTCCAGTACATCGCAAGGGTCGGCAGGGCGCTGCAGACGGCTCTCGTCATCGACACCCAGGACCCGGAGTCGCTGGCGAAGCTGACCGGCCTGATCGAGCAGATCACCACCATGTTCGGTTTCCAGCTCACCAGCGCCGAGCAGCAAGACGCGCTTGCCGCCCTGCTCGACCTGCCGGTGGGAGCCCACACGCGAGCCCTGATCCAGGCCATCGGCGTGGACTACGACCAAGAGATCCGGCACGGCCACGCGATCATGCGCGACCGGCGGGTCCAGTCCGCCACCGTTCAGTTCGATGTGCCGTCCGTGGAGCTGCTGGAGCTGCTGAGCACGACGCCGAAGGTCGACACCGGCGGCGCCGGTGAGACCAGCCTGACCAAGGAACCGCAGGGGGTAGGGGTATGAAGCGCGCCGTGACCGCCGCCGTGGCGGCGGCTGTACTCGTCGCCGGGTGCTCATCGAAGGACGAAGGCGAGAAGGGAAAGACCAGCGGAGGCAGTACCGCCGACGCCACCAAGGCCGTCGTGCTGGTCGCCCAGAAGTATCAGACCGCCGTCAACGATCAGAACTGGGCCACGGCGTGCGGACTCCGCACCGAGCGATACCGGCACGGCTCCGTCAAGGAGTGCGTCGCCAACAACCAGCCGGAGACCAAGAGCCCGGAGCCGACGCCGACCGAAAGCGACGAGTTCCCGCCGCTGCGACGAGCTGACGGTTCCATCGTCCCCGGAAAGTCGACGCCGAGCGCCAGCGGACCCGACCGTGCGAAGACGGGAAAGGTCAAGGCCAGCGCACCAGAGGACGTTCCGGCGATCGGTGACCACCCGGCCGGCATGGGTGTGCTGGTCGAGTACACCGTCACCTGGCCCGACTCCACCACCACCACGCGCAGGGCCCTCCGTGTCGTGCAGCAGGGAGACGCATGGCTGGTCGACCAGGCCGAGGACATCGCCGAGTCGGACGAGGCCCACGGCGATCCGGTCCGTGACGCGCTGACGAGGGGATGACGCCGTGACCAGCCTTGAACGCAAGACCTACCGGTTCAGCGTGCTGAAGCTGCTGATCCGACTGCAGAACTTCCGCCTGCCCCGCAAGCGGAACATCCTGATCCCGATCCTCGGTGTCTACGTCACGCTGCTGGTGACCGCGCAGTCGGCGTGGGCGAAGGACTACACCCCGGTCGGCGTTGGCGACCTGCTCCCTTCGGTGTCAATTCCCTACACCAAGGGGCAGGGCACCCTCTACGAGGAGTACGGCAACCCGCTGCTCTACACGGTCACCGACGACTACGGCATGTGGGACGTCATGGACCCGATGCTGGAGATCCCGGCGATCATCTGCATGGGGCTCACCGCGGTAGTCGGCTCCGCCGCGGTCACCATCGTGCAGTGGATCTTCAACGTCACCACGATCCCGCCGCTGGAGAGCGCCATCACCTCTTCGGTGGGCGGCGCCGCCAAGACGCTCACCGAGACGCTGCTGCCGTCCGCGATGGTGATCGGCGCGCTGGTCGCGTGGGCCAACCACCGCAAGGCCAGCGGATCGAGCCTGTCACAGCTGGGCTGGGTGGCGGTGTCCACGATCTTTTCGATCTCCCTGCTGACCTCGCCTCAGACGTGGGTCAACGGCATCGACTCCGTCCGCAACGTCGGCTCCAGCGTGGCCATGAACGCCACCAGCGCCGGCCTGGGGGACGGCACCAAGGAGCCCATCGACCTCGGCCACAAGACCACGTACGGCGACAACGAGCGCGACAACATGCTGCGGAAGTCCTCCGACGCGGTTTGGCGGACCTATGTCGTCACGCCGTGGTGCGTAGTGCAGTTCGGCAGCCTGGAGGTCTGCAAGGAGAAGGGGAAGGAGTTCCTGGACCAGGGGCTCGACAAGGAGAAGCGCAAGGAGTACATGGCCGACAAGGTCGGCGGTGACGATGTCGGCGGCGCCACGAACGACTGGGTCGACGGGCACAACCCGGTTGGCCGCATGATGGTCGCGATCCCCGCTCTGATCTGCGTCGTGCTGTTCGCGGCTCTGGTCCTGATGTTGGCGTTCGCCAGTCTGGCGTCACTGATCGGCGCCCTCATGATGCTGCTGTCCGGAGTGATCTTCGCCTGCCTGTGGATCATCCCGGGCCGCCCGAGGATGTGGGGCACCCGCTGGTTCGACTTCCTCCTGGGCTACACCCTGCAGAGCGGCATCGCGACGATGACCCTCGGCGGGGTCCTGGTCGTGACCACCGCATCCACGAAGATGATGGGCGAATACGGCTACGCGGCTGCCGCCGGCATCTCCATCGCCACCGCGGTCGTCGCCTTCAAGTTCCGGGGCGTCCTGGAGTCGATCGTCGGAGTCACTGGCCTGACCAGCCCGGCCGCCGCCGTCGGCGGACTGCTGGCCGCTCGCGCGGCGGGCAAGGCCGGATGGGGCATGACCAAGGCACTCGGCCGCGGGCTCGGGGCCATGCGGCTTCCGCCTCTGCCCCGGCTTCCCCGCCGCAGCCCTGGCGGCGGCGGAGGCACCAGCGGCAACCCGACTCCGCAGCTTCCGGGCGGCGGTACCCCCGGAGCCCTCTCCGGTGCCAGGCGCCCCATGCCGCCGCTGCCCTCCGGGCAGAGCGCAGGCGCCGCACTGCCGGACAGCAGCAGCCGCAAGGAAGTCGGTCCCCTCACCAGCCGCCCCGAACTGCCTTCGTCCACTGCGCCGGCCCGCGGCCGGTCCGTGGCCGACGGCCCGGCCAAGGCCGTCCCCGGTACCCGCCGTCCGGCGGAAGTTGGGGGCTCGGTTCCCCGCCAGGCTCTGCCCGCCGGAAGCGCCTCCGCTCAGGCGGCCACCCAACCCGCTGCGGGTAACGCGAACCGCCCCGCGACGGGAGCGGCCAGCCGTCCGTCCCCGACGCTCCGTACTGAGAACGGCGGCGCCACCTACACCTTCCGCCAGGGCCCGAGGACTGGCACCTCGGCACCGAAGGTCATCCCGCACAAGGTGATCCGCTCGACTCCCGTCCGGCCCGGCGGGTCCACCGGTCCGAACCCGAGCCGGCCGGAGGCCCGTACCCGTGTCCGCCCCCGCGGTCGCGGTCGCGGCCTGGCTGTGCCGACCACGACGCGCCGCAATGGGGGGAACTAGATGGCCAGGGACGACGACAAGCGCCCGCGCACTCCGGCCGAGTTCCGGGAGCTGCTGCGGGAGGTGTATGAGCCTCCCGAGGTCGAGGAGGAGGAGGGCAAGCGCCGTCACCGGCGCCGTGCCCGCCGCCAAGCACGCCGCGAGGCGAAGCAGAACCGCAAGGCCACGGTCAGGCAGGTGCTGGAGGAGGAGAGGGCCAAGGAGCCCATGCACCCAGCCGGTGCCGCCGTGGTCATCATCCTGGTCCTGGCCATAGGGTTCGGCGCCACGAAGTGGATTCTCGGAGACGAGAAGCCGCAGGACACCGTCAGCGTCGCCCCGAGCCCCACCGCTACCGATCCGGCCGCCGGAGGCAGCGCAACGGTCAGCTCCACCCCGAGCGCATCAGCCTCGCCCTCCGCCTCCCTGCCGCCGGTAGACCTGAGTTCGCCTGAGAAGACCGCGGAGGGCTGGGCCCGGGTCTACATGACCCGGAACCCGCCGGTCGACAGGGAGCACGAGACCGTGGTCGAGCGGGCGGCGCCCTGGATGACTGAGGCCCTGACGCGGAACCTCGCGGGCAACCAGGACCGCTGGTGGAACAACCTGGTCTCCAACGGCGGTGTGTCGACCGTGACCACGGTCGACGTCGGTAAGGCTGATGCGGAGCTGGGGACCGACACCCCGTTGAGGGCCTGGCGGGAGGTCACGGTCAAGGCAGCCATCGAGGGCTACAAGACGTACGACAAGACCTACGTCTTCCAGGCGGAGATGACGCGCGACGGCGACCAGTGGCGCGTGTCGAGGGTGATGGGGGTCTGACGTGAACTCGCGCCAGGCCGCCATGTTGGCCACGGGGGTGGCGCGTCGCGGAGCGGCACTGAAACTCGCCGTACCGGCGTCCCTCCTGTTCTTCGCCTTCCTGATAGGACTCGGGATTGTCGGCGGAATCTCCGGCAGCTCCCAGGCGTCCGCCGCGTCCTGCGGCGGCGCCGGACTGCCCGATGCCCAGTACGAGAGCGACGACCAAAACGACGGAGGCGGCACAGACAGCACCGACGGGCTTCACGCCAAGCAGATCGAGAACGCCAAGATCATCGACTCGGAGGCGATCAAGGCGAAGCTGCCCGGCCGAGCGACCCTGATTGCCCTGATGACAGGGCTTCAGGAGTCGACTCTCTTGAACTTGGACCATGGCGACAAAGACAGCGTGGGTGTCTTCCAGCAGCGTCCGAGCACCGGGTGGGGCACCAAGGAACAGATCATGGACGTCCACTATGCGGCCAGGATGTTCTTCCTCGGCGGGGACGGCGGTGATCCCCCTGGCCTGACCGACATAGAGGGCTGGGAGCGCATGGAGCTGGGGAAGGCCGCCCAGAAGGTTCAGCGGTCGGCACACCCGACGCTGTACTCCGGGCAGGAGTCCGAAGCCCGCCGAATCGCCAAGGAAGCCGGGATCAACCTCACCCGCGCCGGCCAAGCCACGAGTACCCAGCCGACCGCGCCGTCCGACGCCGGGACACCGACCGGCGAGAGGCCCACCGAGCGGTGCGAGGACGAAGGCGACCAGCAGGACACCCCCGCCAAGCCCGGCACCGCGTTCCACGACGGCAACGCAAGCTGGCCCGCCGAGGTGAAGAACCCCCGGTCCACCGCGGACGCCGTGGCCTGGGCACGTCGCGAGGCGGACAGCGGGTCTTTGGAGTGGTACCGCAAGTGCCTCGCCTTCACCGCCATCGCATACGGATGGAACTACTCCGGAACCACCTACGCGATCGACCACTACTGGGAAATGCCCTCCCGGATGCGGCACAACCGAGATCGCAACCCCCCGGTCGGCGCCCTCATGTACTGGAGCACGGACAGCCGTGCCGGACACGTCGCCATCTACGTCGGCAACGGTGAGATCGCCAGCAACGACATCCGCGAGCCCGGCCGGATCTCGATCGTCCCAGCCACGGATATTGAGTCGAAATGGGGTGCTACGTACCAGGGTTGGGCGCCCCCGTACTTCCCCAAGGGCGGATAACACGTGGCATGTCAGTGCCTTTTGAGATGATCTAGAACAGAGCAAAGGAGACGGGTTGTGGCAGAGCGGGTGATCCTGGTTGACGACCTGGACGAGGAGACCAGCGAAGGCGTTGAGCGGATCGAGTTCACGTGGCGAGGCACGGACTACGAGGTCGACCTGAGCCCGGAGCACATGGCGGAGTACGACGAAGCTCTCGCCCCGCTGCTGAAGGTGGCCAGGGCCAAGCAGGGAGCCGGCCGCAAGGGAGGCCGGAGGACAGCCAAGCCCAAGGCCGAGGCGGCGGCTGAGACCAAGAAGGTCCGTGACTGGGCCAAGGCGAACGGGCACGAGGTGCCCGAGCGTGGTCCCGTCCCGAAGGACGTGCGGGAAGCCTACGCGCGGGCACAGACCGAGCCGGAGAAGACCGTCCCGCCGCAGATGCAGCAGGAGACCGCCGTCGGAACCGCGACCCAGAACCCCTATGCCGGTCGCTGACTCGAAGAGGGCTCGCCAGACCTCTGTGTTCTGGCGGCCCGTGAAGGACGAGCCGGAGAAGGCCCTGCTCGAACAGGGGGCCTGCTACGTCTGGCTCAAGCTCACCACGGGAGAGCTGTCCGCCGCCGCGACCGACGAGTCCGCGGACGGCCTCCCGTGGGCCGTAGCAGCGGGTTGGACGCTCCGCTGGCCCATCGCCCCGCTACCAGCGGACGGGGCCAACAAACTGTTGGACGAGATCACCCCCCACGCTCAACGCTTGATCGACGCCACCAGCACCGAACTACCCGACCAGAAACGGCCCGGGACGGTTCTGTACTACGGCGCCGGGCCCGCGCTCGACGCCATCCAGAGACGCTGTGCCGCCACGTGGACCGACCCGGACCGGCTGCACACGGACAAGCAGTAAGGAAAACGTCGATGCCTGCTGTGACTGACCATGACGCCGTCCCCCTGACGCCCGTTTACACCATCGTGATCAGCGAGAACGATGAGGCCAGCGTCGACGGGCATCCAGTGGACAAGCTCCCCGGGCAAGACGCCCGCGCTGCCGCCCTCGCGAACATCCAAGAGCGGGCGGCCCGGCTCGACCGCCCGGTCCGCGTCACAGCGAAGGAGCCGGACGGCAGCAGCTGGCCGTTGATCGTGGACTACGACGGCGAAGTGACCCCGCTCGATCACCCGCACCCGGCGCCGCCAACGCCGCCCGCAGCACGGCCAGCACCTGAGCAGCCTCAAGCCCCCGCCGCCCCCGTGCACCTGCCCCCGCCCACCGGCGAACCGGTCATCCCCGGCCCCGCACGCGCCGCCGGCGACGTCGACTGGATGGCACCCCTGCCCCCCGAGTACCAGGAGATGCTGGACGCGGTGAAGGCAGCTGACCAAGCGGGCAACCTGGCGGCCGCCGAGGTCGCCGCACAGGATCTCGAAGACGCCCTGGAGGACGCGTTCGGGCCCGCGCACCCCTACACCGTGAACGTGGTCGCGGTCCGCGCCAGCTTCGCCGTACGCCGAGCAGCGTGGGTGATCGGCCTGGAACTGCACATGCGGGCCGCCTGGCTCAGGCACGACCAACAGGCACCCCGCGAGGAGACGTTGAGGCTGGCCCGCAACGCACACTTCTGCTGGAAGCACCTGGTCGCACCCTCCCGGAAGCACCCCGGGACACACAACCAGGCGGAGGCCCAGCGGCGGGTCCAAGACCTCCTTCGCATGCTCCGGCATGTCGGCGTCGAGCCGATCATCATCACCACGACCGAGGAATGGGCGGCGAAGCTGCTGCCCGTCGCTTCCTGACGCACCACCACAGGACGGGGGGACACAGTGGCGACTCGCGTGGGAGCCGGCCAGTCGGCCCAGCACGAGTACGAACGGCGCCGTCGGGCCTGGCGGACCGCCGCGCGGAGGCGGTTCCTCATCGGCTTGCCCGTCGTGCTCGCTCTCGCCGGGGTGCTGGAGTGGTGGATCGGCTGGCACGGCGTCGGCATCCCGCTGTTCGGCCACATCGCTGCGGTCGCCGTGGTCGTCGCGTGGTGCGGGACGTTCACCACCCCCCAGCACGTGCGCGCTTGGCGGTCCGGCGCCGACGGCGAACGCCGGACCGCTCGAATGCTCGCGCCGCTGGCCCGTCGCGGCGCCGTCATCCTCCACGACCGGGCCCTCGGCCCGGTCGCGAATCTGGACCACCTCGCGATCGGGCACTGGGGGATCGCCTGCATCAACACGAAGAACTGGCAAGCACGTGGGGCGAGAGTCGCCGTCAGCCCCGACGGCAGAACCCTGTGGTACGGCGCCCACGCTCAGAACCGCGAGGTGGCCAAGGCCCGTGGAGAGGCACGGCAGGCCGCCGCAGCCCTGCGGCGGCCGCTGGACGGACTGCCGGTCGACGTACGCCCGATCATCGCCGTTCACGGTGCTCCAGTCGGCCGCCGCGGCATCGCTGTCTTCGACGGCGTAGTGGTGATCGAGGCCCGGCGTCTTCGCAGCTACCTGCGCAAACAGCGTCGAGTCCTCTCGCCGGCCGAGATCGCCCAGGTCGGACAGGCAGCCGACCAGGCCCTCCCTCCGAAGCAATAGCCAGCCGATTCGCCCAGCAACCGAACACATTGTGCCAATGATTCGGTGATATTCCCGGGTCATTGGCACAGGGCTTTCCGGGGCGGTTTAATAGAGGTATGGCTGCAACTTTGCGTGTCACCATCCACATGTCCGAAGACCTTGCGACGCGGATCACCAGCACAGCGCGATCGTACCGGCTGGCTGAGAAGACTTGGCGACAGCTTTCTCTGGCAAGCGCGAGAGACCCCCGCGAGCGTAAGAGGATTCGAGTAGAAGCCAAATTGCGCCGCAAATCAGAGTGGCCGACGGAAGACCACCTTGTCGAAGCCTGCCTTCGCGGCCGCATGGCGCAGCCGGACCTTGCCCGGGACTGGCCCCCGCTGACCCCGGAGGAGAGGGCTGAGCTGGAGCTGCCCGGCATGTGGCCCGGATCGGAGCGGCCGGACGAGGACTTCGGGACACCCCTCACGGTCACGCTCGACTACGACCTGGTCTGGCAGGCACGGACGGCCGCATGGCGGATCAGTAAGCCCTGGATCGAGGAGATCCTGAGCCGGGGGCTGGGCAACCTGCGAGGGCTCACCGAAGAACGGCGCGACGAGCGGGCCGCCCTCGGCGCCCACGTCCTCACCTTTGGCGCCATCGTCCGGCAGGGAATCCAGGAGCATTGGCCCACCAAATCGCGAAAGGCTTTTGACCAATAACGTTATTTAGACTCCCTATAACGTGCTCACTTTCCCTGTCGACCTTCTTCTTGATTGCTAGTTCTGCTTGCCTAGGTGTATGTCCTGCTGCTATTCATTGCCTATCGCGGGTCCGTGGATCGAGGAAGAGATGGGGTTTCTTGGATGTCTGAAGAGGTAGGGGTCATGACGGAAAAGGCCCGGCCGAAAGTGGTCAATGGAACGCAGTTGGCGGGTGAACTGGGCATTGAGCCGTGGATGGTCACCCGGGCGCTGGAGCTGGGGATCATCCCGCCCCGCGACAAGTCCAAGGGGTGGTCGCGCGAGGCAGCCGACGCCCTCGCCCTGCGGGTCGAGGAGATCCGCGAGGGCATCGCGGCCCGCGAAGGTTTCGGGGCCCGCCGCACGGCCGAGCTGCTGGCCGAGCTGACCGGACTCGCAGTCGAGGCCGCCGACGTGCCGCCCCTGGCCGAGAAGACGAAGTTGCGCGTCGTGGGGGAGTTCAAAGGCTGGGATCTCTACTCGGTACGCGATGCGCGAGCCCTCGCGGAGTCCGAGGAGGCCAAGGCGCTGATGTCCGAGCTGATCGCGGCCCGGCAGGAGGCGAAGGCCCGCAGCGAAGCCGAGTGGAACGCGTGGGTGGAGGTGAGCCTGCCGCCCGACGAGGCAGCCAGCCGCTTGGGCTGGAAGGTGGCCGAGCTGAAGCAGGTTGCCCAGGACGGGCGGATCAGCGCGGGGAAGGGCGGCCGGTTCGCCGTCGAGGACCTGGACGTGCTCGCCGCGGACGAGGAGCTGTGCGAGAGGGTGGCGGGGGACCGGCTGATCCGGGCGGATGAGGCAGCCGGCCTGCTGGAGATCCGATACCCCACCGACTGGCAGCACGTGGTGGCGGCAGGCTGGATCGCCCCGGCGACCTACACGGAGGCCCGGGTCGGGCAGCGGCGGTGGATCGAGGTACCGCTGTTCCGTACCCGCGACGTCGAGAGCCTGCGCGACCTGCCGGGCGTGCCCTGGGAGGAGGTCCGCGCCGTGCGGGCCGGAGAGCCGAGCCCGCTGCGGGAGTACACGGGCCGGGTGACCACCCGCGCCGAGGCGATCCACGCCTTCGCCGCCGCCCTCTCAGACCGGCACCAGGTCGAGGTGTGGGCATACCACGACGACCGCACCGGCGCGTGGGAACTGGACTGGGACCGTGACGACCAGGGCGGACCGACGCGCGAACAGGTCGCCGCCGAGCTCCGCGCCGACCCGCAGGCCGCCCGCTACCGCGCGGACATCACGGTGGGCGGCACCCGGTGGGGCCAGCGTGCCCGTCAGGCACGCGAGATCATGACGCCGGACACAGCGGTGCTGCTGTGCACCAGGTCCTCCGGGACGCCGACCAACGACACCGAGACGACCGAGATCATCGAGATCGCCGTCATCGACGCCTCCACCGGCAAGGTGCTGCTGGACCGCCGGGTGAAGCCCTCCGTCCCGCTGGGGGACCGGTACGCCGGCGGACTCTCCGACGAGGACTTGGCGGACGCCTCCCCATGGGAGCGCGTACTGGTCCGGGTGCGGGACGTGACCCGCGGACGCCTGATCGTCCCGGGCCGACCGGGAGAGGACCAGAAGCTGATCACGGCCGACACCGAGCGCGCGGGCAAGCGGCCCATGCACCTCGCCGCCGACGACTCATGGGTGCTGCAGAAGGGGGACAACCCCTTCACCCCGGTCGCAGGTCTGCCCGCGAGGAAGGGGTGCACGTACCTCCGCGAGGAGCTGGTGCGGCGGTCACGCGGCCGCGGCCGCGCACACCTCCCCGAGGCCCGCCAGGAGGGAACCCGCTGATGGCCGAGATCCGCGTCATGGGCGCGAGCGCCGAGGAGCAGGAGCAGGTCACGGACCTGATCAGGAAGGCCCTCGCCGCGTACCCGGTGCCGGTCGCCGTGGACGAACCGCGCCGCCTGCAGAACCGGCGGTCCGAGCCGGGCACCCCCGCGTACCGAATCGTCTTCACCGTCATCCCCGCTCCGGCGCCAGCCGCCGGGCCAGAGCACACCGTGCGCGTCGACCGGGAGGCTAGCCCCGCCCGCCGCGGCGGCGGGCGTCCGATGAGCGGGCGCCGGAACCGCCCCGCCCTTCCTCCGGGCAAGAGCGGGTAGCCGACCGGGACTGTCCGTCGTATCCCGCGCGGGCCCTCGCCGTCGCTAGTCTGGAGGCGAGGGCCCGGCGACCGTCCGGAGCCCGTGCGACGGGAAGGCGGTGACCATGCGCGAGGCGGCGAATCCTGGCGAGGGGGAGTGGACCCCGGACGCCATCGCTCACGCTCTGACACCGGACCAGCGGATGGAGTTCATGCGTCAGCTGAACCTCACCCCGTTCAGCGAGCTGGAAGCCCTCGGCACCCGGTGGCGGAAGCTCATCGAGGACCTGCGGGCCGGAGCCGCGAAGGCCCCCGAGATCATGGCCTACCAGCGTGAGCACGGCGGCGCTCTGCCGCCGCAGTACACGGACGTCACCGAGCTGATCACCGAGCGGCGGGTCGCGTGAACTTCAGGCTCTATATGGACCCCACGCAGCACGAGGTCTACAGGAGCCTGCCCGAGCGGGCCCGCGACCGCCTGGCCCGCTTTCTGCTCGACTCACTCACCGACCCCATCGCCGCGACCGAGCCGTACGGCGACGTCGATGACGGCGTGGTGCGGCTGTGGGCCGCCGGGGACCTGGCGGTCGTGCTGATGGTCGGAGCCGAGACCAAGACCGTCACGGTGCTGAGCATCGCGTACGCCGGCCTGGGCTGAGGGCGGGCGCACCGCAGCGGGGAACCGCCCTGCTCACCGTGTCCGCAGGCCAACAGCGAAGTTGTCCAGGCATGACACAGCGATGGATGACGATGGCCGCCGTGGTGACCGCCGCCCTCGGAACGATGCTCGCACCGGCGGCTGAGGCGGCGCCTGCTCCGGCCGCCGCAGTGCACGCCACCACGGCGAAGCCCTGTACCAGCAAGTGGCAGGCGAAGCAGAGGATTGCAGTGCGCCGCCCCGGCCCCCATGACGGCCCTGTGGCGACCATGCAGTCACCGATCCACTACCACCTGCGCAAGGGGCAGGTCGTGACGTCCTGCTACGTCGCCGTGGCGCGAACCGAGAGCGGTCCGGCGTACGAGGCGTGCGGAGGTGAAGGGCACCTGTGGAGGATCGTCCCCGGCGGACAGGTACCCCAGACCTGCCTGAAGCGCGTCTGAGCAGCGACGAAGGGCGCTTTCCCCCTCACCTCAGAGGGTGGAGGGAAAGCGCCCTTCGGTGTCTTCAAGACCCTTCCGCGGGCGGGGACGATCAACGACCCCGAAGACACCGCTCGGCCGAGCGTGGAAGTCGATGCGGAGAGACCTCCAACCAGGAGAACGAGCAAAGCCCAGCGCCGACACGGGGGAATCGGCGCTGGGCTGATAGGTGCAACTGTGCCACGTCCTGCCCCATGACGACCGGCAAACCGTATGATCTGCCGTTCTTTCGCCCTCAGCCACAGAACGGCACCTCCGAAGTCCTGCAGACGAAGACCGGCGGGCGGAGGTACCTAGCCGTGCGGCCCCCCAGGGCCGTGCGGCGGCACCCCCGCCGGCATCAGCCACGCTTCCCTTCGTTGTGAACGTCACGGCGCCCAGACACCCGAGACGCAGCTCCGATGATGCTGTCCACCGGGGCGACCGCCGACAACGGCGCCGCACGCGAAGCGAGCCCAGCCCCGCCGGTGGCAATCGACACGGACGGCCCCGCACCTCGCGCAACGCGAGATGCGGGGCCGTCGCTGACGCTCGGGACTAGCCGGCCCAGCCGGGAGGCTCCGGGCTCCACTCGGGCAAGTCCCGGTCGTCTGCACCTGATGCTGAACCGGCGGGCGGGTCCAGGAACGCCGTCGCCTCCAGGAAGCGGCGTCCGGCGTCGTCGTGCGGGTGGCGCTGAAGGAGATCGTCGCGCACTACCCGCGCGGCAGCGATGACGTCGTACGCGGCTACGCGGTGCAGCTCGATGTCGCCAGGAGAAACGCCCCGCTTCGCCGCGAGCGCGTCAACGACTGCCTTCCGGTGGCCCCAAGCGGCCTGAGCCTCCCGGTACTGGGGGCTTTGCTCGCCGTGCTGTCGGGCACGTGTGAGCAGGGTGGCGTGTTGCCGGACGTCCTCGCGGATGCGTTCGGCCACTGCACCGGGGGAGTCGGGCAGTTCAGCATGTTCCTTCACGGGATCAACCCCTCGCCGGTCGGTCGGCCATCTCGCGTACACGCGCCAGGAGGAAACGACAGTCCTCCACGGCCTGGTGCGGTCCTCCGAGTTTCTGGGGACGGTAGCGCCCGCGCTTGACCGACCACAGGCCCTTCCACACGGCGTACGGCTCCATCGCGTCGTGCCACCGGCACCCGCTCAGCCACCGTGCAGCCGCCTCCGCAGACCCGTGATGGCGCCTCAGTTCCCGTTCGAGGCATTCCCTGTCGAAGGGCATGTTGTAGGCGACGCACGTCCGCCCGTGCAGGGCCTCGGTCAGGGCTGGCAGCAGCTCCCCGAAGGTAGGGGCACCAGCGACCTTCTCCGGTGTGATGTTGTGGACGGCGACGGCGCCCGGCTCGATCTCGGCGCGCGGGTCGAGGTAGGCGTCGAAGAGTACGGCACCGTCCCGGTCGGTGGCCGCGATCTGGACGGCCCACGGCTCGTTGAGGCCGGTGGTTTCCACGTCGACGGCCGTCAGGGATTCGTCCTCCAGGAGCCGCCGGGCCCAGTCCGAGACCTGCGCCCGCTCGCGCGGCCACGATCGCGGCCTACGCAGGGCCCGCACCGCGTCATCCAGGGCACCGTGCCGCTCGGTTGTCCCCCCGAGCCGCCACCCGGTCGTCCCGAGGACCTGGTCCGAGTAGAGCATCCCGAGGAAGTCGTCCCCGTCGTATACCGCGAAGTCGTGCCGGTCTGTGTCAGCCGGCCGTACGAACCGAGCCGCCCGGCCGTCGATTTCCCGGGCGAAGAGGTCATCGAGCAGAGCGGGTTCGGCCGTCACTGGTCCCCCTCTTCGTCCTGGACCGGAAGGCCCTGGTCGTCCACGATGAGCGACTGGCCGGGGATCGGTGCGTCTTCGTCCACGGTGCTGCTGACCTGGTCACGACCGTGGCCGTCCGCTGCCGGGGAGGACGACTTGCCCCCCTTGCTGCCGGCGGGGGACTTCGCCTGTCGTTCCAGACGCCGGAGTTGGGTCTCCAGAGCCTTGCGGGCCTTCTCCGTCCGTTCGGCCGCCGCCGCCTGGGCCTTGCCGAATTCCTGGCTCTGCCTGAGTTCATCGAGCAACCGGTCGCGGTCGGCGTTGTGCCGCTTGATCAGCTCATCGCGTTCCTCGTTGTGCTGCCGGATCAGGTTGTTGCGGTCGGTCAGGTGCTCTTGGATCAGGTCCTTCCGCTCCCGCTTGGCCTCCGCGACCTGAGCCGTCGCCGCGTCCGCTGTCGCCTTGTGCTGGGCGGTCTCCGCCTGGAGCTTTTCGACGCGCTCCCGGGCAGTCCGTTCGATGGTCTCGACGTCCTTCCGGGCGGCGGCGATCTGGCCCTCCGCCTCCTTCCGGGCGGCAGCGACCTTGTCCTCAGCGTCCTTCTCGACCCGGGCCCGGTGTTCCTCAATCTGCTTGCTGGCCGCGGCCTTGGCCGCTTCGATCTGCTTGTTCGTCTCGATGGTGACCCGCTCGATCTCCGCACGGGCGGCTTCCTCAGCGGCCTGCGCCCGCGCATCGGCAGCGGTGACCCGTTCCTCGGCCTCCCGCTCGGCAGCCTGCTGGGCCCGCGAGGCGTGAAGCGCGAGGAGGAACATCAGGGCAGCGGTCGACTCGGCCTGTTCGCGAAGGCCGTCCGCTTCGACCGCCGCCTCCTCCGCCGTCTCCTTCAGGCTTTCGAGTCGCTTCGCCTTTTGCTCGGCGGCGATCCGGGCCTCACGTTCCTCACCGAGCTTCGTCTCTGCTTCGGTGACGGCGAGTCGGGCGGCGTTCTGCGCGTTCGCGACCTGGACGCTCGTCAGCTCAGGGTCGCCCGCGGCCTCCACCGCCGCCAGGTGACCCGGCAGAGCTTCGAGCACCTGGACCAGGAGGGACCGAAGGGTGACCTCCGTGGTCTGGGCCTCTGCCACGGCGGCACTGTGGGGAAGCGCGGACAGATCGTCCGGCACCGCGTCCTGACGAACGGCGGCATCCTTGCCGTGCTTCCGCTCCCAGCGCAGGGCTTTGAGCGCGGTGTGGTCGGGATCATCGCAGTATTTCGAGGGCGGCCCGGGAGTCCCGGGCGCCTTCGCCTTCGCCGGCCGGGAACACCCGGCGGGGAACTCGCACAGTCGGACGGCGGTCTCGGTGGTGCCGTCGCTCTGGTCGTTCATCGGTGGCTTCCGTTCCCCGTCGCTCAGGCGGCGGTCGTGCGTGTGTGCAGGGCGT
>Ga0079224_100001444_pt1 | contig 27312 bp, 19 predicted proteins | sample Stecom2015_FD_80414 | JGI IMG/M metagenome (GOLD analysis project Ga0079224, IMG submission 80414) | Agricultural soil microbial communities from Utah to study Nitrogen management - Steer compost 2015 | ecosystem: Environmental > Terrestrial > Soil > Agricultural land | place: USA: Utah... | reverse complement strand
GTCCACCCAATGCTCGACGGCCTCCACGGATTGACCCTCGAGGAACAGCCGGTGCCACAGCTCCAGGTTCAGGAGGAGCCAGAGCCGGTAGTTGTGGTCGCGCTTGCCCTGTACGTGCTCGTCTACCAGGCCGTGGACGTAATCGGGCTCGAAGATCCCGGCCTCGATGAACCGGGACTGGCGCATGACCTCACGGAGCAGCGGGCTCAGCTCGCCCCGGAGCCAGTACGCGAGGGGGAACCCGAACCCCTGCTTCTTTCGGCGCACCAGTGTCGGATCGAGGTGGCGTGACGCGACGCGACGCAGGATGTACTTCAACCTGGTCCCCTTGAGCTTCAGGGAAGCAGGGATCGCCGCAGCGAACTCGACCATCCGGTGCTCCATGAACGGCGGCCGCACCTCCAGGCCGTGCGCCGTGGCCATGCGGTCGACGATGCTCAGGAGATGGTCCGGCATGCGCGTCATGAGGTCCGTGTAGAGCATCCGGTCCACCAGGTCCGGGATGCCCGGGACATCGAAGTGCTCGAGGATCTTCTGCTGGGAGTCCGGGGCGCCCAGGGCCGCGCGGGCGTTCTGGGTGAAGAGTCGGGCCTTGTCCTCCTCGGTGAAGCGGAGAAAGCTCATGCTCCGCGCGTAGCGCTCACCGTGGCTCAACAGGGAGACCTCGTTGAGCCAGCGTAGCTTCTGGGCGAAGCTCTTGTAGGCATAGCTGTCGGGAACACGCGCAATGAGGCGGCGCATGACGGTGCGCCGCAGCGCCGCGGGCAGCACGCCGTAGATGTCGGCGAGCCGGTGGCCGGCGTATCGGTCGTATCCAGCGAACAACTCGTCGCCGCCATCGCCGCTGAGGACGACCTTGACGTGCTGGGAAGCGAGCTTCGAGACGAGGTACACCCCGATGCCGAAGGGGTCCGCCGGCTCGTCCAGGTGCCAGATCATCCGGGGCACCAGCCTCACCAGATCCGGCCGGACGACCTCCTCGTGGTGGCGAGTCCCGTACTGCTCGGCGACGAGGCGTGCGTAGGGCAACTCGTTGAAGTCGTGCTCCTCCACCCCGATCGAGAAGGTGGGCACCGCGCCCTCCGAATGGCGTGCCATCAGGGCGGTGATCAGGCTGGAGTCGATGCCGCCGCTGAGAAAGCTGCCGACGGGGACGTCGCTCAGGAGGTGGTCCTTGACCGTTTCGGCGAGCTTCCGGTCCAGCCGGTCGACGAGCTCCGCTTCGGAGCCGCGCATCTTCTCCCAACTGGACAGCCGCCAGTAACGCTCGAGTCGCTCTTCGCCGTCTTCGATGACGAGGCGGTGCGCGGCGGGGAGCTTCTGCACGCCCTCGAAGAGCGTGAGCCGGTCCGGGATGAAGCGGAGCGAGATGTAGTGGTAGAGCGCCTCGAGGTCCGGCCGTGCAGGCACGAGGCCGCTGGCCAGTATGCCCTTCACCTCGGATGCGAACAGGATGGCGCCGCCCGCGCGGGCGTAGAAGAGGGGCTTTTGCCCCATGTGGTCGCGCGCCAGGAGCAGCCGCCGGTGCCGGTCGTCCCAGATCGCGAAGGCGAACATGCCCTGGAGCCTGGTGACGCAGTCGACGCCGTCCCGCTCGTAGAGCCGAAGCAGGACCTCCGTGTCGGAGCGCGTGCGGAATCGATGCCCTTCGGCCTCGAGCTCACGGCGCAGTGCCGGGAAATTGTAGATCTCGCCGTTGAAGACGATGCCGATCGTCTGGTCTTCGTTCAGCATCGGCTGGCGGCCGCGATCCACGTCGATGATGCTGAGCCGCCGATGCCCGAGTGCGGCGCGGCCGATGTGGGCGAAGCCCTCGTCGTCCGGACCCCGGTGCTGCAGCGTCGCCACCATTCGGGGCAGGGCGCGGTGCAGTGTGGCGTCTTCCGCAACGATGCCTGCGATACCGCACATGGAAACCCGTTCCCTTCGCGAGCGGGGGCTCGGCTAGTTCAGGAGGCCCTGTTCCCGGTACCATTCGCCGGTCCGCCGCAGCCCTTCCAGGAGCGGGACCCTCGGCGAGTAGCCCAGCTCCTGCTTGGCACGGCTGATGTCGAACGCACGGTTCTGTCGATACCAATCCACGCGGCGCGGAAAGATGGGGGGCGTGATCCGGAACGGCCGGCACACCGTCTCCATGACGTGCCCGGTGACGACCAGCGGCGTGATCGGGAACCGGCGAATCTTCACCGGCACACCAAGAGCCTCGCCGACCTGCCGCACGATCTCCTCGATCGGGTAGTACTCCTCGTCCGCGATCAGGTACGTGCCGCCGACACCCCGGCCATCCTCCATGCTGAGCATGAAGGCGTCCACCAGGTTGTCGATGTACAGCGGATGGTAGAACGTCTTGCCGGAGCCGAACATGGGGAAAGAGCCACGGGCGACGCGGCGGAAGATCATGAAGAACCGCTCGGGGTCCCCCGGGCCGTAGATCGCCGCAGGCCGCAGGATCACGGTCTGCATGCCTTTGGCCGCGTACTCCCTGGCCACCAACTCGCCCTCGTACTTCGTGCGTTGATAGTAGTCCGCGGGAGCGATGGGGGCGTCCTCGTTCGCGGGCGGCCGTTCCACGTTGCCGTGGACGCCGCACGTGCTGCAGTAGATGACCTTCGCCACGCCGTGCTCGAGCGCCGACTGGAACACGTTGCGCGTGCCCTGGACGTTGACCGCATCGTAATGCGACCGCGGGACGTTCAGCTCCCGAAACGCGGCGGCGAGGTGGTGGACCACCTCCACCCCCTTCATGCAGCGGTCGACCGTGGCTCTGTCGGTCACGGATCCAATGACGACTTCCGCCCCCGCGGCCCGGAGCCGGGCGGTGTCGAGCCCCTCCTTGTAATCGAGGGCGATGACGCTATGGCCTTCTTCGACCAGGCGAGCAACCAGCGCCGAGCCCGTGAAGCCCGTGCCGCCGGTGACCAGGACTCTCATCGCGTCTCCTTCCCGTGGACCGATTCTCGGCGCGGGCGGTCACGACGCCCCGACCGGGTCGAGCCGGACCGCCGCTCCGCAATTGGCAGTATGATGTGTCGGAAGCGCCGCATCGGGCGTGGGCCGCACGGCGGGATGCAATCGACATACCCGCCCGTGCCATTCGGCCCGAACGGACGGGCGCGGTGACCGGTTGCCTTTCCGGCACGGCCGGATCCGAACGAAACCCGTACCACGGCGCGAGGTCCGCCTGCGCCGGCAGCCTTTGCCGGGCGGCACGCCAGCAATGCGCGGGCTCCGAGATCGCGCCGGCAGCCCGTGACTCGAGCCCCGGCTGGCGGGCGAGCGCTGTGGCGCGCGCGCCACAACTGCGCTGGCGTCGCGTCGATCCGGATTCGGGCAGACGTCGGGTCGGCGTGCAACTCCGTCCGGTCGGTCGCGGTCCCGTCGGTGCAGGGTGGAGCGAGAACAAATCGCCGGGTACGCCGCGGGGCTTCTCGGGTCGCAGGGCCGGTTCCGCTGAGCGATCACCAATCACCACTCGCGTGGGTCCCCCAGGCCTTCGGAGGGAAAAGATGCGACGGGCGTCACTGATGGTCGTGCTCGCCACCGCGCTCGTGATCGGCTGGCTGGGGTTCCGCGGGGCGGGCGGCTGGTACGATGCAGGGCGCGGGGCGGACGACGCGGCCGCGGCGGCCGCGGATGCAGGCGACGGCTTTGCCCGGTTCGGCCGCGAGCGATTCGCCGTCGTGGCGAGGGGAATGCGCCTGTCGGCGGACGCGGCTGGAATCCGGGAGATCACGGATGGCGGCCGGTTGCCGCTCTGGGCGACCGGGGAGATGCGATTCCTCGCGCACGGGACGCATCCGGATCCGTTCGGCGTCGAGCTCGACGTCGTCTTCGAAGGCCCGGACGGGCGGACCATGGTCGTGCCGGGCTTCTACGATGGCGATGGGATGGGAGGAAGTGACGGGGGTGTGTGGAAAGTCCGATTCTTCCTCGATCGGCGCGGGGTCTGGACGTATCGGACGCGGGGCACCGGGGATCCCGGGCTCGATGGTCGGTCCGGCCGTATCATCGTGACCGAGGCGCTGCCACACGAGACCGGTCCCCTCGAGCTCTCTCCTTCCCGCCCCTGGTTCCGCTATCGGGCGACCGGCGAGCCCGCCTACCTGCAAGCGAAGTTCCTCGACCGGAGCTGGAACTGGGTCGATGGGCCGGACGCGTTCCGCTTCGACAACACCCATGTCTACCTGTCCGACGACATCACCGACCTGGTACGCGCCGAGATCCTTCTTGCGCAGCATGCGTACGGCAATCGCCGCATGAACGTCTATCTGGCCAACGTCGGCGACTACGGGGGCGAAAGGGTGCTTCCCTGGCCCGGCCCGGATACCGCGCCCGATTACATGCGCTTCGACCTGGCCCGAATGCACCGCTGGGACGCGTGGCTGCGCGCGGTCACGGATGCCGGCATCTACCTCCATTTCTGGTTCCTCGCGGACGACTCCAGGGAGACCCTCGGGGTGCCTTCTCCTTTGACCGAGGCAGCGTTCAAGCGCCTGATCCGCTACGCCGTTGCGCGGTGGGGAGGGTACGGCAAGGTCCTCTGGTGCCTCTCGCTCGAGTACGATGAGAACAACCCCGACCCGGCGGTCTGGAACCGGCTCGGTGAGTATCTGAAGGAGATCGATCCCTACGGGCACCCGCGCTCCATCCACGGGACCTCCCGCTTCGACTACAGCGAATCGACGTGGCACGACCACCTCATCTTCCAGCTCGGATTCGGGAAGGGACACGAGCACGTCTACCGGACGGTCCTCGAGTGGCGCGGCGACTCGCGTCTGCCTGTGTTCGCGGAGGAGTTCGCGCTGGGCACGGGCAGCCGGTCGGAGCGCCAGGAGCTGTGGGCAGCGTTCATGGCCGGTGCGACCGCCGGCACGGGGTCGTACGTGGCGCAACTGAATCGATTCGTCGGCCGCACGGGATTCTACCGGCTGGACGTGCGGAACGATCTGAGATCCGGAGGGAGCCCCGCGTACGTCCTGGCCGCGCCGGGGGAGGAGTACCTCGTCTACCTCCCCGAGGGCGGAAGCGTGCGCCTGAACATCGATGTCGGCGACCGGGCGCTCGACGTGGAGTGGTACGATCCCGCCACGGGCGTGTCGATCGACGGCGGGCGCATCACGGCTGGTGGGGAGATCGAATTCTCACCGCCGCGTGAACCGGACGCCGATTGGGTCGTGCACATCGGGGGCCCGCCACGGAGCTCCTGAACGAGCGCAGTGCCGGGGTAGCGGCTGCCGTGCGGCCTGGCGAATGGGGCCGTGGTGCCCGTGCTGTCCCGGCCGTTCCCGCCAACCGTGGCGCGGAGGCCACACTCCGCCGGCGGTCGGGGAGGCGGCGGGTGACTCGCAATGCGGGCTTCACCGCGCCCCCGGTGGCTGCCGCGGTCGGCACGCCTCTTGCTCCCTCGCCGGCGCCACATCTGCCCGGGAGTTCAACGCTGATTCACCATTTCACGATCGACGTCGAAGAGTACTTCCAGGTCTCCGCGTTCGAGGCGCACGTCCCTCGCGAGCGCTGGGATAGACTGGAGAGCCGTGTCGTCCGCAACGTCCAGGATCTGTTGGAGCTGTTGGCCGATCACGGAGCGCGAGCGACCTTCTTCGTGCTCGGCTGGGTCGCGGAACGTCACCCCGGGATGATCCGGGACATGGTGAGCGGAGGCCACGAGGTGGCCTCGCACGGCTGGGACCACATGCGGATCACGCAGCTCCGGCCGGAGCAGTTCAGGGAGGAAGCTCGGAAGACGAAGCGGGTCCTGGAGGACGTGGCCGGAACGCCCGTCGTCGGCTTCCGCGCGCCGAGCTTCTCGCTCGTGCCCGGTTGCGAGTGGGCGCTCGAGATCCTGGTCGAGGAAGGGTACCGCTACGACTCGAGCCTGTTTCCCGTGCGGCGGCCGGGATACGGCTACCCGAACGGGAAGCGGGATCCGCACTGGGTGGAGCTCCGCTCCGGGCGGTTGGCGGAGGTGCCTCCGGCCACGCTGCGGCGCTGGGGGCTCAACATGCCGGCGGCGGGCGGTGCGTACTTCCGGCTGCTCCCGTACCAGCTCGTCCGCGCGGCGTTCCTCGACTGCGAGCGGCGGGGTGTGCCGGGGACGTTCTACATCCACCCCTGGGAGCTGGATCCGGAGCAACCGCGGCTGGAGGCCCCGCCGCTGACCCGGCTCCGGCATTACGGCGGGCTGCGGCTGACGCGCCCCCGGCTCGTCCGGTTGCTCAGGGAGTTCCGCTTCGGGCGGATCATCGACACGGTGGCCGCGCTGTGAGCATGACGCAAACCGTCCACGTCGAGAGCGCGCAGTCCGCGCTGAGCATCGAGCAGTGGCAGGGGGATCCGCGCCGTTGGGACGCGTTCGTCCTGGGCGCGGAGGGCGCGACGTTCTGCCATCTCTCCGCCTGGCGCGACGTGATTGGGCGCGTGCTGGGGCACGAGTACCTCGCCGTGGCGGCGGTGGACGCGGGGGGGGACATCGTGGGCGTGCTGCCGCTCGTCCGTGTCCGGAGCCGGATCTTCGGCCACTACCTCGTCTCGATGCCGTTCCTCAACGCGGGCGGGCCGCTGGGTCCCCCCGAGGTTCGCGAGCGGCTGGTGGCGTGGGCGGTTGACGAGGCGGCGCGGTCAGGTGCGGATCTGCTGGAGGTACGTAGCCGGGACGACGTCGCGCCCGGCCTGGCCCCGTCGGACCGGAAGATCACGGTAGTGCTGCCGTTGCCTGACTCGGCCGAAGCGCTCTGGACCGGCACGTTCCGGGCGAAGCTGCGGAGCCAGATCCGGCGGGCGGAGAAGGCGGGCATGGAGGTCCGGTTCGGGCCGGAACAGGCGGAGGCGTTCTACGCGGTGTTCACGCGCAACATGCGGGACCTGGGCACGCCGGTGTTGCCGTGGCGCTTTTTCGAGGCGATCCGCGCCCGCTTCGGGGAGAGTGCACTGTTCGCTGCCGTGTACCGTGGGGACGAGCCGGTCGCGGGCGGCTGCGGCTTCGCGTTCCGGGACACGTTCGAGCTGACGTGGGCCTCCTCGCTCCGGCGTTACGCCCGCGAAGCGCCGAACATGCTCCTCTACTGGTCGCTCATGGAGCGTGCGATCGCGCAGGGCATCGGCGTGTTCGACTTCGGCCGCTGCACGCCGGGCAGCGGGACGCACCGCTTCAAGCTGCAATGGGGCGGCGTGGACCAACCGCTTCCGTGGTCGCGGTGGTCGCCGCAGGGGCTGGTTGCGCCGCCGACGCCGGACAAGCCGATCTACCAGCTTGCCGGCGCGGTGTGGCGGCGACTGCCCCTGCCGGTCACCACAGCGGTGGGTCCGATGCTGGCGCGGGTGCTGCCGTGAGCGTGCTGGCGACGCGGTGGGCGCAGCCGAGCGCGCGCGGGGAACGGGATGCGGCGCCGCCACGGCTACCGCCGTTCCGGCATCAGCCGCCGGTGCACTCGCCGGTCCCGCTGCGTGCGCTCGTTCCCGCCGCGGGCCAGCTCCTGCGGCTCGGCGCCGATCCGCGGCCCGGGCTCGCCGCGTTGCTGGAGGCGGCGTACGCGGCGGAGCGCGTGGTGCTGTGCTCGAGCGGCACGGCCGCGCTCCAGCTCGCGATCCGGATCGCGGCCGCGCATGCGAGCGAGCCGGGCCCCGTCGCGCTGCCGGCGTACACCTGCTACGACGTCGCCGCTGCGGCGATCGGGGCGGACGCGGGCTCCGGCCTGGTGTTGTTCGATGTCGAGCCGTCGGGGCTCGCGCCGGACCTCGAATCGCTGGAGCGCGTCCTGCGCGGCGGCGCGCGCGTCGTCGTCGTCTCGCCGCTGTACGGTATCCCGGCGGATTGGGACGCGGTCCAGGCGCTGTGCGATGAGCACGGCGCGGTGCTCGTCGAAGATGCGGCGCAAGGCCACGGCGCCTCGTGGCGTGGGCGGCCGGTCGGCGCGCTCGGGCGCATCAGCGTGCTGAGCTTCGGGCGGGGGAAAGGCTGGACCGGCGGCAAGGGCGGCGCGCTGCTGCTACGGGGCGCTGCTGCCGCGGCGGACGAGGAGACCGCGGCGCGGACGGGGGCGACGTCGTCGATCGGTGAAGCCGGTGTGCTGGCGGGCTCGCTGGCGCAGAAGGTCCTGGGGCGCCCGGCCGTCTACGCGCTGCCTCGCGCGTTGCCATGGCTGCACCTCGGCGAGACGCGGTACCGGCCGCCTGCGCCGCCGGCGTCGATGACACGGGTGGCGGCAGCGCTCGTGTGTGCATCGAGGGATGAAGCGGACCGTGAGGCGGACAGGCGGCGCGGGAACGGGCAGTTCTTCCGCGAGCGCCTTGCCGGGCTGGCGGGTGTCAGGATTCCGGTGCCGCCGGCCGACGCGCGTCCCGGCTACCTGCGCTTCCCCGTGCTCGTCCGGGGCGGTGCGGCGGCGCTCGGGCCGTCCGCGACGGTCCGGCGTTTCGGGGTGGAGGGCGGGTATCCGCGTCCGCTCTCGGAGCTGGACCCCGTCCGGGCGCGGCTGGCCGGCAAGGCCATCCGCTTGACGGGCGCCGAGCTCCTTGCGCGGGAACTCGTGACGTTGCCCACCGGCTCGCTGCTGAGCGAGCCGGAGAGGCACGCTCTTGTGGACCTCTTCCGGTGTTCGCAGCCGTGACGGGCCAGGATCGGGACCCACGGTTCCATGCGGCGACGGCGTCGAGAGCCGAGCGCGACGCGGGTGCGCGGCCCGCGCTGTCCGTCGTCGTGCCGGTTTACAACGAGGAGGAGAACGTCCGGCCGCTGGTCTCCGCCGTCCGCGATGCGCTGGCGCACACCGAGTCGTGGGAGCTCCTGCTGGTGGACGATGGCAGCACGGACGCGACAGTCGCGGTGGCAGAGGAGCTCGCCGAGAGGGATCGCCGGATCCGGGTGTTGAAGCTCGCGCGGAACTACGGCCAGACCGCCGCGATGCAGGCGGGCTTCGACCACGCCCGCGGCGCCGTGGTGGTGACCATGGACGGCGACCTCCAGAACGATCCGGCGGACATCCCGCGGCTGGTTGCGCGGCTCGAGGAAGGGTTCGACCTCGTGGCGGGCTACCGCGAGCGGCGGCAGGACAAGGTGATCACGCGCAAGATTCCCTCGTGGGTAGCGAACCGCTTGATCGGCCGGGTCACGGGGATCCCGATTCGGGACAACGGCTGCTCGCTGAAGGCGTATCGCCGTGAGCTCCTGGACCGGCTGCACCTGTACGCGGACCTCCATCGGTTCATCCCCGCGGTCGCCGCGGCGACCGCGGGTGCGCGGATCACGGAGATCCCGGTCCGGCATCATCCGCGGCTGCATGGCCGGAGCAAGTACGGCCTGTCCCGAACCGTGAAGGTCATGCTGGACCTGATGACGGTCAAGACGATCCAGGAGGTCCGCGAGCGGCCGCTCCAGCTCTTCGGTGTCGGCGCGCTGGGGGCGTGCCTGTGCGGCATCGCGTTCGCGATCGCGGCGGTGATCGCGTACGCGAGCTTCGTTGCGCGGAAGGCGCAGTCGCTCGTGTTTCCGGGCGTGTCGCTCCTCTGGTTCGGGCTGGCGTTCTACCTGCTGATGCTGGGCCTGATCGCGGAGGCGGCGCTGAGAGAGGAACTACCGAGAAGGCGCGGGACCATGCCGGTCGTGCGCGAGGTCGGGGGCCCATGAGCGGTGTCGGCGTCGAGGTCTCGAGAGCCGCAGTCGCGGCATCGGCAGAGCGAGGCGACTCGCCGGTCTCCGTGTCGGTGATCGTGCCGGTGATCGAGCGGCCTGAGTCGCTGACGGACCTCTACCGCGAGTTCTCCGCGCCGCTGCGGGCGGCCGGGCGCTCGTTCGAGTTCCTGTTCGCCTGCGAGCCGTGGGCGTATCCGCTCACCGGGCCGGTCATCGACCTGGCGCGGGCGGGTGAGCCCGTTCGCGTCCTGGAGGTGGCGCTCAGCGCCGGGGAGACAACGCTGCTGAAGGCGGCGGCGGCTCACGCGAGGGCGGAGGTCGTGGTGACCCTCCCGGCGTACCGGCGCGTGGAGGCGGAGGCCCTGCTGACGTTGATCGAGCGGGTCGAGCAGGGTGCGGACATCGTGCTCGCCCGCCGCTGGCCGCGGCGCGATTCGTGGATCAACCGCCTCCAGAGCCGCCTCCTGCACGCGCTCATCGGCCGGGTTGCGGGCGCCGAGCTGCACGACATCGCCTGCGGCGTGCGTGCCATGCGCCGGCGTGTGCTGCTGGATCTTCCGGTCTACGGTGACCTGGCGCGGTTCCTCCCACTGTTCGCGATGCGGGAGGGCTACGAAGTCCTGGAGGTCAACGCGCCCCAGCACGGGGCGGACGTCCAGACCCGGATCTACGGCCCCGGGATCTACCTGCGGCGTCTGCTCGACGTGCTCGGGCTGTTCTTCCTGCTCCGGTTCACCGACAAACCGCTGCGCTTCTTCGGCCTGATCGGCAGCGGGTTCCTGCTGGGTGGCGCAGCCGTGCTGCTCACGCTCTTCATCCAGCGTGTCGGCGGCCAGGGCATCGCCGACCGGCCGTTCCTCCTCCTGGGCGTGCTGCTGGTCGTCCTGGGCGTCCAGGCGATCGCGCTCGGGTTGATCGGCGAGATCGTGGTGTACCTGCACGCGCCGTCACGGCGGCCGTACCGGCTCGCGCGGACATCACGCAATCCACCCCCGGAACGATAACAGGCAGCCGGGTGCCGTCTGTGGGAGAACCACCCGTTATGCCAGGGTCCGTACAGGCCGTTGAAACGCGGGCCGGGACGGCCTCTGCGCGGGTCCCGCCGCCAGGCGCGCAGGCCTCGGCAAAGGCATCCGGTTGGTTGTTCGGGCTCCCGTGGGACATCCGGGAAATCGGCGGCGTGAGTCAGGCCGTACAGAACCTGATGAAGGTCGCCCGGCGCACCGGCCAGGCAGCGCCCGTCCTCCTCGTTCCCGACTACGAAGCGGTGCGGCCCGTCGTGTCGCGCAGCGGCCGGACGGCCGTGGTTCGCGCCCGCATCATCTCGCCGCACCCGGACCCGGTGTCGCTGCGCAGCATCGCCGCCATTGCAGTACGCGGCCCTGCCTCGTTCTGGCGACTCTGCGGGCTCCTGCGGCGCCTTCGGCCCGCGGCCGTGAACGTCCAGTATCCCGGCCTCTGGTGCCTGACTCTGCTGTGCGCGCTGCGCATCGCCCGTCCGTCGGCACGCATGGTCCTCTCGTTCCAGGGCAGCGACGTGCACGCGATCGAGACGGCCTCGCCGCTCGCCCGTTTGTGGTGGCGCGTGCTCCTGCGGTGGGCCGACAGCGTCACGTGCTGCTCGGAGAACCTCCGCTCGCGCCTGATCGCGGCGTCCGGCTGCTCGCCCGACCGCGTCGTGGCCGTGCACAACGGCATCGATGTCGAGCACCTCGAGCGCGGCTTGCGGGACGGGCGCGTTCCGCCGGCCATCGCGGGCCGGCGATTCCTCCTGAACGCGGCCACGTTCGAGCACAAGAAGGGGCAGGATGTCCTCGTGCGTGCGTTCGCCGGCGTACGGCGCCGCCATCCCGACCTGGAGCTGGTGCTCGCCGGCCGCCGCGGGCCCACGCTTCCCGAGCTGCGGGAGCTCGTCGCCGAGCTCGGGCTCCAGGATGCCGTGCACTTCGCGGTCGACCTTCCGCACGCCGACACGCTCGCGACCTTCCGCGAAGCCGAGGCCTTCGTGCTGAGCTCGCGGCAGGAGCCGTTCGGGATCGTCCTGCTCGAAGCGTCTTACCTCGGGACGCCGATCGTGGCGACGGCGGTCGGCGGGGTTCCCGAGGTCGTCGAGCACGAGACGTCGGCCCTGCTCGTGCCGTCCGAGGACGTTGGCGCCCTGGAAGACGCGATCCTGCGTCTGCTCGACGACGCTCCGCTGCGCACGCGGCTCGCGGCGAACGCGCGGCGCATCGCGCTGCAACGCTTCACGTGGGAAGCAGCCTTCGAGCGTTATCGCGAGCTCACCCTGTCACGGTAGGACGAGGCGGCGCCCAGGGAGGCGCCGACGGCGGAGGATTTCCCTTCGCGTGAATGCTCACCGCGCGACCTGCGCCTCGAGCTTCCGCCCACCACGCAGGGACTCCAGCAGGTCGCGCAGCTCGGCGAGGACGGACAGCCTCGATCCGAGGACGAGCGCGGTGTAGCTCACGACGCCGAGTGCGACCAGCGAGGCGAGCCTCGCGACGGGAGGCCAGGCCGCGGGGAGCAGCGTCCCGGCACCCCAGACGATGACGGCCATGAGTGAGGCGCAGACGAGCGGGCCCAGGACCGAGCGTGCGACCTCCGAAAAGCGCAGGTCGATGAGCCGGCCGGCGATCGCGATGCACGGGTAGCACGTCAGCACGTTCGCCAGGAGGTAGTAGAAGGCGACGGCCTGCGCGGTCCCGTGCAGGACCCCGACCACGATGCCGAGGATCAACGTCCCGGATCCGCCGATCCCCCACCAGAACATCCAGTCCGTCCTCCCCTGCGACGTGTAGATCCAGCCCGTGGGACTGCACATGGACTGGATGACGCCGACGATGCAGAGGATGCGAAGCAGCGGCGCGACCGCGGCCCACTGTTCTCCGAGCAACGTCAGGACGAACGGCTCCGCGACGACCAGGAGCCCGAGCATCATCGGGAAGGCGATCAGCCCGATCATGGGCATGGCGCGCAGGTAGATGCTCTTGACGCGAGCCCTGTCCTGCTGGATGGAGGACAGCGCGGGGAACATGACGGTGCCGAGCACGGAGATCACTTCGCTGATGGGCAGCAGCATCAGCGTGTACGCCCGGCTGTAGACGCCGAGGGAGAACGATCCCAGGTACTTGCCGATCAGCAGGTTGTCGGCGTTGCGCGCCCAGTAGTTCACGAACCCGAACCCGACCAGGCTGCTGCTGTAGCCGAGCAGCTCGCGGACGGCGGAAACCGAGAACTGCAATCTCGGTCGCCAGCCGGCGAGGGTGAGGGCGAGCAGGCTCGTCGCCGTGGCGGAGACGAGTCCCTGCGCGACGATGGCCCACGGGCCGAACCCCATGTAGGCGAGCAGGATCGCCACGCTCCCGGCGACCAGCGCCGCGGTGACGTTGAGCACGGCGATGCGGTTGAAGGACATGCTCCTGCGGAGGAGCGCCAGCGGCACGATGCTCGATGCGCTCAGCGCGAAGTTCAGCCCGACCGCCTGCGTGATCCGCTCGAGGGCCGGCGCATTGTAGAATCGGGCGACGTAGGGCGCGCCGATCCAGAACAGCGCCGCGATCGCCACACCCGCCAGGATGTTGACCCAGAAGATGCTGACCGAGTGGATCGGGCGGAGGTCGGGCCGATACACCAGGGCGGAGCCGAACCCGAACTCGCCGAACAGCGCCGCGAATCCCAGGAAGACGGCGACCATGCCGACGAGGCCGAAGTCCTCCGGCACGAGCAGGCGGGCGAGGATGACGGACAGCGTGAACTGGATCACCTGCTGGATCACGCGGGCGGCGGTGCTCCAGGCGATCCCAGCGACGGCGCGCTGCTTCAAGGACATGACGAGCTGCCCGCCTCCGCGGTCTCTACGATGAGGGGATGGGAGTGATGCCGGCGGGACAGGCGATGTCGGCGTGTGTGGGGTTCCGCCAGCGGAACGCGGCCAGCCGCAGTCCCGCGGGAAGCGGAACGACCTCGGTGTGGTTCCGGAGGTAGTCGGTGGTTGCCGGGGGGACGGACCAGGTCTGGTCGAGATGCTTGTCTTCGACGAGGACGAGGCCGCTCGGGCTGCACTCGATCAAGCGCGCCACGGACTCCGGCTGACGGATGACCGGCCGCTTCATCTTCTCCGAGATCGAGAAATCCGGCCGCATGGTGAACGCGCTCCCGAGCTCGTTCGCGGACAGGATCACGTCGAGGCGGCCGAAGTAGTAGAGGGCCTTGAGGTCCGAAGACGACACGATCAGGGCCGAGCTGTCCGCAACGCTCCGCAGGGCCTCCGCCGCGGCAGCCCAATCGGGCTCGCCGCGGTACAGGATCGGCGCGGTCCAGTCCGCATCGTCGACGGTGAGCATCTTGGCCGTGAGGCGATAGGCGCTGTTGATTGCGACCAGGTAGCCGGTCGTGAGCGCGAGGGCCATGGCCGCCGCGGGCCTGGCGAGCCTGCCGCCGTGGACCGGCCACGTGCTGCGGCGGCACGCGGTCATCACTTGGCGGCCGATCCAGCGCAGCGCTGCCGCTCCCGCGATGCCCGAGAATGCAAACAGGAACGGCGTCGCATAGAAGACGAACCGGGGGTTCTTCCAGGCTGCGAGCGAGTGGATCGAGAAGGCCACCAGGAACACCGTGCCGGCGAACGCCGTGAACCTCGGCCGGTGGTAGACGGCGGCGAGGAACACGATGGGCAGCAGCGACCACAGCGCGGGATACCAGTCGAGCTGCATGCGGAGGTAGTAGAGCGGGTCGTCCACCGACCCGCCTGCCCACGCGTCGGCGTACCTGAACGCGCCGATATAGAGGGGCAGCAAGCGGGCGGCGACGAAGGCGGCCGGCACGGACAGGAGCAGCAGCGCGGGCAACCACCACCGCCAGCGCGCCCCGACCACCGCGATGACCTCGCGGCGGATGAGCAGCAGGCAGCCGCCCAGCGCGACGCCCGCAACACCGACCACGGTCGTCACCTGGAGGTGGTAGGCCAGCCCGAATGCAGCGAGCGCGCCGAGCGCCAGGCCGATGCGGCGGCGTGGAGAAGCGGGCCGCGTGCAGAGGCTGAAGACCGCGATCGCGCCCAGCAGGAAGAGCAGGGCGTGGATGGTGTAGAAGCGGGTGAACTGGGAGAGGAAGAGCGCGGTCGGGTCGAAGCACAGCAGGAGCGCGGCCACCCACGCCGCGGCGCGGCCGGCGACGGACCGGGTCCAGACGAAGAGGACCGCGACGAGCGCCGTGCCCGCGAGGACGGCCGGCAGCCTGGCGACGACGATGCTCTCGCCGAGAAGCGCGAACGCCGCGGCGACGACGTACGTGAAGCCCCACGCCCGAGTGTAGATGCCGGCGTCATCGCCGATCTGGAGCGTGCCGTTTTCGAGGAGCGAGCGCGCCGCAAAGACGTGGTTCAGCTCATCGACCTGGACCGTGTGATCGAGGTGGATCAGGCGGACCAACAGCGCAACGGCCGTGAGGACCGCGACATCCCAGGAGAGCAGGGCGCGGGCCGCACGAGCGCGATGGTCGGAAGCCTGGCCGGGACGCGAGAACGCCTGGTCTCCGCGCACCTCGGTCCGGACGGTCGATGCCATTCGAGCGGGTTCCCTCTGACGATGCCATTGGCGGCGCGCCGCCGATCTGCGGGTCCGAATCCCGGGGCCGGCGACCGCCGCTCTATCTTCACTTGTGGCTGGTACGGGCGGCCCGAGAGGCAACAGCCGAGCCGGCCTGCGGGCCAGGACCGCGTCTCATCGTGCAAGGTCCGTGCACCGGCGACCCGGTCCGCGGGGTGGCGATGGGCGTTCGCCTGCGGGCACGAGCGCCGGCGGGTGACCGGCGCGTTGCTGTGGCTGATCCCGCTGCTCTGTGGCACCGACGCAACGCATTGGCCCGGCCCGCGCCGGGCGGCGGCGGTCGGCCGAGCGGCCAGCCGGGGCTCTGCCTGGTACTCACCTTGCAACCTCTTTGCAACATGCAACGCAATCTCGATCTCGCCGCGGCGCGGCTGTCCATCCTGCACGTGCTCGCCCCGAGCCATGTCGGGGGGCTCGAGCGGGTCGTCCACGCCCTGGCGATCGGGCAGCATCGAGCCGGGCACGACGTCCATGTCGCGGCCGTCGTGGACCGCGACGCGGATGACCATCCCTTCCTGCGTCCCTTGCGGGAAGCCGGAGTCGGCATCGCGCCGATCCAGCTCGGCTCGCGCGCCTACCTGCGCGAGCGGCGTGAGGTGGCGGCGATCTGCCGGGCCCGACGGCCGGCGGTGGTGCACACGCACGGGTACAGGGCGGACGTCCTGGATGCAGGGGTCGCGCGGTCGCTGGGCATCCCGGTCGTCACGACCGTGCACGGCTTCACGGGCGGCGATGCGAAGAACCGCGTGTACGAGCGCCTCCAGCGCCGTGCGTTCCGCCGCTTCGATGCGGTGGTCGCGGTATCCCGCCCCCTGGGCGAGGCTCTTGGCCGCGGAGGCGTGAGGCGGGAGCGGCTGCACGTCGTGCCGAACGCGTGGCCAGGGGATCGCCCGGTCGAAGAGCCGCAGGCGGCGCGGGAGGCGCTCGGCGTTCGGGAGGGCGTCTTCCACATCGGGTGGGTCGGCCGCCTCAGTCGCGAGAAGGCGCCGGACGTCCTGCTGGAGGCGCTCGGCCGGCTGCGCGATGTGCCGTTCGTCGCTTCCTTCATCGGTGCGGGGCCGGAGCAGGCGGCGCTGGAGGGGCGCGCGTCGGAGCTGGGCCTCGCCGAGCGGGTCCGGTGGCACGGCCTCGTGCCCGAGGCGGGGCGGTGGTTCCGCGCATTCGACGTGCTGGTCCTCAGCTCGCGCACCGAGGGCACACCGATCGTGCTGTTCGAGGCGATGGCGGCCGGCGTGCCGATCGTGGCGACCGCGGTCGGCGGCGTGCCGGACGTGGTGAGCGAGCGCGAGGCGCTCCTCGTGGCGCCGGAGGCGCCGGAACCGCTGGCCGAGGCGATTCGGTCGGTCCGTGCGATGCCTGAAGCGGCGGCCGCGCGGGCGCGCGCGGCGCGGGAGAGACTGGCGCGTGATTTCTCGATGGAGCCGTGGCTCGCCCGTTACGAGGCGATCTACCGGAGCTTGCTGCGGCCGTCCGCCTGACCGACCGGTCCGCGGCAGGCGCGGCGATCGCCTGTCGCAGTTGGCGAGGCCGGCAGGGCCGGGCGGTTGGCGTTCCCGGACGGCCGCGGTCTGGTCTAGCCGGCGAACCGCTCCACGACGATGGCCGCGATCCGCTCCGCCGCCTTCCCATCCCACAAATCCGGCAAGGGCTGCGAGTTCCGCCGCCCGTTCGCCAGCGCGGCGAGCGCCGCCTCGCCGATCGCATCGGGGTCCGGACGGATCAGCCGGTTGGTCCCCTGCTCGATGGTGACGGGCCGCTCCGTATTCGGGCGCACGGTCAGGCAGGGGACGCCCAGCACGGTCGTCTCCTCCTGGATCCCGCCGGAATCGGTGATGACCACGCCCGCGTCGCAGAGCAGGCCGAGGAACTGGAGGTAGCCCAGCGGGTCCAGCAGCTGCAGCCGGTGATCCCGGCCCGCCAGCACGGCCTCGAGATTCGGCCGCGTCCGCGGATGCACGGGGAACAGCACGGGCGCGTGCGCCGCGATGCGCTCCAGTCCCTCGACGATCGGCGCCAGCGTCTCCGGCGTGTCCACGTTGCCCGGCCGGTGCAGCGTGACGAGAGCGAAACGCCCGGCATCAACGCCCAGCCGTTCCGGCACGGCCAGGGCGCGGGCCCTTTCACGGTGCCGCAGCAGCGTATCGATCATCACGTTGCCGACGAAGTGGATCCGCTCCTCCGGCACGCCCTCCCGCCGCAGGTTCTCGTTCGCGCTCGGCTCCGTGGTGAACAGCAGATCCGAGAGCCGGTCGGTCACGACGCGGTTGATCTCTTCGGGCATCGACCAGTCGAACGACCGCAGGCCCGCCTCCACGTGCGCCACCTTGATCCCCAGCTTCGCGGCGACCAGTGCGCACGCGACGGTGGAGTTCACGTCGCCGACCACCACGACGAGGTCCGGCCGGAACTCGAGGCACACGGGCTCGAACGCCTGCATCACGCGCGCGGTCTGCACCGCGTGCGAGCCCGAGCCGACGCCGAGGTCCACGTCGGGCCGCGGGATCCCCAGGTCGTCGAAGAACACGCGCGACAGCGCGTCGTCGTAGTGCTGCCCGGTGTGCACCAGCGCCTGCTCGACGCCGGCGTGTGCTCGGAACGCCGCCATGAGCGGCGCGATCTTCATGAAGTTCGGGCGAGCGCCCGCCACGTGCAGGATGCGGATCATCGAGTCTCGGGGCCGACGTTGCGGTCGGGCCTCACCACCCGCCCCGGGCCACCGGCCGGGCCGCTGTGCCCGGCGGCGCGGTGGCGCGGGGCGGTATGGGAAGCCGCTAGAAGATGATGGTGAGCAGGGCGATGGCCGGCGGGACCAGGAACAGGATGTCACGGATGGTCTCCCACCTGTTCTGCTGGTTCCCCGGCACGAAGATGCGGTCGCCGGCGCGCAGGCTGAGCTGGTCCAGCGTCCGGCCCTCGATGATCGCGGCCTGGAGCGCTTCCCCGCCCCAGATGCGCTCGCCGCCGCGCTCCACGTAGATCTTCGTCAGCTCTGCGTGCTGAGCCGGTCCGCCGGCGAGCATGAGCGCATCCGTCAGCGGCACCTCGCTGGGTACGACGTAGAAGCCGGGACTCGCGACCTGTCCGAGGATCGAGATCCGGATCTGGGAGGTGGCGCGGACCTTCGGCTCCACGATGAATCGCCCGAGGCTCTTCGTCAGGTGATCCTCCAACTCCGAGCGCAGCACGCCCTTGAGCGGGATCTCCCCGATGACCGGCAGGATCAGCACCCGTCCCGGCGCGACCTGGAACGTGCTGGTCAGTTCCGGCTGCCCCTCCACCGCGAGCTGGATCTGGTCGCCGACCTGGAAGTCGCCCTCCTCCAGCCGCACCCGGATCAGTCCCGCCTCGTAGCGGGCTCGCGCGCGCAGCTCTTCGCTGTAGGCCGTCGAGCGCGTCGCCTGTTCGTAGCGCGCGAGCAACTCCTCGAGCGACTCGCGGGTCATGTGGAGCTGCGCGGGGTCCCATGCCGCGGTCCGCCCCGAACCGGCCACTTGCGTGGTCTGGGAGAGCACCGCGGCCGGCGCGGCCGCCAGCACGAGCGCCGCGAGCAGGATGCCTCGCGTGGCAATGGTAGCGTTCATTTCTCTGCTCCTGGATACCAGCCCCATCCGCTTCGGGCCCCCGCCGCCCGGCGTTCCCCGGCTCAACGCTCCCCCTTGCCCGCCGTGAGGAGCGGTCGGGTTTGCGCCCCGAGGCCGAATCGCGCCAGCTGCGAGAGGGTCCGAAGCAAGAGATCCGTCGAGTCCGCCGCGGGAAGCAGCGCGAGACACTGTTCGCAGAGGAACGTGCGCAACGGTTCCAGCCCCGCCGATACGGCCGACGGCCGCTCCGGGCCGGACCGGCCCGCCAACTCGCGCGCAATCGTCTGGCAGTTCCCGCACAGCATCGCTGATCTCGTATCCCCTTCAGGTGGTAGCAATCGGTGTCGCGGCACGGTCCGCGCCGCGGGACGAGCTGCGGCCTGATTCAAGATCGATGCCGCGCCGGACGTGGCCCATCCACGCGTTCTCAAGGGTCTCTTACGGACATGTCGCGGCCCCGGCCGGCAGGCCCGGTGTTCTAACGGCGCATCAATCTTCGGCGTAAAGTGTCGGCTCCACGCCGCACTGCACGCCTGGCCGGCGGGCGGCGCCGACCGTAAGTGCCGAATCCAGGCGCACCGGACGCGGGATGTCTCATTCCTGCACGATTGTTGCTATGAAAGCGCGGCGATTCCGAGAAAGAACGGACAAGCCGCCCGCTCCTGGCGCCCGGGGCTCGTCCGGGCCGGAAACAGCCGACTGTGCCGGCCAGCGCACCGGTCCTGCTCGCTTCGGATCCATGAACTCGCGATCGCCGCTGATCCTCATCGTCAGTAACCGGCAATGGTCGGTTCGATCTCTCGAGAGCATTCTGGCGCCGAGCGGCTTCTCCGTCATCACCGCGAGCAGCGCCGAGAAAGCGCTGGAGCGCGCCCGCACCGTGCAGCCGGACGTCGTGCTCGTGGACGCGGAACTGCCCGACGGCTCGGGCCTCGACGTGTGCCGCGCGCTGTCCAGCGGTGCTATCCTCGGTCCCGGCACACCGATCCTGATCAACGCCCAGGGCCCCGTCACCCGGCGCGAACGGCTGGAAGCGCTGCGAGCCGGCGCCTGGGAGTTGTTGGGCCTGCCGCTCGATGGCGAGGAGCTCCTGTTGCGGCTCCGAACGCTGCTCGGCGCCAAGTTCCACGCCGATGAGTGCCGCGAGGAGAGCATCCTCGACACCGCGACCGGGCTCTACAACCTGCGTGGCCTGATGCGCCGTGCCGCCGAGATGGCAGCGGAGGCGTCGCGCTACGGTCGTCCCCTGGCGTGCGTCGTCTTCGCGCTCGAGCCCGTCGCGGATGGCGAGCAGCCTTCGGCTCCGGACGGCGAGGCCGCATTCGCGGACGCGCTGCGCGTCCTCCGCGACTGCATCCGCGATTCGGACGTGATCGGCCGCATGGGGCCCTCGGAGATGATCGTGCTGGCCCCGGCGACCGATCCCGATGGCGCCCTCGCGATCGCGCGTCGTGCGATCGCGGCGGCGCGATCCGCCGCGGCGACCGTGCCCCGTATGCGCGCCGGCCTCTACGCCGTTCGGAACTTCAGGGACGCGGGCGTAGAGCCCGTGGACCTCCTCGTCCGCGCGATCATCGCGCTCCGCAAGTCGCAGGGCGGACGGGGCGAGGAGCCGATCCGGTTCTTCAATCTCTCTCCGGTGCCCGTGCAGCCGACGTGAGGCGCGCGCGGCGTCGCGTGCGCCAGCGCCGCGCGCGCGGCCTCCCCTCGCGCGGCCCGCTCCCCGCCCTCGCCCTCGCCCCGCCCTGCTGCCGCACGCCCGCACCGGCGCCTGCCGCTTCCCTCCCCAGGGCGTGTGTCGAGGGCCGACGTGACAAAGCAGTGTTAGACGTTCACCAGGTCGTGCACACCCGTCGGCTCCTCGTCCTCGGCCTGGTATCCGGGCAGGTACGCGTAGTGCCTGTAGTAGTAGCGGTACAGGCCCGTTGCCGACACACCGTTCAGCACCGCACCCAGGATCCGGATCGGCAGGCGCTGGAGCAGGTCGAGCTTGGCGCCGGCCATCTCGCGGTCCGTGCTGCCGGTCCGCACGACCATCAGCAGATTGCCCGTGAGCGTACCGAGCACGAACGGGTCGATCCCCGCGCCCAGCGGCGGGCTGTCCACGAGGATCACGTCGTAGCGGGAGCGCAGCTCCTTCAGGAGTAGCCCCATGGGGGCGGAGGAGAGCAGCTCCGGCCCGGTCTGCAGCCGCGTGCCACAGCCCACGAAGTCCAGAGCCTTGTGCTCCGTGCGCTGGATCAGCGCCTCCCACTCCATACCGCCGCGCAGGTAGTCCGTCAGCCCCGGCTTGCGGGAGAGCCCGAAGAGGCGATGCAGCGCGCCGCGCCGGATGTCGCCGTCAATGAGCAGCGTGCGCCGACCCAGCTCCGCGAACGCCAGCGCCAGGTTCGACGAGATGAACGACTTGCCATCGCCGCTGCCCGGACTGCTCAGCGTGACCATCAGCGGACCGGCCGTCCCGTACGCGTGCATCAGGCTCAACCGGATGCTGCGGAACGCCTCCACCACGGACGCGGCCTCATCCGAACCCGGGAGCGGCTTGCGCTGGTGCACGTGCGGCACCGCGCCGATGATCGGGAGGCCGAGACCGTGCGTGACCTGCTCCGGGTAGCGGAGCCGCGGATCGATCCGATCCAGCAGGATCGCTCCCAGGATCGCCAGCCCGAGGCTCCCGGCGATGGCCATGAGGATGATCTGCGGCCGCTTGTTGCTCGATGGCCACTGCGGCACCACCGCCTCATCGAGGATGCTCAGGTCCGGGATGCTGCTCTCAGCCGCCAAACGCGCCTCGTTGTACCGCTGATGCAGGTTCGTGTACAGCGCTTCCGCGGTCGCGACGTGCCGCTGCAGGCGCGCCTCCTCGATCATCCGCGGCGGGATCTGCCGCAGCTCCTCCGAGCTCGAGTCGATCAACCGATCCAACTCGCTCCGGCGCGCGCGCAGCTCGCTGAGCAACACCCCGGCGAACCGCGGGATCACGGTCATCTCGAGGGAGTCCACTTGCGCGATGAGCTGCTTCACGTCCGGATGCTCGTCGGTATAGCGGTGGCGGAGCGCGCGCAGCTCCGCCCGCTTGGTGGTCAGCTCCGCCAGCGCCCCCCGCAACTGCGAAGACTGCTGCACCGCCGGGATCACCTCCAGCGCCTCGACCGCCAGGGACGAGTCGCGCGCGGCGGCCAGTGCCCGCTGGATCGCATCGTGGTCCCGCTTGATCTGCTCCTGCTGGAACTTCATCTCGAAGTACTGCGAGAACGCCGGGTCCTGCGTCGCCGCCACGCCCGGCGCGACCGCGAGCCCGCGATCCGAAGGCAGCGTGATGGTCTGGACGCGGAACGCCTCGAGCGCGATCTCCGCCTCCTCCAGGCTCTCCCGCGCGACACGGAGCTGCTCGTCCAGGATCTTCGTCAGCTCGTCCAGCCGCGCCCGCTTCAGATCGGCCGCGACCTCCACCAGCCTGTGCGCAACACCGTTCACCGTTGCCGTGATCTTCTGCGGGTCCGTGCCGAAGAGAGCAATGCGCAGGAAGTTGCCCTGCTGCGGGTTCATGTTCGTGCTGAGGCTCTCGCTCAGCCTCCGCGCCGCATCACGCGGGTTCGCCACGGTGAATGCGATCCGCTCGCCCGCGGGCACCAAGCCGGGTGCCGGGACCCACTGGAACCCGAGGTCCGCGCCGACCGAGTCGCCGAGCACGCCGCGCTGTAGCACCTCTCCGCCGCGGGCCAGCAGTTCGAAGCTGTTGCCGTCGCGTCCGACGACAAACTCGTAGCTGCCGGGCTGGAACCGCTCCTTCACGGTGAAGTTCCTGAGCGCGCTCGCCGCCGCCGGCGAAGACGGGCTGAGATACAGCCGCATCTCGCGCACGACATGGTCCAGAACTACATAGGACCTCAGCAACTCAACCCAGGAGTACGACTGGAGCAGGCCGGCCGTGCGGATGGGGCCGGAGTTGTCTCCACGGCTGCTGCCCGCCTCGACCCAAATGGTGGCCTGGGCCGTGTACTGGACGGGCACGAAGCGGCTCGCGACGACGCCGCCCGCCGCGCCGACGCCCAGGACCAGCAGGATCAGCCACTTGTAGCGGATGAGCGCCGAGAGGTAGCGCCTCCAGTCCTGGCCGCCGCCCTCGTTCCCGTCGCCCGCCCACATCTGATGAAGGGAGTCGAACGCCGGCAGCGGGGCGGTGTCCGGCTGGGCCGACAGGTCGGTGGCCGGCCGTTCCGGGCCGGTCGGGAGATCGCTCGACATGGCTCGCGTTTCACCGTCAGGGATCTGTGGATGGGCGCGCCACACGCGCGCCCGGCCGGCAATGGCTTCCGCAAGCACAGGACCGCTCCGGCGAGCGGTGTCTCCAGGCGGCGTATCTTCGTTCGCTATAAGGGAATGCCGTGCGTTGCGGGGTTCGTGGCCGGGGCGATGCGGCGGCGTAGCATGTTGCGCCCCGGCCACATGCGAACCCGCTGCCCGGCGAGAGCAGGTGTTGCATCGACCCTACGGATCTTCTATTGACATCCGCGCGCGTTGGTGCTAGATACCATGCGCTTGACTCTGCCGAGCGGGCCCGGCGGACGGCCAATTAGGTTTTTGCGCCCGGACGCGCGCCCGCCGGCACACGCCGAAAGGCTCGGCTACCGCCGGTCGGTGCGCTTCAGGATGGATCCCCGGCAACGGCGCCTGGAATCGACGAGGCGTCCGCCCACCTCCCCGACTCCCGTGAACGCGCGGCACGGTCCGCACCGCCCTTACGACCGGCCCGACGGGTGGAACCCAGTGGCAGGATCCGCGTGCAGTGTCGATCCTCAGAGGAGGTAAGTGCGGCGTGTTTGAGAACCGTCTCCGCGCGAGAAGCGGCGAATCCGGTCTCGGCTCGGAGCAGGGCGTCTCGACGTTGGTCCAGGTCGACCGGCAGCAGCGGGCCGGTATCCGGATCCTGATCGTGGACGACGAGCGCACCTTGTGCGAGAGCTGTTCCAGTGTGCTGGAGCCAGAGGGCTACGACGTCACGACGTGCAGTCGGGGCGAGGAGGCGTTGGAGATCGTCCGGCGCAGGGCGTTCGACATCGTCCTGATCGACCTCTACATGTCGCAGGTCCCGGGGCTCGAGTTGCTCAAGGCGTGTCTCGCGGCGAAGCCGGACACCGTGGTGATCATCATGACCGGCAACCCGAGTGTGCAGTCGAGCATCCAGGCGCTCCAGCTCGGGGCGTGGGACTACTTGCCGAAGCCGTTTTCGGCGGCGCACCTCCAGGTCCTCATCGGCCGTGCCGCGCACGCGGTGATGGTCGCGCGTGAGACGAAGGACCAGCAAGATGACCAAAAGCACTCGCTAGGCCACAGCGACAAGATCGCCGTCCTCGGGAACTCGGCGGCCTTCCGGCAGGCGATCGAGCTGGCGCGCAGGGTCGCGCCCACGGACGCCTCCGTGTTCATCACGGGCGAGAGCGGGACGGGGAAGGAGCTGATCGCGCAGTTCATCCATCATCACAGCCGCCGCAGCAGCCGCATGCTGGTCGCGGTGAACTGCGCGGCGCTGCCGGAGACGCTGCTCGAGTCCGAGATGTTCGGGCACGTCAAGGGTGCGTTCACCGGCGCCGTCCGCGACAAGCCCGGCCTCCTCGAGGTGGCGAACGGCGGGACGCTGTTCCTGGACGAGTTGACGGAGATGTCGCAGGCGATCCAGGCCAAGCTCCTGCGCGTCATCCAGGACGGCGTCGTCCGGCGGGTCGGCAGCACGGGGACCGATGCCGTGGTCAACGTCCGCTTCATCGCGGCCACCAACCGGGACCCGCAGGAGGCGACGGAGGCCGGTATCCTCCGCCGCGACCTCTACTACCGCCTGCGCGTCGTGCCCATCCGGGTCCCACCGCTCCGGGAGCGGATCGAGGACATCCCCTTGCTGGCGGAGCATTTCCTGGAGACCTACTGGGCACGGCACCGGGAGCCCGGCTCTCCGATGCCGCGGTGGAGCCGGAGCGCCATCCAGGCGCTCCAGGCGCGGCCATGGCGCGGCAACGTGCGCGAGCTCGAGAACGTCGTCGAGCACATGGTCGTCTTCCTGGACCCCGGCTCGGACATCCGGCCCGAGGACATCCCCATGCTGGACGACCACGAGTCGGCCGCGCGCGAGCTGGTGTCCTTCAACGCGGGCGCGATCGAGGAGAAGTACCACGTGGCGCGTGACCGGGTCCTGGTCGAGTTCGAGCGCTCGTACCTGGTTTGGCTGGTGAGTCGGTCCGGCGGCAACATGTCCAAGGCCGCGCGAATCGCCGGCGTGGACCGCACGACGCTCTACCGCTTGATGGAGAAACACGGCCTCCAGCGGGACACGATCATCACCGCGAAGCTGGGATGAGTCCTACGCCGCTCGGGGGACGAGGACGCAACCAGCCGGGCCCGGCTGCCAACACCAATGCCGGGGATCCCCTCGCGCGCATTTCGAATCCGGAGATCCAGCGAGCGGCTCGGCGGCTCGCCGCCCGCACGGTCGGTTCGGAAACAATTCCGTCGGAGTACGAGGGCGACGCCGTCCTGGAGATCGCCTCGCTCGCCGCCGAGCTGGACGCCCTGGTGAGCGGCCGCGAGCCCGGCGATCCGCCGCCCGGCGCCGTCCGGCGCCGGCGTCTGCTCGACCGGCTGCGCGCCGAGCTCATCCGTGACTGGGCCTCGCGCCCGGAGGTCCGGCGCGATGAGATGCTCGCGATCCTCGACGCCCTCGAGCGCCTGAACGAATCTGCCGAACCCGAACGCCGCCCGGCCCTCGGCCTGGCCGCCGGTCTCGGCGATGTCGACGAGCGCGATCTCCTCGTCGAGCTCGTGCACGACCTGCGCTCGCCGCTCACCTCGATCCTGTTCCTCGCCGAAACGCTGCGGCGCGGCCAGAGCGGCGAGATCAACGATATCCAGCGGCGGCAGCTCGGGATCATCTACAGTGCCGCTCTCGGTCTCATCTCCGTCGCCGGCGACGTCATCGAGCTCGCCCGCGGCGGAGACCGGCTCGCCGAAGCCGAGCCGGCTCCCTTCTCCGTGGCCGAGACCTTCGACTCCGTCCGCGACACGGTGCAGCCCCTCGCCGAGGAACGGGGCCTGACGATTCGCCTGCTCCCGCCCGCCCGGGACCAGCGCGTGGGCTACCCCGTCGCCCTCAGCCGCGTGCTCCTCAACCTCACGACCAACGCGCTCAAGTTCACGGACGAGGGGTTCGTCGAGGTCGTCGCCCGCGAGTGCGGCCCGTCACGCGTGGAGTTCTCCGTTCGCGACACGGGCAACGGCATCGCCCCCGAGGTCATCGGCAGCCTGTACGAGCCGTTCCGCCGGGCACGTACCGCCACGGGGTACGCCTTCTCCGGCAGCGGTCTCGGCCTCGCGATCTGTCGCAGGCTCGTCGAGGCCATGGGCTCGACGCTACAGGTCGAGACGCGTGCCGGTTGGGGCACGCGGTTCTACTTCGAACTGGACCTCCCGCCCGTCTCCTGATCCTGCCGTCCCGTCTTCCAGGCCGATTGTCCCGCCATGTGGCGATGCCTCTACAGCAGTCGCCGCACCGCTACAAGAACGCGCCCTCCTTGCAATCTGTCTCACCCCCTCCCAACTGACGGCGTGGTGCGGAGTTAGCCCCGGTCGTCCCGCCCTCGTCCGCCGCGCACAGCGGTTGCTGTGTCCTGCGGCACCGGCCACTCGTCCCGTCGCGGACGAGCCCGGTCACTCGTATGGAACCACCGTTGGAATCGACGAACAGAGGGCCGATGGCACTGGAGACTCCCGTCAAACCGCGAGTCCACGCGTTCATGCGCAACGGGCATCCCGCGACGGCGAAGCCGGTGCTGATCGTGGGAGCGCCGCGGCAGTCGCGTCGGCGCGACAGTCTGGGTCTGAGGGCGCTCAACGTGGTGATCGCCGCGCTCGGGCTCGTGCTCGCAGCCCCCGTCATGCTGGTGATCGCGCTGCTGATCAAGCTGACGTCACCGGGGCCCGTGCTCTACACGCAGTTGCGCGTGGGGCTCGACCGGCGCAACGGCTCCACGGGGTATCCGGCTTCCCGCCGTCAGGTCGACCACGGGGGGCGCTTGTTCCGGATCTACAAGTTCCGGACGATGCGGGTCGATGCGGGCGACACCGCCCAGGTCTGGGCAAAGCCGAACGACAGTCGTGTCACGCCGATCGGCCGCATTCTCCGCCAGTACCGGTTGGATGAGTTGCCGCAGCTCTTCAACGTGCTCGTCGGCGACATGAACATCGTCGGGCCGCGGCCGGAGCAGCCCGCGATCTTCCAGCAGCTCAGGACGCAGATCGAGGGGTACGCGCAGCGTCAGCGTGTTCGCCCCGGCATCACGGGCTGGGCCCAGGTCAACCAGCACTACGACCAGTCGATCGACGACGTCAAGAAGAAGGTCAAGCTCGACCTCGAGTACATCGAGAAGCGGTCGGTGTGGCACGACCTGAAGATCATGCTGCGGACGCTCCCGGTGATGATCTTCCGCCAGGGCTCGTGGTAGCG
>Ga0079224_100001443_pt1 | contig 27329 bp, 22 predicted proteins | sample Stecom2015_FD_80414 | JGI IMG/M metagenome (GOLD analysis project Ga0079224, IMG submission 80414) | Agricultural soil microbial communities from Utah to study Nitrogen management - Steer compost 2015 | ecosystem: Environmental > Terrestrial > Soil > Agricultural land | place: USA: Utah... | reverse complement strand
TCCCGCGCGCCAGTCGATGTCCGGGGCGCACTCGGCGGCGACCGCGAGCATGCCCTCGTTCGGGTCGATGCCGACGACGCCTCACGCGCCGCCCGATCGCACGGCTGCGGCACGCGCGAGCACGCCGGTGCCGCAGGCGACGTCGAGCACGCGCGGCGTGGCCGCGATCGCCTGCGCGGCGTCGAGCACGGCCGTGGGCCACTGCGCGAACAGTGCCGGAACGAAGAAGCGTTCGTACAGCGCCGCCGCCTCGCGATTCACCTGACCTCGGGTTGCGGCATCGAGCGGCGCAGGCACCGGGGTTCCCGCTTCCGCGATCGACGTCTCGCTCATCACGTCTCTCCCTGCATGCCGGGGCACGTGCCCCGGGAGTTATCATCGATCGGGCCGCGAGCGGCCTCCATGACCGGGATTCCGGATCGCGTGCGCGGTCGTCCGTAGAGGTGCGCGCATGCAGTCGACGCCGTCGCGCGGAGTGCGCCCATGCCGGATGGCGACCTCGACGTCCTTTCCGATCTGTTGCGCGGCGTGCGCCTGAGCGCCTCGATGCTGTTCCTCGTCGAGGCGACGCAGCCCTGGGTCACGTCGGCGCCGCGGGCGTCGCAGTTCGCGGCGGCGGTGTTGCCCGGCGCGCGGCACATCGTCTCGTATCACGTCGTCGTGCGCGGCTCGTGCTGGGCCGGGCTCGAGCGTGGCCCGCCGGTGCGCCTCGCCGCCGGCGACGTGTTCGTCGTTCCGCACGGTCACGCATATTTCCTCGCCGAGCCGAGGCGCTATGTGGAACGCTGCGGCGATGCCGGCTCGACCGAGTTCTTCCGCCGCATGGCGGCCGGCGAGCTGCCGCGGGTCGTCGGCGCAGGACGCGGAGCCGGTCGCGACGCCGGCGATTCGACCGAGTTCCTCTGCGGGTTCCTCGGATGCGACGCGCATCCGTTCAATCCGCTGCTCGCGTCGCTGCCACCGATGCTGCGCATGGCGGACGCAGTGGGCGCGAGCGAGCGGATGCGACTGCTCGTCGACCTGGCCCTGTTCGAGCTTCGCGACCGGCGCCCCGGCATGCGCGACGCCCTGCTGCGCATCGCCGAGCAGATGTTCGTGGAGCTGCTGCGGGCACGGGTCGATCCGTCCGACGCCGCTGCGCCGGACTGGTTCGCCGCGCTGCGCGATCCGCTCGTCGCGCGGGCGCTCGCGCAGCTGCACTCGGCGCCCGCGCGCGAATGGACCTTGGCGCGGCTCGCACGCGAGTGCGGCGCGTCGCGCTCGGTGCTTGCCGAGCGCTTCGCGCGCCGACTCGGCTGCCCGCCGATGCGCTACCTCGCCGCCTGGCGCATGCAGCTCGCCGCCGGCCTGCTGGCCGAACCCGCTTCGAGCGTCAAGCGGGTCGCGGCCACCGTGGGCTACGAATCGGAAGCGGCGTTCAGCCGCGCGTTCAAGCGCGCGACCGGCGTCGCGCCGGTGGTGTGGCGCGAACGGCGTTCGTGAGCACGCCCACCTTGGCGCCGTCTCGCGCCCAACGCCGCCGGGAACTAGAGCCGCTTCATCCAGGCGAGCAATGGCCGGACGAAGCTGCGGTACGGCGGTGCGAACAGGTTCATCGCGTGCCAGCGCGACTGATGGAACACCGGCGTGAGCTTGCTGAACGCGTCGAATCCCCAGCGCCCGTGGTAGTGCCCCATGCCCGATGCGCCGACGCCGCCGAAGGGCAACCCCTCCTGCGCGACGTGCATCAGCGTGTCGTTGATGCACGCGCCGCCCACGTGCGTGCGCTCGATCGCCCGTGCGGCACGGCGAGCGTCGTCGTCGAACCAGTACAGCGCGAGCGGGCGCGGCAACGACTCGATGAACGCCACGGCGTCGTCGAGCCGGTCGTACGTAAGCACGGGCAGGATCGGCCCGAAGATCTCCTCGCGCATCACCGCGAGCGACGGCGGCGGATCGACGAGCAGGACGGGCGCCAGGCGATGCGCGGCGTCGTCGTGCGCGGCGCCTTCGAAGAGATCGACGCGTCGCACGCCCGCGTGCCGGGCTTCGTCGAGCAGCGCCTGCAGCCGTGCGTACTGCCGTTCGTCGACGATGCTGCAGTAGTCGCGATCGTCGAGCCCGTTCGGATGCATCGTGCGCACCCGCGTGCGCGCCGCCTCGACGAAAGCCGCCACGCGATCGCGCGGGACGAAGACGTAGTCGGGCGCGATGCAGGTCTGGCCCGCGTTCAGCAGCTTGCCGTGCACGATGCGCGGAACGGCGCGCTCGATCGGATAGCCCGGTGCAAGCACCGCCGGAGACTTGCCGCCCAGTTCGAGCGTGAGCGGCGTCAGGTGTTCGGAGGCCGCGCGCATCACCTTGCGACCGACGGCGGTGGAGCCGGTGAACACGAGGTGATCGAAGGGCAGCGCGGTGAACGCGGCGCCCGTCTCCGGGCCGCCGGTGACCACCGCCAGTTCGTCGGCGGCGAAGCGCTCGGCAACGAGGCCCGCGAGGAGCGCCGAGAAGCGGGGCGTGTGCTCCGACGGCTTGACCATCGCCCGATTGCCGGCCGCCAGCGCGTCGACCAGCGGACCGACGACGAGGTACAGCGGATAGTTCCACGGCGCGACGATGCCGACGACGCCCAGGGGCCGCGGCACGATCCGGGCGCGCGCCGGAAGGAACCACTTCGTGACCGCCGCGCGGCGCGGGCGCATCCAGCGCCGACCGGATCGCAACGCGCCGCGGATCGCGGTCACCGACGGAAAGATCTCGGCGATCTGCGTCTCCATCGCGGGACGGCCGCCGAAATCGTCATCGATCGCATTCTCGATCTCCGCTTCGTTGTCGAGAATCAGTCTCAGCAAGCGGCGCAGTCGGTCCGCGCGTGTCGGCCAATCGGGAAAGGGCGCTCGTCGATGCGCTTCGCGCTGCGATGCGAACAGCGCATCGAGATCGGTCGTTCCTTCGTCGGGTTTCATCGGGTGTCCTTCCTGCCGCGGGCGCGGCTGCGGCCGCAATGCCGAATCATTATCAGTGTCATGCACGCGCGCGGGGTCGCGGCGGGAAAGCGACAGCGTGCGCGACGAACGAGCCGCGACGTTCCGAAGTGGGGCATCGCGTGGCTACAATCGTCCGGACGGGGGGAGAGAGGGCACTGGATTGGCGGTCCTGGTCGATACGGATACGGTCGCCTCCGAAGATCGCGCGCACTACTGGCGACAGGCGCTCAAGACGCTGTTCGATGCGCGCGTGCATGTCGAACCCGCGATCGAACGCGAGTTCCATGGGCGCCTGTCGATCCATCGGATCGATCGCGTCGGCGTCGCGGAACTGATGTCCGGGCCCATGTCGTTCTCGACGACCGCCGTCTCGGGCGAGAGCGACCTGATCGCGCTCGTCGCATCGAAAGGCGCCGCGGTCGTCGAGCAGGGCGGACGCCGGTGCGTGCTGCACGAGCGGCAGATCGTGCTCTGCTCGGGCAGCCGGCCGGTGGATCTCGCGCTCTCCGTGCCGGCACGCCTGGCGTCGGTGCACGTTCCCGAGGACGAATTCCTCGATCTGTTCCCGCAAGGCCGCGAAGCGACGCTCGTGCCGATCGCGGCTGACGAGGGTGCCCCGGCCCTGTTCGCCGACCACGTCGACGCGTTGTTGCGCCGGCGCGATTCGCTCGACGCCGCGAGTGCGCGCGCCGTCGCCGACTCGATCCTGCACCTGCTCGGCGCCGCCGCCGGCTTCGGGATCGCCGACGCGCCCAACGGCCCGCATCGCAAGCGCGCGCGCATCGATCGCGTGCTGCGCTTCGCGCGCTCGAACCTGCGCGACCCCGACCTGGATGTGGACACGATCGCCCGTGCCGTGCACCTGTCGCCCCGGCAGGTGCACAGGCTGTTCGAGCGTGAGCCGATGTCGATCATGCAGTGGGTACTCGTGCAGCGACTGGAGGGCTGCCTGCGCGAGCTGCGCCGCATCGACGGCGCCGCCCGCCCGATCAGCGAGATCGCGCACGACTGGGGTTTCAGCGACCAGGCGCATTTCAGTCGCACCTTCCGCAAGCACTTCGGAGAGTCTCCCAGCGAGGTGCGCCGCCGCGTGCTCGCCGGCCACGCCGCGGCCGATGATGCTTCGGCGCCGGCCGATTCGCCGACGCGGGCCTCCCGCGCCTTCGAGCGACCCGCCTGTCGCGGCTGTCACTTTCGGACAAGCAAGACGTCACGCTAAAGCAATACGTCCGCGATTTCTTTGCCTACTCTTGATCGCACAGGCCGGCAGTGCGCGGCCATCCGGTTCGGAGAGGGTGCGAAGCAAGATGCGGACTCCTGCGTTGGCGCGTACGGCGTACATCGTCGCCGTACTGTGCTCGTTGCTGTTCACCGGCGCCGCCCGTGCGCAGGCCCCGGGCGCACAGCCCGTCTCCGAATACATCGGCGAGAAGGCCTGCATCTCCTGCCATGGACAGGAGAACGAGCATTTCAAGGACACGCTGCACGCGAAGGCCTTCCGGCTGAATCCCAAGAACGAGAACGAGGCGCGCGTCTGCGAGTCCTGCCACGGGCCCGGCGCTGCGCATGCGAAGCGCAGCACCGACAAGTCGCTGATCATCGGCTTCACGAAGGCGTGGGGAACGCCGATCGAGGTGCAGAACGGCCAGTGCCTCGGCTGCCACAAGGGTGGGAACCGGTTGCACTGGCCCGGATCGGTGCACGCGGACAACGAGGTCGGCTGCGCCGATTGCCACAACCCGATGGAGCGCGTCTCGGCCGCCGGCCTGCTGGTGCGCCAGAGCATATCGGAGACGTGCTACCAGTGCCATTCGCAGCAGCGCGCCGAATTCCGCAAGCGCTCGCACATGCCGGTGCCCGAGGGGAAGATGTCGTGCGTCGACTGCCACAACCCGCACGGCTCGGTGAGCCGGCCGCTGCTGAAGGCCGATAGCGTCAACGACGTCTGCTACACCTGCCACGCCGAGAAGCGCGGCCCGTTCCTCTGGGAGCACGCGCCGGTGCGCGAGAGCTGCCTGAACTGCCACAACCCGCACGGATCGAATCACGACAAGCTGCTGCAGGTCGCCCGGCCGATCCTGTGCCAGCAGTGCCACAACCCGCCGATCGGCCATCCGGGGCAGTTCTACCGCACGCAGCAGACCGCCGGCTCGGCGCTGCTCGGCGGCGCGGCGAGCCAGCGCGTGATCGGGCGTTCGTGCCAGAACTGCCACACGCAGATCCACGGCAGCAATCATCCGGCCGGCGCGCGGTACCAGCGGTGAGCGGGGAGGAGCCACGAATGCACACGCCTGAGCAGTCGCGCGGCAGCCGGTCGATCGCCCGCCCGCGCCGGTTCGTCGGCGGCCTTGGCGCCGTGCTCGCGCAACTCGCCGCGGGCCTTGCCGTCGCCGACTCGGGCGTCGGCGTCGACACGGTGCTGGGCAATGCGATGAACCCGTACACGATCGACGCGTTGCGTACGCCCGACCACGAAGGCATGGGGGCGGATCCGCATTCGCGCACGCCCACGGGCTTCCTGCGCCCCGGGCCCTTCGTCGATCGCGAGCCGACGACAACGCCTTCCGGCTGGGAATATTCCGGGTCGATCGAGGCCGGCGTCCTCGGCGGCGATGCCGACGAGAAGGCGGCGCTGTTCCGCAAGTACAAGGACCTCGACAACGGCCCGTACCTGAACAATTTCCGGGTCCAGGCCGAGCGGCCCGACGCCGCGCGCTATTTCGAGGCGTTCGGCGGCGGCACCGGCTACGACGACCAGTTCTACGGCCTGCGCTTCGGCCGCTACAACGACTGGTCGGTGCGCGCGTTCTACAGCGAGACGCCGCACGTCTTCACCGACCGCTACCGCAATCTCTGGAGCGGAACCGGCGGCTCCGCGCTGACGCTGAACGCGCTGGCTCCCGGCGGCACGACCAACGCCGCGACCACCAACGCGAACCTGCGCGCCGTCGCGACCGCCACGCCGTTCTCCGAGCTGGCGCTGCTGCGCAAGAGGGGCGGCGTGCGCTTCGAGACGAACCTGCCGGCCGACTGGAAGTTCTTCGCCGGCTACACGAACGAGAAGCGCGAAGGCGCGCGTCCGTTCGCGGCCGTCTTCGGCGGCGGCGGCGGAACCGGCGGCATCGAGATCCCCGAATCGATCGACAGCACCACGCACGACATGGTCGCCGGCGTGCAATGGGCCGACGCGCTGACGAGCGTCAACGCGCAGGTGTCGGCGTCGTTCTACCGCAACGACATCGACACGCTGAGCTTCGAGAACCCGATGTTCCTGGCACCGGCCAACGGCATCGCGGCGTTCCCGCTCGGGCGCTACGACCTGCATCCCGACAACGACTACCTGAACGTCAAGGGCGAATACGCGCGGCGCTTCCCGTCGTTCTACGACGCGCGCTTCACCGCGGTCGTCTCGAGCAGCCGCTTGCGCCAGAATGACGATCTCATCGCCTCGACGATCTATCCCGGCGCGATCGTGAACGGCGTGGCCGGCGGCGCGTGGGACAGCACGGCTTCGCTCAGCCGCCAGTCGGCCGACGCGAAGATCGACACGCAGCTGATCGATCTGGGCCTGAGCCTGCGCCCGACGAGTCGCCTCGACGTCCGAGGCAAGTTGCGCTACTACGACACCGACAACCGGACGAGCTACCAGGCCTGCAATCCGCTCACCGGACAGTGGGGGCGCCTCACCAACGACGGCAGCGGCGCCGCGATGGTGAACGTGCCCGCGTATCTGGCGGCGGGCTGCGACCTCGCCGCGGTCCAGGCGCTCGGCATCGTGCCGAACGCAGGCAACGTCAACATCCGCAACGTCCCCTACGAATACACGCGGACGAACTACGGCGTCTCGGCCGACTATCGGCTCGACAGCGGCAACAGCTTCACGGCGGCGATCGAGCGCGAGGAGTTCGAGCGCAAGTACCGCGAGCGCAAGGACACTTGGGAGAACAGGTTCAGGCTCGGATACGTCAATCGCGCCCTCGAGCGAGGCACGCTGCGCCTGTCCTTCGAGCACGGCCGGCGGCGCGGCAGCGAGTACGTGTCCGATCCGTATCACGCATTCCTCAGCGCGTCGCTGGGGCCGCTGCCCACCGCCGCGGGCAACGTGAACAGCTGGATCCACGTGCTCGCGCAGCTTCGCAAGTTCGATCTCGCCGATCGCGACCAGAACGTCGTCAACGCGCGCTTCAACTACGCGCTGCGCCACGATCTCGACGGCGCGGTCTCGCTGCAGCTGAAGGATGCGCGCTATCCCGACTCCGAATACGGCCGCACCGATCACCAGAGGCAGAACTCGCTGAACCTCGACCTGAACTGGCAGCCGGCGCACGATTTCGCGATGTTCGGCTTCTACTCGTACCAGAACGGGCGCGTGCAGCAGGCGAACATCCAGCCCGGCGTGGCCTGCGCGATCCCGGCCGGCGGCTTCGTCGATCCGGCCGACACCGCGGCGCTGATCGACAGCTGCAGCCAGGCGGGGAGCACGCAATTCCCGCTCGATCGCCGCTGGGCGGCGGTGCAGAAGGACCGCAGCGACGTGCTCGGCTTCGGCATCTCGCGCAGCTTCGGCAAGCTGCGCCTCGACCTGAACTACACGTACGTGAAGAGCCGCTCGCGGATCGGCTACGACTACGGCGCGGGCATTCCGGGCGTGGACCCGGCGCTCACCGGCGACGGGTTCCCCGACCTGCGCTTCCGCCAGAACATCGCCGAGGCGAGCCTCGTCTATCCGCTGAGCCGGCAGCTCGCGCTGCGGCTGCTGCTGCGGCACGAGGATGGCGAGATCCGCGACTGGCATTACGACGGCGTGGAGGCGAATCCGGTGCCGGCAGCCAACCAGCAGACCTATCTCGATGCCGGCCCCTCCGACTACCGGGCGCTGGTCGTCGGCGCCTTCGTGCGGTTCGATTTCTGAGGGAGGCGCCGGTGGCCCAGAAGATCCTCGTGCGTGCTGCGGCGATCCTGCTCGCGTTGGCGGCGGCCCCCGCCGCGGCCGACGCCGAGCGCGCCCGAGAGCTCGCCTCCACGCTGTGCGTGGCCTGTCACGGCGTCGACGGCAACAGCGTCTCGCCGGCCTTTCCGAAGCTGGCCGGATTGCAGCCCGAGTACCTCGCCAAGCAGCTCGTCGAGTACGTCGACGGCAGGCGCACGAGCGACTCGATGACGCCGATCGTCGCGTCGATCAGCCGCGAGGACATCACGCCGCTGGCGCTGTATTTCGCGGCGCAGAAGCCGTCGCCGGGCCAGCCCGGCGATGCGCGACTCGCAGAGCAGGGGCGCCGCCTCTTCGTCGACGGGAATCCCGACGCGGGCGTGCCCGCCTGCATGGGCTGCCATCTCGAGGACGGCTCGGGCAATCCGCGCTATCCGCGCCTGGCCGGGCAGCATCGCGAATACGTGCTCGAGCAGATGCGGCAGTTCCGCGAAGGCGCGCGCACGAACGACCGCGGGCGGGTGATGCGCACGCTCGCCTCGCGCATGACCGAGGCAGAGATGAAAGCGGTCGCCGAATACATCGCCGGCATGTAGCGGCCGATACCGAAGCCGGAAAGGGAGTGCCCGCGTGAAACGAATCTCGCTCGTCGTGCTGCTCGCGTTGTTCGCCTGGAGCGTGCCGTCGCAGGCGGCCGAGACACAGCCTCGGGAACAGGGCATCGAGGCGCCCGACTACATCTGGAACGAGATGTACGCCGAGAAGCTGCAGGCCTTGAAGGCCAAGGGTGACACCCTGCGCGGCGAGATCGCATTCGAGGTCTGCCAGGGGTGCCATCGCGCGAAGGCGCTCGGTCGCGTCGACGGCACCTATCCGCGTCTCGCCGGCCAGCACGCCACCGTGCTGATCAAGCAGATGACCGACGTGCGCGCGGGACGGCGCGACAACCAGCGGATGTACCCCTTCGTCGACATGCACGTGCTCGGGCCGCAGGAGATCGCCGACATCGCCGTGTTCCTGCAGAAGCTGCCGGTGCCGCCCGACAACGGCAAGGGCGACGGCAGCGCGCTCGAGCGCGGCCGCGCGCTGTATGAAGCCGACTGTGCGAACTGCCACGGCGAGCGCGGCGAAGGCGACGAGGCGAAGTTCTATCCGCGCGTCTCGGGCCAGCACTATCTGTACCTGCTGCGCGAAGGCATCGAGATCCGCGACGGTCGGCGTCGCAACGCGAACCCGAAGATGGTCAAGGTGGTCAAGGGCTACAGCGACGCCGACATGCGCGCGGTGAGCGACTACATGTCCCGCTTCGACGTCTCGCGCTGATCCCGGCGGCGCGCCGCCGCGCTTCGTCCAAGGCGCGGCGCAAGCGCCCGCCGGCATCCGGCTGCGTCTTTCGCGGGGCCCGGCCCTTCGCCTCGAACGCTTTCTCGATCTCCCGCAGCCGAGCACGGCGAGGCTGCGCCGCGCCCGTCACAATAGCGGCATCGGCATTTCCGGGAGGCAGGGGCATGCGCTACGTCCTCGCGCTCGACCAGGGCACCTCGAGCTCGCGCGCGATCGTCTTCGACGCGCACGGGACGATCCGTTCATCCGCACAGCGCGAGTTCCGCCAGATCTTCCCCCAGCCGGGCTGGGTCGAGCACGATCCCTACGAGATCCGCGATTCGCAGTTCGCCACCGCGCGCGAGGCGATCGCCTCTGCGGCGATCGACCCGGCCGACGTGGCCGCCGTCGGGATCGCCAACCAGCGCGAGACGACGATTGTCTGGGAGCGCGCGAGCGGGCGGCCGATCCACAACGCGATCGTCTGGCAGGACCGACGCACCGAGCCGATCTGCGAGTCGATCCGCGCGCGCGGCCTGGCTCCGCTCGTCGCGCAGCGCACCGGCCTCGTCGTCGACGCGTATTTTGCGGCGAGCAAGATCCGCTGGCTGCTCGAGCACGTTCCCGGCGCGCGCGCGAAGGCCGAGCGCGGCGAGCTCGCCTTCGGCACCGTCGACACCTGGCTCGTCTGGCAGTTGACGCGCGGCGCGCTGCACGCCACCGACGTCAGCAACGCGTCGCGCACGATGCTCTACGACATCGGCCGCGGCTGCTGGGACGACGAGCTGCTCGATGCCTTCGACATCCCGCGGGCGATGCTGCCCGACGTGCATCCGTCGAGCCGTGTGCTGGCGACGACCGACGCCGACGCGCTCGGCGGCGAATGGCCGATCGCCGGGATCGCCGGCGACCAGCAGGCGGCGCTCTTCGGGCAGGCGTGCTTTCGCGCGGGAATGGCGAAGAACACCTACGGCACCGGTTGCTTCCTGCTGATGCACACCGGCGAGCGCTTCGAGCCGTCGCGCAACGGCCTGGTCGCGACGGTTGCAGCGCAGCCCGACGACGTGCGCCGATACGCGCTCGAAGGCAGCGTCTTCATCGCCGGCGCGGTCGTCCAGTGGCTGCGCGACGGGCTGCGCGCGATCGAGCGCTCTTCCGACGTCGAAGCGCTCGCCGCGTCGGTGCCCGATGCCGGCGGCGTACGCTTCGTTCCCGCGTTCACCGGGCTGGGCGCGCCCTACTGGAAGCCCGACGCGCGCGGCGCCATCACCGGCCTTTCGCGCGGCAGCACCGTCGCGCACGTGGCGCGCGCGGCGCTCGACTCGATCGCGTTCCAGAGCGCGGCGCTGCTCGATGCGATGGGCCGCGACGCGGGGGCGCCGATCACCGAGTTGCGCGTCGACGGCGGCGCCGCCGCGAACGACCTGCTGATGCAGTTCCAGGCCGACCTGCTGGGCATCCCCGTGGTGCGGCCGGCGATCACCGAGACGACGGCGCTCGGAGCGGCCTATCTCGCGGGGCTCGCCACCGGCGTCTGGCGCGATACCGACGAGCTCGCGAAGCTGTGGCGGGCCGAGCGAAGCTTCTCGCCGACGATGAGCCGCGACCGCGCCGCTTCGTTGATGGCCGATTGGGAGCGCGCGGTGCGACAGGCGACCGCGCCCTGAAAACGGAGCGCTGATTCATAATCCAGCGGCCCGTTCCCGTTCGCCGCCCCTTCCCGTTCGTCTCGCCATGACCGTCATCACCTGCATCGAGGATCTTCGACAGCTCGCGCGCCGCCGCGTGCCGCGCATGTTCTACGACTACGCCGATTCCGGCGCGTGGACCGAAACGACCTATCGCGAGAACGAGACCGACTTCGCCGAGATCAAGCTGCGTCAGCGCGTGGCCGTGAACATCGACCAGCGTTCGCTCGTCAGCACGATGATCGGGCAGCCGGTGGCGATGCCGATCGCGCTGGCGCCCACCGGCCTCACCGGCATGCTGCACGCCGACGGCGAGATCCTCGCCGCACGGGCCGCCGCGAAGGCGGGCGTGCCCTTCACGCTTTCGACGATGAGCATCTGCTCGATCGAGGACGTCGCCGAGAACACCGACGCGCCGTTCTGGTTCCAGCTGTACGTGATGCGCGACCGCGATTTCATCCATCGGCTGATCGACCGCGCGAAGGCCGCCGGCTGCAGCGCGCTCGTGCTCACGCTCGACCTGCAGGTGATGGGGCAGCGCCACAAGGACATCCGCAACGGCCTGAGCGCACCGCCGCGGATGACGATCGGGAACCTGGTGAACCTGGCGACGAAGCCGCGCTGGTGCCTGAACATGCTGCGCACGTCGCGGCGCACGTTCCGCAACATCGCCGGCCATGCGCAGGGTGTCGACGACCTTCGTTCGCTGTCGTCGTGGACGAACCAGCAGTTCGATCCGACGCTGAGCTGGGACGACGTGAAATGGATCCGCGATCGCTGGGGCGGCAAGCTGATCCTGAAGGGCATCCTCGATCCCGAGGACGTCGAACCGGCGATCGCCACCGGAGCCGACGCGATCATCGTGTCGAACCATGGGGGCCGCCAGCTCGACGGCGCCCCGTCGTCGATCCGCGCCCTGCCGGCGATCGTCGACGCAGTGGCCGGGCGCACCGAGGTGCATTTCGACGGCGGAATCCGTTCGGGGCAGGACGCGCTGAAGGCGATCGCGCTCGGTGCGCGCGGCGTCTACGTCGGGCGCGCGTTCCTCTACGGGCTCGGCGCGATGGGCGAGGCCGGAGTGGCGCTCGCGCTCGAGATCCTGCGCAAGGAGCTCGACGTCACGATGGGCTTTTGCGGACTGCGTGACATCAAGAAGGTCGACCGGAACATTCTCGTCCCGGGGACCTATCCGGCGTCGCCGTAGCGCGTCGCCGGCATTGCCAGCAACGCGAAGCCGCACGGCTGCAGCGTCCATCGCGCGTCCGCCTTCGCCAGCGCCTGGCTCGACCATGGCGTACCCGCGCACATCTCCTTCGGCAGCTGCAGCGGACGGTCGCCGAGATTGAAGGCGCAGGCGAGCGCCTGCCCGTCGTGCACGCGCGTGAAGAGCAGCAGCCCGTGCGCGGCATGTCCGTCGTCGACCGGGAAGACGGCGTCTCCGCGGTTCAGCGCGGGCAGGCGCCGCCGCAGCGCGAAGATCTCGCGCGCGAAGACGAGCGTGGAGTCCGACGAGGCCTCCTGCGCGGCGACGCTCAGCGCGAGGTGCCGCGCATCCAGCGGAAGCCACGGCTCGACGTCGCTGAACCCGCCGTACGGCGCATCGCCGGTCCACGGCATCGGCGTGCGGCAGCCGTCGCGGCCGCGGAACGACGGCCAGAAGACCTTGCCGAACGGGTCCTGCAGCCGTTCGAAAGGCACGTCGGCCTGCGGCAGGCCGAGTTCCTCGCCCTGATACAGCACGACCGAGCCGGGCAGGCAGGCGAGCAGCGCGAGCATCTGCCGGGCGAAGGCACGCTCGTCGCGGCCCTCGCCCCAGCGCGTGACGACCCGCGGCTTGTCGTGGTTGCTCAGCGCATGGCAGGCGCCGTCGCGCGTCGGAAGCGATGCCTGGAGCCGCTCGACGACCGAGCGGATGTACGCGGCGCTTCGATCCGTGCGCAGCAGGTCGAAGCTGTAGGCGCCGTGCAGGCGGGTGTCCGAGACGCACTGCGCCATCCACGGAAGCGCGTCGTTGCCGCCGACCTCGGCAACGCCGAACGCGCCAAACTCGTCGAGCAGCTTCCGTATGCGCTCGAGAAACGGGAACGTCGCCGGCCGGCGCCCGTCGTACACGTGCTGCTGGAAGCCGTACGGATGCAGCGCCCGGCTCGGGTCGGCAACCGGCGGGTTGTCGCGCAGCAACGGGTCCTGGAAATAGTGCCCGCAGGCGTCGAGGCGAAAGCCGGCAGCGCCCAGCTCGAGCCAGAAGCGCATCTCGGCGAGGAGCTGGTCCTGCACCGGGCGGTGGTTCAGGTTCAGGTCGGGCTGCGTCGACAGGAACGCGTGGTAGTAGTACTGCCGCCGTTGCGCGTCCCAGCGCCAGGCGCTGCCGCCGAAGACCGACATCCAGTTGTTCGGTGGGCTTCCGTCGGCCTTCGGGTCGGCCCACAGGTACCAGTCGGCCTTGTCGCCGCTGCGCGCGCGGCTTTCCGCGAACCATGGGTGCTGGTCGGACGTGTGCGAGGCGACCATGTCGACGAGGATGCCGATGCCGAGCCGCCGCGCCTCGACGACGAGCGCGCGGAAGTCGTCGAGGGTGCCGAACAGCGGGTCGACGCTGCGGTAGTCGCTGACGTCGTATCCGAAATCGCGTTGCGGCGAGCGGAAGAACGGGCCGAGCCAGAGATAGTCGACGCTCAGGCGCTCGATGTACCCGAGTCGCTCCAGGATGCCGCGCAGGTCGCCGATGCCGTCGCCGTCGGTGTCCTGGAAGCTTCGCGGATAGACCTGGTAGATGACCATGGAGAACGGCGCAACCGTACGTCGGCTCAGCGAAGCAGCACGACGCTTCCGCTCACTGTCGTCGTCACCGTCGTGCGGCCCTCGGCGCCCGGCAGCGGGGCCGCTTCGTCCGCGCCGGCCGCGCGCGCCATCATCATCGTCTTCGGCGCGAATTCCGGAACGATCGGCCCGGAGCCGCCGATCGACACCTCGCGCACCTCGTAGCTTCGGAAGCCGAGCGCGCGCACCGCGGCGTCGGCCTTCGCATGGAAGGCCTGGACCGCCTGGCCGATCAGCTCCTGCTCGACGGCCAGCCGCGCCTCCCGGCTGAGCAGATACTGGACCGACTGCACGTTCAGCGACGAGGCGAGTTCACCGACGAGCGCGTTGAACGATTCGGAGGGCTTGCCGGTGAGCTGCAGCGCGCCGCGCGTGCGCCAGCCCACGATCCGGCTCTGCTGCCAGACGGGATCGGTGCGATAGCCGGCGGTCTGCACCTCGACCTCGGGCGTGCGCTTCAGCCGCTCCAGTGCCGGCGCGAGCACCGTGCTCACCTGTGCCTGTCCGATGGCCGGCTCGGCCGATTCGCGCTCGGCGTACAGCGTCACGACGACGCGGTCGTGGGCGACCTCGCGCCAGGCCGAGGCATCCAGATTCAATCGCGGCCGCAGGTCGACCTGGCCGTGGAAGGCGTCGGCCGGCTGGGCGAGCGCGGTCGCGGCCGGTGCCAGCCCGAAGGCGACGGCAGCGAGCGCGGCGGCGAGAGCGCCCCTCATTGCGCGCTTCCCGGCGGGACACTGCCGGGTGCGACGAGCGCGGGCTGCGGCGCCGAAGGCGGCGCCGAGCCGGCCGGCGCCGGCGATGCCGGGACCTGTATCACGGGGGTGGCCGGCGGGCTGACCTGCAGCGAAGGGGGCGGGACGGGCGATATCGTGCCCGCGGCTCCCGACGGGGCCGGCGCTCCCGCACCCGCCGATGGAGCGGCCGGCGCGGCCGCGGGTGGCGGCGGCGTCCGTCCGGGGACGACCGGCTGCACCGGGGTGAACGTGGGCCCGCCCGGCAAACCGGCGCCGGGCGACACCGGCGGGCTCGCCGGCGCCGGCGCGGTGGGCATCGGGGCGACGACGGTCGGCGGCGTCGTCGTCGCGGGTGCGACCGTCGTTGCCGGTGGGGCGGACGGGGCGGTCGTCGACGGCGGGGTCGCCGACGGAGTCACCGCGGGTGCGGTCGTCGCCGGCGCGGGCGCGGGCGCGGGCTGCGCCGCCTGCGGCGCGGGTTCCCGGATCCGCAGCTCGCGGTACAGGCCGCCTCCTTCCACGCTGCCGCGCACGGTTCCCGCGCCCTCGATGCGCATCCGGCACGCCTCGCGCTGCTCCGGCGGCAGCGGTGCGCACCGGGCGAGCGCGTTGCGGCGATACCTCTCCTCGTCGCTCTCGCCCGCGAGCTCGCCCTGGCGTGTGGCTTGGGCGGCCGCGCCGGCTTCGCGCAGGCACGTCTGCAGGGCCTCGCCGGTGTACCTTCGCTCGCAGGCTTCGCGATCGGCCAGGTACTGCTTCCGAATCTCGGCGTCGCTGCGCGCCTGGGCCCACGCCGGCATCGCGGCGGCCGAAAGCAGGCTTGCCAGCGCGGCGGCTGCGGCCGCGGCGGCGAGCGGTGATGCAAGCACTCTCATCGTTCGTCTCCTCGGTCGGATGGCGAAAGGAAATCCGTAGCAAACTGCATTCCGCCGGCGCCCCCGGGCGCGCCGGACGCGGGCGCTTGCTTCGTACGCGGCGGCTCGATCCGGCCGAGCAGGCGTTTCGTGGCGAGCGCGCGCTCGTCCGCTCCGGGCGCCTGCAGCCATTCGATCCGGTCGCCCATACGCGTCGCGAAGGGCAGGCCGTCGCGATAGAGCACCCGCGCGCCCGGTATCCGTGGCACCCGGGCGCCGGTCAGCACCGTGCCCAGCAGGTTCGCCGGATCCGAGGCCGAGACGCAGACCCAGTCGGGCGGCGATGCCGCGCGGCGACGCGCCTGTCGAAGCGGCGCGATCGCCTCGGGCAGCGCGAACTGCTCGCCGGACAGGCCGGCGACGAAGCGGCCGCCTCGGATCTCGCCGCGCGCCTCGAGCCGCTGGTACACGCGCACGAGCTCGCGCCACGGCGGCAGCCATTGCGCCTCGCGCTCGAGCAGGCGCCAGAACACCACGCCGTAGCGGCGCAGCAGCGTCCGCGCGACGTGCTCGACGTCGCCCGGCTGTCGCGGGTCGCGGCTGCGGCCGACGAGCGTCCAGCGGCCGGCGTCCTCGATGCCCGACAGCGACGCGCGACGGCGACCGCGCCCGCCCGGTGCGACGCGACGGGACGGAGGAATGAGCAGCGCGCGCAGGCCCGCATAGCTGTCGCAGCGCACGAGCCCGTGGGTCACGAGCTCGCCGAGCGCGTCCTCGAGCTCGCTGCGCAGCAGGCGCGTGCCGTCGCCGATTTCGTCGAAGAACGATGCGCCCTGCGATTCGAGCAGCCGCAGCACGCGTTGCGCGCGGGCGCTCACGGCGTGCTCCGCGCGGGGCGGCGGGGCGAGTCGCGTCCACAGCGGGACGGCCGTTCGCGGCAGCAGCAGCAACGGCGTGGCGCGCAGCGACGCGCCGCCGGCCGCACCCGCGTCGTCGGCCGCCGGCGGACGCAACCGCGTCCATGCGACGCGACCCGAGGTGCACAGCTCGTCGAGCCAGCTCATCTCGTAGTCGTCGACCCGTGCCGGAAGCAGCTCGCTCTCCCAGACCGACGCCGGCGCCTCGAAGCCCTCGAGCTGCGCGAGGATCGCCGCCAGCGCCGGTGCTCCGCTCACGCGCGTCGCCTCTGACAGGTGCTGCCACCCGAACAGGAAGCGGGCGAAGTCGCGCGCTTCGACGGGCTCGATCTCCCGCCGCAGCCGCCCCAGCGTGTACCGGTGGATGCGGGCGAGCAGATGCCGTTCGCACCATTGCTCGTGCACCGCGCCCGGGGTGAAGCGGCCGCGCAGCACGGCGCCCTCCGCCTGCAGGGCCTCGAGCGCGCTCTCGACGTCGCTGGGCGACAGCGCGAGCGAAGCGGCGAGCTGGTCGAGCGTGAGCGGGCCGTGCGCGCCGAGCCGGCCGCGCACCAGTTCGCGAACGGCTTCCGCGTGCGTCCAGTGTCGCTGCGCATGTTCGGCCGGCGCCTCGATCGGCGGATCCGGCTCCGCGGCGGGAAAGATCGTGCGCATCAGCGGCAGGCGTTCGGCGGCGGTCCACAATCCGCGCACGGGCCCCGACGCCGCGACGACGAGCCGCGTCGCGCGGCGTGCCGCGACGAGTTCGTCGAGCCAGCGCGCCCAGTCGGGATCGCCGCGTACCTCCTCGTCGGCGAGCGCGACCGTGGCGACGAGCGCCTCGTGCAGCTCGTCGGCACTGCGCGCCTGCGGCCACGCTTCGCGACGCACCGCGTCGATCGCGCCGGCGTCGAGCCGGCCGAGATCGTCGGCGCTTTCCGGGTCGACGTGGCGGCGGCTGCGCACCGCCTGCGTTCGCCGTTCCTCGAGCGGCGCATCGTCGAGGAACGCGTAGACGCGCGCTGCGATCGCTTCGGAGGCGAAGGGCGAGGGCTCGACGACGTCGCGCGCGAGCACCTCGATGCGGCCGTGCTCGAGGTCGCGCAGCAGCTGCAGCCAGCCCGCGGCGTCCATCGCTTCGTACAGGCAGTCGTGCAGCGTCTGCGCGACGAGCGGATGGTCGGGAATCTCGCGCTCGCCGGCGAGGTTCTCCGCGCAGGCGACCTGGTCGGGAAAGACCGAAGCGAGCAGGTCCTCCGACTTCATCCGCTGCAGCGCCGGTGCGATCTTGCGCCCGCCGAAGAAGCGCGGTAGCGCCAGCGCGGTGGTGGCGTTCCAGCGCCAGCGCGCGCCGAACATCGGCGCCGTGAGCAGCGCCTGCACCAGCACGTCGAGCGCCGTGTTCGGATGTAGGTAGTGCGCGATCTCCTCGAGCGGGAAGCTGTGGCTCGTCGACAGCGACAGCACGATCGCGTCCTCGGTGGCGGCCGCCTGCAGCTCGAAATTGAACCGGCGGCAGAAGCGCTTGCGCAGCGCCAGTCCCCATGCGCGGTTGATCCGGCTGCCGAACGGGGCGTGCACGACGAGCTGCGCGCCTCCGGATTCGTCGAGGAAGCGCTCGAGCACGATGCGCCGCTGCGTCGGCAGCGAGCCGAGTCCGACGCGCGTGCGGTGCAGGTAGTCGACGATCTGCCGTGCGGCCGCGTCGTCGAGCCCGATGCGCGAGACGAGCCAGGCATGCGCGTCGTCGCGGCCGCAGCCGCGCGACGCATCCGTGGCGGGCTTCGCGCCCCCATCGCCTTCGGGTTCGCGTCGTTCGCCGCGCGCCAGCCGTCGCTCGATCTCGCCGCGCAGGCGCGAGACACCCCGCGACAGCTCGTCGCTGCGGCCCGGCGCCTCGCCGAGCCAGAACGGGATGCTCGGCGGCGCGCCCTTCGCGTCCTCCACGCGCACGCGCCCCGGCTCGACGCGCAGGATCCGATAGCTGGTGTTGCCCAGCTGGAAGACGTCGCCGGCGAGGCTCTCGACGGCGAAGTCCTCGTTGACGCTGCCGACGGTCAGCGCCTCGGGCTCGAGCACGACCAGGTAGTCGCCCGTGTCGGGAATCGTCCCGCCCGAGGTGAGCGCGGTCAGCCGCGCACCGCGGCGCGCGCGCAGCCGCCGATGGACGGCGTCGCGATGCAGCCACGCCGATCGCGCGCCCTGGCGCGTCGTGAAGCCTTCCGAGAGCATGCGTACGACCGCCGTGAAGTCGTCCCTCGAGAGCCGGGCGTACGGCCATGCGCCGCGTACCAGATCGAAGAGCTCGTCTTCGCCGCATTCACCGCCGGCGACCTCGGCGACGATCTGCTGGGCGAGCACGTCGAGCGGCGCCGCCGGAATGCGCAACGCGTCGAGCTCGCCGCGACGCACGCAGTCGAGCAGCGCGGCGCATTCGACGAGCTCGTCGCGCGTACCGGGAAAGAGGCGCGCCTTCGGCGTGCCCCCGACGGAATGACCCGAACGGCCGGCGCGCTGCAGGAACGTCGAGATCGCGCGCGGCGAGCCGATCTGGCAGACGAGGTCGACCTCGCCGATGTCCAGGCCGAGCTCGAGCGACGCGGTGGCGACGAGCGCCTGCAACTCTCCGTTCTTCAGCCGGCGCTCGGCCGCCAGGCGCGTCTCGCGCGCGAGGCTTCCGTGATGCGCGGCGACGCGGTCCTCGCCGAGCCGTTCGCCCAGGTGGCGCGTGGCGCGTTCGGCCATGCGCCGCGTGTTCACGAAGACGAGCGTCGTGCGATGCGCCGCGGCGAGTGCGGCGAGCTGGTCGTAGACCTGCTCCCACTGGTCGTTCGACATCACCGCCGACAGCGGCGTCGGCGGAACGACGAGCGCGAGATCGCGCCGGCGCGAATAGCCGATGTCGACGATCTCGCAGTCCGCGCGGCCGTCGATCGCCGCCGATGCGCCGACCAGGAAGCGCGCGACCTCGTCGATCGGCTTCTGCGTCGCCGACAGGCCGATGCGCACGAGCCGGCTGCCGTGCGCGGCGCGCGCGAGCTTCTCGAGCCGCTCGAGCGACAGCGCGAGATGACTGCCGCGCTTCGACGCGGCGACCGCGTGGATCTCGTCGACGATCACGGTGCGCGCCGTGCGAAGCATCGCCCGCCCGCCTTCCGAGCCGAGCAGCACGTACAGCGACTCGGGCGTCGTGACCAGCACGTGCGGCGGGTTGCGGCGGGCGAGCAGCCGCTCGCGCTGCGGCGTGTCCCCGGTGCGCACCGCCGTGCGGATCTCGACGTCGGGCAGGCCGAGCGCGTGCAGCGCCCGCCGGATCCCGGCGAGCGGCGTCTCCAGATTGACGTGGATGTCGTTCGACAGCGCCTTCAGCGGAGAGACGTAGACGACCCGCGTCTCGTCGGGCAGGCCACTGGTGCGCAGTCCGTCGCGCACCAGCGCGTCGAGCGCCATCAGGAAGGCGGTGAGCGTCTTGCCCGAGCCGGTGGGCGCGGCGACGAGCGTGTGGCGCCCGGCCGCGATCGACGGCCAGGCGGCGCGCTGCGCTTCGGTCGGTCCCGCAGGAAACGCTTGCGCGAACCAGCGGGCGACGGCGGGATGAAGCGGGTCCATCACGTTATCTTGACCGAAGCTCGGCCGAAGGCGCGCCAGAGCGACTCGGCCAGGGCCGCACCGACGGCGCGCGACGCCGGGCCGCGCCGCTCGGCGCGCGTTCATTCCGCGCCGCGCTCCGTGCACACAACCATTGCATGTGCAAAGCCATCATCCGCCACCGCTCGCTCGTCCCGGCGACGCGCGCGCAATCGAGGAGTCGAACGTGAACGCCACCACTTCCACGCCATCCGTCCGGTCCGGCACGAACGCCGACGAAGGGCTCGGCATCGAGGAGACCCTGGCCCGCTGGCGCGCCGACGAAGCGCGGGTGCGGGCGAAGATGCGCGCGTTCGGCGTCGCCCGGCCGGAGGCGGTCGCCGGCCTCTCGGGCATGGAGATCTTCGAGGCGATGTTCGACGGACGGATCCCCGCGCCGCCGATCGGCGACACGCTGCACTTCCTGCCGGTGCACATCGAGCCCGGCTATGCGGTGTTCCAGGGAACGCCGAAATTCGAGCACTACAACCCGCTCGGCACCGTGCATGGCGGCTGGTTCGCGACGCTGCTCGATTCGGCCGTCGCCTGCGCGGTGCACTCCACGCTGGCGGCGGGCAGGAGCTACACGACGATCGAGCTGAAGACGAACATCGTGCGTGCGCTCACCGAGCGGGTTCCGCTGGTGCGCGCCGAGGGGCGCGTCGTGCACGCGGGCAACCAGGTGGCGACGGCCGAGGGCCGGCTCTTCGGCCCCGACGGGCGCCTGTATGCGCACGCGTCGACGACCTGCCTGGTGTTCGAGCCGCGCGCACCGAAGGCGTCCTGAGCCGGCCTACGGTCTGGCCGACGCTTGCGCGCAGCCGGGCCGTGCGCGGGCTCGCCCGCCCCGGGCTACACGTTGAAGCGGAAATGCATCACGTCGCCGTCGCGCACGACGTAGTCCTTGCCTTCCAGCCGCATTTTTCCCTTCTCCTTCGCGCCCGCCTCGCCGCCGTAGGCGATGAAGTCCTCGTAGGCGATCGTCTCGGCACGGATGAAGCCGCGCTCGAAGTCGCTGTGGATCACGCCCGCGGCCTGCGGCGCGGTCGCCCCGGCCCGCACGGTCCAGGCGCGCACTTCCTTGACGCCGGCGGTGAAGAAGGTCAGCAGCCCGAGCAGCTTGTAGGCTGCGCGGATCACGCGGTTCAGCCCGGGCTCGTCCATGCCCATGTCCTCGAGGAAGACCGCCTTGTCCTCGTCGGGCATGTCGGCGATCTCGGCCTCGATCGCCGCGCACACCGGCACGACGATCGATTTCTCGCGCTCGGCGTGCGCGCGGACCGCATCGAGATACGGGTTGTTCTCGAAGCCGTCCTCGCGCACGTTCGCGACGTACATCGTCGGCTTGGCCGTGAGCAGGAACAGCGGTCGGATCAGCGCCTTCTCCTCCTCGTACAGGTCGAGCGAGCGCACCGGGCGCGCCTGGTCGAGCGCGTCGCGGCACTTCTCGAGCACCGCGACCAGGCGTGCGGCCTCCTTGTCGCCGCCGGCGCGGGCAACCTTCGACCAGCGGGCGAGCGCCTTGTCGACCGTGGCGAGGTCGGCCAGCGCCAGCTCGGTGTCGATGATCTCGATGTCGTGCAGCGGATCGATGCGGCCGCTGACGTGCACGACGTTCGGATCGTCGAAGCAGCGCACCACGTGCGCGATCGCGTCAGTCTCGCGGATGTGCGCGAGGAACTGGTTGCCGAGTCCTTCGCCCTTCGAGGCGCCTTCGACCAGTCCGGCGATGTCGACGAACTCCATCACCGCCGGCACCGTGCGCTGCGGCTTGACGATTTCGGCCAGCGCGGCCAGGCGCGGATCGGGCACCTCGACGATGCCGACGTTCGGCTCGATGGTGCAGAAGGGGTAGTTCTCGGCGGCGATGCCGGCCTTGGTCAAGGCGTTGAAGAGCGTCGACTTGCCGACGTTCGGCAGACCGACGATGCCGCAGCGAAGGCTCATGGAGGTTTCCTCGGGATCGGGGGCGCGATGCGGGGGCGATCGGCACGCGGGCAAAGGCCGCGCGCGCCTGGCGCGCCGCGAACGGGCGCGCGCAATCGCAGGGCAGCGAATGCGTCATTCTACCCGTCGGGCGGTGGGCACCGATTTGCGGTGCCCGCCGCGACTGCCTAGGCTATGCGACCATGCCCATCACGCTGGACGGAAAGCTCGTCGTCGCGATCTCCTCGCGCGCCGTCTTCGATTTCGAGGAGGAGAACCTCGTCTTCGAGCGCGACGACGATGCCGCGTACATGGCGCTGCAGCGCGAGCGGCTCGACGTCTGCGCGCGCCCCGGCGTCGCCGGCGCGCTCGTGCGCAAGCTGCTGCGCTTCGATCCGGCCGACCGCCCGGAGGCGCACCGGCGCATCGAGGTCGTCGTCGTCTCGCGCAACGACCCGGTGAGCGGGCTGCGCGTCTTCCGCTCGGCGCAGCAGGCCGGGCTGCGGCTCGAGCGCGGCGTGTTCACGCGCGGACGCGCGCCGTGGCGCTATCTCACGCCGCTGAAGGCGAATCTCTTCCTGTCGGCGAACGCCGAGGACGTGGCCGCGGCGCTCGCCGCCGGCATTCCGGCGGCGCGCGTCTTCCCGCAATCGGTACTCGCCTCGGAATCGCATCCCGACGAGATCCGCATCGCGTTCGACGGCGACGCGGTGCTGTTTTCCGACGAATCGGAGCGCGTCTTCCAGCAGGGCGGTCTCGAGGCCTTCCACCGGCACGAGACCGAACACGCGGCGCGGCCGCTGCCGCCGGGTCCGTTCAAGCCGCTGCTCGAGGCGCTGCACCGGCTGCAGCGCGAGGACGCGCCGTCGGAGAGCGAGCGGGGCGATGCCCGGCGCACGTCCGGGCACGCGCCGGTGCGGATCCGCACGGCGCTGGTCACCGCGCGCAGCGCGCCCGCGCACGAACGCGCGATCCGCACGCTGATGGACTGGGGCATCGAGGTCGACGAGGCGATGTTCCTCGGCGGGCTCGAGAAGGGCCCCTTCCTGCACGAGTTCGAGCCCGATTTCTATTTCGACGACCAGACCGGCCACTGCGAGTCGGCCGCGCGCTTCGGCCCGGCGGGCCACGTGCCGGCGGGCATCGCCAACGAACGATGAAGCCGGCGCCTTTCGTCACGCACCGGGGGATCGTCGCGCCGCTCGACGCGGCCAACGTCGACACCGACGCGATCTTCCCGAAGCAGTACGGCCGCTCGATCGCGGCGAGCGGCTTCGGCCCGGTGCTGTTCGACAACTGGCGCTATCTCGATCCGGGCGATCTCGACAGCGACCACGCGAAGCGGCGCGAGAATCCGGACTTCGTCCTCAACCGCGAGCCCTGGCGCCGCGCGACCGTGCTGCTCGCCCGCGAGAACTTCGGCTGCGGATCGAGCCGCGAGCACGCGGTGTGGGCATTGCGCGATTTCGGATTTCGCGCGGTGGTCGCGCCGTCCTTCGCGTCGATCTTCGCCGGCAACGCGATCGCCAACGGACTGCTGACGATCGCACTCGCCCGGGACGACGTCGATGCGCTGTTCGGATGGGCGCGCGCGCAGCCCGTTCCCGAGATGGTGATCGACCTGCCCACGCAATGCCTCGAGGCGGGCGGCCGACGATGGCACTTCGACGTCGACGCGCGTGCGAAGGAGTCGCTGCTCGCCGGATGGGACGAGATCGACCGCACGCTGCGACACCGCGACGAGATCCGCGCCTTCGAGGTGCGCCGCCTGGCGCGGCACCGCTGGCTCGATCCGGAGGGTGCGGCGCGCTGAGCGGGGGCGGTGCGCCGGGCCGTGCGCGCGTCGTCAGGCGCGCACGCCGTTCTTCCTTCTTCGCTTCGGCTGCAGGATCGTCCCGGTGCAGTTGGCCGACCCGCAGCGGCACGCCCAGATGCGCTTCATCGCCGGCGTGTGCGGCACGTCGAGCACGATGCCGTAGTTGTAGGTGAGCTCCTCGCCGCGCGCGATCGGCCGGATCGACTCGATGAAGACGCGGTCGCGACGCGGGTCTCCGCTCTCGTCCTCGACGAGCACGGCCTCGCAGTTCGGGTCGCAACTGTGGTTGATCCAGCGCGCGCTGTTGCCGCCCTGGTTCGCGTCGAGGACGTACGAATCGTTGAGCACGAAGAGGAAGGTGTGCCCGGTGTCGGCGCCGTCGGGGTACAGGCGGTCGCTCTGGGCGTGGGTGAGCAGCTTTCCCTTGTACTGGATCAGGCGTACACCGGCGGGAATGTCGGTGGCGGCGAAGACGCCGTTACCGTGAATCTGCGAACGGCGCGTGACGATGCGAGGCATGGTGTCGACTGCAGTGAATCCCGCATTCTGATGCATCGCGCGATGTCCCGTCACCGCGATCGTTCCGCTTGCGCTTCGCCGTCCCGTTCCTGCCGCAGCGGGCGCACGCGATGCCGCCGGTTCCGTCGCTCGGGTTCAGCGCCGCGTGTGCAGCCGATGCATCGCCGCTTCGGCGTCTCCCTGCACCAGCAGCGGCACCGCCTCGAGCCCGCGCTCGATCGCTTCGTCGATGCTGCGCCGATGCTCGCGGCTGGGGCGATGCAGCACGAAGTCGACGACTTCCTGCTCGAGCTGCAGGCTGCGCGGATGGCCGATGCCCAGGCGCAGCCGCCAGAAGTCGGCGCTGCCGATTTGTGCCTGGATGTCGCGCAGTCCGTTGTGTCCGGCATGCCCGCCGGCGCGCTTGAGCTTCGCCTGTCCGGGAAGCAGGTCGAGCTCGTCGTGCACGACGAGGATCTCGGGCGGCGCGATGCGGTAGAAATTCGCCATCGCCGCGACCGCCTGGCCGGAGCGGTTCATCCACGTCGTCGGCTTCAGCAGGAACACCGTTCCGGTGCCGATCTGCGCGCGCCCGACGAGCCCGAAGAACTTCGCCTCGCGCGCGAGCGAGGCACCGTGCGCGCGCGCGAGGGCGTCGACGAACCAGTAGCCGGCGTTGTGCCGGTCGTGCTCGTGTTCGGGGCCCGGATTGCCGAGCCCCACGATCAGGCGAATCGCATTCATGTCGTTCCGGATCCGGGCATCATCGACGTCGGCGCGTTCGAGGCGCGCATCACCGACGGGAAGCGCCGGTGCAGCAGCAGCCACGCGCCCAGCCCGATGCCGAGCATCGCCAGCGAGGTCGCCGCCAGTCCCACGGTGGAGTGCATGACGATCGGCGCGACGACGCCCGCGACGATGCCGTTGGCGACGCTGCCCACCACCGCCTGCAGCGAGGATGCCATGCCCCTGCGCAGCGGGAACAGGTCGAGCACCATCAGCGTGACCGCCGGGACGTTCAGCGCCCAACCGAACGCGAAGACCGCGATCGGCGGCAGCGCCCACCACGCGTGCGGTTCGAACAGCAGGTTCGCGACGAGGTTGATCACGGCGATGCCGAGCATCACCGTGAACCCGTAGCGGATCTGCCTGCGCGCGGGCACCCGCCCGGCGAGCCGGCCGCTGACCCACGCCCCGGTCATGATGCCGCCGATCGTCAGCCCGAAGAACCAGAAGAACTCGGTGGGGCCGAGTTCCAGGTGCGTGCCGAGGAACTCGGGCGCCGCGAGCACGTACAGGAACATCCCGTTGAACGGGACGCCGCTGGCGAGTGCGAGCAGCACGAAGCGCGGATCGGACAGCAGCTGGTAGTAGCCGCGCATCAGGTGGCGAAGCTCGAAGGGCTGGCGGTGCGACGGATGCAGCGTCTCGGGCAGCCAGCGCAGGTTCGCCACCCACAGCAGCACGCCGACGAGCGCGAGGAACCAGAAGATGCCGTGCCAGTCGACGTGCACGAACAGCCAGCCGCCGACGATCGGGGCGACGGCAGGCGCCACGCCGAAATAGATCGTCACCTGCGACATCACGCGCTGCGCTTCCTCGGGCGGGAACATGTCGCGGATCACCGCCCGCGACACGACGATGCCGGCACCGGTGGACAGGCCCTGCAGCGCGCGGAAGAACACGAGCCAGCCGATCGTCGGCGACAGTGCGCAACCGACCGAAGCGATCGTGAAGGCGCCGACGCCCCACAGCACGACCGGGCGACGGCCGAAGCTGTCGGCCAGCGCGCCGTGGAAGATGTTCATGAACGCGTAGCCGAACAGGTACGCGGACAGCGTCTGCTGCATCTGCAGCGGGGACGCATCGAGCGCGCGTGCGATGCCCGAGAACGCCGGCAGGTAGGTGTCGATCGAGAACGGACCGAGCATGCCGAGCGCGGCGAGCAGGATCGCGAGCGCCCAGCGCGGCGCGCTCCAGAGTCGGTCGGCGTCGGGATTCATCGGGCGCGCGAAAGGCAAACAAAAAGCCCGGGAATGCCCCGGGCTTCGGCTGCGTACCGCTCCGGCGTCGCGCCGGGGCGGGGGGGCGAGGCGTGCGCAGCCCGGCCCGCGATCGTCACGATTTCTTGGCGGCGGGCGCAGCGGGCGCGGTGGTTGCCGCCGCTTCGGACTCCTCCCCTTCCTCTCCCTCGGCCGCACCCGGAACGGTGACGGTGACCACGACCGGATTCTCGCCGGCGGGAAGCACGGGCGAGACGCCGGCCGGGAAGGAGATGTCACTCAGGTGCACGGACTTGCCGGCCTCGAGGTTGGCCAGGTCGACTTCGATGAACGTCGGCAGCGCGGCCGGCAGGCAGGTGACCTCCACCTCGGTGATGACGCGCCCGACGATGCCCGACGAGAGCTTGACCGCCGGCGAGATCTCCTCGTTGACGAAGTGCAGCGGCACCTTGACCGTGATCTCCTCGTCGGCCTCGACGCGCTGGAAGTCGACGTGCAGCACCTGCGGCTTGTACGGATGCCACTGCACGTCGCGCAGCAGGACCTGCGCGCGCGCATCGCCGAATTCCAGCTCGAGGATCGACGAGTGGAACGACTCGGCGCGCAGCGCGTGATACAGCGGGTTGTGCTCGACCGAGATCGGAACCGCCTCGCCCTTGCCCCCGTAGACGATACCCGGCACGTAGCCGGCCCGGCGCAGGCGGCGGCTCGCACCCGAACCCTGCTCCTTGCGAACGTTCGCGACGACTTTCATCGTTCTTCCTTCCGTTGCGCCCCGCTTCCGCGACCAGAATCGCGGGGCTTGTTCCACCGGCGCTCGCGCGCCGATGCAGAGACCCGGCGCTCGCGCGCCGGTGCGAAGTGAAGGGTGAAGGGTGAAGCACCCTTCACCCTTCACGGTGTTCAATCCACGAACAACGACGACACCGAATCCGCCCGGCTGATGCGCAGGATCGTCTCGGCGAGCAGCTGTGCGCACGACAGCACCCGGATGCGCGGACAGGCCTCCCCCTCGGGCGAGAGCGGGATCGTGTCGGTGACGATCAGTTCGTCGAGCGCCGAGTTCGCGATGCGCGCGACCGCGCCGCCCGAGAGCACCGCGTGCGTGCAATAGGCGACGACGCTGCGTGCGCCCTGTTCCTTCAGCGCCACCGCCGCCTTCACCAGCGTGTTCGCGGTGTCGACGATGTCGTCCATGATCACGCAGGTGCGGCCCTCGACGTCGCCGATGATGTTCATCACCTC
>Ga0079224_100001442_pt1 | contig 27339 bp, 27 predicted proteins | sample Stecom2015_FD_80414 | JGI IMG/M metagenome (GOLD analysis project Ga0079224, IMG submission 80414) | Agricultural soil microbial communities from Utah to study Nitrogen management - Steer compost 2015 | ecosystem: Environmental > Terrestrial > Soil > Agricultural land | place: USA: Utah... | reverse complement strand
TTGGGAGATGGGCTGGCCGAGATCAAAAATATGATCGTAAGGGAATGCACCATGACGGGGCCTTCCCATGACAATCTACATGTTTGGCTCTATCCGTTGATTTCAAAAATAGAACGGCTGCAAAAAGCGGAAAGCAAGGAAGCAGGAGCGCGTATGACCGAGGAAATCCAAGATCATTTGGTGAAATACCACGACTATTTCGAGTAGGTTGCGAAGGTTCTTCCCCAAGGGGGGAATCCGCAATCCGGACCCAAAGACAAATCACAGCCTCCAAGGACATCCATGGTCAATTCCCATCCCTTGGAAAATACCTTTCCTACCCGGGCAAAGGCAGCTATTTTATCGGCACTGTCCGGCGCTTACGGGAGGGATCAAGGCGATTTCATCGTAGGAGTTGATCCGTTCATGATCCTGGGCATAATTGTGGTTCACCGCCACGGCCATCGAGGATATTTTTTTTAGTTCCGGATAATTGTTGGCCATAAATTCCTTGAGCTCCCCAACGGTGGCCGGTATCTTTCTTCCCGTTACGCTGGATGTGGGAACTGAAAGCGTGGGGCTGCCCACGATTTCCTTGGTGATTCCAAACAAAAGTATTGTCATAAGTTCAACCTGTTTAGTATGTTATACTATTCATTGGTTAGCAGGTTCGACTTGGGTTTCGGCCGTGGCCTATTTGGTTTAAGGCACTGAAATTACCAAAAAAAGGGAGGAATGCCCCCATTTTAACAATTGCCCTTTCATTTTAACTTTTCATTATAAGGGTTGGGCAAGGGGCAAAATACTTTTTCGGAAAAATGTACGTTCTGCATGCAGAACATTAACTTTTATGAAAATGAAAATCACATTCGGCAGTTACTTCCTTTTATTTTTTGGTCTCCTCCTCCTCTCCTGTGGCAATGCGGACGACGATGTAAGTTTTAATATCGGGGACAGTGAGTTGGGCTTGGGCAAGGAACCCGATGATTGCCTGGGCTTCGGCGAAAATGAATTGTTGCTTTCCATTCAGGATGAATTCACCACCCTTCCGGGTAAAGTTTCCATCTTGTTCAAGGTGTCCGACCTTCTTGGAAATCCTATTTCCGGCCTTGGGGCCGAGCAGTTCACCATCTATGAACAGGGCAGGAACGACGAATGCTTCAATTTGATTTCCCCTTCGGAATCCCAGGCACGGATCTCTTCCAATACCCAAGTGTTCCACAACAACACCCTTTTGGTACTGGATCTGAGCAATAGTGTCCTGGCAAGCAGCCTGGAGGAATTGAAGGCGGCCTCCACCAGTTTCATCACCAATGTGATGCCCGAGGACGAAACGGAATCCTTCAAGATGGCCATATATTGGTTTGATGGGGAGAACGAGCTCCATCTATTGAACGACCTGACCTCCTCCACCTCTGAATTGACAGCGGCCGTGGCCGGCATCACATCGGATATCAGCTCGGACGTTCCCACCGATCTTTACGGGGCGGTGATCAAATCCACCAAGATAGCCGAGGATCTTTTGGACAAAAACACCCAGTCCATTGGGGCAGCCTCAATTGTCCTGTTTACCGATGGGACGGACCAGGCTTCCCGCTACAAGGAGTCGGATGCGATCAAGGCCGTTCAACAGGCCGATAGGAACATCTCCTATTTTACCATAGGCCTGGGTGCGGAGATCGATACGGGGGTATTGACCGAAATCGGAAAGACCGCCAGTGTCTTTGCAGCCAATAAGCAGGAACTGGAAAACACCTTCAACGAAATTTCCCAAAGGGTGGCCGAGCAGGCAAACAGTTTCTATCTGTTCGAATATTGCACCCCAAAACGCGACGGCAGTGGGGTGAGCAACCTGGTCATACAGCTCAGCCAGGGGAACCTGAAGGGGGCGGTACAGACCAAGTTCAACGCAACCGGATTTAAGGGCGGATGTGAATAGGGCATTTTGTGTTCGGGGAAATCCTTATCTTGGGGCTTGATAACCGATCAATTCCAAACCCTTATGAAAACATTCTCCAAACTGACAATGGCCGCCCTATTATTTGGTGCCGGCCTAGGTCTATATGCTCAGAACAGCAGTCCCCTGGAGGGACGTTGGGACCTCGAACTGGATTTTATGGGAAAAACGGCTCCCTCCTGGTTGGAGATCAGGCATTCGGGCAATGCCACCCTGATCGGGCGTTTTGTGTTCGCCTTTGGCAGCGCAAGGCCCATTTCCGAGGTACATCCCTATGGGGACCATAAATTCACCTTCAGCATACCCAACCAGTGGGAGCCCAAGGGCAGTGATATGATCGTGCACGGGGGCCTTGTCGGTGACCGCCTGGAAGGTACCCTGATCTATACGGACGGCTCGGTCATTCCATGGACCGGGCAACGGGCGCCCAAATTGGCCCATGTGGAAAACCCAAAATGGGACAGGCCCATTGAACTCTTCAACGGAAGGGACCTCAGTGGGTGGCATATGGATGGGGAAAAAGAACAATGGGAGGTCCGTGACGGAATCCTGATCAGTCCCCAGCCCGGTTCCAATTTGATCAGCGATCAAAAGTTCGGGGACTTCAAGCTTCACGTGGAGTTCCGATACCCCAAGGGGAGCAATAGCGGGATATATCTTAGGGGCCGCTACGAGGTCCAGATCGAGGACGACAAGGGCCGGGACCCCATGGATATCTATATTGGCGGAATCTACGGTTTTTTGGAACCCAATGAAAATGCGGCCAAGGATGCCGGGCAATGGCAAACCTATGACATAACCCTTTTGGGCAGAAGGGTCACCGTGGTGCTCAACGGCAGGACGGTGATTTCTGATACGACAATCCCGGGAATCACCGGAGGGGCATTGGACAGCAAGGAAGGGGAACCGGGATCCTTCATGCTCCAAGGGGACCACGGTCCCATCGAGTTCAGGAGCTTTGTGGTGAACCCGATCAAAAACTAAATTTGCAAAAGGATTATTGGGGATCCAGGGAAACGAGCTCAATGTTTCTCCACCGCACCTTAATTCCGCCCCCATCGTGGATCTGAAGGGCAATTGCCCCTTCTCCCTGGGCTATTTTTTCATCTTCGAGATGGATCATTTGGGTTCCGTTCAACCAGGAAGTGATGCTGCCGCCGACCACCCGGATCTTCATGCTGTTCCACTCCCCTACCTTCAGGGCCTTTTCCTTTTCGGGGTCCGGTTTGACCAACCATCCCCGACCATAGGATTCGTAAACGCCCCCGGTGTGCATTCCAAGGGGGGCCACCTCCACTTGCCAGCCGCTGACCTTGGTGCCCTCGAAGACGGAACGGATGAACACCCCACTGTTGCCATCGGCTTCCTGAAGGAACTCCAGGCTCAATTCAAAATCCTTGTAATCCTTGGCCGTGGAGAGGTATCCGTACTCGGCCTTGGGTCCGCTTTCACAGATCAGTTCCCCATTTTCCACATACCATTTTTCTTCCCCGTGTTGGACCCAGCCTTCCAGGTCCTTGCCGTTGAACAAACTTGTGGACTTTTTCTGGGCCATTAGGGGAAGGGCCATCAAAAAAGACAAAAACATAAGGGAGATTGATTTTTTCATGGATGATTGATTCGGATTATAAAAGTTAAATTAATCAAATCGACCGAAGAGGCCCTTAAAAATTATACCAAGGGTGCCCGGGATTCGACGGACAACTGACCCAAGGGGTCCCGGGATCCCATTTTTCAATCGTATATCAGGGCATTCCCAAACTTTTGATCTTCCAGGGGCTTTGAAAGGTCGATCAAAAACCCATTGATCAAGGCGTGGGTCAAGGTCCCGTTGTGTTCCAAAAAGAAAGTGGGGTTCATCCCCGGTTGCAGTTTGAGGGGTTTGGGCTTGAAATCGGGGCCAACCAAGTGAATCGGGAGCTCGACATAGTTTTCCTTATCATTGAGGGGTGCCTTGGCATAGGCCACCCCATCTTTGAGCAATCCATAAGGATCTCCGATCCGTTCCACCTCCACCATTTTTGGGGCTACGATCCTATATCCCGTGGCGTCAAAGGTCTCATAGCCATAAAAGGTGGACAGGTCTCCCTGATCGCCCAGGGAGGCCCTGTAATAAAAATCGTTATGGCCCTTGAGGTCCACTTCGTTCCTGAACAATCCAAGATCTAGGATATAATCCTTTCCCAAGAGCCCATAGGTGACCTTTTCGATCTTCAGGTCGAACAGCTTGCGGTCGTTGTTGGGAATCTTTTCGTAGTCTTCAAGGGGAATGTCCCTATAGCTTTTATTGGCTATGGTATAAAGAGCCGATAGGATGGAAACATAGTTCAATTTCCGTATTTCCTGTTTTTCCCGGTCGTCGGCATATCCCCCGGACTCGATCAAGATCAAACTGGTCCCCCATTTGGCGATGTTGTCCCCAAAGGCACGGGGCTCGAATTCATCACTGTACCTCCCCACCTGCCCCGGGGCATAATTTTGGATGATTCGGTCCATATAGACGATCACCTTCATGGCATTGGCCCGTACCTCATTGATGTCCTTCTCATAATTATAAGCGGCGGCCAAATAGGAAATGGTGGCGGGTTTTGGGGTCCTCTCGGCATTGTAGTAGCGGCTTTGGTCGTGCAGGTTGAAACCAAAACCGGCATCCAGGCTGTCCCGGATTCGTTTCAAGGCCCTTCCTTCCGGGGATTGCAGCCGCAGAGCATCGCGGTTGATGTCGATTCCCAGGGCATTCCTGCGCTGGTACACCTCTGCCCCGTCCGGATTGACCATGGGCAGGAAGTGCAGTTTCAAATTCGATAGGATGACCTCTTTTTCCGCAGCCAGGTAGGGGGAATCCAAAAAGTGCAGAATATCAAAGATGGCCTGGGTGGCCGTTGGTTCGTCCCCGTGCATCTGGGACCAAAGGAAAATATTCTCGTCCCCGGACCCAATGCTGATCAGATGAAGGTCCCTTCCTTCGATGGATTCCCCGACCTTTTGCACCTCAAACTTGGGGTTGGCCCCAATTTTTTGGATCAGGCCCTGTATGTCCGAATGTTTGATCCTCCTTTTTTCAAGGGAAGGCTCCCGGAACCGATCATAGGATTCATAAAGTTGTGAGGTAAAGTCATTTTGGGCCGTGATCGACAGGCTCATGAAAAGCAGGGACAGGGAGATTGATTTCTTGATCATCGAATCATTTTTTTGGAAGGGGCTTAAAATTATATTTCTTGGTCGCCTTGCGTACCTTTTCCATAAAGTCCAGGCCAGGGTCCGTCTTGACCGTGCGGTACCCGTCATCCACCTCCAACCAGAGGGGGTGGTCTTCGAAGAGGGTGTATTCCTGATGGCCGATCACATAATCGATATCGTATTTGGATGCCAGATATTCGACCAGGTAAATATTGGCCTTCAATTGCTTTTTGGTCAAAGGGAGTCCCTGGGTGCCCCCGACATTCTCAACCCCGATGGCACAGTGGTTGAGGCCTATGGTATGGCGGGCCATGGTGGTTTCCGGCATCAAGCGGTAGATCGTGCCGTCCCGATCGACCAGGAAATGAGAGGATACGTTGAGTCCGCTCACATTGACCAGTTCAGGCCGCCATTGCGGCAGGGTGGGTCGGTTGAATGCCTCAAAGGATCCCTTTAGGCTGGGAATTGCGGTCCAGTGCAATACGACCATCCTGGGGACGATCTGGGTGGAATCCCCATCCAGCCCATAACGTTCGGCCATATATTGCTCGGTGAGCTCTATGCGCTGCCGGTCAAACAGTATGGGGATGTCCAGGATTTCTTTTTTCGAGGCACAGCTTCCCAACATAAATAGGGCCAAAGCCATGGGTGTGATATGCTTCATCTGTCAGAATTTATGGTTGTGTCCAAGGGCAGGGCATAACAGATCATCAGTTCTTTTTTGCCCCATTCCCTGGCTTTTTTTACATTGAGGCCCATATAGATGTCGATACGGTTTTTCCATCGCCAATGCATTTTGTCCTTCACGTAAAAAGTGTCCGGAAAGGTATCGATTTTTACCATTGTATTATGGTCCAGCCCCAGTTTTATCAGATCTCTGGAGACCGCAATGGACTTCATGCCCGGTCTTAGGGTATCCCCCCAGGCCGCCACAGTGGGGTCAATGCTGTCCGTTTGCCAGTGCACCGAATTGTAGGCGGAGACCATGACCTGGTGTCCGTACCACCTATGGGTGGGCGGTTCCTGGGGCCTTTCAGGGGCCCTGGAACAGGAGGCTATCAACGCGCAGACGAGTAATTCCCTTTTCACCGATCAGGCTGTTTGGGCTAAAGGTACACAATATTGAATTTTTACGGCATTTCCACAAAAAAAGGCCCTTGAGGGAAGTATTGTTAGGCCTTTACCCCAAAGCGGTGGGATTCCTGTTTTCAGCTTCCACCATTTGTTTATATTTTAGGGGCCAATGTCAAAAACACCGACCATACGATGAAACTACTCAAGCGAATCCTGATCCTCCTTGTCCTGATCTTGGGGGTACTGTTCTATTTCAACTACCCCAAATTGAACATCATCTCGGGCTATGCCGCCAAAAACGTGGCTTCCGGGGTATATGTGGCCCATAGATCGGAAGCTTCAATGAACCAAATCGACAACAATGTCCCGCTGATCGAACTGGCGGTTACCGAAGTGGACGAGGCCCAACGATCGGCATCCTCTTCGGTATATGGATTGATGGAACGGACTGCCGTGTACCGGGAAGGTTTGGGGGCGGTGCTCATCAATGGGGACTACGACCCTTCAAAACCATATCTGCGTCCCCAAAGAAGCAGGGTCGGGGACAGCATCCCCTATCCCTATGGACAGGCCGCCCCCGTGGACAGCCTTTTCCCCGATGTGGACCTGGACCAGATCAACAAGGCGGTGGCCATGGCCTTTGCACGGGGGGAGGTCCAAAGGACCCGGACCCTGCTGATCCTATACAAGGGCCATTTGTTGGCGGAACGCTATGTGGACGGTTTTGATAAGGACACCCCAATTTTGGGATGGTCCATGACCAAAAGTGTCCTGGCCAGTTGTTACGGCATATTGGAGCGCCAGGGTAAATTGGAAATGGATTGGCCCGCCCCCATAGCCGAATGGAAGGACGACCAAAGAAAGTCCATAACCCTGGACCATCTGCTCAGGATGCAGAGCGGCCTGGAATGGGACGAGGATTACAGTACCATTTCGGATGTGACCAAAATGTTGTTCCTGGATTCCGATATGACCCAGCTCCAAAGGGAAAAGCCCGCGATCGCCGAGCCCACTGAAGTTTGGAACTACTCATCGGGCACCTCCAACCTGCTGTCGGGAATCCTCAGGCAACAGTTCAGGGACTACCAGGACTATTTGGACTTTCCCTATACCGCCCTTATCGACAAGATCGGGATGTATTCCATGGTCCTGGAGGCGGACCTGGCCGGAAATTATGTGGGTTCCTCCTATGCCTGGGCCAGTACCCGGGACTGGGCCCGATTTGGCCAGCTTTACCTGGATCGGGGCCTTTGGAAGGGGGAAAGGATCTTCAATGAATCCTGGGTGGACTATGTCACCACTCCCACGGAGCATTCCGACGGCACCTACGGGGCCCACTTTTGGTTGAATGCCAACGGAAAATATCCCGGGGTCCCCAAAGACATGTACAGCTGCAATGGCTATCAGGGCCAATACGTCTTTATCATCCCTTCCAAGGATTTGGTGGTGGTCCGAACCGGTTTGGCCGAGGAACCCGAATTCGATTTGAACGGGATGCTGTCCAATATTGTACAGGCATTGCCATAGTGAAAGGGAAGGACTGTTTTGATTCCTTGAAAGGGCGAATGTTCCTCACCCATCACAAATCCAGGGTACCGCGGTATGGCACAACGGCCCATATTGGGTTTTGAGAAGCAAAAAATCGCAGTCTTTCATTGGGGTTGGGATGGTGAAACCTCCGCTCTTGAAGGGACTGATGTGCTAAAATTGGTGGAAAACCACAATTTGGGGGCAGTTCACAACAATATTTTCGTTTCGGGAAGCACTCGCACTACATTTACAATGTAATAATAACGAAAGTAATTTTTTCATTTTCATATAGTGTTCTCGTAAAAGAGTCCTGACCCAAGTGGCAGGGCTCTTTTTGATTATGGACCCTAGGGAATCCACTTGTCCTTTCCAAAATCCGGTTTTCGTTTTTCCAAAAAGGCGTTCCTTCCTTCCTTGGCCTCCTCGGTCATATAGGCCAGACGGGTGGCTTCCCCCGCAAAGACCTGTTGTCCGACCATGCCGTCATCGGTGAGGTTCATGGCAAATTTCAACATTTTGATGGAAGTCGGGGATTTGGCCAGGATCTCCTGGGCCCAGTGGTAGGCGGTGTCCTCCAATTGGTCATGGGGAACCACCGCATTGACCATGCCCATTTCATAGGCCTCCTGGGCGGAATGGTTCCTTCCCAAAAAGAAAATTTCCCGGGCCTTCTTCTGCCCCACCATCTTGGCGAGGTAGGCCGATCCATAGCCTCCGTCAAAACTGGTCACATCGGCATCGGTCTGTTTGAAGATGGCGTGTTCCTTACTGGCGAGGGACATATCGCAGACCACGTGCAGGCTGTGCCCACCGCCCACGGCCCAACCCGGTACCACGGCAATCACGACCTTGGGCATAAAGCGGATCAATCGTTGGACCTCCAGGATGTTCAAACGGTGGTATCCATCCTCCCCGACATAGCCTTGATGGCCTCGGGCTTTTTGGTCCCCTCCACTGCAGAAGGCCCATATGCCGTCCTTGGGGGAAGGACCTTCCCCGGAAAGCAGCACCACCCCGATGGAAGTATCCTCCTGGGCGTCCAGGAAGGCCCTGTGGAGTTCTGCGGTGGTCTTGGGGCGAAAGGCGTTGCGCACCTCGGGCCTGTTGAAGGCGATACGGGCCACTCCCCCACTCTTTTTATAGGTTATATCCTCAAATTCAATGGCGGTCCGCCAGTTGGGTGATTCCATGGTACTGTGTTTTGTTTGTACAAAAATAGTTGAATAATCGGGGAAGCCCTCAATTGATTTGTCCCTACCGGACCCGACCCTGTATTTGGTTCAAGGTTTTCCAAAAATCATTACCTTTCCTCTCCACTAATGTACAAATCTATGAAAGGGATATCCTTGCTTTCCCCGATTTTGCTGTTGCTGGCACTGACCGCCTGTGACAGCCCCCAACATTTTGATGTCCTGATCAAAAATGGAACCCTTGTCGACGGGACCGGCAAGTCGTCCCATATTGGGGATGTGGGCATCAACGGGGATACCATTGCAGCCATTGGAACCCTTGAGGGGGCAACCGGTGGCATTGAAATCGATGCCTCCAATCTGGCAGTGGCCCCGGGTTTTATCAATATGCTCAGTTGGGCCACGGAATCCCTGATCCAGGACGGCAGGAGCATGGGGGATATCAAACAGGGGGTTACCCTGGAGGTTTTTGGGGAGGGCACCTCCATGGGTCCCTTGAGCCCCAAGATGAAAAGGGCCAAGCAGGAAGGACAGGGTTCCATCACCTATGATGTCGACTGGACCACGCTCAACGAATATTTGGAATCTCTGACCAGAAGGGGTATTTCCACCAATATGGCCTCTTTTGTGGGGGCCACCACCCTCAGGGTCCATACCGTGGGCTATGAGGACCGTGCCCCCAGCCCCCAAGAATTGGATTCGATGAAATTGTTGGTAAAGCAGGCCATGGAGGAAGGGGCCCTGGGTGTGGGTTCCTCCCTGATTTACGCCCCGGCTTTTTATTCCAGTACCGAGGAGCTCATTGAGATTTCAAAAGTGGCGGCGGCCTACGATGGGATGTACATCAGCCATATGCGGAGCGAAGGCTCAAAATTATTGGAAAGCCTGGACGAACTTCTGCAGATCGCCGACAAGGCGGGAATCCGGGCAGAGATCTACCATTTAAAACAAAGCGGCCGGGATCATTGGAACAAATTCGATGCCGTGGTGGCCAAGGTGGATTCGGCCCGAGCCGCCGGCTTGGAAATCACTGCCGATATGTACACCTACGTGGCAGGGGCCACCGGCTTGGACGCCTCCATGCCTCCTTGGGTACAGGAAGGCGGGTACAAGGCCTGGGCCGAACGCCTGCAGGACCCTGAAATACGGGCCAGGGTCAAAAAAGAAATGATGGCCCCTGCCCTGGAATGGGAAAGTCTGATGCAGGCTGCCGGCGACCCGGGAAGGATGTTGCTTGTGGGCTTCAGGAACGATTCCCTAAAATACCTGACCGGAAAGAGCCTGAAGGAAGTTGCGGAGCTTCGGGGGACCTCCCCGGAGGAAACTGCCATGGACTTGGTGGTACAGGATGGCAGCCGGGTGGGAACCATATACTTTATGATGTCCGAAGAGAACGTCAAAAAACAGATTGCCCTGCCCTGGATGAGCTTCGGCTCGGATGCGGGATCCATGGCCCCGGAAGGGGTGTTCCTGAACTCCAATCCCCACCCCCGGGCCTATGGGAACTTTGCGCGGCTCTTGGGCAAATATGTACGGGACGAACAGGTGATTTCCCTGGAAGAGGCCGTACACAAGCTCACCCAATTGCCGGCCAACAACCTTAAAATCAAAAAACGGGGAACCCTTAGTGTGGGCAATTACGCAGATGTGGTGCTTTTCGATCCCGGGACCATAAACGATCGGGCAACTTTCGAGCAGCCCCATCAGTACGCCGAAGGCATGATCCATGTGTTTGTCAATGGGACCCAGGTTTTGAGGGACGGGGAACATACCGGAGCATTTCCGGGTCGTGTAGTCCACGGGCCGGGGTATAAAATGGACAAACCTTGACCCCGGGCCAAGGAAACCCAAAAAGTTGTAGGGGAATCATTTTTGGCATTCTCTTTTTGCTTGCCGCCTCTCCCGCTTTGGCCCAAGGGGAAGCACCCTCGGACAGCAACTATTCCATTTAGGATTCCGTCTCGATCCCGACCCGGAGCGGGGTCGATATTTCCGCAATCATCGTCCGTAGGCTTGAAGTACTTTTTGAAATTGCTAAAATTTTAGATGTTAATGCAAAAGATTTATTAAAAGACAAAGAATGACCAGCATACAACAAAGAGCAGATTTGTAAGCCAAAATATGGAGAATAGCCAACGATGTCCGTGGATCAGTTGATGGATGGGCTTTTAAACAGTTTGTTCTCGGTACATTATTCTATCGTTTCATCAATGAGAATTTCACCAATTGAATTGAAGGCGGATATAAATGAAATTGAAAAAGAAATCAAAAGCTAGATCATGGGCAAAAAGCAATCAACCTAAAAAATTACCGTACGCTCTTCAGCAGCGGAATACTTAACCTTTATTGCCGCTTCCGGTGAAAGTGATGTAAATGTTGTTTATGCCGATGAGAACATTTGGTTGTCGCAAAAAATGATGGGCGTGCTTTATAATGTGGAAACACATACCATTAATTATCACTTAAAGAAGATTTTTTCGGACCATGACTTGGATGAAAATTCAGTTATTCGAGATTTTCGAATAACTGCCTCAGATGGTAAAAACTATAACACACAGCATTACGATATTTCGGCTATTATTGCCGTAGGCTAAAACGAAAGTTAAAATCTGAAAGCAACGAACTCGTGAGTGCCACTCACGGTTTCAAATTTACAGCCGTAGACGGTAAAGAGCGTTTGTCCGACACGCTTGATATCGCTGGAATCGTTGAATTGACAAAGAATTTCCCGAACACCAAGGCAATGAAGTTTTTGGATTGGTTTTTGTATAGTGATACCACCCTCGATGGGCAAAGCAAGAAAAAAGGCTACACGCACAGAACCTGCCCCTGGAATCAAGGACGGTTCTTTTCCTCGATCCACTTGGCCATATATTTGGTACTTGAATGGATTTCATGCCCTAAGATCTTTCCAATAAGATTTTGGGAGCGATGGTCGTCCAACTTGTCTTCCAAGTGGGCCAAATGCGTTTTCAATGCCTCGCGGTGGATCCGCTTGTCAAAATGTTCCCGGACCAGCTCTTCCCCATGGGATTGGGCCTTTTCCCATTTCTCCCGGTTTTGGTACAGTTCTACTGCCTGTTGGACAAAGACTTCCCCATCATCTTCCACGGCCCCGTTCCAGGGGAGCTTCCCCTTCATGCCCTCCGATCCGATCGAAGTGGTCACCGAGGGGATTCCATGCAACATGGCATCCAATAATTTGCCCTTTATCCCCGCACCGAATCGCAGGGGCGCCAAAAGGACCCTCGCATTTTGGAGCGTCCCCTCCAGATCCTCGGTCCAACCTTCGACATAAAACCCGCTTTTGGGATCGTGAATTTCGAGGATTTCCCGGGGAAGGTAGGCCCCATAAATATGAAGTTTGGCTTCCGGCAGGCTTTTTTTGATCTGTGGCCACAGCTCGAATTTGAGCAGGCGAATGGAATCCACATTGGGACGGTGCCTTCCATTTCCAATGTGGACAAAGTCCCTCCGTTTGTCAAAACTCGGCCAATTTTCAAGGGTTTCCGGGGTTATGCCCCCTACCATAAAGGGCAGGTACAACAATAGGGACTTGGGGATTCCCAAGCCTTTTTCCAAGAGTTCCATTTCGAAGGTGGAGATCAAAAGGCTGCAGTCCGAACGATAGATGCTGGCGCACTCCCGCAGGGTCATGGGATGGTCCTTCCAATTTTTCAGGGAGAACCGCTCCCCTGCCCCATGGGCCTCCTCCCTGGCCTTTCTCAGGGAATGCAGGTCCTCGGTATTGAGCATACGGATGGCTCTGGGGACCTGTTCGGCCACCCGCCAGCCAAACTGTTCCTCTACCATAAATCGATCAAAGACCACCAAATCGGGGACCAACTTTTTGACAAACCCATCAAAACTGGGGTTGTTCAGTTCAATTCCAGTGGTGGCTATTCCCAAGGACTCCAGGTCCATGCTATGGGGGGTCTTGGTCGCTGTGGAGGCAAATTCGATCCGATATCCCATGGACAGAAAGGCCTCCAACAATTGCATCATACGGGACCCGGCCGCCGTGGTCTTGGGTTCCGGCCATACATGACCGAGGATCAGGAGTTGTTTTGCCATGTACTTTTGGGTTTCGGACCGACCCGATGCCGGGCTACATCATTTCAGCGAATTTCTTTGAGATGCTCGAACGCAGTTTACGCTCATAATCCTCCTCCAGCCATTCCTTGTAATTCTTGGTGTTGTTCATGATACAATAGGAATATTGCTTTACCCTATAGGCGATCTCCTCCTTGAGTTCCTTGGCCAGGATACGGGCATCGAAAACGTCCTCACTGTTTTCCACACAGATCTGGGCGTGTTGTTCAATGCTTTTTTCCAGGACCATTTTGGATTTCAGGCCCTGGGCAAAGACTTTTTTGTATTCTTCTTTGATGTCGAATTCAATATTGGCCGATTTACTGAATTTGGCTTTGAGGCTTTCGGGCATTTCATAAACAAAATCACGCTCGATATCCTCGTCGTTCTTGATGTTCTCAAGATAGAAGTCCGGGAAATGGAAGATTTCCTGCCAATCCACCGCCGCGTCCCAAGGTCCAAAACGGGCTATGTTGTTCCCCATGTCGATTACCGTGAACTCGTCCTTGTCCGGCAAGATCCTGGAGCCCCTGCCGATCATCTGGAAATAAAGCGTCAGCGACCTGGTGGCCCTGTTCAGGATGATGGTTTGGACGGTGGGTTCGTCAAAGCCAGTGGTGAGGATGCTCACCGAGGTCAGGATGGCATCGGGGGTCTGGGAGAACCAGTCCAGGATTTCCCTTCTTTCCGCTGCGGTGTTCTTGTTGTCCAGGTGTCGGATGTTGTAGCCTGCTTTTTTGAAGGTTTCGTATACGTACAGGGAAGTGTTGATCCCGTTGTTGAAAATCAGGGTCTTGGTCCCTTTGGCCAATTCCTCATAGGCCGACACCAACTTCCCCAGCATGCTGTGGGTACCGTAGAGTTCGTCTGAGGATTTTACGGTATAGTCCCCGTGTATGCCCAATTTAAGGGTTTTGAGGCTCACATCGTAATTGTAGAGGTTGGCCTTGGCCAAAAAGCGCTTTTTGATCAGGGATTTAATGGATTCCCCGATGATCAAATGCTTGAAGTGATCCTTCATCGGAAGTTTGATGTTGGAACTCAGTGGGGTTGCCGTTACCCCCAGGATGGTGGCCTGTTCAAAATACTTGAAGAGCTTCCGAAAGGAATTGTAATGCGCCTCATCGATAATGACAAGCCCGATATTGTCAATGACCACCTTTTCTTCCTGCAAGCGGTTGTTCAGGGTTTCGACCATGGCCACAAAACACATATAGTCTTGTTGGTCGAACAGTTCCTTGACCTCGCTGTTGATGATTTTGTTGGCCACCCCAAAACCGTCCAACATCTGGGAGGTCTGCTTGCTCAGCTCAATGCGATGGGTGAGCACCATGACCTTTTTTCCGGTGTTTTTGATGAACCTACGGGTAATTTCGGAGAACACCACGGTTTTCCCCCCGCCGGTGGGCAGCTGATAAAGAATGTTGGTGCCCGGGGGTACTTCGTCCAAGTACTTGAAGATCTTTTGAAGATCTTCTCTTTGGTAATCGTACAGGGTTTTGGTGCTTGTCTCTTTGTTTACCTCCAAGGGATCGGACTTATTTGGGTTCCAATTTAAAAAACCCTACAAAATTAGGGGTTTTTTGTGTTCCCACTCATCATGCCGCTTCATTTCTATCAAGATACTATCAACAATCGGACTTGGGAGGGTTGTTTTGTCGTTGGAATGTTTCGCTCATAACATTTTGATAACAATAACGTTTGCGGCTTGGAAAATCGGTTTTAAAAATGTATTATGTAGGCTTATAACTTTTTGAAAACGTCGATAGGAATGAGGCAATTAAAAATCATCAAGCAAGTAACCAACCGGGAGTCCAAATCCCTTGATAAATACCTACAGGACATCAGCAAGATCGATTTGATCACGGCCCAGGAAGAAGTGGAACTTGCACAGAAGATCAGGGCCGGGGACCAACAGGCCCTGGAAAAATTGACCAATGCGAACCTGCGCTTTGTGGTTTCGGTGGCCAAACAATACCAGAATCAAGGTCTCAACCTGCCCGACCTTATCAATGAGGGGAATGTCGGCCTGGTCAAGGCGGCCAAAAGGTTCGATGAGACCAGGGGTTTTAAATTCATTTCCTATGCGGTGTGGTGGATCCGGCAATCCATCCTACAGGCCCTGGCCGAACAGTCCAGGGTGGTCAGGTTGCCCCTGAACAAGATTGGGTCCATCAATAAAATAAAGAAGACCTTCTCCTATCTGGAACAGGCCCATGAACGCCCCCCTTCGGTCGAGGAGATCGCCAAGGAGCTCGATATGACCGTGACCGAGGTCCAACAGTCCTTGAAAAACACGGGCCGGCACGTCTCGATGGATGCACCCCTGAAGGAAGGGGAAACCTCCAATATGTACGATGTGCTGTTGGTCGGGGATTCCCCCAGGCCGGACAAGGGACTGATGCACCAATCCCTGAACACCGAGATCAATCGGGCCTTGGATACCCTTTCCCCACGTGAAGCGGACGTGGTCCGTTTGTATTATGGGATCGGGGACCAACCCTCCATGACCCTGGAGGAGATCGGGGGCACCTTTGACCTGACCCGGGAAAGGGTACGCCAGATCAGGGAAAAGGCCATCAGAAAACTCAGGCATACTTCCAAGAGCAAAATCCTGAAATCCTATTTGGGATGAGTGCCAATGAAAAAGTGGAAGCTCCATTGGGGAACTTCCACTTTTTCTTGACTACACTTTATCCCTTAAGGGTGGCTCAATTGATTGATGTCGGAATCAATGAGCATTTCGTTCAATACCCTGATGAAGTTCAGGTATGCGGTGTTTTCTTGGTTATGATTTTTCATGATCTGGGAATTGTTTTATGGATTCGACTATAGGTAATCGAGTTCAGCCAATTCGTTCAAACTCAGAATCTCGTTCAGTTCTTGAAGAAAGGCCAGGTATTCTTCTCCGTAGGTATCGTACAACATAGCAGTTCGGGGGTTTATATTGGTTGGGGTTAAGCTTATAACGTGAATCTAGTCCATAGCGTATGGAGGGACAACAAAATGTGGTCAAATTTCCTGATTTTGTTGTGAAATCCCGTTTTCATTGTTTGTCCAATAGATCCAGGGCAACTTCAAAGTCAAGGTCCGGATCGACCTTGCTGGGCCTGATGTTGAATTCATCGTAAATAAAGCAGAGGTTCATGGGAAGCCTTCTGCGTTCACTCTCGGAAATCATGCCCAGCTTGTTTTGAAGGGCGGTCTTGATGGCAAATGCCCTATTGCTGATCCTGGGTTCCCGGTGGGATTCCAGTTCGACGAGCAGGGGGATTTCTTTTTCGTCCCCCACTGCAAGCATTTCATCGATGAGCATAAGTTTGGATTCCAAGTCCTTGGCATGTTGGAACAAGGGGTGGAAAACACTTTGTAGGTAAGCGGGAAGTTGGTTATCTTTCATGATCGGGTCTTTTGCACGGTTCTGAGCAATTCCATTTCAAAGTCCACCTGCTCCTGGATTGCGGGTAATTCCTCCATAAACTGCCGATAAAGGAATTCGAGGTGTTTGCGGTCCATATCCTTTCGGCATTGGATGGCCATCTGTTGGACCGTTTCGAGCAGGCCATGGGTCTTCATCATACTAAGGCTGGGAATCAATTTTTGACAGGCGAGGCCCAGGGCCACAAAATTGCCATGGTCCAATTGTACCTTGGTACAACCGATGAATTCCAGGAGGTTCTGTTTGAATATCCTGACCACCTCCTCCATAAGTTCCATCTGTCCCATGCACTCCTCCAAGACGGTTTTCAGCCCTATGCTGTGCTGTGGGTTTTCACGACCCAGGTCCTTCTCTATATACTCGATATGGGTGGCCAGGGAACTCTTGGGATTGGATCGTGCCCGGGGCTTTTTGGATCCCTCGGGACTTTGGGCCAATTTCTTCAAGGCTTTCACAATTTGGATTTGTTCTTGGTTCAACGGGGTGCCCTGTAACCGGTCCAATAGGATCTCAAAATCCACCACCCCATGATTTTGGTCAGGGACTTCACCCTCTCCGGTCCCACGGATACCCAAACTATGATAAAGGTCCTGGAGCCGGTCTTTTCCATCGACTCCGAATACCTTGTCCTCCAATCCGTGTTTGAATTGCTCGAACGACCTTTTAAGGGCCACGGCCTCTTCGGTCCCGAGTTCCCCATAGGAAAAGGAGCTCAGGGAGATTTCAAGTTTTTCAAGATAGTTTAGCAGTTCCCGGGTTCCCAAAATTATCAGTTGAATAAGGTTGATATTGTCCCTTAAAATTGTTGATAAATCCCCCTGAAGACAATTTATTGTTATCTATTGACCCGTTTCTGTTGTCAAATTGCTTTATTTGTAGGTGTAATAAATCCAACTATGAGACAAACTTATCTTTTATTGAGCCTCTGCCTATGTATTTCATGTGGAGAGAAAAAAACCGACACTGTTGAAACCTTGGAAGAAAGGGCCCAACGCATCCACGATTCCGTCATCACCATTGACACCCATGTTGACTTCAATGTCAATAATTTTACGGACAGCATCAATTACACCCAGAATCTCGACACCCAGGTGAACCTTCCCAAAATGAAGGAAGGGGGCCTGGATGTGACCTGGTTGATCGTATATACCGGCCAGGGGGAACTGGACCCCGAAGGTTATGCCAAGGCTTCGGAGAACGCCATGGCCAAATTTGATGCCATCCACAGGCTGTGTGAGCAGTATGCCCCCGACCAGATCGAGCTGGCCCTGACCTCGGAGGATGTCCGACGGATCGTTGCCTCGGGCAAAAAAGTGGCCATGATCGGGGTCGAGAACGCCTATCCCCTGGGAGAGGATCTTTCCAAAATCGAGGAATACCACAAACTGGGCGCCCGGTATATTTCCCTATCCCATAACGGCCATAGCCAGTTCAGCGACTCCAACACCGGAGAGGAAGACGACCAATGGCTGCACCAGGGGCTCAGCGAGCTGGGTGAAAAGGCCGTGGCAGAAATGAACCGATTGGGAATCATGATCGATGTTTCCCATCCCTCCAAGGAGGCCATGATCCAGATGATCGAGCTATCAAAGGCCCCGATAATCGCCTCCCACTCTTCGGCCAGGGCCCTCTGCGATCACAGCCGAAATTTGGATGACGAACAACTTTTGATGCTCAAGGAAAACGGAGGGGTGGTCCAGACGGTGGCCTTCAGTTCCTATTTGAACACGGAGAAGCATGAGGCCCGAAACAAATACATGACCAAGATCTATAAAAAAGTGGCGGACTCCCTGGGAATCGAATGGTATGAACGCTCCCAATTCAGCAGCTTGACCCCCGAACAAAGGGAAGTATTCTATGCCAACTATGGCAAGGTTCGGGACCTCGGGAACGATTTGGCCAAGAACGACCCCAATGTCCCCCCTGCCGTAAGTGTATCGGACCTGGTGGACCATATCGACTATATGGTGAAACTGATCGGTGTGGACCATGTGGGCATCAGCTCCGATTTTGATGGAGGCGGGGGCATTGAAGGCTGGACCGACGCCTCGGAAACCTTCAATGTGACGCTGGAACTGGTCAAACGGGGATATACCGAGGAGGATATCGCCAAATTGTGGGGGGAAAACCTCCTTCGGGTCCTGGATGAGGTCCAGGCCTTGGCCAAGACCCTGAACTAGGGGGTGTTCCCTTTTTCCTTTTCCCTTTTGGCAAGACGGTCCCGGACGTATTCGATCTTGGTCTTGCCATGGGGTTTGGGGTTTCCGTGCCCGTCCAGGTTTACCATGATGATATTGTCCACGGTGATGATGGTCTGTTGGGTCATCTTGTTGCGTACCTCACAGTTCAGGGATATTGAAGTCGTCCCGAATTTGATGACATCGATGCCAATTTCAATGATGTCCCCCTGTTGGGCACTGCTCATGAAGTTGATCTCCGACATATATTTTGTGACCACTTTTTTACTCTCCAATTGAATGATACTGTACAGGGCGGCTTCCTCGTCCACCCAGGCGAGGACACGGCCGCCGAACAGGGTCCCGTTGGCGTTCAAATCCTCCGGTTTAACCCATTTTCTTGTATGGAATCGCATGTTGGACATTTTTGATTTCAAGGCAAAGGTAGGGCATAATCGGGGGCTTCGGGCCTGATTCGTACCGATCACCGACGAATTGACGATTTGAAAAAGTTCCCCGCCCTGAAATGTGGATTGGGCAATTTGGGGCGTCCGGCATTCAAAAATCGACAGGAATGGCAATTAGAGTTCCCGGATCTTGATGTTGCGGAACCAAACCTCGAAGTACCAATCCTGAAGGGCTATTTTACCCTTGGTCACCGATCCAAAGGCCTTGTGGTCCTTGAAACCCGACGCGGCCACTTTATCCTTCCATGACGGCGAGGTGAAATCCTCCTCCGCCGTTAATATCCCGTTGAGGTAAAATTCCACCTTACCTTCATTTTGTATGATCTTGGTGTGGTTCCACTCCCCTTCCGATTTGGTGATCGCCTCATTTTTCTGGGGATAAAAACCGTAAAGGCAGCCCGATTTTTTGGTTTCGACATCCTGGTCCATATGGCCCGGTTCCAGAATTTGATATTCGGGCCCACTTTGCCATGCCGCACCCAGTTCAGGTCCCTCCAATACGTTGATGAAAATACCGCTGTTTCCACGAGGGGATATCTTCCACTCCAGGGAAAGTTCATAGTTTTCGTAAACGGCATCGGTCACCAAATCGCCCTGTATTTTTGATTCGTCCAGGGCATTGCAATAGAGGGTGCCCTCCCGGACCTCCCATGCGGAATCCCCCTGCGGTGCGTTGAACACGTGCCATCCGTCCAGGGTCTTGCCGTCGAACAGCAATTTCCATCCCTGCCTCTTTTCAATATCCAAAAGTTGGTTGTGGACTTTGCTCAGTTCGGCTTCCTCTTTGGTGTTCCAGACTGTTTTGGAGGATTTGTCGTCCCGCTCCCTACATGCAAGGGCCGTTAGGAGCAATAGAATGATCACAGGATATCTCATGGGATGGTTTAGGTTGATTTTTGTTAAAAATAGGAATTTATGGCGAATCTCAATTCTGGATCGATTGGGGGATCAGAAATCTTTCCCCTGTTCATAAGCCCGTTGAAAACTATCCCCTATAAAGGAAAGCCCAGGTATATCATTGTGTAACTTTAGTAAAACTTTCAGCCATGGATTTACGATCCAAGAGCCTTTTGGACATTCGTCCACAAGTCGAGCTTTCCCAATTCAACAGCGAAATGTGCTTTGACGAGCGTTTTCAGAACCGGACCCTCAGGCCCGTGATCGAAATGCAAAAGCCATTATTGACCGCTGCCTTCAAGAATTACATCGCCAAACACAAGAATGTTTTTCATGAACTTTCCTTGGAGAACAGGCTATTGTACATCGAACGGGCGATCCAAAAGGACATCAAGTTCAGAAATTCCCTCAAGGGGATGGTGATCGGCCAGTTCACCGTCGAGGAATACGGGGATTATATCTCCAACTCCTCCGCCTTGAACAAACGAATGATGAACATGGTGATCGAAGGGCTGAAGGACCGGGTCCTGCTTCTGGAACAGGAAGGGGTCCTAGAGCACTGATTCCCCGTTCAGGTCGGTGGTGAGCACCAGGCTCATCAAATCGAAAAAGGGTCGGATGGCCCTGAAGGAACGGTCCACCTCATTTATAAAGGTATCGGACAGGACTTCCCCATCCGTAAAGTTTCGGATAAACAGGAACTGCTTGTGCCGAATCAACTCGATGTCGGGGTGTTCCCGGTCAAAACCCTTGGGTGCCGTCTTTACGGCCTCCCCCTGTAAATTCCCCCAAAGGTCAACAAGGTTCTTGTCGGCAATGGCCTCTTTGAATTCGCCGGCATCCATTTCCAATTCTTTCCGGATCCTCAAGAGGTCTTCCTTGTTGGGATTCCAAAAGCCTGTGGCCAAAAAGGATGCACCCGGTTGAACATGCATATAATATCCGCCCCTAAGGTGGGGTCCCAAGCGGGGAAAAGAGGCTGCAAAATGGGTCTTATACGGGCGTTTGTCCTTGGAGAACCTCACATCTCGGTAAATTCGGAACATTTTGGGTTTTCCGACTGCATCGTGTTTTTCGAGCCTTTCCCCCACCGATTCAAAAAAGGCCTTGGTATCGGCCTGTAGGGTTTGGAATTCAGGTTTATGGATCTCGAACCAATCCCGGTCGTTGTTGTCCTTGAGATTCTTTAAAAACTCCAATGCCTTTTTGGAAATCACTGTTTTATGGGCCATAAATCGGGAAAATGTTATTTTTGAACTAAAGTTAGACGAATAAGGAAGCATACGAAAAGGATTTATATAATTTTAAGCTTCATAAGCTCTAAAAGGGTCCCATGGATAAGGAAAAAATCATAGCTGAACTCATCAGACATAAAAAGCTCCCCTATCTCGACTATAGGTTGAAACAGGAAACCGAGGAATTTACCCAAACCCTGTTTTTTACCCTTTTCGACTCCAATACCCCTTTGGAGGTCAATCTGGAACTCTTGGAAAAGCGGTTCGCAACCCTGTTGGATATGGCCTGTTGGGAATGCGAGCGGCCCGATGGGGAATTGTGGAACGAATACCTCGCCGAGCTTCCGGGGATTTTGGAAAAGTTGATCTTGGATGCCGAGGCGATCCTGAATTGCGACCCCGCTTCCCTGTCCATTCAGGAAATCTATATGGCCTACCCCGGGTTCTATGCCATTGCCATTTATCGCTTGGCCCATGAACTCTATATCAGGGGACTGCCCCTTATCCCGAGGTTGATGACCGAATACGCCCATAGGCAGACCGGGGTGGATATCAATCCCGGGGCGAAAATCGGAAAATCCTTCTTTATCGACCATGCGACCGGAGTGGTCATTGGGGAAACCGCCGTAATACATGACAATGTGAAAATATATCAAGGGGTCACCTTGGGTGCGCTTTACGTGGCCAAACACTTGGAAAGGACAAAGAGGCACCCGACCATTATGGGCAACGTTACAATCTATGCCAATGCCACCATTCTGGGAGGGGAGACCGTGATCGGGGAAAACTCGATCATCGGGGGATATGCCTGGATCACGGCTTCGGTGCCCCCAAATTCCACAGTCTTCCACAAACCCGAAATCAAGATAAAGACCTTGCCCAATGTCTAAAACCCTATTGGACTTTATCGGCAACACTCCCTTGGTACGCTCCATGGCGCTCAACCCCAATCCCAAGGTCGAACTGTTCTTTAAATTGGAAGGGAACAATCCCGGGGGCAGTGTCAAGGACCGGCCGGCCCTCTCCATCATCAAGAACGGGCTGGAACGGGGGGACTTCAACACAGGATCAAAATTGATAGAGGCCACAAGTGGCAATACGGGTATAGGTTTGGCCATGGTAGCCAGGCAATACGGCCTGGACATTGAATTGGTGATGCCGGAGAATTCCACGGTGGAACGGGTACAGACCATGCGGGCCTATGGGGCCAAGGTCACCCTCACCTCTGCCGATGTCGGCATTGAGGGGGCCAGGGACTATGCCGAGGCCAAGGTGGCCCGGGAAGGCTTTATCATGTTGAACCAGTTTTCCAATGATGACAACTGGAGGGCCCATTACCAGACCACGGGCCCGGAGATCTGGAAGGACAGCCGGGGAGAGGTCAGTCATTTTGTTTCCAGCATGGGCACCACCGGGACCATAATGGGGGTTTCCACCTATCTGAAGGAAATGGATCCAGGGATACAGATCATCGGGGTCCAACCCACGGATGATGCAAAGATTCCGGGAATACGAAAATGGCCCAAGGAATATCTTCCCAAAATCTTCGACCCCAAAAAGGTGGACCGCGTTATGGAAGTGAGCCAAGAGGAGGCCACCCAAACGGCCCGGCGCCTTGCAAAGGAGGAGGGAATATTTGCCGGGATGAGCTCCGGGGGGGCAACCGCAGTGGCCCTGAGATTGGCGGCATCCCTGGATCGGGGGACCGTGGTGACCATAATCTGCGATCGCGGCGACCGCTATCTATCCTCAGACCTTTTCAGTTGACCCCATTTTTGTTCCATTGGTCCATGGGACATTTCCAATGATTTAAGATCAAGCCATGGGATTTTTCTGATTATCCTACAATATCATCGCTTGGTCGATATAATGGGCCATTGAGAAATGAAAGTCTTTTCTTTACGATACTATCGAATTAAATTCTGATTTGTATGCGTTCCCTAACTGTTTATTTCAATTGGAAAAAAATGATATGGACCAGCATTGTGGTCCTTGTGGCCTTGATGGGATTGAGCTTTTATGGAATATATACCAACAAGTTCTATTTCCTTAAACCCGACAATTATATCATACCCATTTTGGGCGTGGTGCACCTGCTTTATTTGTACGTGGTCCGCTTCAAGATCAGTGAGGACGAACTTCCCGACCCCAAGATGAGAAATCTGGAATATGTCGTCTACGGACTTGTGGCGGTTTATGTGTTCAAGATATACGACAGTGCAATGACCTTGGGAAGCGTGGCCGAATTTGGGGAACATGTGATCCCCCCAACCTTCAGGCCCATGGGCATACTGATCTTGGTGCTCTACAGCCTGTTGACCCTGTCCACCCTTCATATCTTTTGGTTGAGGAAAAAATATGTGGGGGCCTACAAATTCGAAAACTACAACAGCAACCTCAATATTTGGCAGTAGGCAATTGCCCGCTCACAACCCCCTGATATAGCTTCCGTAAGGGTCCTTGATCTGGATTCCCTGTACAAACCGGTGCTTGCTCAATTTCTTGTGGGCCACCAGGCCCCACAACAGCAATTCCTTCATAAAGTAGGTGTCCTCCTTGGCGATTTCTCCCTGGTGGGTTTGGATCATACGGTCCAGGGGACCGATGGAGTCCAGCTTTGCCCTGTATTGGGAATCGTTGTCCCCGTCCAAAAGTTCAAAGCCCTCCCCTTCGAAGAACCAATGAACCAGTTCATCGTATTCGGTTTCCGCATCCTTGCGCTGAAGTTTTTCCAATTTTGGGAAATAATTCGGGAATAGGGATTTCACCGCTTCCTCGATCAGGGTTTCGGCCACAAAACCGGCCCCTTCCTGTTCCCCTTCATAGACCAGTTCGATTTTTCCCGTGATGGCCGGTACCACCCCCAGGAAGTCGCTCAACCTTACGGTCGTTTTGGTTTCCCCGGCCAATATTGCCCTGCGTTCGGCCGTGCTCATTAGATTTTCAAGGGCGGTAATGCCCATACGGGCACTGACCCCGCTCTTGGAATCCACATATTCACTTTCCCGGGCCTCAAATCCAATTTGTTCCAAAAGGTCCAGGGCCGGTTCGGGCACCCGTATGGAATCGGTCTGTCGTTGGTCCAATTGGGCCTCTTGTTTGGTAATTTTTTTTGCGATCTCTATGGTTTGGGGGTAATGGGTCAATATCTGGGAACCGATCCTGTCCTTCAAGGGGGTCACTATGCTTCCCCTATTGGTGTAATCCTCGGGGTTGGCCGTGAACACAAATTGCAGGTCCAGGGGAAGCCTGAGCTTAAAGCCCCGAATCTGTATGTCCCCTTCCTGTAGGATATTGAACAGGGCCACCTGGATCCTGGCCTGCAGGTCGGGCAGTTCGTTGATCACGAAGATACACCTATTGGCCCGGGGTATCATCCCAAAATGGATGACCCGGTCATCGGCGTAGGACAGTTTCAGATTGGCCGCCTTTATGGGGTCCACATCACCTATGAGGTCGGCCACGGTAACATCCGGAGTGGCGAGTTTTTCAGAGAAGCGCTCCTCCCGGGGGATCCATGCAATGGGGGTGTCCTCCCCTTTTTCCGCAATGAGTTCCCGGGCGAACCTCGAAATGGGACGAAGGGGATCGTCGTTGACCTCCGAACCTTCCACTATGGGCATCCAGGGGTCCAACAATCCAACCATCAACCGGGCCAATCGGGTCTTGGCCTGTCCGCGAAGGCCCAGAAGATTGATGTTGTGCCTGGAGAGTATGGCCCGTTCCAGTTCCGGGATCACTGAATTCTCATAGCCCTGTATTCCCTCGAAGGTTTTCTCCCCCTTGGCCAAGCGTTGCAATAAATTCTCGCGGAGCTCGTCCTTGATGCTCCTGCTTTGATATCCTGCCGCTCTGAGTTGCCCCAGTGTCTTGATCTTTGTATGGTCCATATGCATTTGGAAACTTTTTCTTTTATCCTTTGATCCTTTTCTTTCTGTTCCTTTGATAATCCTCGAATATCATCTCCCCAAGCCCTTTGAGGCCGGTGTAGAAGGCCTTGCCCTTATTGGCCTTGGTGAACTCCCGTACGAATTGCATCAGGTAGGGGTCCTCGGCGATCATAAAGGTGGTGATGGGGATGTGCAGCTTTCTGGCCTGTTGGGCCATGGCATAACATTTTTCGACTATATATTCATCCAGCCCCACACTGTTTTTATAGTAATCCCCATTGGGAAGCTTCAAACAGGAGGGCTTTCCGTCGGTGATCATGAAAATCTGTTTGTTGGTGTTTCTTTTTCTGCGCAGCAGATCCATGGCCAATTGCAGCCCCGCCACGGTGTTGGTGTGGTAGGGACCCACCCGAAGGTAGGGCAGGTCCGAAATGGGGATGGGCCAGGCGTCGTTCCCAAAGACCAGGATGTCCAAGGTGTCCTTGGGATATCGTGTGGTGATCAGCTCGGCCAGGGCCATGGCCACCTTTTTGGCCGGGGTGATCCGGTCCTCCCCATAGAGGATCATGCTATGGCTGATATCGATCATCAGCACCGTACTCATCTGGGCCTTGTATTGGGTGTCCTCGACCACCAGGTCCCCCTCACTCAGGGAAAACTCATCCAGGCCGTGGTTCAACTGGGCGTTTTTCAGGCTTTCCGTCATGGAGATATGCTCCAAGGGGTCCCCAAATCGGAATTCCCGGAAGTCCCCGGTATGTTCGTCTCCCTTGCCCGACTTGCCGGTCCTGTGATCACCCGAACCACTGCGTTTGATTTTACCAAAGATCTGGTCCAGGGCCCGTTGTCGGATCATCCGTTCCATTTTGGCGGTGATCGAGAGTGTGCCCCCTCCTTGTTCATCCCCTTCCTCCCCTTCTCCGCCCTGGGGTTCTCCCAAATCGAACTCTTCCCGCAGATATCCCTTGGCCTTCAGGTCCTCGATAAAATCGTCAATGGTATAGTCCTCGTCGGTCAGTTCGTATTCCTTGTCCAGTTCCCGGAGCCAATCCAGGGCCTCCTCCACATCCCCTGAGGTATGGGTGATGAGCTCCTGGAAAATTTCAAAGAGCTTCTCGAAGGGACTTTGGTCCGGGGCTGTATATTGTGTAAATCGGAATCCATTTCTCATAATCGGCGCCAATACCTAAAATTAAGCTATTTGCCGTTATTTGTCGTTCCCTTTGGCAAAACTTAACGCTTTGGTTCAATGCCGTTCCTCCAAGACCCCAACGACATCTTCCAGGCCATGCCCTTTGGCCCGAAGTAGGATCAGGAGGTGGAAGAGCAGGTCGGCGCTTTCGTTCAAAAAGAGCCGCGGGTCGTCATCCTTGGCCTCGATGACCGTCTCCACGGCCTCTTCCCCCACCTTCTGTGCAATTTTGTTCAGACCTTTCCGAAAGAGGGAGGCCACATAACTGTCCGGGTTGTCCATATCGTTTCTTCTGGATTCGATGATTTCCTCCAAGGTGGACAAAAAGCCATAGGATTGGGTGTTGTCCTCCCCCCAACAGTTGTCTGTGCCCTTGTGGCAGGTGGGTCCCATGGGAATTGCCCGGACCAAAAGGGCGTCCCTGTCACAATCCACTTTTATATCGCGCAGTTCCAGGTAATTGCCACTCTCTTCCCCCTTGGTCCACAACCGTTGTTTGCTGCGGCTGTAAAAGGTCACCTTACCAATGCTTTGGGTACGTTCCAGGGCCGCTCGGTCCATATAGCCCAACATCAGGACATTCTTGGTTCTTTCGTCCTGCACAATCGCGGGCAGCAGGCCATCCGGGCTTTTGGCGAAATCTAGGTTCAATGCTTGTTTCATTTCTTTGTTTTTTATGGGCATACAGCCTTTATTTTTTTTAGGTTCTCATGGGGATTCCGGCTTCCTTAAGGGCTTGTTTAAGGGCCCCTATCTCGATCTCCTTAAAGTGGAACACACTGGCGGCAAGGGCCGCATCGGCCTTGCCCAGGGTAAAGGCGTCCTTAAAATCCGATATTTTGCCCGCGCCCCCCGAGGCGATGATGGGTATGTTCACCAGATCCGACAATTGGGCCAGGGCCTTGTTGGCAAAGCCCTTTTTGGTGCCGTCATGGTCCATGGAGGTGAAGAGGATTTCCCCGGCCCCCCGGCCTTCCACTTCCCTTGCCCAATCAAAGAGATCGAGTTCCGTTGGGACCTTCCCCCCTACCAGATGGACC
>Ga0079224_100001441_pt1 | contig 27344 bp, 26 predicted proteins | sample Stecom2015_FD_80414 | JGI IMG/M metagenome (GOLD analysis project Ga0079224, IMG submission 80414) | Agricultural soil microbial communities from Utah to study Nitrogen management - Steer compost 2015 | ecosystem: Environmental > Terrestrial > Soil > Agricultural land | place: USA: Utah... | reverse complement strand
GAGGAGATCAAAGCCCAGATCAAGAACTACAACAAGACCGGGAGGCGACTGGTCGCGCTCGGCGTCTTCCTGGAGATCCTGCTCGGGGCGGTGACGATCCCACTGGCCTTCGCCGTCTACAGCGGCGTCCGCGCGTTCGTCGAGGAGAATCCCGGCGGTCTGGCCCTCCCCGGAGCCCTCATCGGCATCGGTGTGGCCGTCGCAGGCGTGTTCTACGCGGCCGCGAAGATGCTCGATGCGATCCCGGGCATCTTGAACGCGCGGAACGACAACGCCGCGAAGCTGCTGGAGGCCCTCCGGGCGGTCGCGGCCGAGCGTGGGGACGGCAGGGCCCCGTCCGCTTGAGGCGGACCGCGGCCGTGCCCGCCGGGAGCGGCGGCGCCGGCAGATCTGGGCGCTCCAGGCGACCACGAACAGGGCCGTCACCGCGCAGACCGTCACGGCGACGAGCCACGCCCACCACGGGCTCTCGCCGCCCCGGAAGGCCCCCGAGAGCCTCCGGTTGAGCGCGCCGATGCCAGCGACGACGAACAGGGCCGCGATCTGGAAGACCGTCGACGTCACGAAGTGGACTGTCCAGGCCCCGGCGAGGGTCGGCCCGCCCCAGGAGTCGTCGTAGGGGCCGCGATCGAACAGGCCGTAGAGCGCCCCGCGCGCGAAGGTGAGCACGATGAAGGACAGCAGGATCCAGGCCGCGATTCCCAGTCCCAGCCCGATCAGCGCGTGGCCCCACGTGACGGCCCGTTTCGGGGGAGGCCCTTCGCCGGTCCCGAATACGCGGCGCGGCAGTGCCGTGGCCGGCGCGAAGGGGAGCGCGACGCTCGCCGCCGGGAGCGCGGCCGCGTCGGCGATCAGGCGCAGCGCCCGGCCGAGGCGGCTCTTCGGGGCGGTGGAGGTGCGCACGGTCCGATCGTAACGGCGGCAGTCCCGCGCCGGGGTTCCGGTGCGACGGCGAAAAGCTCCGTTCGCGCATCCGGGGTCCGCTCGGACGGTCCGTGCCCTCAGCGGAAGGCCGCACCCGCTGCTCTCGGATTCGGCCGAGGAGGCGCCGCGCGCCCGCTTCCTCGATGTGTTCGACGCGGCCGGAACCGGCGTGGCGCCGCGACCGTCGTCGGCGGCCTTCGCCCTGCTCAGTCAGGAGTAGCGGGACACCAGGTCCATGAGCTGCCCGCGGTAGACCCGCCCGAACAGGGTCGTGTGCACCAGCAGCGGGAAGAGCTGGTGCAGCCCGAGGCGTTCCTCCCAGCCGTCGGCGAGCGGCGCGACCTCGGCGTATCCGGCGAGGATCGTCTCCAGCAGCGGCACCCCGCCCCAGAGCCTGAGGTTCGCCAGGTCGGTCTCGCGGTGCCCGCCGTGCGCGGCCGGGTCGATCAGCCAGGCCCGGTCATGACCCCAGTGGACGTTGCCCCACCACAGGTCGCCGTGCGTGCGTGCTGGTGGTTCCTCGGGGCCGGTCAGGCCCGGCAGCCGCGCGGCGAGGGCCTCGATCGCGGTGACGTCGCCCGCCTCCAGCGCCCCGTTGTCGCGCGAGGGCCGCAGGTACGGTTCGATCCTGCGGGCGGCGAACCACTCGGCCCAGTTCCGCCCGGCCGGGTCGTTGTCCATGAACGTCTCGCCGATGTAGCCCGGCCACGGCGCCCCGAACCGCTCGGCGCCGGCCGCGTGCATCCGCGCGAGCGCGCGGCCCAGCTCGGCGGCGTGCTCGGCGCTCGGCTCGGCCGGTTCGATCCACGGCTCGACCAGGAGCCGGTGGTCGGCGTACAGCACCGGCACGACCGCCTCGCAGGCCTCGCCGAGCCAGCGCAGCCCGTTCGCCTCGGCGGCCAGGTAGTCGGGCCCGCCGCCGTGCGCGATCTTGGCGAACACGGAGGTGCCGTCGTCGAAGGTGAGGCGCTGGGCCGAGGCGCCTCCGGCGCTCGCCGACGCCTGCGGCAGCGCGAAGTCGCTCGCGTTGACCGGTGTGGTGCGGATGCGCTGGTGCTCGATGAGCTCGGGCAGCAGCCGCCACCGGTCCGCGTCTGAGGCTTCATCCACTCGAACAATGTAGCGGAGGGCGATCACCCGCATCGGATGTGCAAAACTCTTCATGTTCGCACCCCTTTTCTGGAGGACCCCATGCGTCGTACCGCCCGATGGCTGCCAGTCGTGAGCGCACTGAGCGCGCCCAGGGTCAAGAGCCAGCGCGCCCGGGCCGACAAGGTGTTCGACCGGATGGTCCACAAGGCCGAGCAGCAGTCCGAGACCGACGCCGGCACCGCCCCCGAGTTCATCGACTCCTACCGCTTCCTGTTCGGCGAGGTCGCCAAGCAGGAGACCCTCTCGGTGATCGGCTGGCAGGGCTACATCGACGACCTCACCCGCCGGATGACCAACCACCTGCGCGTCCAGCGACTCATCGCCGACACCCCCGAGATCGCCGAGCAGCCCATCGAGCGGCCCGTCGTCGTCGTAGGCCTGCCCAGGACCGCCACCACCCTCGCCCACAAGGTCCTCATCGAGCCCGAGGGCAACCGGGCCCCGCTGATGTGGGAACTCATGAACACCCACCGCGGCGACATCGACCCCGAGCTGCGCGACAAGCTCATCAAGGACGCCCAGACCATGGCGAGCCTGGCGAGCAAGGCCTCACCCGTCTGGGACCTCATCCACCCCATGAACGCCCTCCAGCCCGAGGAGTGCATCTTCGCCCTGCCCCACGGCTACGGGTTCTACACGCGCGCGGCCATGCCCGGCTACAAGCGGTTCATCGACGAACGCGACTACACCGACGACTACCTCCACCTCAAGCGCGTTCTCCAGGTCCTCCAGTGGAACCGGCCGAAGCGGCGCTGGGTGCTCAAATGCCCGTTCCACCTGTTCAACCTCGACGTCCTGCTCAAGGTCTTCGACGACGCCACCATCGTGTGGATGCACCGCGACCCCTCCACCGTCATGGGCTCGTGGTGCTCCCTGGTCGAGACCGGCCGGGCCCTCCACCACCGCGACTACGACCCCTCCACCATCGGCCCCGAATGGCTGAAGATCCTCTCCGACGGCGTCAACGCCGCCCGCGAGGTGCGCTCGACGGCCTCACGCGAGCGGTTCGTCGACGTGCCCTACCACTCGCTGACCGCCGACCCGTACGGCTTCCTCCCCAAGCTGTTCGACCGGCTCGGCATGCCCTGGACCGACGCCGAGGATTCCAACCTCGAGAAGGTCCTGGCCCGCCCCGGCATGCGCCGCAGCCACGAATACCACCTCTCGCGGTACGGCATCGACCTCGACGACGTCGAGACCGCCTTCGGCGACTACGGCCGCCTCGGATTCTGAGCACGAGAAGGCCGGGCCGCCGCGGTGACGCGGCGGCCCGGCCTTCCCACCGCTCTCAGGCGAGGCGCTCGACGACGTGGTCGATCGCCGCGGTCAGCTTCACCGCGTCCGACGGGTCCACCGCCGGGTAGGTGGCCACGCGCAACTGGTTGCGGCCCAGCTTGCGGTACGGCTCAGTGTCGAGGATCCCGTTCGCGCGAAGCACCTTCGCGATCTCGGCGGCGTCGACGCCCTCGAAGTCGATCGTGACGACCACGTTCGAGCGCAGCCGCTCCTCGGCGACGAACGGCGAGGCGAACTCGCGAGACTCGGCCCACGAATACAGCGCCCCAGCAGACTCGGCGCATCGCTTGGCGGCCGCCGCCAGCCCGCCCGCGGCGTTCAACGCGTCCACCTGCTCGGCCGCGAGCACCACCGTCGCCACCGCCGGGGTGTTGTACGTTTGATCCTTGCGCGAGTTGTCGATCGCGGTCTTCAAGTCCAAGAACGCCGGAATGTAGCGGCCCGAGGCGGCGATCCGCTCGGCGCGCTCGATCGCGGCCGGGCTCATCAACGCGATCCACAGCCCGCCGTCCGAGGCCAGCCCCTTCTGCGGCGCGAAGTAGTAGCAGTCGGTCGCGGCCATGTCCACCGGCAGGCCCGCCGCGGCGGAGGTCGCGTCGTGCAGCATCAGCGCGCCCTCGGCGGCGACGCGCTCGACGTCCACGGCCACGCCCGTCGAGGTCTCGTTGTGCGGCGTGGCGTACACGTCCACGCCGTCCTCGGCGCTCAGATACGCCGCCGAGCCGGGCTCGGCGGCGACCACCGTCGGATCGGACAGGTGCGGGGCGATCCGGATCGCCTTGGCGAACTTGGAGCCGAACTCGCCGAAGCTGGCCGTCTGGGCCTTGTCCTCGACCAGGCCGAAGACGGCGACCTCCCAGAACGCGGTGGTGCCGCCGACGCCGAGGACGACCTCATAGCCCTCGGGCAGCGCGAACAGCTCGGCCAGGCCGCGGCGCAGCCGCCCCACCTGGTTCTTGACCGCGCTCTTGCGGTGAGAGGTGCCCATGACGGACTTGCCGACCCCGGACAGCGCGCTCATCGCCTCGGCGGGCACCTTGGAGGGCCCGGATCCGAACCGTCCGTCGGCGGGCAGCAGTTCAGCGGGGATGGTGATCTCGTCGGTCACTTGAGGCTCCGTTCTCGTCGGTCCTTGCAGGCGTCTCGGATCGATCGGTGCCGATCCACCGGGCGCCCGTGGTCACCCTAACGCCGCTCAGTCACCTCGCCGCACCGCGGGTGTCCATGCGGTAGCAGGTGGGACACCCGGGTCTGAGGCGGCGGCGAAGACCTCGCCGTCGACCGCGGTCGCCCACAGCCGCAGGCCCCCGGCCGCGTCGAAGGCCACCGCGGGCCGCCTGGTGAGGACGATGTCGCCGCGGCTCCAGCGGGCCTCCGGACCGGGCCTGTCCTCGAGATCGGCGAGGTCGAGGAGGGCCACGGCCGGCGCTCCGGTGGCGTCGTCGACGGCGACGGCCACGCGGCCGTCCTCGGCGACGGCGAGGGCGGGCGCGAGGATGCCTCCGTCGAGCGGCAGGAGCGTCGCGGTCCACGCCTCGCCGAGCCCCAAGTGGAGGACCACGTCGGCACTGCCCGCGCTGCGGGAGGCGAGGACGACGCGCCCGTCCGGCGCGGCGGCGGCGGCCAGGGCGCCGGCGGGCACGTGACCGGGCTCGCCGCCGACATGGGGGAGGACGAGGTCGCGGGTGCTCCAGTCGCGGCCGTGCCGCTCCCAGACCGCGACGCCCTCGGGGGCGGCGGCGAAGACGGCCAGGCCCGCGGCGGTGGCGACCGCGACCGGGCAGGCGTGGACCGGGCGGCCGTCGAGGTGCGTCCAGTCGCTCCAGTCCTCCCCGGCGGCGCGGGTGCGCACTTGCAGGCCCCGGTCGGGGGCGCGGACGGCGACGACGGTCACCGCGCCGTCGTCGGCGGCGGTCGGCGGCCCCACGCAGCGAGCCTGGTCGCCGCTCCCCGCGGGGTTGCCGAGGTTCGTCCACTCGCCGTCGGCCAGGTCCAGGCAGTGGACGTCGCGGGTGTGGTCCGCGCGCGCGGGCGTGTACTCGGGGGCGAGGGCGAAGACGCGGGAGCCGACGACGTCGATCGCCGGGACCAGGTCGGGCCCGCCCAGGTCCTCCCAGGCCCCGCCGTTCGCGGCTCGCAGGCGGGTGCCGCGCACCGTGAGCGGCCGGAGCTCCCCGCCCGCGGTCGCGACTGCGACGGCCGCGGCGTAACGCGGATGGGTCGCCACGCCGTAGGTGTCGCCCACGTTCGGGCCCACGACGAGCCGGTCGCCGCAGCCGGCGGGGTCGCCGCAGTCGACTCCGTCCGCCCAGGCGTAGACGTTGAGGGCCCGCCCCTTCGTCTCCCGGTCGGCCGCCCCGAGATTGCCCGGCCAGCGGCGGTTGTAGTAGCCCCGCCAGGACTCCACGACGGCCGCCTCGCCCCATTCCCGGACGGCGTCCCAGGCGAACAGGGCTGCCGCGGTGTGGTCGATGTGGTCGGAGTAGCCGGTCTGCTCTGCGCCGAGCTTCTCCCCGATCACCGGGTCGGGATCGGGGTCGAGCGTGTTGACCACGGCGGGCCGGTAGCGCTCGAGCAGTTCCAGGAGGGTCGCCCGGACGGTCTCGCGGTCGACGAGGGACTCGTCGGTGAGCGGCGAACCGGCCGGCGGCAGCACCATGGAGGTCTCCAGCCCGCCCTCCCACAGGGCCAGCAGGCGGGTGAAGTCGCCGGTGAGCCGACCGAGGTTTGTCCACAGCGAGCAGAAGAGGAGGTGCACTTCGGGCCGGGCGCGCAGGACGCACGCCTCGACCTGCTGGCCCGATCCGAGGTCGGCGCTCTCGCGGTCCCACGGGGACTCGGCGTCGCCGGTCGCCAGGTGCGCGTAGGCGCGGCGCAGGCCCGTGTTGCGGGCGGCTGCGTAACCGGCGAAGTCGGCGGGCCGGTCGGGGTGGCGGCTGTTGCGCCCGTCGGCCTCGCCCGCGGTGAGGACGACGGTGCAGATTCCCGCCCCCGCGTCGAGGACGCGGGCGATGCGAGGGTTGACGAAGTACAGGCAGTCGTCCGGGTGGGCGACGATCTGCATGTGGACCGGCCCGGTCCGGGGAGGCGCGGGGAGGGCGTTGCCGCCGGTCAGGCTCGACCGCCACAGCGACCAGGCGTTCTCGCCCGCGGCGGCCGCGACGGTGAGCCCGGCGAGCCCTCCGAACAGGAGCGAGCGTCGTCGCAGCGGGGAGGGGCGGGGGGCCGGGGAGGGCATGGGCGGCTCGTTCGGGTGGGCAGGCGGTTTCCCAGAGGATGATATCCGAGCCGTCCACGCATAAGGCCCGCATGCCGCTCGGGTGCGGTATGCGGGCCTCGACGGCGTTCTTCGGCCTGCGGTCTACTTCCAGCCCTCGACCTCGGACGGCTTGCGCGGGCCGGGGCCGACGTAGTTCGCCGAGGGGCGCACGATCCGGCCGAGCTTCTTCTGCTCGAGGATGTGGGCGCTCCAGCCCGCGACGCGGGCGCAGGTGAACATGGGCGTGAACAGCTCGGCGGGCACCTCGGCGAAGTCGAGGAGCACCGAGGACCAGAACTCGACGTTGGTGGCGAGCACGCGATCGGGCTTGCGGACCTTGAGCTCGGCGAGCGCGGCCTTCTCGAGCGCCTCGGCGACCTCGTAGCGCGGGGCGCCGAGTTCCTTGGCGGCGGCGCGCAGCACGCGCGAACGCGGGTCCTCGGCGCGGTAGACGCGGTGGCCGAAGCCCATGAGGCGCTCACCGGAGTCGAGCAGGTCCTTGACGTAGGAGTCGGCGTCGCCGCGGCGCTCGACCTCTTCGATCATGTGCAGCACGCGCGAGGGCGCGCCGCCGTGCAGCGGGCCCGAGAGGGCGCCGATGCCCGAGGAGATCGCGGCGGCCGCGTCCGCCCCGGTGGAGGCGACGACGCGGGAGGTGAAGGTGGAGGCGTTCATGCCGTGCTCGGCGGCGGACATGAGGTAGGTGTCGACGGCCTTGACGTGGGCGGGGTCGGGCTCACCCCTCCAGCGCCGCATGAAGCGCTCGGTGATGGTCTCGGCCTTGTCGATCTCCGACTGCGGCACGGCCGGTCGGCCGGCGCCGCGGGCGGACTGGGCGATGAACGACAGCGTGGTGACCGAGACGCGGGCGAGGTCGTCGCGAGCGGTGTCGTCGTCGATGTCGAGCAGTGGCTTCAGGCCCCAGAACGGGGCGAGCATCGCGACGGCGGCCTGGGCGTCGACGCGGGTGTCTCCCGAGGAGACGGGGACCGGGACGGGTTCGGCGGCGGGCAGGCCGTTGCCGAACTTGCCATCGACGAGCAGGCCCCAGACGTCGCCGTAGGAGGTCTGGCCGACGAGGTCCTGGATGTCGACACCGCGGTAGCGGAGCGATCCACCTTCCTTGTCGGGCTCGGCGATTTCGGTCTCGAAGGCGACCACGCCTTCGAGTCCGGGCTTGAACTCAGACATCGTTGTACTCCTGAGTGGTTGTCCCTGTGGTTGCCGACCGGGGGCTTCCGGGAGGCGACGGTTCGTAGTTATTGGAGAAATGGTGCCTCAATGCCTCCGGCTAGGGAAGGCCGCGCTCCGCCGGGGTGATCCCGTTTTGGTCCTCGAGAGTGGCGCAAAATATGAGACGGCCAGCGCGAGGCGAGTGTTTTGCGTAAATTTGACCGTTTCTCTGGGAGGGTTTCAATAAAGCGTCTTGTCGGGTTCAACGGTTCGTTGCGATATCGCCCACATCCATATGCGTGCCGCAGGTCATCCTCCATGAGCTAACGTCAAGGCACGTCCCGCCCTTTCCGAACGACATGGAGGTACCCCGATGGCGCTGTCCGGCGAGCAATGGTCTATCGCCTACAACGACCACGAGGCGACCATCGTCGCCGTCGGCGGTGGTGTCCGCGCCTACACCTTCCGCGGGCGCCATGTCGTCGCCACCTACGGCGATGAGGAGCTCGCCCCCGGCTGGGCCGGCCACGTCCTCGCCCCCTGGCCCAACCGCGTGAGGGACGGCCGGTACACCTACGACGGCGAGGAGCACCAGCTCCCCGTCAATGAGATCCCCACCAACACCGCCCTCCACGGATTCGTCGCCTGGTCCGAGTGGTCCGCCGTCGAGGTCACCGACACCTCGGTCACGCTCGAATGCCGCCTCCCCGCCCGCATGGGCTACCCCTGGACGCTCCAGCTGCGCACCCGCTGGTCGGTGGGCCCCGGCGGCCTCCGCGCCGCGCACACGGTCTCCAACCCCGGCACCCGCACCGCGCCCTTCGGGCTCGGCACCCACAGCTACCTCATCGCCGGCGAACTCGATCGCGTCGACCAGGCCACGCTGCACGTCCCGGCCGAGAAGAAGCTCAAGCTCGACAAGCAGCAGATCCCGGTCGGCTCCGAACCGGCGGACCTCCCCGAGTCCACCGTCCTGGGCGACCGCGTCATCGACGACGCCTACGGCCGACTCCAGCGCGGCTCCGACGGCAAAGCCGAAGTGCGCCTGGCCGACCCGGTCTCCGGCACGGCCGTGACGGTGTGGATGGACGAATCCTTCGACTGGGTCCACATCTACACCTCCGACGGCCTCGAGGGCGACCGCAGGCGCGGCTCGGTCGCGATCGAGCCCACCACCTGCCCGCCCAACGCCCTCGCCAGCGGCGAGGACCTGATCGAACTCGCGCCGAGCGAAGCGTGGTTCGGCGTCTGGGGCATCCGCCCCGAATAGCCCCGAACGGCTCCGGGCCGGGCTCGCCGCGACGCGGCGAGCCCGGCCCTTTTCCATGCCCTCGCCGCCGCGGAGCGCCTCCGTCCGCCTCGGCAAAACCGGAAACGATCTCATTCGAACAGGTCCTGAGCTGCGATGACGCGCCTGCCGACCAGAGTTGTCCACAGGCCGAAAACTTTCCCTTGTGAACCCTTGACGGGACCGTCATGGTTACTCCAAGCAACCGAACGCACACCGAGCACAGGAGTGGTCATGGTCCCGTCGACACCCGCCCGCACCGCAGGAACCGCGCAACGCCCCGAGCCCCCGCAGCCCGCCGCCTCCCTCCTCGTCACCGGCGACGACCACCTCGCCGAGACCGTCGCCCCGCTCGCCGCCGCGGCAGGCCACCCGCTCCACCGCGTCGGACGTCCCGGCGACGCCGAGCCGCACTGGCAGCGCGCCCCACTGGTCGTCCTCGGCGCCGACCTCGCCGCCGACTGCCTCGACCACGGCCTCCCCGCCCGACGAGACCTCATCCTCTGCACCACCCTCCCGTGGATCGGCGCCGACCCCACCGGCACCTCCATGCTCTGGCCCCTGGCCATACGCCTCCACGCCGACCACGTCATCGCCGTCCCCGAAGCCACCGAATGGCTCCTCGACCGCTTCACCCGCACCACCAGGGACACCACGCCCGCACCCGTGATCGCCACCGTCGCCGGACACGGCGGCGCCGGCGCCTCCACACTCGCGCTCGCCGCCGCCACCGCCGCCTCCCAGGCCCGCCGGCGCGTGGTCCTCATCGACCTCGACCCGGCCGGCGGCGGCATCGACACCGCCGCCGGACTCGCCTCCCGTCCCGGCTGGCGCTGGCCCTCCCTCGCCACAGGCACCGGCCAACTCGCACCCGAACGCCTCCTCGCGGGCCTCCCGCGACGCGAAGGCCTGCACCTCATCGGCCCCGACCCCCGAGACCGCGCCGAACCCGAGGCCGACACGCTCGAACACCTCCTGCACGCCGCCCGCATCGGCGCCGACCTCGTCCTCATCGACCTGCCACGCCACCGCACCGAAGCCGCCACCCGCGCCGCCGCCTCCGCCGCCGCGACCGCCGTCGTCATCGGACCCTCACCCCGCTCCTGGGAGGCGGCGCACGGCGTCCTCGCCGACTACGGCCTCCACACCGCCCGCATCGGCACCGTGCTGCGCGGAGCGGCCGTCCCCGCGCGCCGCCCGGACCCGGACGGCGCAGACCCCTTCGACGCCATGGACCCGCCCGTGTGGGGCCGCATGGCCGAAGACCGCCGCATCCCCGAACGGCTGCGCCGAGGACGGCTCCCCCGCCGCACGAGACGCCGCCTCGACGAACTCACCGCCGCGCTCGTCGGCCCCCGCCACGCCGCCCCCGCCGCCGAACGGCGGCTCGCCCGGACGGGAGCCGCCCGATGAACCTCGAACTCGTCAACCGCGTCCGCCGCCAACTCGCCGCCCAGGCCCGGCCGGGCCGGCCCCGAGACCACCGCCGCCCCGCCGCCAGAGCCGACATCGTCAAAGCCCTGTGCGCCGCCGGAGCCGCACCACCGGACCAGCCCGCACTCCTCGAACTGTCCACAACGCTCGCGGACAGCCTCAACGGCGCCGGCCCCCTCCAGCCGCTGCTGGACGACGCCACCGTCACCGACGTCGTCGTCAACGGCACCGACGGCGTCTGGATCGACCGCGGCGACGGCCTCCAGGCCGCCGCCGTCCGCCTCGGCGACACCGAGGCCATCCGCTCGCTCGCCTGCCGCCTCGCCGCCGCGGCCGGACGCCGCCTCGACGCGGGCAGCCCGTACGCGGACGTCCGCCTCCCCGACGGCACCCGCTTCCACGCCGTCCTGCCGCCGATCGCAGCCGGAGGCCCCTACCTCTCCTTCCGCACCCACCGCGCCAAGGCGTTCACCCTCTCCCAGCTCGTCGACGCCGATACCCTCACCGCGGACCTGGCCGACCTGCTCCTGCGCATGGTCACCGCCCGTCTTCCCCACCTAGTGACGGGCGGCACGGGCACCGGGAAGACCACGCTGCTGTCGAGCCTGCTCTCCGCGGCGCCGCACACCGAGCGGATCGTCATCGTCGAAGACGCCGCCGAACTCGCCCCCGACCACCCGCACCGGCTGACCCTCGAGGCCAGACCAGCGAACATCGAAGGCGCCGGCGCGGTCGACCTCGCCGCCCTCGTCCGCCAGGCACTGCGGATGCGACCCGACCGCATCGTCATCGGCGAATGCCGCGGCGCCGAGGTCAGCGAACTGCTCGCCGCCCTCAACACCGGCCACGACGGCGGCGCCGGCACCCTCCACTGCAACGCCGCCGCCGACGCGCCGGCGCGCCTGGAGGCGCTCGCCCTCCCGCACGGCATGCCCCGGGCCGGGCTCCACGCCCAACTCGTGGCCGCCCTGCGCGTCATCGTCCACCTGCGACGCCACGGGCGGCAGCGCCGAGTCGAGGAGATCGCCCTCATCGATCCCGGAGACGCCCGGGGGCTCGCCGTCACCACCGCCTGGACCAGGCGCGGCCCCGGCCCGGCGGCGGGCGCCCTCGAACGCCTCCTCAGGGAGCGCGGCGCATGAACGACACCGTCACCGACCTGCTGACCCACCGGCCGCGCACCGTTGCCGCGGCCGCCGCGGCGGCCACGGCCCTCACCGCCGCCTGGCTCGCCTCCGGCCTCGGCCCCCTGGGCGCGCTCACCGCGGCGGCCCTCGCAGCCGCCTACACCGCCGCCGCGGTCACCGCCCGGCACGGCGCCCTGCGCCGCAGACGAGGCCGCGAAGCCCGCCGCACCGCCGCCGACACGATCGCCTACCTGGCGGCCGACCTCGCCGCGGGCACCGACCCTCAGCGCGCCATAGCCGCCGTCGAACCCGACTGGCCCTCCCGTGCCCCGGCGGCCACCCGCCGTCTCGCCTCGGCCTGGGCCGTCGCCGCCGAACTGGGCGCACCCGCGGCAGCGCTGTGCGGGCGGCTCGCCGAGCACCTCCGCGAGGACGAGCGGGCGGCAGCCCGCGTCAGAGCCCAGACCGCCTCGATCCATGCCACCGCCGCACTGCTCACCGCCCTCCCGGCGGCCGGAGTCGCACTCGGCGAGGCACTCGGCGTCGGCGCGGTCGCCTTCCTGCTCACCACCCTTCCCGGCCTCGCCTGCCTCGCGGCGGCGATGGCGCTCCAAGCGGCGGGCCTGGCCTGGACCCGGGCACTGATCCGCTCGGTCGGAACGGAGGCCGCATGAGACGGAACGCCCGCGCCCTCAAGGCCCTGAGCCCGCTCCTGGCTGGCATCGCCACGGCACTGGCGGTCGGTGGCCCCGTCGGGACCGCGCTCGGTGTCGCGGCCTGGTGGACCTGCCGCAGACTGCTGCGCACCGACCCGGACCGCGCCGAACGGCTGGCCGCCTCCCGGCTCGCCCCGGCCTGGCCCTGGACGCTCGACCTCATCGCCGCCGGCATGCGCGCCGGAGCCCCCTTCCCGCAGGCCGCCTTCGCGGTCGCCGGCGCCGAGCGAGGGCTCATCGGCGAGCGCCTCGCCCGGTTCGCGCAGGCCGTCCACCTCGGCGCCACCGCCGCCGAGGCCGCCCCGGAACTGGGCCGCCTGCCGGGCGTCGACCGGCTCGCCGGACAGCTCGACCGATCCTCCGGCAGCGGAGCCGCGGTCGCGGGTGGGCTCGAACAGCTCGCCGCCTCACTGCGGTCCGAGCACCGCACGCAGACCGAGGAACGCGCGGGGCGCGCGGCCGTGGCCCTCATCGGGCCGCTGTGCCTGTGCTTCCTTCCGGCGTTCGTCGTAGCCGGCATCGGCCCGGTGGTGTTCGGCATCGTCGCCGAAACCGTCACCGCGGCCCCGTGACTACAGCGGACCCGACCCGCACACCATGAAAGAGAGAAAGGCAACCGCGATGACCGACACCGCGACCACCACGACCGAGCACCCGGCCGAGCCGGAGGCCGGCACCGCGAACCCGGCTCCCGGGCTCCGGCCCGGACCGGGGCCGGACCGGCCCGGACGCTGCCCGAGCGCCTGCCGCCTCCAGGCCCGGTGCCGCCGCACCGCCCCGCCCGGGGCGGACTGCCCTCTGCGGCCACGGCGGACCGAGGCCGCCTCGAAAGCGCCGACCGCGGCCGCGCCGGGCCCGTCTGCGAGCGAACCGGGCCCCGCGGAACCGGGCGGGGCCCGGAACCGGCCCGAGCCCCGCTCGGGGCCGCGGCCCCGGCCGCCCCGGCGCCGCGCCCGCGAGGACGAATGGAGCCCCGGGCGGATGCGAGGCGTGACGAAACCGAGCTGGGGAGGCCGGTTCGCCTCGAAGATGCGGGGCGAGAGCGGCATGTCGACGGCCGAGTACGCCGTCGGCACGTTGGCCGCGGTCGCCTTCGCCGGAGTGCTGCTGAAAGTGCTCACCTCCGGCGCGGTCCAAGACGCGCTGACCGGCCTGATCGAACGAGCCCTGGCATGACCGCCGCCCGCGAACGCCCGCGGCGTCCCCCGGACGCGAGCGGGCAGGACGACGAACCTCGGCATCGAGGCATCGCACCCGGCGCCGTCTGCGGCACCGGGAGCGTCGGAGTGGACCGGCACGGCGACCGCGGCGCGGGCGGGCGGCACCCCCGCCGCGCCCCGCGCGCATCGGGATGCGGGCGGCGAGGAGGAGCCGACGCGCGCCAGCGCGGCTTCGTCACCGCCGAGCTGGCCGCCGTGCTCCCCGCGGTGGTGATGGTGCTCGCCCTCTCGGTGTGGGCAGTGGCCACGGCCGGTTTGAAGGTCCGAGCGGTCGACGCGGCCGGCAGCGCGGCCCTGGCGGCGGCGAGAGGCGAAGACGCGCAAGCGGTCGCGGCGCCGTACCTGCCGTCCGGGTCGTCAGTGTCGGTCACGCACGACGGCGACGTGGTGCGCGCGACGGTGATCGCGCCCTCGCGCCCGCTCGGCGCGCTGACGCCCGCGTTCGAGGTCAGCGCCGAGGCGGTCGCGCCGAAGGAACCGGGGCGGCCCGAATGAGCGCGGCGGAGCGTCCTCGGCCAGGGCGCCGGGCGGGCCCGGCCCCGCCCGGTGAGCGGGCCCGGCCGCCGAAGCGCCGCGCCCGCGGCAGGCACCGGCCGTACGCCCGGAGCCGCGCCCCCACTCGGCGCGACGGCACGCGGTCTCAGCGCCGGGCCCCGGCCGCCGGAGACGGCGAACGGGGATCGGCGACGGTCCTGGCGGTGGGCGTGGTGGCGGCGCTGGTGCTGTTCGCCGGAGCGTTCGCGGCCATGGGCCAGGCGAGCGCCGCGCGGCACCGGGCCCAGGGGGCGGCCGACGCCGCGGCCCTGGCAGGGGCGGCTCGCGTCCTCCTCGGCGGCGAGGAGGCATGCGGGGCGGCCTCGGCGATGGCGGGGGAGAACGGCGTCGATCTCGAACGCTGCGAGGTGAAGGACTTGGAGGTCACGATCATCGTCACGGTCGAACCCGCCGGTCTCCCGGCGCTGTTCGGCCCGGCCCGGGCGGTCTCCCGAGCGGGACCGGTCATGGCTCACTGACGAGGAACGCACAACAGGGTCGCGGCGGCCGAGGCCAGGCCGCCGCGACCCGCCATACGGGCACCGGCCGGAAACCGGTGGCGGTCGACGTGGCGGGTCGAGGAGGAGCGGGGGACGCGGTCCCGCGCCCGGATCCCCGCGCGGGCACGAGCCCGCTCTCGAAAAAGGGTGCCGGTGGGCGCGGGGAGGGGAGGCCCCGAAGAAGACCCCGGGAGAGCATGCGACGGTCTCAGCGTGTCCGCCGCGCCGCCTAGGCACACGGGCGGACAGCGGCGTTTCGATCACACCCCGTGCGTCCTCCGGGCCCGGCGCGAGCAATCCGCATGCGAGTCTGTCTACACTCGCTGACATGGAGAAACGCAGTTCTTCGCCCGCGACTCCCGCGATCCGGGAGCCTGGTCGCCGCACGTACCTCATGTGCCGCCCCGCCTACTACGCCGTCGAGTACGCCATCAACCCCTGGATGGACACCTCGGCCCCCGTCGACACCGCCCGCGCCTGCGCGCAGTGGGAGACCCTCGCCGACGTCTACACCGGCCTCGGCCACGAAGTCCTGCACATCGAACCCGAACCCGGCCTGCCCGACATGGTCTACGCCGCCAATGGCGCCTTCGTCGTCGACGGCATCGCCTACGGCGCCCGGTTCCGCTTCCCCGAGCGCGGACCCGAGGCCGACGCCCATGAGAAATGGCATCGCGCCGCGGGCCGGACCTTCGTCAAACCCGAGTACATCAACGAAGGTGAAGGCGATTTCACGTACCTGCCCGGCCGTGAGCTCACCCTCGCCGGGTGGGGTTTCCGCACCGACGCACGCGCCCACGCCGAGGCCGCCGACGTCTTCGGCCGCCAGGTCGTCTCGCTGCGCCTGGTCGACCCCTCCTACTACCACCTCGACACCGCGCTCGCGCCCCTCGACGACGAGCGGATCGCCTACTACCCCGAGGCGTTCGCGCCCGGCAGTCGCCTGCTGCTCGAGCGGCTCTTCCCCGACGCGGTCATCGCCGACGCCGAGGACGCCGCCGCGTTCGGACTCAACTTCGTCTCCGACGGCGTCAACGTCATCGTCAACGCCGAGGCCACCGGGATGGCGCGGAAGCTCCGCGACGCCGGGTACGAGCCCGTCCCCGTCGACCTCTCCGAGCTGAAGAAGGGCGGCGGCAGCGTCAAATGCTGCACCGCCGAGCTGCGCCACGGGAACTGACGCGACGACCGGGCGCGCCCGAGGCGGTGCGGGAACCGCCGCGGGCGCCACGGAGAGCGGAAGAGGCATCGGCCCCGCCGCGAAGAGCGGCACGGCCGGCGCCGGCCGAACCGGCCCGTGCCCACGCGGGGGGTCTGAGTGATGCGCGCCCGGCGGTGCGCCTCCGGCGCGGCCGGACGGCTCGCGCCGAGCGGGTTCACACCGCGGCGAGGTTCCCCCCGAAGTGCGCCGCGGGCCTCGGCCGCACCGGCTCGCCCGGCACCGCCCCCGGGCTTCGCGGCGATTCCACCGCTCCCGGGAACGGCACCGCCTGCGGCCTGCGGAACGCCCGCGCGAGCAGCGCGTCGATCCGCCACATCCGCTTGGCGTGCGAGGCGGGCAGCCAGAAGTGCCACCGGTGCGGGGCGGCCGCGCCCGGGCTCTCCAGGGCCGTGAAGTTCAGTTCGACGCCGGGCCCGTTCGGGTCGGCCGACCAGCGCAGGCCCTCCACCGCCGTCACGGGCGCGTCGAGGCACAGTCGGACCCGCCCCAGCAGCCGCGACTGCCTGGTGACCACGATGCGCTCGGAGGTGAGCATGAGGATGCACTCGCCGCTGCCGAGGCCGTCCGAGCCGACGCAGCCGGTCAGGAGCGCGACGCGGTCCGCAGGCCTGATGTTGCGGCGGAGGAGTGGAACGTGCCGGGCGAGGGTGGTCGTGGCCAGCCCGGCCTCGGCCGAGGAAGCGAGCATGGTGCGGGAGAAAAGGTCCATTTGCTGTACCCCACAGGTATCAGTGTGCGTTCGTCACTCTGCGATGCGCTCTCGATACCTGTAACGGAAATCCGCGTATGCAGGTTACGGCTGCGGGGCCGTATTTCGCATGCTCACCCCTTCGGGCGAGCTCAGCGCGCGTCGGCGAGGCCGAGGAGCGAAGGCGAAGCCGAGCCTCCGCCCGCGGACGGGCGCGCCCCGTCGGGGGTGTGGTCCGGCGGCTCGATCGGCACCAGCGCCATCTCCTCCGTCGACGGGTCCCCGGGTTCGACGGGGACGAGCTGCGGCGCCACCGCGTCCGCCTCGGGGGTGCGCTCGAGCGCCGGTTCGGCCGGCGTCGCCTCCTCCCCGACCAGGGCCGCCTCCGGTTCGGGCTCCCACCGCACCGTGGTGCTGGGCTCCGCGGTGTCCTCGGCGATCGGCCCGCCCTCGGGGGCCTCCTCGGCCTCGATCACGACCTCGTCCCGGTCCCAGGCGAGCGGCGCGGCCTCCCCCGTCTCCTCGACGAGCCCGGCGGCGTGCAGGAACGCCCACCCCACTCCGGCGAACGACGCGACGGTCCCCGCGCTCACGCCCACCAGCGCGAACCACACCTCCCACGGCCAGCGTCCCCCCTGGTCGCTGCCTCTGCGGCGCACGAAGCGCTCCTTTCCCCCACCCCCGTGCGACGAAACGGCCGTTCAGGACCGATGATGTCTCGAGTCGCAGCGAGAATGACTACTCAGCGTCGAATGTCAGCCTACGAATCGTAGTCGGGCGTGAGCTGGGGAGCGGGCGCGCCACGACTTTGAGATGCTGGATACACCGAATTGCACAACGAGGAGGCACTCATGGGCTCAGTTGACCGACCGCGCCCCGCCAAGAAGACGGCCAAGAGCCGTCGGAAATCCGCCTCGGCGAACGAACCCGAGTTCGTCCAACTGCTGACTCCAGAAGGGCAGCGCCGCTCCCATCCCGACTACGACGTGAACTTCACCGATGAGGAGTACCGCGGCCTCTACCGCGACCTCGTCATCACCCGCGAGCTCGACGCCCAGGGCACCGCCCTGCAGCGCCAGGGCCAACTGGGCCTGTGGCCGAGCCTGCTCGGCCAGGAGGCCGCCCAGGTCGGCTCCGGCCGGGCGCTCGCCCCCCAGGACACCGTCTTCCCCGCCTACCGCGAGCTCGGCGTCCAGTGGTGCCGCGGTCTCGACGTCATCTCGGCGTTCTCGCTGTTCCGCGGCGTCGACCTCGGCGGCCGCGACACGGTCGCCGACAGGTTCCAGATGTACGAGATCGTCATCGCCTCCCAGACGCTCCACGCCGCCGGCTACGCCATGGGCGTGGCCAAGGACGGGGCCGTCGGCGGCGAGGACGGCGAGGCCGTCATCGTCTACCACGGCGACGGCGCCACCGCCGAGGGCGACTTCAACGAGGCGCTGGTCTGGGCCGGGGTCTTCAACGCGCCGCTGGTGTTCTTCTGCCAGAACAACCAGTACGCGATCTCCGAGCCGAACGCCCGCCAGTTCCGCGTCCCCCCGTACCAGCGCGCCGGGGGCTTCGGCATGCCGGGCACCCGCGTGGACGGCAACGACGTCCTGGCCTCGTACGCGGTCACCAAGGCCGCGCTCGACCGGGCCCGCACGGGCGAGGGCCCCAGCCTGGTCGAGGCGTTCACCTACCGGATGCAGCCCCACACCACCTCCGACGACGCCACGCGCTACCGCGACGAGGCCGAGCTGGACTACTGGCGCGCCAAGGACCCGATCCTGCGCTACCGCTCGTGGCTGGAGGCGGAGTCGCTGGCCGACGCCGACTACTTCGCCGCGGTCGACCAGGAGGCGGCCGCGGAGGTCCGCGAGCTGCGGCAGCGGGTCATGGACCTGCCCGACCCGGACGTGACCGAGATGTTCGATGCCGTGTACGTGGATCCGCCCGCGCCGCTGCGGGCCGAGCGGGCGGAGGCGGTCGCCTTCCGCGCCTCGCTCGACGAGGGGAGTGAGTCCTGATGGCGACGATGACGATGATCAAGGCCCTCAACACGGGGCTGCGGCACATCCTCGAGGAGGACGACAAGGCGCTGATCATGGGCGAGGACGTCGGCCGCCTCGGCGGCGTCTTCCGCGTGACCGACGCGCTCCAGAAGGACTTCGGCGCCGAGCGGGTCATCGACACGCCCCTGTCCGAGTCCGGCATCATCGGCACCGCGATCGGCCTGGCGCTGCGCGGCTACCGGCCGATCTGCGAGATCCAGTTCGACGGCTTCGTCTACCCGGCGTTCGACCAGCTGGTCTCGCAGCTGGCGAAGATCCCGAACCGCTCGGGCGGGCGCGTGCGCCTGCCGGTGGTCGTCCGCATCCCCTACGGCGGCGGGATCGGCGCGATCGAGCACCACTCGGAGTCGCCCGAGGCCTATTTCGCCCACACCGCCGGCCTGAAGGTCGTCACCTGCGCCGATCCGAGCGACGCCTACTGGATGATCCGGCAGGCCGCCGCCTCGGAGGACCCGGTGATCTTCTTCGAGCCGAAGCGCCGCTATCACGCCAAGGCCGAGGTGGACACGGCAGCGGCCTCGCTGGGGCTGCACGAGGCCCGCGTGGCCCGCACGGGCACGACGGCGACCCTGATCGCGTACGGTCCCACCGTGGACGTGGCGCTGAACGCGGCCGCCGCCGCGGCCGAGGAGGGCCTGGAGCTGGAGGTCGTCGACCTGCGCTCCCTGTCTCCGATCGACTGGGAGCCGCTGGAGGCGTCCCTGCGCAAGACCGGGCGCGCGATCGTGGTCCACGAGGCGCAGGGCACGCTCGGCATGGGCTCGGAGCTGGCCGCGCGGCTCTCGGAGCGGTGCTTCTACTCGCTGGAGGCCCCGGTGCTGCGGGTGACGGGCTACGACGTGCCTTATCCGGCGAGCCGGCTCGAAGACGACTACCTTCCGAATCTGGACCGGGTGCTCGACGCCGTCGACCGGTCCCTTGAGTACTGAGGAGCGGGGCATGGGTCAGCAGATCACGTTCAATCTTCCCGACCTCGGTGAGGGACTCACCGAGGGCGAGGTCGCCGCGTGGCTCGTGGAGCCGGGCGGCGAAGTCAAGCTCAACCAGCCGTTCGTGGAGGTCGAGACCGCCAAGGCGCTGGTGGAGGTGCCCAGCCCGTACGACGGCACGCTCGCCGAGCACCACGCCTCGGCCGGCGAGACGCTCGACGTGGGCGCGCCGCTGGCGACCTTCGAGGTCGCGGGCGCCGGGCCCGAGGAGCCCTCGGGGGACAAGCGCACCCCGAACCTCGTCGGCTACGGCGCGAAGGAGTCGGGCGCGAAGCGGCGCAGGCGCCGCCGCGAGGCCGGTGCGGCCTCGGCCGCACCCTCGGTTCCCGAAGTGACTCCCCCCGCACCAGCATCGCCTCCGGTTCCCGAGCCGCCGGCCCCGGCCGCCCCCGCCGGACCGGCCCTGGCCAAGCCCCCGGTGCGCAAGCTCGCCAAGGACCTGGGAGTCGATCTGCGGCAGGTCACCCCGACCGGTCCCAACGGCACCGTCTCCCGAGCCGACGTCGAGGCCGCCTCGGCGGGCCGCGCTCCCGCGTCGGCGCAGGGCGAGCGGTCCGGCGTCGCGGCCGAGGAGCGTCTCCCGATCAAGGGCGTCCGCAAGCTCACCGCCCAGAACATGGTGGCCTCGGCGTTCACCGCCCCCCATGCCACGGTGTTCTTGACCTGCGACGTCACCGGGATGATGACGACGCTTGCCGAACTCAAGGACCGACCGGAGTTCGCCGACGTCAAGGTCTCGCCGCTGCTGCTGGTCGCCAAGGCCGTCCTGCTGGCGTGCCGCCGCCACCCGATGATCAACGCCTCGTGGGACGAGGCCGCCGGCGAGATCGTCGTCAAACGCGACGTCAACCTGGGCATCGCGGCGGCCACGCCGCGCGGCCTGGTGGTGCCGAACATCAAGGCCGCGCAGGACCTCGGGCTCGTCGAGCTGGCCGAGGCGATGGGCGAGCTGGTGCGGACCGCGCGCGAGGGGAAGACGCCGCCCGCCGACATGGCGGGGGGGACGTTCTCGATCACCAACGTGGGCGTCTTCGGCATGGACACGGGCACCCCGATCCTCCCGCCGGGGGAGTCGGCGATCCTGGTGTTCGGGGCGGTGCGGCCGCAGCCGTGGGTGCACGAGGGCGAGATCGCCGTCAGGCAGATCACGACCCTGGGCCTGTCGTTCGACCACCGGCTCGTCGACGGGGAGCTCGGTTCGCGGTTCCTCGCCGATGTCGGTGCGTTCCTTGAGGACCCGGGGACGGCGCTACTCGCTTGGACGTGATGCAACGCACCGGTGAATCAATGGCGGTTCGTGGTATTCGGTGTTGTAATTGAGGCAATGAAACAACGGAGAAACACCACTTCGAAGTTTCATGCCGTCGCCGACCGATGACTGGGAGTCGAGCATCGCATGGCGGCGAACGCCTCGATTGCGACTGAGGCCGTGAACTTGTCTCCTCCCATTGGTGCGGTGGACAGCGCCGAGTCCGCGCACCGTACGGAGACCCTCTCCAGGGGGTTCTCACACCGGCCGGGCGCCGCGTAGCCATGAGGGGTGGGCTACCTGCGGTGCCCGGCCTTAATCTTTTCTCCCCTTTTCTCGCGTGTCGTACCGCAATTCCCGAGTAACCCTGTCGAGTGAGTGCGTGTGCTGCTGATGTACCGTGTGGTTCGTCTGGCATTCCCCTTGGAACCCCAGGCCGAAAGCACCATTGAGGAGCAGCCGTGACCTCTGAGCAAGGCAACGCGTCATCGCAGGGCGAGAGCCCCCAGGACAGGGCCGAAGAGAGCAGTGCGCCCGAGAGCAGCGCCCCCGTGGAGGACGGCGCGACCCAGGGCGGTGCCTCCGAGGCCGCAGCCGTCCCTGAGTCCGAGGCCGCTCCCGAGCCGCAGCCGGAAGCCGAGAGCGCCCCCGAAGCGGCCGACACCGAGTCGCCCGCCGTTCCCGAGGCCGCCGAGATCCCCGATCCTCCAGCCGAGGCCCCGGCCGAGCAGCCCGAGGCCGAGGCGGCGGCCCGGCCGGAGCCCGAGCAGGCCCCCCAGGCCCCCGCCGAAGCGGCCGAGACGCCCGCCGAGCCCGCCGCAGAGGAGCGGCCGGAGACGCCCGCCGAGCCCGAGGCGGTCGACGAAGGCGCCACGCAGGCCCTCCCGTCCACCGCCCCGGCCGACATCGACATTCCTCCGGCCCCGGCCGCCGACGACGCGCCCGTGCAGCAGCCGCCCTCGCCGCCGCAGGCCCCCGCCGAGCAGACCGCTCCCGGCAGCGCCGAGGAGGAGGGCACCGCGGTGCTCCGCCGCCCCGTGCCCGAGGAACAGCCCCCGGCCCCCGAGCCGCAGAAGGACGTGGCCGACGAGGCCACCACGGTGCTCCCGCCCCAGGGTGTGGGCTTCAACCCGCCCGCCCCCTACGGCGAGGCCGCCTCGCAGCAGCAGGCCCCCCAGCAGCCGAACTCCGCGTGGCCCTCGCCGCCGCCGAACCCGCTCGGCGGTCTCATGCCTCCGGCCGACGCCGGGCTGCCGCCCGCGCAGCAGCCGCCCCAGGCGCCAGGGGGAGGCATGGCGCCGCCCGCGTCCCAGCAGCCCCAGTCCGACGACACGCAGCGGCTCATCATCGGCGCCCAGTCGCCGCAGAGCGAGCCGCCCCAGCCGGTCGGCGGCTACGAGGCCGCCCCGCCGCCGATGACCTCCCAGCCGCAGATGCAGCCCGGCATGTACCCCGGTCAGATGCCGCCCGCCGCGCACCCCGGCCAGATGCCGCCCGGTTCGGCGCCCCAGGGGCAGATGCACCCGGGCTCGGTCCCGCCCGGCGCGATGGGCCCCGGCCAGTACCCGCCGCAGCCCGGCGGCTCCGAGGGCGCGAAGAAGAAATGGCTCGTCCCGGTCATCGCCCTCGTGGCGGTCGTCGTCCTCGCGGGCGCCGCCGTGGCCGCGTTCCTCCTGTTCTTCAAGCCCCCCACCTTCGAAGAGGGCGGGTGCGTGCGCCACACCGGCGGCGACACGGCCGAGGCCATCGACTGCGAAGAGGCCGTGGAAGGCGAGGACTACGAGATCACCTCGAAGGTCGCCGACGGGCAGGAGTGCGCCGACGCGGGCCGCGAGACCCTCACCGTCGGTGAGGACGTCTACTGCCTCACGGTCCTCGGCGGCGAGAGCGAAGGCGAAGGCGCCGAGGAGACCGAGGAAGCGCCCGCCGAAGACGAGTGAGTCACGCCGGAGCCCGGACCGGACCTCGCGTCCGGTCCGGGCTCCGGCGTGATCCTCTGCGGGATCAGGGGCCGTTCGCCCGCCGGAGTGGCAGTCTTGGCGGTATGACTGGCGATTCGCGTGTCCGGGCTGCGGAACTGCAGGGGCGCTCATGGTTGAACACCGACGGCAGGAAGCTGACGCTCGCCGATCTGCGGGGGCGGGTGGCGGTGCTGGACTTCTGGACCTTCTGCTGCATCAACTGCCTCCACGTCCTCGACGAGCTGCGCCCGCTGGAGGAGCGGTACGGCGAGGCGCTCGTGATCGTCGGCGTCCACTCGCCCAAGTTCGACCATGAGCGCGACCCCGAGGCGCTCGCCGCGGCCGTCGAGCGCTACGACGTCGCCCACCCCGTCCTCGACGACCCGGACCTGGTCACCTGGGACGCCTACGCCGCCCGCGCCTGGCCCACGCTCGTCGTCATCGACCCCGAGGGCTACGTCGTCTCCACCATGGCCGGCGAAGGCCACCTCGAGGCGCTCGACGCGATCATCGGCGACCTGGTGAAGACCCACACCGCCAAGGGCACCCTCGACCCCGAGGGCACGCTCTACGTGGCCGCCCCGCCGGCCGAGACCACGCTCCGCTTTCCCGGCAAGGCCCTGGCCCTGCCCGGAGGCGACCTCCTGGTCAGCGACTCGGCCCGCCACCGCCTCGTGCGCCTCGCCGAGGACCTCGAGACCGTCGTCGGCGTCGTGGGCACCGGGGAGCGGGGCCGCCGCGACGGGGCCGAGCCGCGGTTCAACGAGCCGCAGGGCCTCGCGCTGCTGCCGGAGGAGGTCGCCGAGCGGGTGGGCTACGACGTCGTCGTCGCCGACACCGTGAACCACCTCCTGCGCGGGGTGCGCCTGGCGGACGGCGCGGTCACCACCGTCGCCGGCACCGGCGCCCAGTGGCGGTCCGACACCGGCGCCGAGGCCGCCCTCGAGGTGGACCTCTCCTCGCCGTGGGACGTCGCGTGGTTCGACGGCGCGGTCGCGGTCGCCATGGCCGGCATCCACCAGCTGTGGCGCTTCGACCCGATCGCGGGCACCGCCGCGCCCTGGGCCGGCACCACCGTCGAGAGCCTCAAGGACGGGCCGCTCGACGAGGTGTGGATGGCCCAGCCGTCCGGGCTGGCAGCCGACGGCGACCGCCTGTGGCTCGTGGACGCCGAGACCTCCGCGCTGCGCTGGGTCGAGCGCGGCGAGATGCGCACCGCCGTGGGCCAGGGCCTGTTCGACTTCGGGCATGTCGACGGCCCCGCCGCCGAGGCGCTCATGCAGCACCCGCTCGGCGTCGGCGTCCTGCCCGACGGCCGCGTGGCCGTGGCCGACACGTACAACGGCGCCGTGCGCCGCTACGACCCGGCCACCGGCGAGGTCGCCACGCTCGCGAGCGGTCTGGCCGAGCCCAGCGACGTGGTCGTCGCGGGGGATCGGATCGTCGTGGTCGAGTCGGCCGCGCACCGCCTCGTCGCCCCCGATCTCGCCGAGGCCGCCGTGGACGGCGAGCACCACCGCGTCACCCGCAAGCGCACAGCGGTGGCCCCTGGGAGGCTCCGCCTCGAGGTCCTGTTCGAGCCCGCCGCCGGGCAGAAGCTCGATCACAGTTTCGGCTCGCCGATCGCGGTGACGGTCTCGGCCGACCCGCCCCAGCTGCTCGCCTCCGGGGCGGGGCGCGGGGAGGAGCTCGTCCGGGAGATCGAGCTGGCGGACGGGGTCGAGAGCGGCGTCCTCCAGGTCGTGGCCCAGGCCGCCACCTGCGACGCCGAGGCCGAGCATCCCGCCTGCCATCTCACCAGGCAGGACTGGGGCGTCCCGGTGGAGGTCTCGGCGGACGGCGAGGACACGCTGCGGTTGATCCTGCGGTCCTGACCGCGAGGGTGGACTCCCCCTCCGGTCCGCGCCAATTCGCGGCCGTGCGGCGTGTCGCCGGACGGTGCGAGCTTCGCGCGCATTAACTTGGCCAGAACACATCGCTACGCAAGGAGGCAATCCGTGACCGTCGAGGCAGATGCTCGGGATCACTACGCGGCGTACGAGCACTGGCTCGTCCTCAACCCCGCCGATCAGATCGTCGAGGTGGGCCAGCTGCTGGCGCAGCAGGTCAGGACCGTCGAATACCTCGCGCCGCAGTACGCGGGGGGCCTCGCCGAGTTCGAGCCGGACCTGTCCTGCATGCAGGCGAACGGGTAGCGGCCCGAACGTCCGGCCGTAAGCCGCGGCGGTGCGCCCCGCGAGCGGGCCCGCACGGCCCGGCGCGCGGAGGCGGCGGTTCCGCGGCGTTCCGGGCCCCGGCACCTGCGTCGACGCCGACCGCGGGGCCGCGGCGGACCGATTCCGCTACGGGCGGAACCCTCCCGCGGGCGAGCGCCTCGGCGCCGTCCGGCCGCGCTGCTAGCGTGGATGCGTGGAAGCTTTCGAGAGGCCTTTCGGCGCCGACGAGTCGGGCCCGGTGCAAGCCGCGATGCACCCCGCTTGGATCAGATTGATGCCGTGCAGTATCGAGCTGTTCCGGACCGTCCCCTCGCTGAATCCGTTCCCCGCGAGCTGGTGGGCCGAGGTCTTTCCCGAGGACGACATCTGGAACGAGCCGGTCTGGTGCGATCCGGGCGACGTGGACGACTGGATCGCCGAGGCCCGCGAGCACCACTACGGGGCCTCCCCGGAGGTGATCGAGAAGGAGGCCCGCGAGGAGTACGACCGGGCCACCGCCGAACGGAGCGAGCGCATCGCCACGTTCACCACCCACTGCGAGCGCACCGGCCTGCCCGTGCCGCACACCGTGCGCGACCTGCTCGAGTTCCTCCTCGCGCTCGGCCTGTACCGCGGTGAGACCCGCGACGGCCAGCTCTTCGTGGCCCCGCAGCTGTACGTCAACCCCTTCGACGTGCTCGCCTTCGACAAGCTCGAAGCCATCGAAGAGGCCGCCGACCAGCGCGGCGACCTCGAAGAGCTCACCGCCATCGCCATCAGGCGCGTCGGCGGCGTGGAGTACGAGTTCGACGACGAGGGCCACTTCGCCCTCCCCGGCGGCGCCCCCACCGTCACCGTCACCGTGGACCTCCTCTCCCTGGGCGACGACGCGGGCGTCCCGCCGCAGATCATCCGCGGCATGCTCATGGAGCTCGCCGAGGACGGCGACGTGAGCGCCTCGACCGACATCGGCACCGTGCCCCTCGGCGAGCAGTTCGCGCTCACCGCCTCCGACGACCTCCTCGCGGGCTACCCCAACGACGAGCTCCTGCCGCCCGAGCACGCCTAGGCGCCTGTGACGCGATACGGACACCGTTCACCGTCCGTTCATTCCCGTGTCCACCGGTGTGCACCTGGATCGTCTTCTATGAGTACAGGACACGTTAACGGCGGCTGAAACCGGTGATTGGAGTTCGCGTGGCAGTGAACGAGAGCGGTCTGCGGACCGGCCCGACCCAGGTCGAGACCTCGGGCGCCCCGGCGTCCCGCACGGGCCTGGGCGCGCCCGCGGCGCCGAAGCGGACCGACACGATCATCGAGCTCAGCGGCGTCGACATCCACTACGGGAGCGTCCACGCCGTGCGCGAGGTGTCGCTGCCCGTGGCGCGCAACCGCATCACCGCGATGATCGGGCCCTCCGGCTGCGGCAAGTCCACGGTGCTGCGATCGATCAACCGGATGAACGACCTCATCCCCGGCGCCCGGGTCTCGGGCCGGATCACCTACCACGGCCAGGACATCTACGGTTCGGGCGTGGACCCCATCGCCGTCCGGCGCCACATCGGCATGGTCTTCCAGAAGGCCAACCCCTTCCCCAAGTCGATCTACGACAACGTCGCCTACGGCCTCCGCATCAACGGCATGACCGACGGCCTCGCCGACCGCGTCGAGCGGGCCCTGCGCGGGGCCGCGCTGTGGGACGAGGTCAAGGACAACCTCAAGAAGAGCGCCCTGGCGCTCTCGGGCGGACAGCAGCAGCGGCTGTGCATCGCGCGGGCGATCGCAGTGGAACCCGAGGTGCTGCTCATGGACGAGCCGTGCTCGGCGCTCGACCCGATCGCGACGGCCCGCATCGAAGAGCTCATGAACGATCTGGTCAAGGACTACACGATCGTGATCGTCACCCACAACATGCAGCAGGCCGCGCGCGTCTCGGACTCGACGGCGTTCTACTCGGCCGATGTGGACGAGGCGGGCGCGCGCTACGGCTTCCTCGTGGAGTTCGACGACACGCAGCGCCTGTTCTCGAACCCGGCGGACCCGCGCACCGAGGACTACATCACCGGCCGCTTCGGGTAGGCGCGAGGGGCGCCGCCGGATCTCGGCCGAACCGAGGGGCTCAGCGCTCGTCGCCGCACAGGATCGCGGTGGTCAGGCCCTCGACGTTCTTGACCTGCCAGAAGAACTCGCCGCCCGAGCACGGCGTGGACGCCTCGTTCGCCTCCTCGGTGCTCATCTCCTCCGGCGGGTCCACGGTGATGGTGTCGACCACCTCGTACATCGCCAGGTCCGAGTCGCACGGCACGGTCCACCAGGTGTCGCTGTCGTCGAAGCACGCCCCGGTGTCGGGGGTGACCGGCGTG
>Ga0079224_100001440_pt1 | contig 27357 bp, 23 predicted proteins | sample Stecom2015_FD_80414 | JGI IMG/M metagenome (GOLD analysis project Ga0079224, IMG submission 80414) | Agricultural soil microbial communities from Utah to study Nitrogen management - Steer compost 2015 | ecosystem: Environmental > Terrestrial > Soil > Agricultural land | place: USA: Utah... | reverse complement strand
GTCAGAAAAAAAATTTCCGGAACCTAATTTTCTAATTTCCATGCCCGCGTCATCTCCGCTTTACCGGGAGGACCAGGTATGCTGTCCAACACCAAACCTAAACCCTTCAGCATTCGCTTCAAGCTACCTGTAGCACAATAAGTCACAAAAACGGCTTGGTCGTTCATCTCATTCGCCACCTTCCCGATCATCTCCGGCGCCCATAGCTCAGGCTGTTTCTTGGGACTGAAAGCATCAAAAAACACCACATCTGCCGGATATAGTTCGACTTCTTGAAGCGTCGTTTTTTCCTTTTTCATGTTGAAATATGGCGTAATGGCCTCGCCTTGATCCCAAGCAGCCTTGTGGAGCTTCTGAAAATAAGGCCTGAAATGCCAAATGGCGTCATCCATCTCTCCGTAATTCAACTGCTTATAAACCTCTTCTTCCAAAGGAAAGGGTTCGATAGTATGATACAATACAGGCACCTTATGCTGTTCGGCCCATACCAGCGTCAACCAGGCATTTAGCCCCGTACCGAAGCCTACTTCGAAAATTCTAATGGGGCGCTTGTCGGGATTTCTTACCGCCCATGCTTCTAACCCATAAAGCATAAAAACATGGATACTCTCGCGATAGGCTCCGTGGGAAGAATGATAACTCTCTCTCAACTCGGGTACATACAATGAATGAGAGCCGTCTTCTGTTTTGATCAATTTAATTTCTCGTTCCACCGTAAACTTATTTTTTGTAGATCAACGCTGTGCAATAGGCAGATACGCCCTCCTCTCTTCCTACAAACCCGAGCTTTTCGGTGGTGGTCGCTTTGATGGAAACTTGAGACGCTTCCACATCCATCACCTCCGCCAGGCAAGCTTTCATCTCCGGAATGTGGGGATTGATTTTGGGAAGTTGCAAGCATACCGTGGTGTCAATATTCCCTAACTCATACCCCTCTCTCCTGATTATACCCATCACTTCCTTGAGCAACAATTTACTGTCTACTCCTTTATATTGCGGGTCGGTATCCGGAAAATGATAACCGATATCCCTAAGATTAGCCGCACCGAGTATCGCATCGCAAATTACATGAACCAATACATCCGCATCCGAATGTCCCACGGAACCTTTGACATGGGGGATCTTTATCCCACCTAACCAAAAGTCATATTCCTCCTGCAACTGGTGCACATCATAACCAAAACCTATCCTAAAACTATTCATGTATATTTTCTTATGAGTAAAAAGGTCCGCCCAACTACTGCTTTTTATAATAAACCACCGACGAATTCCCTTCCTCCAGAAGCTCATTAGCTACTGCACGGATTTGCTCCGGACTGGCTGCTAACTTTCTATCGTACTCTGTCTGATACAAATTGGCGTCGCCTAAATGAGCATAGTAGGCCAAGTTCATCGCTCGGTTAAGTAACTGCACAGAATCATACGATTTCATTGCCTCAGATTGGTTTTTCCCCTTGTCGATAATTTTTTGGGACACACTTGAGGACCTGAATTCTTCAATAACCTCATCTAAAGCTTTCTCCGCTTCTTCGGCAGATTGACCCATCTCCATCTTTCCGGTAAAGATCATTAAACCCGGATCCACATTTCCCAGGACATAAGCATTACAGTTCGCAAACAGCGAAGAGTTTTTCACCAGTTTTTGTTCCAGTATAGAAGAGCGGCCAAAGCCGAGAATATCAGTAATTAAATCCGCCTCCACATAGCCCTCCTCGAGCCTTCCTGGCACACGGTAAGCTTTATAAAGCGCATCAGTAGGCACATCGGCTGTCACCGTCAACGTCCGCTTGCCGCATTGCTTTGGTTCGGGTGAAATGGGTTCTTTAGCTATCCTGCCAACAGGTATGTCCGAAAACCATTTATGCGCTAATGATTTAACCCGCTCTAATGTAACGTTGCCGGCCACTACCAACACGGCATTATTGGGCCGGTAGTGGGTATAGTAAAATTCCTCGACGTCTGCAGTCGTGAAAGCTTCAATGTCTACCAGATCTCTCCCAATGGTAGGCCAACGATAGGGGTGTACGTCAAATACCAGACCCCGCACCTTGTGCATGGCATCACCATAAGGCTGGTTGAGGTAGCGTTGTTTGAACTCCTCCATTACGACCTTCCGTTGCACCTCGATCGTCTTCTGGCTGAGATTAAGCTGCATCATTCGGTCGGACTCTAGCCAGAAAGCGGTCTCGATATTAGTAGCCGGAAGGGAAATATAATAATTCGTGATATCCGTGTTGGTAAAAGCGTTACTCTCTCCCCCTACCCTTTCGACCTCTCTGTCAAAAACAGGAACATTCCTAGATCCTCCAAACATCAGATGCTCGAAAAAATGGGCTAAGCCTGTTTTCCCCGGAACCTCATTCCTCGAACCTACCTTATATAAAAGGTTCATCACTGCCATTTCTGTTGTAGGATCCTGATGAACCAAAACCTCCAAGCCATTATCCAACCGGAATCCTTCGTATTTAATCATAGGCTAAATAGCGGGTTCGTCCCCCCTTTTGATCTAGGCACTCGGCCCCGGACTTCTTCTTAGGTTATGAGTTGTTGGACCGGCAGAGCCTGTATCCTGAACCCTCACCTCCGGCCGCGAACGCGTGAAAGTACGAAGTATTTTCGAATTAAATAAACCAAAAACCGCCCATTCCTGTATATAGGTAAAAATGTATAACTTTACCTGCTTTCCATTTTGGACTGAATGATCGCGCTGAAAAGACTCTAATAAATGATAAAATCTACCATCGACCCCGACTGTACGGGGCAATTTTCACCTCTTTTTTTGGACTATCTCCATGAAAAAGACCACATCCAGTCTTTTTATCATCTTTTTCCTTCTTTGGCCAACTTTAAAAAGCTAATTGAGAAACGTTCTTTCGACAAACAACATCGAGTTGTTCTGGGCCAGACACTCCAGTTGCAATACCAAGGATTTGAACTCACTGAGTTGACAAGATCTAATCTCGAAAGCTTACAGCAAGCCAACACCTTCACCGTCACTACCGGCCACCAATTAAACCTCTTCACCGGACCGCTCTACTTTATCTATAAAATCGTCTCCACCATCAACCTGGCGGAGCAGCTTAGCCAAGCCTACCCTGACTATCACTTCGTCCCCGTGTATTGGATGGCCTCTGAGGACCATGATTTTGCGGAAATCGATCATTTCCATTTCAGTGGAAATGATTATTCCTGGAAGACGGCACAAACAGGCGCAGTAGGGGAATTTGTCCTTGATAAAGGGATGAAAGACTTGCTTAAGGAAGTGGCTTTCGTACCTGAGTTTTTTAAGAAAGCCTATCTGGAACACAAGACATTAGCGGACGCCGTTCGGTACTACGTCAACCATCTTTTCGGCGATAAAGGATTGGTTATTGTTGACGGCCATTCCTCAGCATTGAAAGCCCTTTTTACACCGGTAATAAAGGACGACCTGCAGCTTCATTCCGCTCATCAACTGGTAAAATCCACCACCGACAAACTCGAAGAGCTGGGCTACAAAAGTCAGATCTATCCCAGGGAAATCAATTTTTTCTACTTAGACCGAGGGGTAAGAGAAAGAATAGAGAAGATAGGAGATGAATACAGCGTACTCGGCACAAATCAATCTTTTGGCAAAGAGGAAATAGTGAAGTTAATAGAAGAATCTCCCGAGAAATTCAGTCCCAATGTCGTCATGAGGCCACTATACCAAGAGTATATCCTTCCGAATATCGCTTACCTAGGCGGCCCTGCAGAAGTGGCTTACTGGCTTCAACTAAAACCGATGTTTGACCACTATCAGGTCGACTTCCCGGCTGTCATGCCTCGCAACTTTGTAATGATTCTCGATGTATATGCCCAGCGGAAGATGAAGTCATTAGGACTTCAGGACCATGAGATATTTACGGACTACGATCAATGGAAAAAAGATTATGTCATCGCCCATGCAGGACAAGACATTGTGCTCCATAAAGAGAAAAACGAGCTATCAAGGATCTTTGAAGACATCGAAACAAAAGCCAAAGCCTCAGATCCGACTTTAAGGCCTTCTGCCATCGCTGCCCACAAACGGGCTGCAAAAATCCTGGATCAAATGGCCGAAAAACTTAGAAAAGCAGAAGAACGCAAGCTCTCCACTGCCCTGAATCGCATGCAGGATTTGAAGAAGGCACTGTTCCCAGCCGGCAGTCCCCAGGAAAGAAAAAATAATTTCCTGGAGTTCTATTTGGCGGACAGGCAGTTTATCGAGAAGCTCTACACTCACCTGGATCCATTGGAGTTTGATTTCATCATTCTAAAACAAAATGACGACAAAAGCGGAACTGAGGACAGTATATAAGGAAAAAAGGCACAAGCTTGGATCCGAACTCCGGCAGCTGCTTTCCGATAGGATCGTGAAGAATGCTTTGCGTTATCTAGCTGACCATCCCCAGATTGAGCACATCCATATCTTCCTGCCAATCAAAAGGCTGAATGAGATCAACACCCTCCCGCTGATCGATGCCATAAACGAGCGAAAAAAGAATCTTTATACGTCCATTTCTGATCACCAAAGACAAGAGATGCTGACGATTAAACTAGCTGTAAACCAATCATTCGTTGAAGACAAGTATGGAATTCCCATGCCGACAGAACCGGAACAAGGGGACGAGGCCTTGGTACAATTGATTTTCATGCCTCTTCTGGCATACGATTTGAAAGGCCACCGTTTGGGGTATGGGAAGGGGTTTTATGACAGATTTCTGTCCAAGTTTTCTGATAATGTAGTTAAGGCAGGGCTGTCTTTCTTCCCTCCTGAGATTGAGATTCCTACTGAACCTCATGACATTCCTTTGGATATCTGTGTCAGCCCCGAGGGTGTTAGGCTATTTAAGTGATAAGTTATTTGTATGATTAAAAGAGCAATCACAACAGTTTTTTTTCTCCTGATCATGGCGGCAGGAACCACTGCTTTCGCCCAGGATTACCGAACGGCGGTTGGCCTCCGGTTGGGAGTCAGTAATGGATTAAGCGTAAGGCATTTTATTTCAGACCAAGCAGCACTGGAAGGGCTGTTACACTCCCGATGGAAAGGCTTAATGGTTACTGGATTATACCAAATTCATCAGGACATTCCGGACCTTCAGGGGTTGAGGTGGTTCTATGGGGGAGGTGCGCATATTGGCACATGGAATGGCAAACGGGGTCATCCAAGTTGGAGGCACAACCATAATGGTTATACCGTATTCGGCTTGGATGGCATCATCGGCTTAGACTATACCATACCAACGGCCCCGATCAACCTTTCATTGGATTATAAGCCAGCGTTTAATCTGACCCATGACGTGGGTTTTTGGGGTGATGAAGTAGCATTGTCTATCCGTTTTGCCTTTTAGACCAAAAGTCTCGGTTGACCTGCTACACCCAGAACATCAGCTCTGGTTGAGGCTCTTAACCAGCTTTCTGACTTTCTTTTTCAGGGCGTTTTGATATGTTTGTGAATAGTAGCTCAGGTAGCTCTGCACGGATAGACGGGGTATTCCGACTTTTTGGGCGATGACCTCCGGATAATTCTTAGAAATCAGACGAGGATCAAACTGGTGTCGCGCAAAATAACGGTATAACGAAGCAAGTCCTAGGGTCTTTTCAGCAGGCAGATGCCAAATTGTCAACAGTTTGTCAGCCTCTGCAACATTTCTGAAAAAAACCGGATTGGTCCATATTCTTTTGATAAAGGTATTGGCGCCTCCACCGGAAAATCCATTTCTATAGTACAGATAACTGAGCACGTGAGCCTCTTCATTAAATTTTAATTTTCCCTCCTCATTCCTTCGAAGCATCTCCGGCCACAACTGGGAAAATTGCGAAAACATCCTGACGATGTTCTTCTTGGACGACAAAAGAAACTCTCCCCCATGATAATCAGGAAGACTTGGCTGGTCTGTTCCAGAGAGTTGTCCGTAAATGACCCTCATTTCTTCTCGAGTGATCCCGTTGATGATGTGGTCCGGCGCATACTCCAAGGTGTAGGACAAGAAGCCACCGTTCCTATTTGCTGATTGGAAAAGAGGGTCTGCGGCTTTTAGGAAGATGCAGTCTGAGTCCAAAATCAAGAAATTGGCGTTCTCTGGAAACAAAGTTTCGTTTGATATGTATTCCATTATGGAGAACTCATAAAACTGGTTTTGCCAAGAACCGTAATACCCTTGTGGCGTTTTAAACTTAAAATCAGTATGACAAACCTGAACTTGTAGATTTTCTAAGACAGCCGCGACGCTTATACCATCTACAACCGGTAAATTGCTTACATTAGTAAAAAACAAATGTTGTTCGTCTGTATTGAAGCATTTGCTAGTCATGTAAAAACTCAGTATGCATCGCCAATATATTTCTTGGTGCTTTCTGGAAGAAGAAAGCTCCCCCGTCTGAGGAAAATTACTTTCCTCCCCCACTTCATCGGCGCAAAACCATGTACAGACGTAATTCGTATTCATATGTTCAAATATACTATTTTGCATTTTAAGGACATAAATTCACATCATAGATTATGCCGAAGAAGTCATATAGACTCACTTCTGCGCTTCTAACCAACTCACACCCAACGACATTTATACATGGCCAACTTGATCCAATCGTTCACTACAATCAAATCGCTGTTAAAAAAAATCGATCTGCAAAAAGTGCAGCAACTTTCAAAAAAAATAGATCTAAATGAGATGATGGGCATCGTTGCCAAGATGAGTGAAGAGGACCTAGCCAAAATGATGAAGATGATGAAAAGCGGGACCGACAAGAAGAAAACGGCGCCCGAAATCGACGGAGACTTTTATGGTTTGGGTTCTACGCTTACTCCGGAAGAACGGGAAATCCAACTCCAGGTACGGGAGTTTATGAACAGGGAAATCAAGCCTATCGCAAATGAATACTGGAACAAGGCGGAGTTCCCTTATCACATCATTCCAAAAATGGCTGAATTAAACATAGCCGGATTGACTTACAATGGCTACGGCTGCCCGGGGAAGTCCGCTTTGCTCGAAGGTTTCCTAGCCATGGAAATGGCCAGGGTGGACACTTCTATTTCTACCTTCTTTGGCGTGCAAAGCGGGTTAGCAATGGGTTCCATCTACCTTTGCGGGTCGGAAGAGCAAAAGCAGGAATGGCTCCCAAAAATGCAGCGGATGGAAGTGATCGGTGCTTTTGGTTTGACAGAGCCCGAAGTCGGATCAGGAGCCGCCGGGGGATTGACAACCACTTGTAGAAGGGAAGGAGATGAATGGGTAATCAATGGTCAAAAGAAATGGATAGGCAATGCCACCTTTTCGGATATTACCATTATATGGGCAAGAGACTTGGATGATAACCAAGTGAAAGGATTTATTGTACGTAAAGGGAACCCGGGCTTCCAAGCCGAGAAGATGCAAAACAAGATGGCATTGCGGACCGTACAAAACGCCCTGATCACCCTTAATGATTGCAGGGTACCGGAAGACGACCGCTTACAAGAAGCCCATTCTTTTAGAGACACCTCCAAGGTGCTCAGGATGACCCGCGCTGGAGTGGCTTGGCAGGCGGTGGGGTGTGCCAGGGGCGCTTATGAAGCCGCCCTGAAATACACCAACGAAAGGGTGCAATTTGGAAGGCCGATCGCCAGCTTTCAGTTGGTTCAAGATCTCTTGGTCACGATGTTGGGCGATCTGACCGCCATGCAAACAATGGTATTTCGTCTGTCCCAGATGCAGGACAATGATGAGTTGCTGGATGAGCATGCGTCATTAGCTAAGGTCTTTTGTACGCTCAGGATGCGGTCTATCGTGGATCACGCGAGGGAACTGTTTGGTGGAAACGGGATATTACTGGAATACGACATCGCCCGATTTGTGGCTGACGCGGAAGCGATCTATTCCTATGAGGGCACCAAGGAAATCAACTCCCTGATCGTTGGTAGAGCCATCACCGGACACAGTGCATTTGTTTAAATCCGGTAACTGATATTGAAAAATTCTTAAGGTTCCATTATTTTTCCCCAAATTCGGGGCATGGATTGGATCATTGAAGGATTTGTCAACGGATGGCAGCAGATGACCTGGCTGGAAGGAATCGCTGTGTTTTTTGGGATAGCCAGTGTCTATTACTCCATGAAGGAGAACATCCTGGTATATCCGACCGGTATCATCAGCACCCTGATCTATGTTTGGATCTGTCTTCAGGTAGGACTTTATGCCGACATGGGGATTAATGCCTATTACTTTGCCATGTCGATCTATGGCTGGTACATCTGGTCCCGACCTACGCAGGAGGGCGCGACCCTTCCTGTGACTTGGCTTAACATACAGGGCGTGGTGGGTTCGCTCCTTCTGTTTTTTGGTTCTTATGCGCTTTTAGCTGTAATATTGCTTCGTTTTACTGACAGTGATGTCCCCTATATCGACTCCTTTACCACCGCCTCCGCCTTTGTAGGCATGTATCTCATGGCCAAGAAGAAAGTGGAAAACTGGATTGCATGGATCATCACTGACTTGGTGTCCGTTCCGCTATATTTTTACAAAGGATTGATTTTAACTTCCTTCCAATTCCTGCTTTTCACTGTCTTGGCCACAATGGGCTTAGTCGCATGGATCAAATCAGCCCGAAATTATGCCCCACGTTAAGAAGATAGTAATCATCGGACCTGAATCCACCGGAAAGAGCACCCTGACGCAAATGTTGGCGGAGGCATTCGATGAGCCGTGGGTTGAAGAGTATGCACGGGAATACTTAGAAAATTTAGGAAGGCAATATACCTATCAGGATCTTCTGAATATTGCCCGAGGGCAGATTGCCCTGGAGGAAGAAAAAGCTAAGTCCGCCACGAAGTTTCTGTTTTGTGACACTGATCTTCACGTTATACAGGTGTGGAGCAACCACAAATTCGGGGAAACCCATCCTTGGATTTTGCAGCAGATCCGTGATAGATCCTATGACCTGTATTTTTTGACCGCTATTGATATCCCTTGGCAAGAAGACCCGCTCCGAGAACATCCAACTCCAGAAATGCGCCAGTATTTTTTTGATACCTACCATAAGCTATTACACGCATCTAACACACCTTTTGAAGTGATATCCGGGAGCCCGCAAGATCGCGTGGACCAAGCGATCTACCATTTGAGAAAGTTCTCGGATTAACCCTGCTCACCATCTTTTCAGGACTCGAATTCTGCAAGGTTGACAGGGCAATTTTGGCATTGCACCGGTAAATGCTTATCTTTGCAGCAAGATCATTAGGGGTGCCTGAATATTACGGGCTGAGATCATACCCATTGAACCTGATCCGGGTAGTGCCGGCGAAGGGAAATGAAGACCCAACAGTACATTCTAGATACCGGACTTCCAGTCATATCGACTGTAGAGAACTTATGTTCTATACCATCTATTTGCACAGAAGACCGACTGCTTGGGGATAGGGTAAACAATAAACAAGGAATCACCCCTTGATTCCTTAGTGTTTAACCGTTAAAAGCAATATTAGCATGAAAAAGAAATTATTGTCACTAGCAGTGATGCTTGTAGGGCTGTGCGTCATGGCCCACGCTCAAATTACCGGCTCGGTGAAAGACGCCTCTACGGGCGAGCCTTTGTTCGGGGCAAACGTCATCCTTGTAGGAACACGGGTCGGCACCGTGGTAGATGAAGGAGGCCGATTCACCATTCCCAAAGTATCCGCCGGGACGCACACGCTTAAAGTTTCCTATCTGGGCTTTACCACGTTTACCACCGAAATTCAGGCACCTGTCAGCGGGCTGGACATCCAGTTGCAGCCTTTGGCGCTCTTGACGGAAGAGTTTATCGTCTCTGCGACGCGTGCACGGGAGACAACTCCTACAACTTTTCAAACCATTACCAAAGAAGAACTTAACAAAAACAATCTTGGCCAGGACCTGCCCTTCCTTCTAAACTACACCCCTTCGGTGATTACCCATTCCGATGCAGGAGCAGGAATCGGATACACCGGTATGCGGATCCGGGGAACCGATCAGACCAGAATCAATGTAACCGTCAATGGTATCCCCATCAATGACGCGGAATCCCACGGTGTATTTTGGGTCAACATGCCAGACTTCGCTTCATCTGTGGACAACATGCAGGTCCAGAGGGGGGTAGGAACTTCCACAAATGGGGCTGCTACCTTTGGGGCCAGCATCAACATCCAAACCGACACCCGAAAAGATGAAGCTTACGCCGAAACAGAGAACTCCTTTGGCTCCTTTAATTCCCGGAAACATACCCTGAGGGTGGGCTCCGGGCTTCTTAACGACCGTTGGGCAGTTGATGCCCGCTTATCCCGAATCGCCTCCGATGGCTATATGGATAGGGCCTTTTCTGATCTTCAGTCGTATTTTGTGTCCGGAGGCTACTATGGAGATAAACACGTATTCAAAGTAAATGTTTTCTCAGGAAAGGAGCAGACCTACCAGTCTTGGAACGGGGTACCCGAATCACTCTTGTCTTCTAACCGAACTTATAATTCCTATACCTATGAGAATGAAACGGATAACTATAAGCAGGACCATTACCAGTTTCTATACACTGGCGCTTTGGGCGACAACTTGAAGGTCAATGCCGCCCTACACTACACCGCAGGACAAGGCTACTATGAACAGTTTAGGGAAGATGATGACCTCGAAAACTACAACCTTTCTCCAATTGAAGTCGGAGGACAAGTGATAGAAAGTACCGATATTATCCGGCGAAGGTGGTTGGATAACGACTTCTACGGGGGCGTTTTCTCCTTCAACTATATTTCCGATGATGGGGCATGGGATATTATTTTTGGTGGAGGCGCCAACCGCTACGATGGCTACCACTTTGGTGAAATTATCTGGTCAAGAATTGCTGGAAATACGGATATCAGACATAAGTATTACGAAAACACCGCCATAAAGGATGACAGCAACCTCTACCTGAAGGCTACCCATGAAGTAGCAGATAGGCTGTACCTATTTGGAGACCTCCAGTATCGAATGGTCAATTACAGTTTCGAAGGCGCCAACAGTGACTTAAGGAACATTGCAGGCACCCAAGATTACAATTTCTTCAACCCAAAGATTGGACTGAGCTACGAGACCGGGAAGGGGCAGACTTGGTATGCCTCCTATGCGGTGGCCAATCGCGAACCGGTGAGAGATGATTTTACGGACAATCCCATTACCGAACTGCCGCTCCCAGAGCGTTTAAATAATATTGAGGCCGGTATACGGGCTCGCGGGACCAATTTTAACTATGGTGCCAATTTTTACTACATGGACTACAAAGACCAATTGATCCTCACGGGCCAGATCAACAATGTAGGGGCTTATGTGCGGGATAACGTCGCAAGCTCCTATAGGGCGGGGATCGAACTACAGGGAGCATATCAATTTACACCCTCTTGGACTATAGGCGGAAACATCGCTTTCAGTAGAAATAAAATCGACGAATTTACCGAATATGTTGACGATTATAGTGCGGATGGTGCGCCGCAACAAACCGTCACCTACACGGATACGGACATAGCTTTTTCACCTGCCGTCGTTGGAGCCGCCCATATCGACTTCACTCCGTTAGAAAATCTGGAAATCAGCTGGTTAACTAAGTATGTTGACAAGCAGTACTTGGACAATTCCCAGCGGGAAGACAGGCAGTTAGACGCCTATTTCATCAATGACCTGAGACTAAAATATGCGATCCACCCAAGGTTTGTAAAGACCATGGAGTTTTCACTTCTGGTGAACAATATTTTCAACCACCTCTATGAGCCGAACGGCTATACCTTCAGCTACTACGTCCCTGGAGAAACGGCCGGTGGCAGAGAATTAGTTACCGAAAACTACTACTACCCGATGGCCGGGACAAACTTCATGGCCGGCGTGAATATCAAGTTTTAGATTCCACCCCACAAAAAAATGGCTTCCCGTTTTACAGGAAGCCATTTTTTTGTTTATCAATAAGTTATAATCAAAGGACAGTTGCTCCGTTGCTAACCGCAGTCAGTTCACGCACTGTCTTTACGATACCCTCAGGATCAAAACCACATTCCGCATGCAACTGGATCTGCTCGCCATGTTCCACTACCCTGTCAGGAATACCTAATCTTTTGACTTGGCTATTGTAACCGTTGTCAACCATCCATTCCAACACAGCACTACCAAAACCTCCCATCAGGCAGCCATCTTCCACCGTGACTACTTTTTTAAATTTTGTAAAAACTTCATGAAGTAAAGCTTCATCCAACGGCTTGACAAAACGCATGTCATAATGAGCCGGATTCAGGCCTTCTTTCTCTAGCGCTGCAGTGGCTTCCACCGCATAATTGCCAATATGACCGATAGTTAGGATCGCCAGATCCTCTCCTTCTTTAATGATCCTTCCTTGCCCCAACGGGATCTCCCTCATCGGCCTTCTCCAGTCAGGCATCACTCCTTGACCCCGTGGATACCTGATGGAATAGGGACCATGGTGTTTCGAGGCAGAATACATCAAGTTACGGAGCTCCTCCTCATCCATCGGGGCACTGACCACCAGGTTAGGGATGCAACGGAAGTATGCCAAGTCGTAGGCCCCATGATGGGTGGGGCCATCTGCTCCGGCAAAGCCGGCACGATCCAAACAAAACACCACCGGAAGATCCTGAAGACAGACGTCATGGATCACCTGATCATAAGCCCGTTGCATGAACGAGCTATATATATTACAGAAAGGCTTCATCCCTTGGGTAGCCAAGCCAGCGGAGAAAGTCACCGCATGCTGTTCCGCAATCCCAACGTCAAAAGCCCTGTCGGGCATTGCCTTCATCATGATATTCATGGACGAACCTGATGGCATGGCAGGCGTAATCCCCATGATTTTGTCATCCTTTTCGGCCAATTCCACCAAGGTATGCCCAAAGACATCTTGATACTTGGGCGGCTGGGGAGTGTCATACACCTTCTTAGCGATCTCCCCGGTTATTTTGTCAAATTTCCCAGGCGCATGCCATTTGGTCTGGTCTTTCTCCGCCAAAGGATATCCTTTACCCTTTACCGTAATACAATGCAGGATCTTTGGCCCTGGAATATGCTTCAAGTCAGAAAGCACCTCTACCAGGTGGTTGACGTCGTGCCCGTCCACGGGGCCAAAATACCTCAAATTTAAAGATTCAAATAGGTTGCTTTGTTTGAGCAGCGCAGATTTAAGGGCTCCTTCTACCTTAGAAGCCACATCTTGGGCGCTAAACCCAAACTTGCTTATCTTGCCTAACAGATTCCACACCTCATCCTTAACCTTGTTGTAGGTTTGCGAGGTGGTAATATCCGTGAGATATTGCTTTAAAGCCCCCACATTGGGATCGATGGACATGCAGTTATCATTAAGGATAATCAACATATTTGTATCGGATACTCCTGCATGGTTCATGGCCTCGAAAGCCATGCCTCCCGTGAGCGCCCCGTCCCCTATCACTGCCACATGCTGTCTTTTGTGCTCGCCTTTGTATTTTGAGGCCGCAGCCATACCTAAAGCTGCAGAAATGGATGTACTGGAATGGCCCACGCCAAACGCATCGTAGGCACTTTCTTTCCGCTTGGGGAAACCTGAAATCCCATTGTAGACCCGGTTGGTATGGAACACCTCTCTCCTGCCGGTCAATATCTTATGGCCGTAAGCCTGATGTCCCACATCCCAAACCAACTGATCATCGGGTGTGTTAAGCACGTAATGTAACGCCACGGTCAATTCGACTACGCCTAATCCAGCTCCAAAATGCCCGCCGTAGACGGAAACATCATCCACAATAAATTGCCTCAGTTCCTCGCTGATCTGAACCAACTGGTCCTTTCCAAATTTCTTCAGGTCGTCTGGGGAATTTATTTGAGCTAGAAGTTTTCCAGGTTCTATCAACATCTTTTTATTATATACAGCTAAAAATCCATCATTCTTCGGTAGAATTCATTCCAGCAGTGGTGTAACATTTTTTATGCCGTATTCTCAACAGCCTCTCCACACCGCCAATCATCCTACAGTAGGGAGAAACGCCTTTTCCCGTACAACCAGATCGGACGGAGACATCCAAGACAATGAATTTAGCTAATTATATTAAATTACCTACTTATGTAATATCTTTGGATTCGTATTTTGGATGTAAAATTAACATAAATTTCCTTGCAATCGGTGGGTTTCGAAATCAAATTGCCTCTTTTTGAAGGGCCTTTCGACCTGATGCTATTCTTTATAGAGCGGGATGAGCTGGATATTTATGACATACCCATCTCCAAGATCACCCGCGATTTTCTCGACTACCTGGATCAACTGGAAAAAATGGAAATCGAAGTAGCCAGTGACTTTATCCTGTTCGCTGCCACTTTGATGAAGATCAAATCTAAAATGCTGATCCCCAAACCTGACCTAGATGAAAACGGTGTGGAAATAGACCCTAGGGAAGAACTGGTACAACATTTATTAGAATACAGAAAATACAAATCGGTGGTCGCCACACTAGCTCAATTGGAAGATGAGCGAATGGCAAAATTAGAGCGGGGAAATGTCCTAGCTGAGCTAAAAGGCTGGAGTAGTATGGATCAGGTCGAAGCGGAAATCCAAGATCTGGATCTCTTCAAACTTTTGAATGTCTTTACCAAAGTCATGGCCAAATTTGTCTCCAGGACTGACGACACCATCCATACCGTCATTCAATATCCCTACACCATCGAGCAGCAAAAAAACCTTGTCCTTGAACAGCTAAAAGAGAAGCAAAGAATACCGTTTACCGACTTTATCGACGTTAAAGCCGAAAAGATATTTGTCATTTATACTTTCCTAGCTATACTTGAACTCTTGCAATTAGCTCAAATAACCATCAAGATTGGTGAGGGATTCAATAATTTCTGGGTGGAAAACCTGGAAGAATAGCCGGTTGAACAATATGAAATTAGACAACAAAGAAATATTTAAGACACTTAATCCTAATAAAGTATGGCTTCCCATTCTCATCGGGCTGGGGATCGTGTTTTATATGTTTTACAGTGACCCGGATATTAACTCCCAATCGTTCAAAGACGTCTTTGACGCGTCAGTCGGGTCTATATTGCTGGCCCTTTTGTTCGTTTTTTTAAGGGACTTTGGGTATGTCTTCCGGATCAGGGAAATCACCGACAAACAACTCACCTGGACCCGGTCTATCTATGTCATTATTTTATGGGAGTTTGCTTCGGCAGTTACGCCATCCGTAGTAGGGGGATCAGCTGTAGCAGCTTTTATTTTAAATAAGGAAGGCATCAAATTAGGTAAAGCGTTGGCCTATGTGATGGTCACTGCTATTTTGGACAACCTGTTTTTCGTAATCCTGGCTCCCATCATTTTATTTTTGGCGAAAGACAGCATATTCCCCGACAGCCGTTTGATGGAACTCAAGGTAGGCTCAAGCTTGGAATACCTCTTTTGGATCAGTTATTCACTCTACGCCATCTATTCTTTCTTGATGGCTGCAGCGTTGTTTTATCGTCCTCGTGTGTTCAAATGGCTACTGCTCAAAATATTCTCCATCAAATGGTTCAGAAAGTGGAAACACAATGCCAACGAGTATGGCGACCAGATCATCGAAGCTTCTAAGCAGCTAAAAGGAAAAACGGCCAGATACTGGTCGTTGATTATAGGATCAACCATATTTGTGTGGTCGGCAAGGTACCTGATGCTCAACGCCCTGATCACTGCTTACAGTTCTATCACCTTTTCAGAACACGTCGTCATCTTTGCGAGACAAATCATCATGTGGATTGTCATGATGATTTCACCGACGCCGGGAAGCAGCGGAACGGCGGAGTTCTTCTTCGCCCAGTTCTTCGAGCAGTTCCTTCTGGGATATACTTTCGTCACGAGTATCATTTGGAGGATGTTCTCCTACTATCCTTACCTGCTTTTGGGTGCCATCTTTCTGCCTAGATGGGTCAAACAGGTTTTCTTTCGCAAAAAACGTAGAAAAGGAATCAGTTAAATATAACGGTCCGGTTTCCCATTACCATGACTTTTCGCGCTATGTGGTACTGGATCGCTTTTGACAGGACTAGCTTTTCGACATCCTGGCCCATTTGTACGAGGTTGGCGACTGTATTGTGGTGTCTTACTCTAGCAATATCCTGTTCAATGATGGGACCGGCGTCCAGTTCCTCCGTAACATAATGAGCGGTGGCACCGATAATCTTCACCCCCCTTTTATGGGCCGCATGATAGGGTCGGGCACCCACAAAGGCGGGCAGGAAAGAATGGTGGATATTGATGATCCTGTTAGGGAAGCGGCTAATGAAATCCGGACTTAGTATCTGCATGTAACGGGCCAACACCACAAAGTCTATTTTGTGTTTTTTTAATAAGGCCAACTGCTTAGCCTCCTGGTCGGCTTTGTTGTCCGGCGAAACGGGAAAGTGACAGAAAGGGACGCGGAAACCTTCGGCTACAGGCTCCAAGGTGGTATGGTTTGAAATGATCAAGGGAATATCTACTTCGAACTCCCCGGAATAGTGCCGGCTCAAAATATCAAAGAGGCAGTGAGACAGCTTAGACACGAAGATCGCCATGCGAGGCCGGGGAGAATTGAAATGAAGCTTATAGTTCATCTGGAACTTTTTACCAACCTGTTGTTCGAACACCTCTCCAATAGCGTCTTTGGCTATGGAGAATCCCGCCAATTCCCATTTTACCCGCATAAAAAAAAAGCCCATATCTTCTTCGATATGTTGGTCTATCTCTAAAATGTTCCCGTGGTGACTGAATAAAAAGTCCGATACTGCGGCTACTATCCCTTTCTGATCTTTACATTGGATCAATAAAATTGCACTGTCTGCCATATATATTTTATAAAATTTCCTCTTCAAAATCGAAGGCCAAATGTATATAATCTCATAGTTTATAAAAAAAAAACTATAAAATTAAACATACACAGATATAACCCAACCTTAGCGTTTAATTCTTAAACATCTTTTTTATGCATTTAAAATGCATTTTTATTGCTTTGTAAAATAATTACCTTACCTTTACATCATCTTATTAAAACAATTTTTCAAAGATACATATGGAATACAACTACCACGCACCACTAAAAGTCGGCATCGTCGGCACCGGAGGCATCGCCCGAGGTTTGGCGAAACTTATTGCCAAACGGACTGACATGAAAATTTCGGGAATATTAACCCGCAGGAAGGGCATCATTGAAGACCTAGGAGTCAGTCAAGACTTAGTGACGTTAATGCCAGAAAAATTAATGGAAACCTCGGATGTGATCGCAGTCAGCACCGGAGATCCGATTTATTCCACCCTAATGATTGACCTTGCCTTTACCTATAATCTGCCTGTGGTGACTATGGACGCTGACACCTTGGTAGTTTCGGGTTCTTGGTTGGCTAAAAGAGGAGTTTATACGGAGGCGAATGGTGATCAACCCGGATGCCTAGCCGCATTGAACAAGGAAGTGATCCAGATGGGCTTCAAACCGCTCGTCTATGGAAATATCAAAGGGTTCCTGAATCAAAATCCAAGCTTGGAGGACATGGTTTACTGGGCGCAAAAACAGGGATATAGCTTGAGCTCCGTAACTTCCTTCACCGACGGCACCAAATTACAAGTTGAACAATGTCTTATCGCTAATGGTTTGGGGCTCGATATTGCGAAACAAGGATTAATCGGCTACGAGACGAATGACTTCGAGAAGGGAGCTTTTGCATTAGGCCAAGCGGCACTGGACAGAGGAACGGTATTAAGTGACTACATCATTTCCAGGGAATCACCTCCTGGCGTATTCATTACAGCTACCCACCAAGAAGACTTGGCGGCAGAACTTAAAACCTACAAGATGGGGAACGGGCCTTTCTATTTGCTGTACAAGCCCATGCACCTCTGCTTCTTTGAAATGCCTAACTCCATCCTGAACCTTATGCAACGGGGAGAAAAGCTACTGGACAACGGATTAGCACCTACTATCAGCGTCGCCTCCATCGCCAAGCAGAAATTAGAGGCGGGCTCCTTCATTGATAAAGGCATCGGAAGCATGCAAGTAAGGGGCGAGGCCATTACCATAGCGGAACAGCCCAACCATGTACCAGTAGGTCTGATGAGTCAAGTGCATATCAAAAGAGACATAGAGCCAGGGCAAGTAATCACTTTCGACGACGTAGAGTTGCCCGAATCTCTCGCCTACTTGGCATGGAAAGAAACGCTTGAAAGCAGTAACGATCAAGTTGAATCCAACCTACAAAGGGTAGAAGAGATCTAAAAAAATAGAGTACCAAAATTTTTGATAGTAGATTCCATATATTTTTTTGAGTAAGGCATCATACCCGATCGCCTTACTCTCTTTTTTTATGCTCAATCCAACAGGGCTGAGATGTCCTCTCGGTTCAAGTTTTTCATAAAACTTTCCTCCGTTCCGATGAGCTCGCCGGCTAGAGCCATTTTCTTTGACTGAAGCAACATGATTTTCTCCTCTACCGTATTCCGAGTGATAAACTTGTAGATAATAACTTTGTTTTCCTGCCCAATTCGGTGCGCCCGGTCAATTGCCTGGGCCTCTACCGCGGGATTCCACCATGGATCCAGCAAGAACACATAGTCGGCCGCCGTCAAATTCAATCCGACTCCCCCGGCCTTAAGTGAAATCAAAAACACCCGGATATTGGGGTCTTTTTGAAAAGCTTCCACCTCAGCTTGTCTGTCGGAGGTACTTCCATCCAAGTACGCATATCTAATATTTTCCTCCTCGAGGAAATCCCTCACGATCGCCAAATGCCGCACAAACTGACTGAATATCAATATTTTATGACCTTCGCTCACAGTAGACCGTACCATATGGATGATATCCTCCAACTTACCCGAATCGCCCTTGTAATCTTCCTCTGTTAATTTAGGATGATTGGCAATCTGCCGCAATTGTGTTAGCCCCCTCAACAGGGTAAACTGTTGGTTCTTGACGCCCGTTTCACCGATTTCCTTGATGATTTTCTCGCGGTAATAGCTTTTGACCTCCTCATAACGCTTTTCTTGTTCGGCTGTCATCGGAGAGTACTTTACCTGAACCACCTTTTCGGGAAGATCCGTAGCTACCTGGGTTTTCAGCCGCCTGAGAATAAAAGGCTTGATCATCGCATGCAACTTGAAAGCCTTATCTTTGTCATTTTTTTTCTCGATGGGCTGCAGAAACTGTTTATTAAAGGTGCTTTGGCTGCCCAACAAGCCCTTATTGATGAAGTTCATCTGAGACCATAAGTCTAAGGTACCGTTTTCGACCGGAGTACCCGTGAGGGTCAGCTTATGTTGACAGGATAGACTATTCACAGCCTTTGTAATGATGCTATGGGGATTTTTGATCGCTTGGGATTCATCCAGAATAACATAACTAAAGTGGTAAGACTTTAAAATTTCTACATCCAACCGAGTAATACCGTAGGAAGTAAGGATGAGGTCATAGTCTTGAAACTGCCGGCTGTCTTTGACCCGTTGTGAACCTGTATAAACCAAAATCTTGAGGTCAGGCGTAAATTTCCGCGCTTCCAGTTCCCAGTTATAAATTAAAGACGTCGGCATGATCAGTAGGGAGGTACTCTCCGGGTCCAGCTCTTTTTGGTAGGCCAGCAAGGCCAATGTCTGAACCGTCTTACCCAGACCCATATCATCCGCAAGACAGCCCCCAAATTTATAATCATGCAAGAATCGTAACCAATCATATCCCGCTTTCTGATAAGGCCGGAGGGTTCCTACAAAACCTCTAGGAAGTTCATATGATCCGATGTCAGAAAAATCCCGAAGCTTCTCCAATTTGTCACTTAGTGTAAGTTTCACCAGATTTCCCTTCTGCAACTCATTGGCCAAAGCGACATGGTGCTTCTTCAACATCATCTTATCTCCAGATGATTTTTCCGTCTCCAGGAAAGAAAAAATTTCGGAGTAGTTAACAAACCAAGAATCTGGGATCATGGCTACCTCACCGTTCGGCAGTTCAAACTCAGCTTTGCCATGAAGCAGCAGCTTCCTGATTTTGGAAAAAGGTATTTGATAAGGACCAAATTCAATCAGCGCATCGACATCAAACCAATCAATGTTCTCGCGAATCCCAACAGAAATTGATGCATTACCCAAAAAATAGCGTTTACCTTGACCATTAGTATTTTGAAGAATTTTCACTCCTCTTTCATCCAACGCGGCCCTGTTCATGTTGATCCAGTCAAAGGCCTTCCGCTTATCCAAGGCGACTTTTGATGAACGAACAGGCAGCCCCAATCCTCTAAGGAAATCGCCTAATGATTTTTCCTCATTTAGGTCCCGGACAACTTTATGAAAAACATAATTCTCGCCTGATTGCTCCAACGCTACATTGCTGGCAAACTTTTGGTCGGACCTGAAGTGATAATCCCCATACTTGAATTTCAGATCAAACACCATCTTATCCTCTTCCTCTCCCCCTTCCTTTTTCGCGAACAGGTCCAACGAACGGTTACTAGGCAGAATACTGAGATTTAATACGGGCTCTGGTTGCGTTCTTAGGACTTTTATATCGAATCCCTTTGCGTAAACATCAAAGGACGCTACCAGCTGTGTTACGAATTTCTCGTAATAGGCTTGCTCGATTTTTCTAGGAACAACAATAAACTTTTTGTTTAGAAAAGGCATCAACTTCTTGCCATCCACATCTTTTTCAAAGCTGTAGAGGTTGTTGTCTACCACTAACCAGGCAGGTTCCTTACAGATCAAGTAGCCTCCACGATACTGCCACTCGAGTTTCTCTCCACGATATTTAAGTGTGGGAAAATAATGGGTATTTTCCTCGTTCCTTCTGAAATGGAAAAGCACCGAAGCCTTTTCCGGCATGATGTGGATTTCTTTCCAAATAGGACTTCCGTCATTTCCCATCTCAAAAAGCCTCTTACCCTTGATCTTATTCAGAATTTTCGCCCTGTAGTTTTCCAAGCGCGCCTCTATCTGCCGATGTATTTCTTTATTTGAAGCGCTCGATGTTTGGTCCTCATAGATTTTTGCCAGAAAGTCCTTGGCCTTAAGGTTCTTGGTGTTGAATTTTCTGACAATAGCCTCTTGCTGCATATTGTCCATCAGCTTAATCAACTCAAAATCCGTTTCATCCAATCCTCCCGCAAACTCTTTGGCATTTTTGGAAGAGATATTCTGATAGGCAAGGGAATATCGCCCCTTTTCATCCAATTGTACAGCAAAAGATTCAAATAGAATCCCTAGATACTCATGGTTAAAAAGCGCATAAACAATCTCGAATGGCTCCTCTGGAGAAACTCTCATACATATTCAGTAATAGCACCGTACAACCCTAAAGGAGAGGGTTGTTGAAAATTCAATAGCCTGCAAAATACGGATTTATTGATGGAAATTTGAAGTGAGAGCTTGTTTAAAAAATCCGAACTCAAGCCAACCCACTGACTTCTAGCAGGTAACGAAAATCACCTGACAATTTTTTACTGCGTTCTAAAAAAGCCTATTTTCTATACTCAAGACCTATAAATTACAGATGATCGACCGTCTTTACGCGAGAAGCGATGATCGCAGGTCTATATGATGCGAGCAAGGTGATGACGACCACGCTGATGCTGGTGTATAGGAAATCAGTCCACATCATTTTGACCGGGTAGCTTTCTACAATAGAGGAAGTGACCCCGAGAGAAACCAAACCAAAATTGTCTTGGATCCAGCAAATCAAGAATCCTAAAAACAAACCTACCGACGCACCACTAAATCCAATGATTACTCCTTGCTTGATGTAAATTGACTTGACCAGTTTCTGGGTGGCCCCCATCGCAAAAAGCACTGCAATGTCTTTTTTCTTTTCTATGGCCAACATACTTAAGGAAAAAAAAATGTTAAAGGAGGCAACAGCCAAAATAAAGGTTAGCGTCAGAAACACAAACAGCTTTTCCAGCCTGATGGTTAACAACAAGCTGGCATGTTGCTCCTCTGTATCCTTAACCAAGAAATCTGCTCCTAGCTCTGCTCTCAGTGCCCTTTTCACCTTGGAGATGTCGTGGCCCTCCACCACTTTAATTTCCAAAGAAGTCCTTTTGTCTCCGTAATTTAAAAGGTCTTGGGCAAAGCTCAGGGGCACGATCACATATTCATTGTCGAACTGGGGGTCTACTTTAAAAAACGCCACCGGCTTGATAACATCCCTATTGTACATGTTCCTTGGATCAATGGATCCGGCTCTGGCAGCTTTGGGGTAAAATACCTGTAAAAAATCAAATTCATTGCCCAGTTCTACCGTCAGGAAATAGCCGATCCCCCTACCCAGAATCGCGGCGGGCTGGCTTTCTGTGCCTAAAGACATTTCACCGGTGAAGTGTCCCTTGGAAAACCGTCCTTGATCCAAAAAGTTGTCTGAAACTCCCTTTATCCGGCCCACCACCTGATCGTCCTTATAACGGAGCAAAGCATTGTCCTCAATTACTTCCGTCAAAACCTCCACTCCCGGAACCTCCCGTAGGTTATCTAACCAATCTTTATCGACTTCAAAGGATTTCCCCTGCGCCGCCTCGATCTTTAACTCTGCATCAAAGGAGGCATACAATCCCTTGATTAAATCCTCCAGCCCATTGAAAACAGAAAGCACGATAACCAAAGCCATGGTACCCACGGCCACGCCGATCATAGAAATCCGCGAAAGAACAGTGATGAAATTCCGCTTCTTTTTGCTGCGAAAGTATCGGGAGGCTATAAAAAAGGAAAGATTCAAGACATTAGAAAATTAGATTTTACTCTTCCTCATCGTTATCCGACGCTTCAGGAATGTCCAAGCTGGAAATCACACGATCCATGTGCTGGGCATAGGCGGAGGATTCATCCATGAAAAAAGCAATCTCCGGGATGATTCTTACGGTCTTGCCTATTCTATGTCCCAGATTTCTGCGAATGGTTTTTTTGGCCTCGTCAATTTTTTCAAAAAGCTCCTGATTGTTGGCGAGAAGAAAGCTCAGATACACCCTAGCAAGACTGAGATCGGGACTCATCATCACCCTAGTGACAGTTACCATGGCATTGCCCACCAACGGTCTGGACTCCTTTTGAAACATCTCCCCCAGTTCCTTTTGGATCAGTCTGGCATATTTTTGTTGTCGCTTACTTTCCATAGCTAATAATTATTGAGACAAATTTAGTGAATTAAATGGGTAACCTTTAATTTCGTAGCTGTAGATTGCTTAACCTTTCAACAGACAAATCCCTTGCTAAGTTTTTTTAAATTAAATGATCCCTTCAGGTTATTGGGAATTGTACTTCTGCTATTGATCCTGCGCATTCCCTATCTACTGATGGAACTTCCTCTTTTGGAGCCAGAATTGATCTGGATGCTCATTGGGGAACGAATGTCGAAAGGTTACGCGATGTATGTAGATATCATCGATGACACGGCTGCGCTTTCAGCTGGGGTCTATTGGCTTATCCATTTAGTTGCCGGGAAATCACTTCTAGCTTACCATCTATTAGCAGCGGTCCTCATCCTATTCCAAGTCAGTTATATTAATCATTTACTTATCCAGTACAAAGCCTTTGAGGAAAACACCTACATCCCTGCCTTGGTAATGGCGATTCTTTTTCATCTTTTTTTTGACTTTCTTACACTTTCACCAGCGCTCATGGGCAGCACGTTTGTCCTGTTGGCATTGGGCCAGCTGTTCTCACAAACTGTGCGCCATCAGGACCAGCCAGAACCGGTTTTTCTGGCCGGCTTGTTTGGAGGGATAGCCGTCTGTTTTCATTTTCCCCTAATGGTATTTTTGCCTTTTTTTCTTGCGGCGGGCTTAATTATCTGCGGCTATGATCTTCGTCAGTTGCTGCTGTGCCTGACAGGTTATCTTTTACCTGTAGCTCTTTGTGCTCTATATTATTTCTGGATGGACGGTTTCTCTGAATTTGTAACCGGATTTATATATTCTATCAGGATTATTGGCGTGTATCGCCATGTTTCTTACGCAGACTTGGCCCCGCTGTGGGTTCTCCCCTTGTTCTTTACACTATGGGGATTTATGCTGGGCTTCGTCGTAAAAAGACTGACGGTAAATCAACAAAAACAAAACCAGCTTATCATCCTGTATCTTGCATTTGCGATATTGCCGCTGCTGGCTGCCAACCGATTTACCCCTTATCAACTGGTTGTGTTGTTGCCGGGAATGGCCTATTATATCAGCCAGATATTCATTTATCTTAACAATAAGAAAATCACCGTAGTGGCATTTTACGTCTTTCTCCTTGGTATCCCGCTAGTTGGTTTTGGGTGGCTTTCCCATAAACTAAACACTGAGGGGATGACCGAATATGTGGTGAAGGATGATGGCAGGTACAATTTGACCGAAAACAGTACGGTGTTGGTGCTGGGACAGGACTTGGGCTACTACCGAAATGCCTCTCTGGCGGGACCGTACCTAAACTACCAATTGTCTAAACCCATACTCGCGGAGTATAGAAATTACCCATCCTTAACAAAAATCTATCAGTCTTTCAAAAAAGATAAACCAGCCTATGTTATTGATGAAGAAGGTACTTTCGCCGCTCTTCTTGAACATTTACCGGAAATTGCCCAAGACTACCGGCTGGAAAAAGAAGGTGTATATAAATTGCGATAGCCTGTGCCCGATTAGCTCCCTCTAGGACAAGGATCGAATAGTGGCGCAAAGCCCGTCAAAATAAGAAAACCCACAAGGTGTGTAAGACCTAGTGGGTTTCCCGACTTTTTTGGTTGCAGAAAGCTCCATCCTCACCTATTAGCTGCAGGCCATTTTATTTACCCTTGCCTGATGCCGGCCTCCTTCAAAGTCCGTTCCCAAAAAAACTTTCACCATCTTTTCGGCTAGTTCAAAGGGGATAAACCTCGCAGGTATGGCCAAAACGTTGGCATTGTTGTGCTGCCGGCTCAATGCCGCAAGTTCCTCATTCCAACAGAGCGCTGCTCTTATTCCTTGGTGTTTATTGGCAGTGATGGCCACCCCATTGCCGCTTCCGCAGATGATGATACCTTTATTAACCTCGCCCCTCTCAATGGCTTCACATAAAGGATGTACATGGTCCGGATAATCCACCGATGCGTCAGATCCGGGCCCAAAATCTTTGACATCGTAACCATTTGAAGCCAAAATCTTCATCAACTTCGCTTTGTATTCAAATCCGGCGTGGTCACCGCCTATTGCTATTACCTGTGACATACTATTTCTCTTAAAGCTCAGCAAACTCCTTCGCTCTTTTTTTCTCTAGTCTTACGGCTATTTTAATTCCCACCTCGTAAAGTACCAGGATAGGCATGGCGATCAGCAATTGGCTGATCACATCGGGTGGTGTGATCAACGCGGAAACAATCAGAATGACTACAATCGCATGTCTTCTATAGCTGCGAAGCCAAGTGGAAGATACCAAACCAGACATCGACAAGAAATAAATGACGACCGGAAGCTGAAACATGATTGCTGAAGCAATCACCAACATGCTTAAGGTGGAGATATACGAGGTGATATCAAACTCGTTCATGATCGACGGATCTACCTGGTAGTTGGATAGAAAGTTGATCGATAGAGGCGCGAGAATAAAATATCCGAAAGCCGCCCCTAGAAAGAACAAAACACTGACAAAAAACACAGCACCTCGTGCGGCCTTTCTCTCATTCTCATGTAGCCCAGGGCTCACAAAGCGCCAAATTTCCCAAAACAAGTACGGGAATGCGATAATCAAGCCTATTACCAAGCTCGAGGTCATGTGCATGGAGAACTGCCCCGTCATTTGCCTGCTCTGGATAATAAAGGGAAGCTCCTCTATACACAAGGGTGGAATAGAGAAGGCATCCGCCACTTGACAAAGCGTCCTATAAGTTATAAAGTCCGGCTTGGAAGGCCCTAAAATGACCGTCCCAAAAACAAAACTTTTAGCCAAAAACGCTGCTACAGTGAAGACAAATACCGCCAAAATAGATCTAAGCAAATGCCAACGCAATTGCTCTAAATGATCCAAAAATGACATGCTTGATTCTTCCTCTTCTTCTTCGTCTCTATACTGATCCAGTGCCACTAGTTATCTTATTTAATATAAGGGAAATTGAACCATCCAATCATTCACTTCTTTCTTGATCTGGGCAAGCTTCGCCTCATCCTCAAATGAACTCAATGACCGGTCTATCAAATCCACAATGGTTAGCATGTCTTCTTCTTTCAAACCTCTTGTGGTAACAGCGGCTGTACCTACTCTCATACCTGAAGTTACAAAGGGCGACCGTTTATCAAAAGGTACCATGTTTTTATTGATGGTGATGTCCACTTTGCCCAAGGTTTCTTCAGCTTGCTTGCCGGTTAATTCCTTGTTGCCCAAATCAATCAACATCAAATGGTTGTCTGTTCCTCCCGAAATGATTTTATATCCTTTATCTACAAATGCTTTGGCCATTACTGCTGCATTCTTTTTTACCTGAACTACATAGTCCATGTAATCATCCGACAAAGCCTCTTGAAAAGCGATCGCCTTGGCAGCGATGATATGCTCCAAAGGACCACCCTGTGTGCCCGGAAAAACCGCCGCGTCAAGCAAAGCAGACATCTTTCTCAACTCCCCTTTAGGTGTGGTGATCCCAAAAGGATTGTCAAAATCCTCACGCATCATGATCAAGCCCCCTCTTGGACCCCTTAAGGTCTTATGGGTAGTTGTGGTGACAATATGGCAATAGTCTAGAGGATCATTTAAAAGCCCTCTTGCAATCAAGCCGGCAGGATGTGAGACATCTGCCAACAATAAGGCGCCAACTTCATCAGCAATTGCCCTCAACCGCTCGTAATCCCAGTCCCTGCTATAAGCTGAGGCACCGCAAATGATCAATTTGGGATTTACTTCTTTGGCCTTGGCTTCTACTTTATCATAATCAATTACCCCGCTATCTTCTTCGACACCATAAAAATGCGGGTCATAAAGCTTCCCAGAAAAGTTTACCGGGGAACCGTGGGTCAGGTGCCCTCCATGGGATAAGTCAAAACCCAGAATAGCATCACCAGGTTGAAGACAGGCAAGAAATACAGCAGCATTAGCCTGTGCGCCAGAATGGGGCTGAACATTTGCCCAAGTGGCACCAAACAGTTCCTTGGCCCTGTCAATAGCCAGTTGTTCAATCTGGTCTACTACTTCACATCCACCATAATATCTTCTATTGGGCAAGCCCTCGGCATATTTGTTGGTTAACACACTTCCGGCTGCTTCCATCACCTGCTTGCTGGTGAAGTTTTCGGACGCAATTAGTTCAATCCCTGTTTTTTGACGGTGTTCTTCCTTATCTATTAGGTCAAATATAACTTGATCTCTCTTCATCGATGTTAGATTTTTACTTTGCCAAAAGTAAACCGAAACAACGTATATTCCAATTGATTATTGATCGCTTCGTTAATTTAG